>JACCEE010170113.1_pt1 | contig 65727 bp, 81 predicted proteins | sample 7449931 | NCBI WGS metagenome assembly JACCEE01 (sample SAMN15323457, study PRJNA562643) | freshwater metagenome | isolation source: river surface water | place: USA:Blue River Watershed | collected 2017-08-19
TCCCAGTTGCCATATGAGCCAGTTAAAGCTCTTCTTATGTGCCCGCCATAATCCTGAGAATATAATCCACAATCTCCTTGTGCTCTAAACCAGTTAGAAGCATAAACTGCCCCAAATGAAGGGTTTGTTTTATCAAATCCTGACAAGTTATTTGCAGTGCTTACTGTTTGGTTTGCAATATTATACGAAGTGATTACCTCATAAATGCTCCCATATCCTCCTGAATCTCTTGTTTGGGCACTAATAGCAAATCTTGGTTCACTATTACGTAAGAAGTGTAATGCACACATCCAAGGTACATCTCCGCCAGCATAACCATTAACCCATAAAGTATCAGACCAAACAGACCAATGACCAGTCATTGCAACTTTTAGTCCTATGCCATAGTTAAAATAAACTTGTGGGTTTGACTGCACTCCTCCTACATATGCAGTTGGTAAATGACTAGCACTACTAGCACTACCTGCAGAACTAGCATAATTAGCAGAAGCTGCATATCTAACACCTAAATCAGACGGCTCTATCCAACCTGAACCTGAGTATGCTCCATTGTTATATACATAACGAGAATATTCTACATATTGTCTGCCTTCACCACGTGAAATTGCGACACGAGAGCCTGCATCGTATAATGCACCAGCATATAAACCTTTGCTACCATTTACTCCAGTACCGATTCTTACATCACCTCCATCATAATAGTTAATTTCTAAAGGGTCTGAGCCTCTACCATTTATCGTATCTGCATATACGTTTCGACCAAGAAATCCATAAGATGAATCAGCTGATGACCTTAGATTTGTATATGTAATATCTCCAGTCATTGTACCTCCTGATAATGGAAGTGCATAAGAAGAATAATTGCTGCTATCTAATAACCTTACCCAACCATACCAGCCACTATTATAGCTTCTAGTCCAAAGTCCATTATTCCACATATTGTTTGCAATCTGAAAACCATATGCTTGGTCACTAGGGTGAGAGCCTACAGTGATACCAGTAGTATAAGTAGAATCTGAAGGCGCACCGCCTCCACCATTACTACCTCCCCAGTTGTAAAATGGGAACATGCCTGTACCCGCATTGCCATACCCACTTTGGCTACTCGTCCTAGTTGCTGTACTAGAATTCCCAGAAATAGCAATATTCCAAGTTCCTCCATTATTTGTTACAACCTGTGTTCCATTGGCATACAAAGTACCACCTATAGCCGCATAAGTATTCCCGTCCGTATTAATTCTAAATCTTTCAGTTCCCCATCCATCTGATGTAGAATTATCATTACGATAACCCATATTCTGAGTAACTCTGAAGTTATCATCTGCATAACAGTATCCAACATTCCATCTGGTGTCATTAGAGGCACTCGAAAACTGAATTGATGGTCTATCTGCTCCTGATTGGTTTATGCGAATCCGCATAACAGTACCCCAAGAGTGATTACCATACTCTGACTCAAAACTATATGGAATAAAGTTTCCATTGGCATTTTGTATCTCTAAGAATCTTGCTGATGTTCCGTGTGATGAAGTTCCTACGTTGCTTCTAAAATACGCATTACCACTAGCTCCAATATCGACACCCTGACCATTTCCTGGGGCATTGCCAATATAAGTAGCACCGTATATCCAGTTTCTTGAGCCAGCTGTTGTAATTCCATTAGGGAAAAATGCTGAATCAGCTGTACTCCAAGGGTTACCGTTACTTACGTATCCCTGTGGCGCATTAACTAAATATAATCTTGATGTCCCATTAGGGTCTAGATAGTAGTTGGTATCCTGAGAATCGTAGAATATTGGAGCACGCATTGACGTCCGTGATGTTAAAAATCCTCCAGAGTTATCTAAGCTAAGCTCCTCTTGATTAGTAACATAACTGTAAAATCTAAGCCTGCCCTGATAATGATACGTCTCCCATCTATTGACTCCATTTTCTCTATAAAAAATACCTGAAGCGCCATTTGTTGGAGAGTCAATCTTTAACTGATTATCATTACCATTTAATGTCAGTGTTGCTATATTAGAGTTGCTATTTGCATCTATATAGTAATTCGTATCAGCAGAATCATAAAAAATAGGCGCTCTAAATGAATAGTCTGACTGCACATATAGCCCTCCATAATCAATAAACATTGCAGTTCCCATATACCCATCAGTAGATATATTGCGCTTTGTGAATTGAAGTTGACCATCCCATCCATAAACTCCCCATAAAGAATCTATTGTTCCATTTGTATCTGGGAATCTAGTACCCGCTCCAAATGTTACATTACCTGTTAATGTACCTCCAGCTAACGGTAACTTAGTATTATCCGTCGCCGCAACACCTGCTACCGTAATTACATTCCCAGAAGAATCAAACGCAAGGTATCCTGCGGCGGTGCCTGAGTAGGATGTTGCGGTAGTATAAGTGTTTAATTGGAGCTGACCAGTTGTAGCTAAATACATCTTAAGAGATGCGCTTCCGTTTGTAAAGAAGTTGATTCCGTAAGTTGTTTCTGCTGCAATAGATGGAGCGTAATCTGTTCCTGAGCCCACCCATCCTGCTTTTGGAATTAAATATCCTCCAGTAGTCGAGCCGTTGTAAACTCTAAAGTTTGTAGCGGAGACATTAGCTCCAAATGTGGCAGTTCCACTAGAAGCTAAAGTAAATGAGCCGCTTGCAGTATTCAGAACAATACTTCCAGAATCAGCCGCCATTACTAAATTTGTAGCGTGCTGAATATATCCTAGTCTTGTGTCAGAAGCATTCTTCCATTGAATATAAGGATTTGTGTCCTTAATAGTAAAAGGAGATGCAACAGATACAGCTCCACTAAATACAGCAGAAGTTGCAGAAATAGATGATGCAAATGTAGCTGCTCCTGTGGATTCAATAGCTAATGCTATTGTCCAAGATATAGGATTAGTGCCATTAGGCGCTATCCTAAATTCATATCTACCATTACCATTATGCAAAGCCAAAGCCATTGGAACTCCGCCTGTATTATCTCTAGTCCAAGACGACCCATCCCACTTGGCGTTCTGAGTTAAGAACGTACCATTGCTATCTTGACCTAATCTTCCGTAAGCTCCAGTTGGTGCATCTTTTGTAAATACTATTTGTGTGCCAATTTCTCCTCCGTATACAAGTAGTTTATTAGATGACGCAGATGTGCCAACACTTAGATTTCCGTTTAACTCCGCATTCCCCGTCGAATAAATCTTAAATCTACCAACTGAGTTTGTTACGTCATAAACCGTAAACGTACCATCTGTGTTAGAGATGAAATAGTCTGGGTTATTATCTGTATCCGTAAAGTATAAGCGAGGGTTAACTCCTGACAAGGTCAAGTCTCCTGTAAGCGTACCACCTGTTAAGGCAAGATAATTTGCTCCATTAGCAGGTGTGTAACCTAATACCGCTGAGATAGTCTTGTTCTTCCAAAGGTTAGTAGCTGACTCGTAAACAATGAAGTCGTTGTTAGCCTTTGATGTAATCAATACATCGTGTAATTCATCTAACTCAAAGCCATTCTGAATAGACACAAAGATAACTCCCTCAGTAGCGTGTTGACGAATACAACGACCCACAACAACTCCGTGAGCGGGTTGCGTCGGACGAGTAGTTGTCATCTCACCTGGAGTCTCAGAAAGCCAAATCATTGCGCCTTCCGTTAACGCTGAGGTGTTAATATTTCTTACATAACCAAAGGTCGTACAGAAGCCTTTCGCGCCACCAGTGGCATCTTCTGTCATTACCCCAAAGGTCTTTGAAGCTGTAGTCTCAGAAGATGCTGAAGCGTATTTTACTGTAACGTTTGAGCCGTCAGAGCTAAACTGGTAAACAACCTTACCGTTAGTAAGTCCTGTATTGTCAGCGTGTTTAACTAGAACGGGTAACTCTTGACCGATTTGCTGAGTAACATTGCCACCCTTCATTTGGAACTCTAACGTTCCATCTACGTCATTCCAAACAATACGCCCAGGTGCTCCACCAGGAGTAGCTGCAAGCGTATCTAATTGGACATAGTTACTTGTTATCCCAGCTTTAGCCAGTATTTCTGTTAAGAATCTCATTCAGTATATTATTTTTTAATAACTACTCTGTACGCGTTTGATGAAGGAGCTACCGCAAAAGTAACCGTAACTACCGAAGTTGATGTTAATACCACGTCAGTAATTACCTCTTCAAAAGTTGAATTATCATAAATAACCACTACAACATCTCTTGTGCCCAAGCCGTGTGTTAAAGCGAATGAAGTTGCAACACCGTCACCTACGTTAGCAGCATATCCGCCAGTGCGGTTATCCAATAACGTCTTTAACTTTAAAGGAGTAACAATGCGAGCATCATCCGTTCCAGCGTCAGTTTCAGCTTGTGTAGCAATCTCAGCAATACCAGTACGAGTCTCAGTAGCTGTACGACCAGATAATGTTGCAGGAGTAACTGCATCTGTTGAGTTAGTTCCAGTATTAACCTCTGTAGAGGTAGCAAGGGTTACTAAGCCTAAAGTAGACTCAGTAGCTTGGTCACGATTAACTTCTAGCTGAATCCAGTCTGAAGCAACAGTTACAGAAGCGTTATCTGTCTTAGCGACAATAACATCACCAATGCTAAATGTTGCACCGTCGATTGTTCCACCAAAGGTTACATACCAATAGTCTCCTTTCTTAGTTCCTGATACAGGAGAAGAGCCTGTAGGGAATACGCCAATTGAAGCATCCCATCCGCCTTCTAAGTTTCCAAGTCCTCCAATCTTGCCGTCAACATAAGCTTTGATTGCAGCTGTTGAAGGGATGTTTGTATTAGCTGAGCCTGTTAAGTCAGTAGCTGTGATAATATCAACTTCAGCAACGTTACCAGTTGAACCAGATACGTTACCTAATACCTTTCCACTTGCAATAGTTTGCAACTTAGCAAAGGTTACTTGATTGGCGCCAATCTTAACCGTTGTTACCGCACCATTATCTAACTTAGCAGTAGTGATACCAAGGTCTTTAACCTGGATAGCGTCAGCTGAAATCTCAATAGTAGCGTTGTCAACATTAATGTCTAAGGTAACAGAACCTGTAGTTCCGCCTCCGCCTAAACCTGCACCCGCAACAACAGCAGAAATGTCACCAGAAGCATCCACCCAAGCAGTGCCATTGTAGAAGTATAAGTGCGCATCAGTTGTATTGAAATACACTTGACCCGCTACAGGAGATGAAGGAGCTGAAGATAGATTCTGAATCGCGACGTTTAATATCTGATTCTTGGTTAAATCTAAACTGGTTAAAAATTTCTTTGCCATTGCTTATGTTAATTTAAAAATGCCTTGCCGCTAAATGCTGCTGAAAATGATATAACTACCTGAGTTGTACTCGTATAATTTACCTCCCCTATAACCTCATCATTTGCAGAATCAACTATACTGACAGAAGGATATTTGTTTAAATCGTGATTTATTGTCCAGGTCGCACTAGGCGTAGATTGAACAAACACATAACCTAATTTCGCTGTAAAAGTAAGCTTATTATTGCTTACAGCAATGGCTAAACCAGAATTTGCCGACTCGAAAGTTAGAGTTTCTCCAGTTACAATACTATCAGTAGTGCTACCATCTGAGATAACAAATGCAGTGTTACTTGCTATGTTAAGCGAGAACGGAAGCATCTGAGTTGCTTTATAGGTATAAGGATTCTGCGGAGGCAATAATCCTAGCAACTGGTCTAGAATAGGTTTGCATCCGTCTAGCGTGCCAGTATCAAAGCGCGCTAACAAGTGCGAGTAAAGTCCGACAACTAAGTCGTACTCCTCATTTTTTCTAGCATACTCATCTGGATTAGTAGTTTTGTACGCCTCAATCTGGTCTTTGTAGGTATTCATCAAAGCAACCAACTCATCTTGAGTAGGAGCCTCTCTGATATCGTATGTTTCTTCTAATAAGTCGGTATAAGTAACCGTCAACCAAGACAGAGAAGAGTGCGTATAAGCCACGGAAATATCTGATTTGACCAGATATATACCCTCATAGTATTTCGAGCTGTGAGAGGGCATTAAAACGTCTCCTACGCTTTGTTTCTTTAACGCTCCAACCTCGCTTCCCGCAGGAGTGTAGGTAAAGAAGTCGCGAGTTAAAGTTCCTGTGAAATTGCCAGACGTTTCGTAAGGTGTATAGTCGACAAACTTGATATCAGGCAAGACTACGTCTGATAGGTTCTGAATATCTTTAGTCGGCTTCTCCCAGTTAAAGTCAAATGAACGCTCAAGCGTATATTCGGTTGGCGTAGCGTCTAATGCGACAAAGTCTATTACATATTGACCTGTTAAGACAAGGTTCGAAATAGAAGTGACTAACGAAATATCTACGCTTCCGCCAGGAGTATTAATATCAGGCGAAATAAAGTCTGTGTGGGAAACCCTAGACCCATCAGGGAATGTAACTGAGAAGTTACCTTTGGCTAAGGTGAAGCCCGTAGACGTATCCGTCAAACGTAAGACCCTACTTGAAGTCTTTTCGTTTACAATAAATTGGGCTGAAAAATTTATAGCCATATTGAGCCTAGGATAATTTGTTCAAATATACAATAAATAACTTTGCTATGAAAAAAGAAAAGCGCCACAATATGCAGCGCTCTCTTTGTAACCGAAACCAAACAACCTATCCTGTAATCGGACTACCCTAGTCGGGTCTTGATGGCATTTAGCTCATCTGGGTTGTTTTCTTGTAAATAATCGGTTAATTCTTTAATATAGTTCTTATTTGGACCTTTTTTGTACTTAAGGATTTCCTTCTTAGTCTCCGCCCATTCAAAGGTTTGGCTATTAAGGTTATTATTGATAATTCCCTTCTTGATTGCTTCCTTAATTAATGATTCGTATTCTAAGCTTGCACGCTCAGCAACTTCCATAAACTCTTCTGGGTTGTCACCAGCGTAGTCTTCTAGAGCGTTTCTGATTTCTTCAGTTGATTCTCCGTCAATACCAAGTGCCATAGCAACTTCTTTTGCCTTCAAATCATCCATATCTAACGCCATATTAACCGCTTTAACGATTAATTTACGTAAGCTTCTCTCTGTTTTAGCTTCTTTCTGAGCGTCAACACGATAAAACTCAGCTTCAATCTCTGGGTTTCTATCTGGATTAGACTCGTTTGCGTTACACAACTCTACGTATTGGTAGATTTTTTGATGCACTGGGTTATTTCCATTAAGGAATAGATAGCCCATATTGGATGCATTAAAGATAATGTTGATAAACGTAGGGTTTCCCTCTAGGTCAGTACGCTCAATCGCTGCAATAGGGACGAATTCGCCTGTGCCTTTATCATATATCGTGTCTGTAGCTCTAATCTGTAATGCAGATGGCATTAAGAATTTTCCTGCATTATCAGGGTCAGGACGCACATTAATTACGCGGTAAATAGCTCTCTCGTCTGGTTTGAGCTTTCTAATCATCTTCTCTGATAGAAGATTAAAATCTGATGCTTTCATTTTATTATTGTTTGGTTACGCAAATGTATGTAATAATATTAAAACAAAAAAGAGGAGGATTGCTCCCCCTCTCTTTGCTTGTTAGCCCAAGACTAGACTGTGTACTTAACGAAGTGCTCGTTACCTACTGTCTCTAAACCCTCGATAGAGCTGTACACGATATCTAATGTATCAGTGTCAGAAGTCGGAGTTGGAGCTAAGCCACCTAACATTTTCTCACGGAAACGAGAGTTAACGCCATCTGGCATTTCTAAGTAACGCATCATCATACGGTCTACTTGTCCACCACCTTGCTCAACCTTAATCTTTCCAGCAGGAACTAAGTAAGCCTCTTTAGAGAATACTGTAGCACCACCTACTGAAGTAACTTGTGGGTGAGATAAAGCGTTTAAGCGCTTCTTGTGGAATGTACGTCCGAATGCAGAGATAGAGTTAACGCCTAAAGCGATAGCTACATCTTTCTTACCACCGAATGAAGCATAGTTGATTGCTCCGTTAACGAATTGAGTAGCAGATGTGATGCTTGTATCAAAAGCGTTATCGAAATCAGCACCAGCCCATAATAAATACTCAGAAGGGCAACGGTTAGCATCCATCAAACGAGATAATGCAGATAAGTCAGCTAAAGAAACTGCATTACCAGTACCTGTAGAAGAAGAAATACCTCCAGCGTTAACAATAGTATCGCGTAAACCACGAGTTGTATTGATAGCGTTTCCATCAGCATCTGTTAAACCTGCAGACTCACGTCCGAACAAGATAGCATAAAGGATATCCATACGGTGCTTCAAATATGCATCGTGCTGTTGCTTTAAGAAGTAGTAAGGCTTTCCTTTGAACTCAACCTCAATCTTAGAACCGTAAGCGATATCTGTGATAGAAGTTTTAGTTTTGAAAATCTGTAACTTGTTAGAACGCTTAATCAAGTCAGACTTACGCATTTGGTTAGAACCAGTTCCTTCCGCGTATGCGTTAGACATGAATGATAACTTAGAACCAGTTGTTACAGCAGGAATTGCATCTGCAGAGTTAACTGGCTTAACAGTGATTACGAAGTCTGTAGCAGAAGAAATAGCTGATACATAACCTACAACACCATTAGCAAACAAAATCAATTCACCTTTTACTGGCTTAACAGAAGTTGCGCCAACGCAAGTGATGTCTACAGCAGCACCAGCTGAACCCGCAGAAGTACCTGGAGTCTTAGCTGTAGCAGTTGCATACAAGAAGTTGTTTTGTACTGTGAAGTATTCAGTCTGTGCAGTAGCCTTAGCTTTACCTGTCCAGTCTAATACGTCTAACATAGACGCTTCCTCATCATAGATGTCTAATACGTCCTTTAAAATTTCACGTTGCTCTAACGTGTTTGTGAATGATACAGTCGACAAGAATGTTCTGTCGATGTTACCTGCTGCAATAGCCATTTTTTCTAAAGTTTAATTGTTAATTACCTTTTACTAACAACCATACCTCTTAAGAATCCTACTGGGTCATCAGATGGTCTTTCTATTTCACCTGTACTGATAACCTCTTTAGAACTAGTAGTCGGGGTTGCATTTTTTAATTCTGCTTCCATCGACTTACGCCCTAAAGACTTGCCGTGTTTAATTAACTCGCTTATAAATTGTGTCGGATTCTCTGCGAATGCGACTACCTTAGTCCACTTATCCCAATCAACACTTCCGTCCTTAGCGAAAGTTGACAAAAATTTAGAAGAGTCAGCTGCGTAATCAACCACCTTATTAGTATCCGCAAACTGGTAGTTAATACCTTCTCCGTTCGCTTCCAACTTGATTAAGTTGTTTTTTACTACACCAGACACTCCTTGTTCAATAATTTTTCTGCTCTGCGCAGCTTGAGCCTCCATTTCCTCTTTAGAGATTTGCGGAGTCTCGTCTTGTTGCTTTTGAATCGATTGAACAAACTGTGTTTGCTCTTGTTTCAATGAGTTACGTAACTTGCTTGCATCTCGCTTTAACAGCGCGTTACCTACCTCAATGTCGTCTTCGTCATACGCATCAAGATTGTACTTCTCAAGTTCTTTCTCAAAAAGTCTTGTTCTTGCCTTTTCACTTAAATCAGCATTCTCTTTGTCAAAATGAAGACGCAAAACGTCAACATCATCCATAGAGTCGTAATCTACGTTAGTGGCTTCAAGATAGGGCTGTAAAGTACCATACATCTCGTAGTACTCAACGGCTTTTTTAATGAAGTCGTCCTTGAATTTATATTCTACAGGTTCAGCCTTTGAAGAATCCACGTCTGCCTCTTGAGAATCAGAATTATCATCTGTTTCGTCCTCTTGAGTGTCTACGTCATCCTCTTGACTACCCTCTGTATCCTCATTACTGGGCTCATCGTCTTGAGTCCCATTATCTTCAATAGAATCATCAGTTCCTTCAGCTTCAGCACCATCATCTGTGCCAGCGTCTTCATCGGAAGTCCCTGATGTTCCTCTTGTATCATCAATCTGTTCGTCTTTAGACAACAATTCGTCTAAGTTAATCGGCTCTGCCATATTATATTATTGTTTGGTTACGCAAATGTATAAACTATTCAGCTTTCTTTCCAAGCTCTTTTTCGCTCTTCTTAATCTGAGCAATGTATTCGCGGCTATCCGCCTCTATTTTAGCTGTATTAATCTTGCCTTCAATTTTGCCTTGCTCAATTGTTGCCTCGTTTTGCAACTTCATAGCTAATAACTCAGCGTCACGCTGTGCTTGTCTATCTATAACCTGCATTTTAACAGCAGCTTCAACTTGCAAAGTTTGCTGCTTAGCTTGTTCAGCCGCCATAGCAGATTGCTGTTGAATCTGTCCATTCATCTGTTGCATTTCAAGCGCTTTCTGTTGCTTCTCCTCCTCGTTCTTCTTGATTTTGTATCCAAGTAGCAACTCTGCATACTTCAAATTATCAAGATTCTCTACCATCATAGCATCAGCTAAGGTAATCTGTCCAGTTTGGATAGCTTGCTCAATTCTACGTGCCAACTTCTCTCTTTCAAACTCAGTTGGCTTTTGGCTAACGATAAGCCCGCACTCATAAGCTGAAACTTCTGGGTCAATCTTAAAGAATTGTACAGTTGAGCTACCTAGCGCACGAACATACCCGTTAATAGTGCCATTAATAGCAGAATCTTGGATACGAAGTGTTAAATCGTAGCATAAACGCTCAATTAAGTCGCGCTCTGCACGCTTAATGTAGTCTAGCGAGTTATTAGTAGATTCAGATGCCAACTTAGCAACACCATTAAGTGTGCGTGGGTCAGGAGTAGAGCCATCAGTAATCTCATTGAATCCAAGAATATCACGTAACAAGTCAATGTTCTGCTTGATGATATTGAAGTATTGAGTTGCCTCGTTACCAATACCATTGTCTAACTCTTCAATTGGCTTATAGTTACTAGCTGTGCCATCATCTGATAGACGACGATACACCAAGTTACCTGTCTGATTGTATAAGTCAATGATTTCCATTGGCTTAAGAGCTTTACCTCCTCTACCAATAGGCACGTTTTCTAACGCTCCTAACTCAATCATAATACCACGAGGACGCGCGCGCAACATTACGTTTTGCAGCTTATACCAAGCGATTTGAATCTGGTCAGCAATCGTCTTCATTTGGTCGCCCATTGAATACGTAGACATCTGATAGATATCTGGAGCAGCAATATGGAAGCTTAGGCTAGTGTCTGTCAAAGAAGACTTCGCGCGCTTCATATTAGTAGCTAACTTGCAATCAAAGAATACATCTGAGCCAACTACCCACTTACCTTGGTAAACAACCTTGTAATCCGTTTTAGAATACTTCTTGTCCTTGCGGTTTGATTTAATCTTGGAAGCTCTACCTACAACAACGTTACCTTTAGAGTTAACACGCTCTTCTAAGATGATGCTATTGTATGAATAGAATTCAAGCTCCAATACTCTAACGCGGAATCCGTCATACGTTCTATTGTATGTAGAGTTTAAGTCGCGCATAGAAGACGGAGTCATCACCTTATTAACATACTTCTCTGCAATCATAGCATACTGCTCTTCAGTAATCTGGTCTCCAGCAATCTGCTTTAAATCAGCAATAGTCATCTCAGTAACCTCGCCAACGTATTGGATATCCTTGAAATAAGGGTCTGTCGTATAAGACATAACCATATTAGTAGGATTTACTCTGCGAATCTTGATATTTCCTTGTGCGTCAAAGTATTCTTTGTAGCCACCAATACCATAATCGTGAAGGTCTTCGATAACCTTAGTACGTTCGTTCTCGAACTTATTTAGATTCATTACAAGCTGTAAGGCTTGCTCCATCTCTACAGCCATTCTATGCTTATATGAATAATTCATATACATATCAAGCTCAGTAAGGTTTGCTGCGTCTACATCTGGTGCAGGAACAACATCCTTATCAATACCCTGCTTCGCAAATTCATCTCTTAAGACAATCTTTGCTGCATTGTCTGCATAAAATTGGTTCTTGTCGTCTTGCGCCACTGGGTCAATGGCATCTATTGAGATATTGTAGTCTGCTTTTAATAATGTAGCTAAAGCAATGCGACGAAATTTTGGGATAATTGGCAATACGTCCCAGTTAATGTTAATCCAAGACTGGTCGTCATTGGCTACATCACGAGGGTTTAAGAGCTTCTTGTAACGGCTGATAGATTGTTTGCCGTGCATATACAGCTTAATCTCGTGGTACTTATCTCTGCCGTTGTATAATTGGCTAGGATAGTAAGCAGAATAATCAGTCCAAGCTGCCTTTAAGTATTGTGCAATCCACTTCTTATCCTTCTTTTCTGGGTCAATCGTATGCGATGGAAACCCGTTCGTCATTTCAATGTTGTCGCTCATAATTAAAATAGGAATATCTCCCTTACGTCGTATATATTTTGTTTTTGTTCAATCTTTTGAGCAAATTTAGATTTGCTCGCGGCAATTAATGTATAACCACTCGCCATCGCGGCGTCAAATTTAGTAGTCTTATTAATGTCAAAATGCAACCAGTCGTCCAACAAATTCTTGAAGACAACCTTGTGGATATTCTCTTCAATGTAGGTTTCGGTTTGCTCGGCTATCTGCTGATGCATTTTGACAGACGCGGAGACACCAAACTTTGTTGAGCCAGGCATTTTCATTAAAAACTTATCGTAACCCCTGTACTCAAAGTACTTAATTAAGCCTACCTTATTATCCTCCGACAATAGCTCGCATCCAAAGAAATGCGCCAACTTAATCATATCTTCGTAGAATATCTCTGCCTTATCAGGTCTATTGAGGTATTCTACTAAAAAGGTTTCGCTAAGCTCATCTAGTGCATCAAACTTTCGATACACATAAGCCGCGCCGTCTGAACGTTCTTTACTAACCGTAATATTATGGTCAAACGGGTCGCATCCAATAGCAAATTTACCAGTGTTCTTCGGTACTTTCTTGGTTCCGTAGTTCTCCACTTGGTTATAGAAACCTGCATCTGTAGGATTCACCTTCGAATGTACCAAGAATTTTCCATTAGAGCTAGTCTTAAATAGAACCCTTGTGTCGCGTTCTCCGTTTTCCCATACAAATTCCCCACGCAAATATAATTCTTTTTCATTTACCCACGTTATCGATTCTATCTGTCTATTGATTTTCATTGCATCGTATAAACAGGTATCAGCTTCGCTAAAGAATGCCTCCTCGATAGTAAATGGGTTCTTTCTAATAAAGGAAGCTAGCGCACGAGGGTCAACCTCCAGTGCCGCCCTTTCTGCTAGGTAGAACTTCTTTGCTTTCTCTTCGTCAGCATAGCCATATTTATCGTAGAATAGAGTTCTGTAGGCAGGCATGAAGTATTGATATAAGCCAGACATTGTTCTTCCGTTGGCGTTCTTGTGATTTTGGTCAGAGGCTTTCCATAGCTGTTTGAACGATGAGCCACCATCCTCCATCTCCTCAACCGTAGTTGTGTAGAGAGCCTTTCCAATAATGTTTTCTTCCTGCTGTAAACAGAACTGGACAACTTGATGTCTATCATATACGTCAACGTTTTTAGTCTTGCCCGCCTCGTCTGCTAAGTATCTGTGTATCTTCATACCATCATACGCAAACTTATCGGACGATTTAAAGGTAATAGTGGATTCTAGTTCGACCTTTTCTGCAAAGGAGTCTTCTATAGCTCCACGTTTGTTTGTCTTAAAAAATCTAAGCTCGCCCTTGGGTGTCATACCCTTTTCCGTATCGTAAATCGGAACAAAGAAATCGGGTAGGTACTTAAATGGCATTACGATTCCCTTCGCAAATACGTTATCTTTTGCATCATCAAATGTCTTCGATTGGATACCCGCATTCTTGTTCTTGCTTCTAGAAGTCAACTCAAACAAGAAAGCTCCCGCACGCATAGTCTTACCTTGGCGACGCTTAGTCACCTCAATCATTCCTAAGCTATTAGGGTCTTGCATAACGTATTCAAGGAAGTAGAAGAACTCCATATCCGTAATACGGAAGTCAGGATAACCTACGTCAATCTTCCAATGTACCAAATAGAAGTAATGAAGCCCTGTCACATAAGTAGGCTTGCCATTATTGTAGAACCAGAATCCGTTTAAGCGTCTATCCCATTCCTGATTGCGGTATTCCTGAAGTTCAGGATTGTAGTATTCAGGATTGGTGCGCTGTGTTGCGATTTCCTTCTTACGCTTTAGCTCGTAATCCTTTGGTGGTTCAGGTCTTTCCCAGTATTGATTATGGGCTCTAGATGAACGAGATAAGATATCCCTGCGCTCATATTGGTTGGTTATGATGTTGTAAACCATACCAACAGGTGGACGCCAGGTAGATATACCCATTATCACGAACTCCTTACTTCCTTTGTGCTTTCTATACATATTACATATTAGCTATTGACTCAGGAGAAATCTTAAGTATCTCCGCTTTCTTATCTTTATTGTCGCCAAATAGTTTGTCTTCATAGGCTTCAATGCGTTTAATGATTGCGTCACATTCACCCATCAGCTTAGACTTAATCTCTAGTGCCTGCAGTTTATCCTTATCATTCCTAAAATCCTTAATAGGAGAGAATAATTCAGCTTGGTATTGCCATAATACGTCCTCATTTGCGGCTAGTATTGCCCAAACTTTGGACGATTGATGCCGCAGATAGGCATTGACATACACCAGAGTATTATCGTCTGTTAAATTGAAGATATGCTCACTGTTCTTAGGTAGCCCTGCCATCTCAGCACACTCTTTCTTGCGTTCATTAATGTCAGGAATCTTCAATCGCATAGGAGATTTCTGGTCGTATAGCAAAGCTATGTATTTAATTAACGGGATACTAGACTTAGATACCTTACCGAAGATTGCGATAACGTCTGGATGCTTTTCCAGGTTATCCTCTGCTATAGGTATAGCTAGGCTATCAAATTCTTTTTGCGAAAATATTGCCATAATAGTTTGGTTTGCGGCGGCGGGCGGCGCGTCCGTCTTTTGTTTTCATATTAACGTACCCCTAAATCCCCTAAAGGGGACTTGGCATCTAGCGAAGATTTCATCTTCACTCTTCCTAGCGTTACTGCTACCACATTATCTTTTTTAAATTAGTCGCACTAGTATTATTAATTCAAGTATTATTTATTTCTAGTATTATATATCAAAGTAGGTTTTCTGACTGTCAGAAATCCCACTTTCAGTCAGTTTCATTTAAACGCATATTTTATGGTAAAAAGTGCATTTAAACGCAATAGACTGAAAGTAGGAAATCCTACTATCAGGTACACTACTTTTTTGTACCTAAAATGTACTCCTGTTGCACTGTATAGTATTCTTTACCCTCTACAGTGTTGACAAAGTTGGAGTTTTTCTCTAGTATTACGACATCATTTTGCGTCGCATCTAACGCATTAACACCTACTAGCGGCTTACCTATATGCGCAAGCTTAGCATACTTAACAGATGGCGTCTTAGCAACACCTGTTACTAGACCAGATTGCGACATTGTTGCTTGAATCTTAACGCCATTAACTTCAACCTCGTTAAACGCCTCTTCAACAATCTTCTCACATAGAGTCCAGGAGCCAATAGGTATAATATTGCCAGCCCTAACAGCACAAAAAATCCAATAATAAGGTACTTTATAATAGTTGCCGTGGATACAGTTCGTTTCATCAGAGGTAGTTAAGTAATGAAAGTAAATAATGTCTCCTACTTCAACATCCTTTTCTATCTCTTGCCCTGTTGTCGCATATACTTTTCCCTCGGGGACGGCTATTACGCGACCGTAGATACGTGCATACTGTGTAGGATTAAACTCTGGGTCTATGTTAATAGTCAATGACCCGTAAGTATAGGTGTCTTCTAGGGCGGAACCTACCTCCACAATGACTGTGTTAACGGGTGCCTGCCTAATATCGTATTTAAGCATTTGTTTATTGTTTGGTTGTACGCAAAGTTAGGTAGTTACAAGCATAAAGACAACTAGGTGTTTTTTATATAAAACGTGTAGTTAGCGACGGCGGGTTATATATACAATTTGGGGGTGGGTATAACGATTGGCAAATCGCCTTACCTGAATGGGGTGGGGTGCTATTTCCCATTTGGAAAACCAAAATTAGCCCCTGCATTGCTATGTTTTAGCGTTTACAATTCCCAAATAAGCCACGATACCGCATTGACCTGCACAATCATACTACGCTTGCACATATCTCACGCCACAAGCGAAGGAATGAGGCGAAACACGGGGAAGGGAAACGGGGAAGCGGGCGTTTATTGGTACTAACTTCCCTGCCCCCACATACTGCACCCGAAACGCCAACCACTCAATAAAATATTTCTATGAAACATTTGGTTAATACATAAATACTATCTATATTCGCCCATTCACAAAACAATAAACAAATGAAAAATTTACTTAACTCATTGATTATCAGGAACAACCTGAAAGAATTAGGCTTATTTCTGAGCGTTCTATTCTATCACTTTCTAATTTCCCTGCCCTTAATTCTGGCTATGTACTGCATCCAAAACGATTTCTTTCTTGGCGGTATTTACTGCGGGATTGTATTCATTTTTGCGGTATTAATCAAATGGGCAAAGTCTTAATTATTCAACTCAAACAACAAAACAATGAACACATTTAGAGATTATTACGAGACATTGACACCTAGCGAGCGGGAAGCCTTCGACCTTGCATACAATTCACTAGGCAGAAGAGTAAATTTCAATTGGGATAGAGGGGCGGATTCATTTGAGGATTTTATAGACAGGTCTTTTGTGTGGGCAGACACGCCACAAGGTCACGACTTTTGGCAAGGCATAGGACGCGAAGGCAGAGTAAGACATACCGCAAAGGATAGCAGGCAGGTACGTTTATACGTAGAGAATGAACCCGAAGGACATAGAACCACGATTGCCTACAAAGATGCTAAGGCAATTTTTCACCCGTTTTACGATATTGACGGCGAGCCTAGATATATCAATCAGCAGACACTAGAAAGAACGGATTATTTTTGCCCTCACGTAAACGACAGAGATGGCAAAACTACAATAGCTCTGCGGAGAGACAGATACCAAGTAATAAGATGCGGAGAGGGACTTTATGGCTCAAGAAGTGCGAGAGACTTTGTATGTATATGGGATGCAAATTATGCGGAAGAATCTACACTAATCCCAGTGCCTAGTAATTCAATTCAGGACAGAGAATACAGAGACAGGCCAACAGATAGGCTATATTTTAAGGATGCGGAAACGGCGTTATTTTGTGGCTTCTATGTGGCGGATAATACCGAAGTAATCCCGTTCAGGGATTTACCAAGCAGAGGGATGAGGGCGGTTAAAATTTATCATCCTGAACATTCGGGGAAGGTAGTAGTATTAAGAGAGTCAGATTTAGGCGGAGAATATACCCTACTTTCTGAAAAATGCAAAACAAGCGCAGGCGGTAGTTCGTTTTATATTAATTACGCCGTATTAACTAGCGACTTCGAGCGGCTAAAACAAGAAGAGGTTTTTGTAGAGGACTATGAGGGCGAAATAGTAATTAAGTATAATACTGAAATAGTAGATTGTGGAGGTACGGGAAGCCATAGATTTTATATCCCACACCTAGAGAATCAGGGAACGATAGAAATAGATGGCGCGCGTCATAGCGTTAATCTAGTTTACCACGAAGGGGATGTTTATCTGAATGATGAAATAGCAAACGATAACGGCGTTTATTGGTGTTCTGATTGCGAAGAATACTATCACGAAGACTATTCAGATGACCATATCCACAATGAAGACGACGACGACGAAGGCTATACAAATAATCCCCGTTTTAGCTACCATTCGCAGGAGCATTATGACAGAGCAAGAGGGGCGAAATTCAAGGTAGGTTTTGAGATTGAAAAGGAATGTAGCGAAGGATGCAGACATAACCACCACGAAATAAGAGAGGAAAGCGGATGGGTAAAAGAACGTGATGGCAGTTTGGACGATTACAAGGGTTACGAACTTGTTTCATCTACCTACAATTTATTTACGGATGAATTTATGAATCAGGCAAAGGAATTAGAGAAGAAATTTCCTAACCTAATAAACGGCAATGCTTCCAGAAATTGCGGTGGGCATATCCATTTTTCTAAAGCGGATACAATGGGCGAGGATTTACTTGAAAGCGTTTGCGGTTATTTACCCGTTCTATACTCTATCTATCAGCACCGAATTGGTAAGTCTTACTGCGAAGTAAAGGAGAAAGAACAAATGAAGCATAGCGACAACAAGTACCAAGCGGTGCGCGTAATGCGTTCGCGTATTGAATTCCGTATATTTCCAGCCGTTAAGAATTTAAGTACGTTAGAATGGCGGTTAGGCTTAATCAGAATTATGGCAAAGAATCCTAGCTCTAACCCTATTGAGGTAGCTAACAAGCTAACGGATAGTCGTACAGAATTGCATAAACATTTCGCCAAGATATTCACTAAGAGCGTAATAATGCAGAGGGCGCAAAAGGCGTTAACATTTGCCAAGCAATTCGATAAGAACTATTATAACATAGACTTGCGAATTAACCTAGACAAAATCAAGGCGAAGGAAAATAAAGCCATTCGCCAAGAATCAGGAAAGAAGAAACGCCAAGCGGTAACGGCGTAAAAAAAAATCAATTCATAGATCATTTTAATTTATTCAAACAATCCAAATTTTTATATTATGTGCATAGCAATTTTAAATACTCCGAACGTTACATTTCCAAAGACTCTTATTTCCACGTGTTGGGATAATAACGGCGATGGGGCAGGCTTAATATATACGGGAGGCGGTAGCCTTTACATACACAAGGAACTGCATTCAGTTCACGAGTTTTACAACAAGTATATAGATGTACGCCGTAGGTTTCCGAAGTCTAAAATAGTGCTTCATTTCCGTATCGGTACAAGCGGAGGAATTAACCTAGATAACTGCCACCCGTTTAACGTTAGCAAAAATCTAGCATTCGTACACAATGGAATCATAAGCGAGCTAAACGGGATTAACCCGAAGAAGTCAGATACGAATTTATTTAATGAATTTGTATTGCAACACCTACCCGCAAATTTTACGGCTAATCCTGCATTAATGAGCGTAATTGAGAAGTACATAGGCTCTAGTAAATTAATCTTTCTAGACAAGGATAATGAAGCCACAATCGTTAACGAAGATTTAGGCGTAGAGGATAGTAAATATCCGAATTGTTGGTTTAGCAATAGCACTTACAAGCCATCGCAATATTACGACAGAGGAGGCGTAAAGGTTTGGAAGAATACACCCTACAAACCTTATGCAAATGATGCTTGGGAGGATGAAGTAGAAGACTATAATTCCAGCTATTGGGCAGGCGGTAAATGGGAGACATATAGTGCCAAAGGGTCGGGTCTTGCTTGGCAGGAGGAAGCGGATTTCTACGACAAGTACGAGGCAATGAAGCATGAGGATATAGTAGCTCGCCACAAAGAACTAGAAGAAAAGCCAGCCTATCAGATGACTGCATCAGAGAAAAGCGAATATTACGCCCTCGATGACTTGATAAACGAGCGGAGATATAGCGAGCTAACCAATAGGGCAATCAATGACCTGACGGATGCGGAGTTTAAAGAACTGCAAGTATTGGAGAACGCTCTCGGATATAGTGCTTAGCTTATTCCCTGATTTATTGCAGGTAATTACAGCCCTTGCGATGCGGAAACGTATTGCGGGGGCTGTTCTGCTATGTGGCGGGGGCAGTTCTGCTCGGCTCGCAAAAAATTTCGCACGCCTATTATTATATATATATAATTTAGTTGATAGTGATTTATATTAGAAAGTTGATAGTGATTTTTCCAGAGCTACGACTATAAGCCAACCCTCCGCCATATAATACATATCCCCTTATAAGCTCCTTATTAGCAGTATGTTAAAAATAAACCTGCTATAATCAAAGAATCTGTTGTACAATATCAAGAATTTTAGCCTTGCCTATTGACATATATTAAACATTTGATTTACCTTTGTTTCAACAAAAGGGAAAACCGATTTATTTAAAAAGGAAAACCCGATTTTTTAACCAACAACCAAAACCTTATGGTGTACAAGGTCAACCAAGCAATTATTATGAAGTTACGTTTTTTAACAGAAGACAGAGGAGTGAGTGTAAAGGCACAAATTCACAAGAGCGGACGCTTAGGTTTTTCTCGTCAAGCAATTAGACGCTTCAACTTTGATGTAAGCAAGGGAATGGCATTTGCGGTAGAAGAGAATGCTCAAGACAACAACACGTTTTATGGTGTTATTACGCCGTCAAATGCTCCGAATACCATCAAGTTTACTAAGTTAGGCGAATACTACGCTATCGACTCGCCTAGTACATTTAATAAGCTGGGATTTGACTATCGTAACGAGTCTTGCATCTTCGCAATCGAAGAGGTTGATTACGAAGGCGCTAATGTATTAAAGTTCACACGTAGAGAAGCTCGTGGTAACAAGAGTAAGTAATGAGAGAGCTACGACTAATTATCGTATTCGCGGCAATGCTAATGATTGTCGCGATAGCAAATCAAATTTACAGACATTTAATCCATTAGGGTATGAAAAAACCACAACAAGGCACGGTATTCTTCGATATGTTGGATGCTGAGCAAAAGGAGAATTTCATTAATGAGTTTAGCTCGCAATATGCTGATGTTTCAGTAAACCAGTATCTGTCTGGCAAATTCAGCGACTTCCATCAATTCATAGGCGCTGCATTTGTCTTCTCTAATACTAGTCAGGGATTTAAGTATTGGGATAGCATCAGAAAAGACGGAATTGAGCAGGCTAATGATGAAGAAGTTAACACGTTATTAGAGCAATTAGAGTCAGCGTTGCAAACCATAGAAGCGCATACTAAGGAAGATACTGTCCATTTTATCTGTGGCAAGGAATTCTATGACCTTATGAACAGAGAAGAGCGTACAGAATTCCATTCTGAGTTCTCAAGACAAAGGGATGGACAGGACTTTGATTCTTGGTTGTCTGAAACGCATTATCAGTCATTTAACGAGTTCGTAAGCGCATCTTTTTTGTGGGCAATCTCTAATAAAGGATTAATGTATTGGTCTGATATATCAAACAAATACAGCTTCAATGAAGTATATGAAACGCTTGGCGAATTAAACATAGCAACAGATGGCGCTAACTAAATTCTACATTGACGTTAATCCGTTCACAAATATAGCTAATATCAGAGCCAAGATTGGCAAAGATACGTATGAATCAGAGGTAGAATATACATTGCCTGATTCGTGGGCTACGTTCTCAATGGGAGAAGAGGTGTTTGACATCCATTTCTACTACGAAGGCGAGTTTAGCGTAAGCGTGTACAGCGGAGAGGATAACGGGACATTGCAAGGTGCATTTCCCACAAAGGTTACTTTAAGATTTAAAGACTAAGACAATGACAATATTTGAAGTAGAAGACGAGTCTGATTTGATTACAGACATCGGCGTTACAGTCAGCAGAGATTGGGTTATATTGAGCTTCTTCCATCAGGGAGAGCTGTTGGAGCGAACAAAGTTCTTACGGATATTGATTAATTATTATCATATCAAGCGAGAGCTGGAGTCGTTAACGATTGGGACTGAATCTCCTCGTGAGATTATAGAATTCATCAAATCTAAGTGTGAGGTAGCATGATTTACGCCACATTTTTTACGGCAATCATCATCTTGGTAGCGTTTGGCGTATGTATAATAGCATACGTCAACCACCTTGATGAAAAAGCGAATGATATTGCAGAGCAAATCATCCGTGAGCATCAGAAAGAAATTGAGGAACTTAAAAAGAGAAGATATTATGAGTAAGCCAGCAACGCCTATCGCAGGCAAAGCAGTGGAACGTATGTACGTTTCAAAATTAGGGGAGACTAAGTTCATCTATAAGCCCGAGCCGAATCCAGCAGTAGGAGATACGCAGGAACTAAAGGAGGGCTATAAATACTTGTACGAATACAGGTTACGCAACGAAACTAGGACTGAAATAGGTATGTTTTGGTTTGCTACCGAGAGAACTTTAGTGTTCTTTAGGCAAGATGACCCTACGCTAACGTATGGTATACCTATCGCAAGTATTATTTACTTGACTGAATGCAGAGATTCGGAATAATAGTGTACATTTGCACTACAAAGTAAAGAATTGCATTGGGGGATGTGATTCTATACAAAGGTCTAAAAGCCTGAGCCCAAGATTGATACCCCCATATCGTCTTGGGCTTTTTTGTCTACTATGAATTTACAATTAATGTGCGACTCGGCTGTGTGTAACGTTAAATTGATTCACTTAGAGTCAGAGATTGAGCAGTACACTAAAGTTTTAGGATACGCCACGTATGAAATGGAATCGTTCGAAATCTTATTGAATAAGGTGGAGGAACTAAACAAGGAGAAATCCTTATTGCTAGGTAAATTAAAGAATTTAAGATGAATGCTGGAGAAATTATCCGTGAGAGCGTAGTTGGTAACTTTACTATCCTGCCTAACGACTTTGTGCAAAACAAAGAGCTTACGTTAGAGGAAAGGGGGCTACTAGCATTCTTGTACTCTAAGCCCGACGACTTTAAGATTTACACTAAGTTTTTGCCTGACCTTACGGGAGAATCAATCTCTACAATTAAGCGTGTATGGGCAAACCTTAGAGAGAAAGGGTATGTAGTATCTACAAGAATCTACGAGAACGGAGGATTTGTTGGCTGGAGTCATCTGATATCGCTTAGGGTTATTCAAACAGATGAAAACCTGAAAGTAGGAAATCAGACTATCAGGAATCAGACAGTCAGAAAGCAGACAGTCAGAAAACCCGCTTTGATTAATAATACTGATATCAATAAAACAGATATTAATAATACTATAAATAAAGACGAGGGGTTTGAAGAATTTTGGAACAAGTACGACAAGAAGACTGACCATAAGAAAGCTCTGATAAAATGGAGGACACTAAAAGAAGCAGATAAGAAGAAGATTCTTGAAACCGTAGAGCTTTACGTAAAAGCCCATCCTGATAAGACATACAGGAAGATGCCAACAACCTACCTTAACGGAGAATGTTGGAATGATGAACTAGAGATACCAAAAAACCAAACGCCAATAAGCAATGGCGACAACCCATTTAAAATACAAGCACCTGAAGGATGGTAAAGAATAAATTATTTGACGACCTATTAGAACAAGACGTTATTGGCTATTTACTAGACAATTCGCACCTAACTATTGAAGCATCCAAGATATTAAACGAAGATTCATTTAGTAACGCTTTATTTAAGATGGTATTTAAGGCGATGGTGGAGCTTAATTCCTTTAATAGTGTCTTTACTCGTTACGATGTATTTCGTGTCCTTAAAGGCGAAAAGAAGAAGTCTAATGTTGCGATAGAAAAGGTATTAAAGATTCATCCTAATAGAGTCTTTGACTTATTGACGGCTTGCCTTGAGCTAAAGGAGCTCGAGAACAAGCGAATCATTGCCGACCTATCCTCTAAGGTTTCTTATGCTATGGAATCTAACGATGACGTGTCTACTATTGTCTCGTTAATCGAAAATAAGCTAGAAGAAGTAACTACATCCTCTGCCTCCTCGGAAATCTTCTCTTTATCCGACTTATATGATAAGGTCGTTGATAAGATGGATGAAATGGCGGGCGTAGTTAAGTTTTCAGGTATAGATACAGGTTCTCGTAACCTGAACTATATGACAGGAGGCTGGCAAGAGGGAATGAGCGTGATTGCGGCTCGTCCAGGTATGGGTAAGACTATTGCAGGACTTGAACACGCTAAAGCAGGTGCAAAAGCAGGCAAGAAAGCCTTGTTTTTAAGCCTTGAGATGCCTAAAGAGTCGCTGATATACCGATACATATCTTCGGAGGTAACAGAATACGCTTATTCTGACTTAAAAGCTAATAAGATTAGCAAAGCCGATGTAGCTAGGATTCGCGCTTCCAATGCTAAGGACTTGAAGCAGTTGCCAATCTACTTCTATGACTCTGATAACAGAGACATTAACTATCTAAGCCTTATGCTAACGGCTGAATGCAGGAAGAATCAGATTGACTTCGTGATTATTGACTATATGCAATTAATCAGGGACATACAGATTAAAGACCAAAGCGACTTTGCCCAAGTTTCGTCTGTTTCGAATAAACTACAGAAGCTATCCCGTAAACTAAAGATTCCTATCATCTGTCTGTCGCAGTTATCTCGTGACATCGAGAAACGCTCTAACAGATTGCCTCAGCTATCAGATTTGCGTTCATCAGGTAACATTGAGCAAGATGCTATCTTAGTGATTGGCTTGTACAGAGATGACTATTACAAGTACACTGATGCTAAAGCGAACAATGTTGAGCCAGCGAAGATGGACAATAAACTAACCTACGTCATCCTTAAGAATAGGGACGGCGGAGTTGGCGACATTGATAGGTATTGCGATGTGAAGACAAATCGCATCGTTGATAGTGAAGAAGATTTGTATCAATTTACTAAGCCTGAGCTTGTTTACAAAGACACAGCATTAGATAAGATGCAACCTACATTTGATGATAAAATAATCCCTTTTTAAAATGAAGAAGATATCAGAACAAATAGACGATTTATTATGGCACTTGCCCCTTATATCAATTGCGGGAGTTGCTGTTTTTCTTTTATGTGCAATGTACACTCTGAATATTGAGCATAAATACACTATTAAAGCCCAAGGCAATACATACAAGGTAGACACCTTTAGAGTTTACGGAGGGCAGTTGAACTTTGACGAAGGCGATAAAAGCATCATTGTTAAAGGAAATTACATTATAGAAATTAACCGTTAAACCAAAAAAATATGAACATACATCTTGAGCTAGCTAAGTTCAACCACATCAAGTATTTTGACGAGCCTCATAAATACTACATCGGAGAGCAGGAGCTTATATCAGGCACAACATTCGTTGGCTTGTATAAGCCTAAGTTTGAATCTCAAGCGATGGCAAAGTCTTCTGCTAAGAAGAAAGGCGTTGAGCCCGAAGATTTGCTAGCAGAATGGGATATGAAGAAGAACATTGCTTCGATGCGAGGCACGTTATTCCACGCTTATGCGGAGAATTATTTAAACAACAAAGTGTTTCCATACGACGACACATTTGCGGGCAAAATAGATGCAGAGAATGACGTTATCAAGGACATATACCTCTCCTGCGTGAAGCTATGGATGGAGTTCTATCAGGATTCGTCTTCTACGCTAATACCTGTCAAGTCAGAGATTGTAATTGGTTGCGACGAATGGGGTATAGCAGGCATGATTGACCAGCTATATTGGAATACGAAGATGCAGGAGTATCAGATTTACGATTGGAAAACATCCAAGGAGATACGAGACAAGTCTAAGTATGGCAAGCGGATGAAAGCTCCGCTAGGGTTTTTGCCTGATTGCGAAGTAACATCTTTTGGCTTGCAGTTATCCTTATATAGATTGATTATACATAAGATGACTAATATCAAGATTGGTAAGATGTATGTGATACACGTCCACGAGACGCTAGACAAGTATCAGATTGTGCCGATTCCTGATTATACGCAGTATGTGGAGTTATTAATAAATGATTACTTAAAACTAAACAATAAACAAAAATAATTATGGCAAAGTCAAGTTCATCAAGTGGTATCGGATTCGGTGGTTTATTAACCATTGTATTCATTGTATTAAAGTTGACCAAATATATTGATTGGTCGTGGTGGTGGGTGTTGTCGCCTATCTGGATTCCAATAATCTTATTCGTTGTAGGGTTTGGGCTATTTATGCTTATTAAGGGCGCTATTTTAAACAAAAGAAGATAATGGAGCATACACAAGTAAAGCTAGGGATGAAAGTTGTCCCGCATTCAAAAAGCTATGCGCAAGAGTTGCAGAATTCGCAAGAATGGAAGCGCGCCAAAGAGAAAGGGCAAGAGTATTTGTTTGTTAATTATTCTCATCCGTCGCACACGCACGGCAGAGTATACATATTGGGGTTGACGAATGATTCGCCCAATAGCCATGCAGGAGATTTCTTTTTAGTAACTGATTTTAATCGATATGAAGATGAGTAGTATGGAAAAAGAATTTGTAACATACGAGCAAGCGGTAGCCTTAAAGGAATTAGGGTTTGATGATATGTGTTTTGCGTTTTATCGAAGCCCAATCATTGAGTTAATGCGTTGCAGAAATAGTGAACCTTGGATGGGTAATTCGGTTGTTTCAGCACCACTTAAACAACAAGTATTTAGATGGTTTAGGGAGAAGTATGAGATTCACGGATTCATTATCCATTATAGCAGAGTTATGTTCAAATGGTGCATTGATTCAGGTGATGACTTTGAAGAGTCAATTAAACTTGACACCTACGAAGAAGCAGAGAATGCTTGTATAGATAAACTTATAGAGATTGCTAAACAAAAAGACAATGGATAACATTTATTGGAGAACAGACAAACCACCAAAGGTTGGTCAATACATCGTTAACATTGGTGCTAATGGCATCAGTTGGGGATGGTGGGATGGTAACAATTGGAGAAAATTATGGAACGAGTATCAGATAGATGTATCTGGTTGGTTGCCTACACCTTTACATAAACAACAAGACAATGCCAATATACACAGGATATTCAGCTGATGGTTCAGATATGCAGGAATTTCAAGGTATGTACCTATCCTCGTGTGGGAACTTTTTTAGCAGTCATCCATTCACAAAACAAGAAGAGAAGGCTTGCAGAAAGGATGCGTACAAGAAGAGGATAAAGAATCTGATGAACTCACAGTTTAAACAACCAAACAATGAAAATAGAGACTAAATACAATATTGGAGATGTAGTATTTTTCGACAAATATGGTAGTATAGCGAAAGGTAAAATCGCAGATGTACACATCTCGTCTAATAGATTGGGGCTAAAGGTAATTTACGAAGTAAATACTGCGCCTAGCTGGTACGAAATGTTTTCTTATATGTGGCGTAAGTATAGTATAAATCTTACAGAAAACGATTTGTATTCATCTATGTCTGATGTAGCCGAAAAAAACATTTCTGAGTTGCAGGATGAGATTGACATCAAAAACAAAGAGATAAATAGAATAAGAGAACAAGTATCTAAACCACAAGACAATGCCTGATATAGCAATGTGCTGGGGAGAAAATTGCCCCATTAAAGAAACGTGTTATCGCTTTACTGCCACCCCAAGCAAGTGGAGGCAGTCGTATTTCGCAGAGACTCCTATCAAAGAGGATAATACTTGCGAGCATTTTATGGAGATTTGGAAGAAACCAAAAAAGGAAGATGAACAATAAATGCACCTTGGAAGAATATAAGGGCTGTTGTTGTCAATGTGAGTACAGCACCCCTTTAATGAAGCATCCGTTTAATAAAGAAGTTGGCAAAGGCAGAATGAGTGAGTCAATGGGATACGCTTGTATTGGCTTTTTTTCTTTAGGCGAAAAGGTGGCTCATTTTTTTGAAAACGAACACGGTATGTGTGAACTATTTAAACAGAAGAACAATGGATAACAAACAAACGGCAGTCGAATGGATTGAAGACGAATTGTCTAAATTGAATTTAGCAGTTGTTACCATAGGAATAACCCAAGAGGAATATCACATCCAAAGAGTGCACTTATGGGAAAAAGCTAAAGCAATGGAGCAAAAAGAACACAGCAGGATTGCAAGCAAGGCGAGGGAAGAGGGCTGGAAAGAAGGTAAATATGGCGTTTCACGATGGTAATAAATGATATGGGAAACAAACAAACAGCAGTTGATTGGTTATTTGAAAAGATAACACAGAATCAAGAAATTAGATGGAGAGGAACAAGGTATCTTGAATTATTCGAACAAGCCAAGCAGATAGAGAAAGAGCAGATAAAAGATGCCTATGATAAAGGAGTCTATAATGTACATCCTTTTCATAATTCAGAAGAATTTTATAACGCAATATATGGAAAATAAAATAATTGACCCTGTAGAGGACATCGTTGGCGAAGCAGAGATTTCTGTACGCTCAGCATATCAAAGAGGATACGAAAACGGGAAGCAGGCGCAAGGCAATCTAAACGCCAAGCTATCTAATCCCAAGCTAATACTTGGCGATTTTATTAAGTTCATCAAGAAATACAAGATGACATCGCTTGATGGAGAGATTAGATTCTCCGACAAGGACTACGTTTATATGGATGAGAATGTAATATCTAGATTTCTATTGTTATATGACTACGAGAACGATTAGGGGGTTAAAAGCCGCCAGCAAGGACGTTGAGAAGTATCTAAAGGAGAACGGGATACCCTACCTTAAAATAGATGACTCCATCAATTTAGTTGTGCTGAGAAATAGCACAGCGTCGCATTACTGTACTATCGAATTTTATGAATTAGGAGAAGGTTGGTTTGAAAAGAAGAAGCCTTTCACGTTCCATAGAATCATAAGTCGTAAAGGCTATCAGATTCTGGAATTAATTAAGAAGTATTTAGGTAATGACTGATAAGGAGAAATACTATAAGATGGCAGAAGATTGGGCAGAAGGATATCTTAGAGATAATACCGAGCCAAAGCGGATGTCTATCAAGAAAGGCGAAATCATTAATGATGACTTATTCTTCATAGATGTTCAGCTAACAAGGCTTCGGCACGCTGGCGGAAGAGAGCAACAGGCGGCGTATAGGCGCATTAGGGAGTTTAAGAACTATGTTCAAAAATAATTTACCTATTATTTGCATTAAACAATTTGTTTATATACCTTTGGGTCAGGGTTAAAAGCAGTTAGTCACCATTTACCGAATAGCACGAAGTCTCGGTGTGAGTAGGGAGGGAGCAAAACATAGTTATCTGAGTTGGTGTGAGGATAGCTATATAGTCAGGTAGTTTAATGGTAGAAAGCGGAAACGGGAGTAACCGAAAGGTCAGTACCAATCACTTGCCGCGGAATAGGTTCGAATCCTGTCCTGACTACTTCGGAATGGTTAGCACTAGACAACAAATCTAAAAGGAAGTGCAATTTAGTCAGGTGGCGAAATGGTAGACGCAAAAGCCAACTCGTATGTGGAAGCGAGTCTAAATAATACTATCCCTGGTTCGTGGCTCGCATTAGTGGCTGGCACCAAGGCTTACAGGTTCGAATCCTGTCCTGACTACGGAGAAATAGCAATCTCCCAATATGGCATTCAGTCCGTTAATCTGGAGAACTTGCTTGACAGCTGGAAAGACAGCAAAAATGGGCTGTATGGCGGAAGGTTAGGGGTGTCCCCTGACGTGGTAGACGCAATCCAACGGAGGAAATGTAGCAATACAGAAGGACACTCAAAAGGGATGCAGGAGGCAAAGACTTAGAAAGCCCTGCGTGCAGGTTCGAACCCTGCTACAGCCCCTAGATTTAAGATATGATAAAGAAATTAATTTTTAACAGAATCGCCGACTTAAAGAATAAGCTCCAGCAAGAACGAGTTCTTAAGTTAACGCAAGTAGTTCCGCCTGAGAAGGAAGATGACCTTGTGTCGCGTATTGAGGAGTTAAAGTGGATGCTTGGCAAGGTAGATAAATTAGAAAAGAGCAAGTTCTCTAGCAAGATTTAGACTATGATTAAGGGAGATGTAACTAAATGCCCTTACTGCTTTCATCAATTAGACCCTGAGTTACTAGAAGAGAAGATAAACAAGGTTGTCTATTGTGATTCTTGTAAGCAGAGATGCAGGGTAAGGCTAAATGCAAAGCACAGGTTATACGTTAAAAAGTATCCATTCAAACCTAAGAAGCCTAGTCAATGCGAATTGAAGGCAAAGAAGGTAGAGGAAGATAATGCTTTCCTTATATCGTTAGCTAAGAAGTGCATAATGATGCACAAAAAGAAGAAGAAGTTTAGGCAGGAAGATTTAGATGAATTCTTTTTGCATTGCGGAAGAAGGCAGGTAGGCAAGATGCGAGATGATTTTATCTTCCAAGCAACACTTATGGGCTACGATGCATTTCAATTGCTAAGATTTTTCGAAGCAAATAATGCAAGGAAAGCCATAGTTTACACAAGATTAAAAACCAAACAGTACCAATAATAACTCAATGAAAACAAAGAAAAGAGCCTTAGACGACCAAGAGATTCGGGATATGATTTGCTACTACGCAAAATCCCAATCATTGCGAGATTTCATAGATGAGAAAGTAGCCCCATCTAACTTCCATTATCAAAAAGTCAAGCAGTACACTAACCTATTGGTCAAAGAGCTTGAGTCTCAAGTAGACGCCTTAATCAAGGCTGGAGATGGCAAAGATTCAATCTCTGTAGTGGAGCAATTCGTTAACGCATCACAACAGGCTGACCATCTATTCGAGATAGCATTAAAGCTAGAGCTATTAGATGAGGCTAAGAAAATAGAATGTGCAACCAAAGTATCAGCAATATTTAAAGAATATGGAGTCGAATAAAGACCAAATCGAACAAATCACTACGTTTACAGATAGCGTTGTGTTTGAAATAATCAAGGAGTTCGGAGAGCGCGCCAAGAAGGGTTATGATAAATATGGCACAGATATGGACAGAACTGATTTAACGACAGCTCAGTGGGCTCAACACCTGCGAGAAGAGTTAATGGATGCCTTGGTGTATTTGACGCGCTTAAAGAGAGATATAGAGCTAATGGAGGAAAAGCTATCAGCTATGAAACAAGAAGTTGCTGACACAAAGACTCACTCAGTTAAATATCATATGGTTGGCACAGAAGTTGTTTCAAATGAAATGCCTGCTGAAGATAAACCGAAACCAAGCTACCTAAAATACGGTTGGCATTATTAATAAAGATTTGTTTTGTTGAATAAATTAGTTAGAAAGGCGGAGAGCTTTGTTTTCCGTCTTTTTTCTCCCTTCAACTATAAACATTTTGTTTTATTAATTAAATGTTGTACCTTTACATCGTAACCAAACAAATAACAATATGCCAAGAGCAGAAGCTTTTACATCAGGACCTTCGTCCCCAGTTACAAAGTACCTAGAATGGTCGTCAGCTGAAAGAAAATTCCATTATTATGATAAGGCTGCTGGGAAGCAAATCTATCTTGATTTACCTATGAAGTTTATTTACTTAGACTCAAAGGCTACTATCAAGGGGTACAATCCAGCAACCGAGTCGTCTATCTATTCTAATGATGTAGCGAACACAAAGAATGAAATCCTTGTAGTTCGTTCATTCAAAGGCAAGTTCCCTTTGGCGGAAGGTTTCTACCAAGAAATCAAATCTAAGATTGAAGAGGCTGGTGGTAAATACCACGCTAGCATCTATGCTTTCTCTGATACGCTTGGTGTAATCAATATCGCCGTGAAGGGCGACGCTTTGAAAGAATGGTCAAACTTCGCTACTGCTAACAGAAAGTCCTTCTTGGGTAGCTACATTGAAGTGGCTGGAGCCGAAGAAAGAAAGAATGGAGCAGTTAAGTATGCTGTACCTTTGTTCAAATCAGGAGAAGCTATTCCTTTGTCTTCATCTGAAGAGTCGGATAAAAAGTACGATGAGCTAATGGCTTACTTTAAGTCTCGCTCAACAAGCATTAGCGCTCCAGCTGAAATTGTTGAAGCAGAAGCCGTTGAAGTTCCACAAGCTCCAGCGCCTCAAGTAGATGAATTTGACGGGCTTCCATTCTAATGGGTATGAACGAGCTAGTTAAAATCAATAGCGAAGCAGTCATTGCGACACCAAAGTCGGAGATGATTGCAATGGTAGATAACTACATTGAGAAGCTATCTATTGAGGGAGGAAATCCATCTGAGGACTTGATTCGTTGCGCAAAGTATATGTTTCTCTTGGAAGAATTAGAAAAGAGATTACGCGAATACTCTGCCAATGAGCTAAGAAATCACGATAACAACGAGATGGATATCCTAGGAAACAAGGCTAAGCTAGTAGAGACAGGCGCAAAGTTTGACTTTACTGCTAGCAAATCTTGGGTAGAGCAAAAGCAGATAGTAGATGAGGCTTCTAAGAAGCTGAAAGATATTGAAGCATTTGCTAAGAGTTTAAAATCAAAGACAACAGTGGTAGACGAAGAGACAGGGGAGTCGTATGAGTTTTATCCTCCAGCTAAGTCTAGTTCTACTACTGTTAGAGTAACCATTAAATAAACGTATTATGCAAAACTTAAATTTCAACCAATGGGTTCAGCATATTAATAATGAACTCAAGAAACATTACAAGACAGAGAAAGCTAAGTCAGTAAAAAAGCTTGCTCAGTATAAGTAGTTATAAACCGATGGTGCTATGGGTAAATCTGTAGCACCATTTATGCTAATATGGAAGATACACACAGCGAAAATATAGTAAAACAGATTAGGACACTCCTTGAGTTGTCTCAATCACAATTTGCCGAAGTAACGGGCATCAATAAAATACCACAAGTATCTGCGTTAGAAAACGGTAGACGTCGCATTGGATTCAATTTGCTCAAGAGAATGATTGATACGCTGAAGAAAAGCGGGTATCGTGTGTCAATGAAGATTGAGGTTAAGATTAATGGCAAAGTAATTAGACTAAATCAATGAGCAAAATAAGAACTAAGAAGCCCGATGAGAAAGCAGAGGAATTGTTTTTCCTGCTATGGAAAGACTCGCTAAAGGTTATCAATTATATGTTTAACGAGATAGAGCAAATTAAATTCAAGCACGAAGACGATAAGGTTTGGTGGGCTTTAGTTAAAGAAGAGTTTCAAGAAATGATAAAGCTAAATGACGAATGACACAATAGTCTTTGAATGGCACGATGTCGATGTAAGCCTCAATAAATTCTTTGCGGGCAAGCATTGGACTGTCAGGAATAAATATAAGGACTACTTCCATATGTTATTCGCCAAACTATTAGATAAGAAGTACAAGCAAGTAGAACATTACACGGTAACACTAGAATACAATTCTAGACTAGACCCAACGAATACAATAATCCTGATTAAGATTGGGGAGGACTTCCTTCGACACATTAACATCTTAACGGACGACACCAAGAAATATTGCAAGAGCGTAACTATTATTCCCGTTGAGACGATGGGGAAGAAACATTATAAAATGACATTTACTATTTTGTCTTATGCAAGTAAAAAAAATAAACCTAATAGAGCCGACGAGCTACCAGGAGAAGTTGTGCGACCTGTTCGCAAAAGAAAGCGTAATTGAAAGGGGGAGAAGTTATTCCGCAAAAGGAACGGGAGAACCAAAGAAAGTTGAGGCTTATGCTTACTTAGGCAAGATGGGAGAATACGCCGTATTTAACACGTTATTAGCCTCGGGCAAGTATAAGTTCATCTCTCCTCCTGATATTGCCATATACTCAAGAGAACAACGCTCTCACGCCGCAGATTTAGTGGCAGATGGCAAGAACATTCACGTTAAGTGTTGTAATGCTACAGAATGGATTGCTACATCGTGGCTATTCTCTACAGAAGACCCTTTGGTAGATAGACCCACTGAAGATGATATTGTTGCTTTTGTGGCAATTCGCCCAAACCCTAAGAAGTTTGAATGTTTCTTTGTTAAAGCGACTGAACTAAAGGGGATGTATAAGAAACCTGTTTACTCTAAGACTATTGCTCACGCTATTTACGAATCAGATTTACTGAAATGACAGGCAGATACAAAGACGACGAGCTGTGGGAGCTAGAGCAAAGAATCCATAAACTAAATTTACCCTTTGGCGTCAAAACAGACACTATAGCATTATTTGTCGCAGAAGAAATTAAGCGCGAGGTATACCATAACAAAGACAGGATGGACAGCTACAGGTTCTGGGATGAGATGCAGAATCACATATTTGAGAAAAGAGCTAAACTAGAAAGGCAATTGCAACAATTAAGGGATAAAAAATGACAGAGCCAAAAGAAATAACCATTACGCTAAATCATTGGGATTACGAATGCGGAGATAAATGTTGCTACGATTATGGCACAGAGCTTTATGTAAACGGAGAAATGATAACTACTCAGGCAGACCATAACCTAGAGGACACTTTATGGAATCTGCTTACTCACTTAGGATATAAGGTAACTATAGAAAATAGAATAGATACAGAATGAAGCCTTTATTTAAAATACACTCAGTCAAGAATAAGCACTACGTTATGTATGGAGAGATGAAGACTTATCCATTTGGATTTACCAGAATTAAATGGAAGCCATTTATCTCTTATGCAGGATTACCTGATTGCGCATATCCTTTTACATCAAAGGAGCGTGCTATAAAGAATGCAGTAGAAACCTTTCAGAAATATTTAACAGAACAATATATATGACAACGATACTACCTTTCATTATTGGCTTTGCGATAGCTTTTGTTATTACCTACAATTGGCTTAAAGGCATAGAGAATATGCACAAGAATCATCCTGGATACAAGGGGGAGGACTTGTTTGACGAAGATGTAGATACAATGTAATTACTTCGTAATTACTTTTTGCCTCGTGCGCGTTTGTCGCCAGCAGAATCTGACTTAGAGCCTCTATTAACGGAGGCTTTTTTCATTACAATACCTTTGCTGGTGTGAGATGCGTCTTTGCCGTCTCCGTTGCCGTATGTGCCACGCTCACGATTAACCTTTACGAGTTCCGCTCTCTTAGCGCGTTGCTCGGGCTTACGGTTGAACTCTTTGTTATATGCGTCTTTCTTAGCTTTAGCTTCTGGATTAGAGGCGTAATACTTAGCAGATTTCTTCATCACTATCAACTTTATGTTTTCGAGCCACTAAATTACACATTTTAATGAAGTAATCCTGCCCATAGGTGTATTTCATATAATTAATGTCCTTGTGAACAATCTGTATATTGCTCTTGATGTATCCGATTGCGTTGTCTATTCTGTCAAGAGACGCGGTATCGTTAAACGAAATTGGGACACCTGTCAAGGCACAGACTTTATCTTGTGCGATGTAGATGTCCCAAATTTCTTCTATTGTAATCGTAAACTCGTAGCCTCTCTGTGTTGCCCTTCTAACCTTTCCATTATACCAAGCCGAAGGAATACCTTCGTGATAATTATTAAGCCCTCTAAGGTGGTTGGAACAAGTCCTGCAAGGAGTCTTTTTTCTTACTCCTCTGTTCCTCTCCGACACATCTTTGTACGCCAATTCTCTTTGGCATATTGGACATTGTCTGGTATGAGGCTTGTCAATCATCAGGAGCCTTTAACCCATTTTTTAGATGAGGAAGCTGTCTTGCTTGGACTCCACTTTACCTTGTTTGCCCAATAGGCTGCACTCATCTTGCCCTTTGCTATATTCTTAGCGTGACGAGACTTAAATGCCTCACGCTGACCAACGGTTTGATTCGTTTTAACGCCAGCCTGACCAAAGCGAATAAGCTTTACCTTGTCTCCTTCTTTGGCTAGTACAATGTGAGACTTGCCGTTGTGTGTACTTCTCTTTGGTTTATTAACACCCGAGAGCCCGTACTTCTCTAGCTTATTTCTTATTGCCTCGTTAATCATTTCTTCTTAGCAGTTTTAGCGGCTTGCTTGAATTGCTTTGCTGTTGGAGCTCCTTTCGAACCAGGAGTTCTCATTTTTTCTCCAGAACCAGCTTCAATTCGTTTCCGCTTAGCGTGAATATTAGCGTATAGCCCATTCTTCATTTTACTTAAAAGTTAAGCGGTATAAAGTTTGCTCTACTAAACCATTGATTTCATCTAAGATGTTAGATAATGCTGAATTACCTAAAACTAGCATTCTAGCTCCTCCTGAGATGTACTCTTTGAATGAAGTCAAGAATGCTACAGGAGCCTCCATAGTGTATGGCTTAACCTCAAGCTCGCAACCTAACATAATACGACCATAGCAACCTTGGTATGCTTCGATGAATTTATCCATTAGGTCGTTGAATCCTTCGTAGAATTCGCCCATTGCTTCGTGTTCTGCGAAAGAAGAAGTTTGCCAATGGAAAACTTTTGCCTGTGCAGATGCTTCTAACATCTCACATAATAGCTCTTCTTGAGGCGATTCTCCTGACTCGTTCTCGCCTGCTGGCTGTGAGTAGTCGCTCATTAATTTAGAGAATGCTTGTTTTTGCACTCCCATCTTCTGCATTTCTATTAAACTTGCCATATTATTTCTTCTTTTTCGATGCAAGATACTTAAAATAATTTACTTGTTTCTCACGCTTTTCTATACCTGCTTTCGTCTTAGCGGTACCTAAGTTGCGACCTGTTGTTTGGGAGACTAACTTGTAGCCTCCCTTTGTTTTCTTAATCATTATTTTCTCAGTTTTTGTAGTCTGAGCCATCTTTGATATGGCACATCTCTTTTCTCTACTAATTTACCTATTTTATCTACCTTCTCTTCTGCAAACTCTGTGTAGTCAGACTTTATTTCGTCTATCTGCTCTTGTTTTTGAGATTCGCTAGCATCAGACTCCATTACTTCTTGAATTCTCTTGATGTCACTGTTTCTTCTTGATGTGATGTCAGTCTTAGTTTGCTTATACTCTGAGTCGATATACTTTATCTCATTCTCTACAGAGCGTCTCACATCGTCAGAAGTCATTTCTTGAACCTTGATTACGCTATTAAGAATTGCGCTACCTAAGTCTCTTCTTCTTCCGTATAAGTCTCCCTCTCCTTTTGCTGCAGATATAGTGTTTGCTACAAATCCCCACAATGGAGAGCCATAACTATGTCCTAGGTAATTGATTCTATTCCACTTAGCTTCAGATTCAGTAACAGTTTCATTGGTATACTTGCTACCAAACGGGTCAGCAATCGGCATACCTCTGTAATCTCTGTCCATAGCCACCTGTATTAGAGGAGCTGTTAATGGGTCTCCTAATGTAGGTGAATAATCTGATACCCAACCAATCTTATTATCATAAGATAATTGCAATGGAGCAAACTTAGTTAACTCAGCGATTGCGTCAGAACGATATCCAGCATCATATACATAATAAGGAGATATGAAGCGAGCGGCGTTAATTTCGTACTTGCCAACCTTCCAAGTCAAAGGAATATCCGTGAATCCTAAAGGAATCTTAGGGATAAATGCTCTAGCTTCGCGTGCTTCTCTTTCATCTTCTGGCTCTCCAGATAATTCAGATAACAATCTAGCTGTAGCATACATCATTCCCAAGAAAGAAGCCATATACAAAGGTCTGTTAGCAAAGCCATTCCCTACAATTCTAACTAAGTCAGAGCTGAATTTAACGAATGCGTTACCTACAACAGGAACCTTAGAGAAGAATTGGTAAGCCTTACCTACTGTAGCGTAGTTCTGCATTGACTCGCCTACGATTTGGATAGCCTCCTCTTTTGTTTTGCCATAGTCTTCAACTAAAGAACGGTATAAAGATATCTTAGCCACGTCATCCGTTCTTCCGTATGACTCAAGCATATATTTATCTAACTCCTTTCTCTTGGCATTAATCAAGCTTCTTCTAGCCTTAGCCTTTTCAATAGCTTCCTTAGATGCGCCTTTCTTATTTAAGAAATCAAGGAATTGAGATTCAAGGCTTTCGTATTTACCAGAAACAAATTGCCCAACCGTATCCTCTTTTCTTTCCTTCAGCTTTTTCTTTTGCATCATATCCGCTGAAACGATATCTGTTCCAAGAATACCTGCAATAGCTAAATCTTTTGCCCACTCGTCATAAGCATCAAGAGAATCTTTTGCTCTTGTGCGATTCTTAATCATAGTGAATGGGTCAACGCCAGCTAACCAAGCAAAGGCAAAGTTAGATGTGATGTTACCTAATCTTGTAGTAGGGTTGTAAATCGTCTTAGTCTTCTTCATAAACTGACGAATAGCTAAACCATCGTACATTCTTAAAGCATCGTAAGCTTTAGAGATAAACTGAGTAGCAAACGTAGTTCCTCTTAGCTCTTCATATAGCGCAAGTGGCACATATCTGTTTGTCAATTCTCCATATCTCTTGCCTCCGCCATTAGACTCTAGCTTTCTGAATCCTTTCTTATTGTTCTCTGGCAAATCTTTCTCCTCCTTGAATGTCTTGTAAGAAGGGTCGTTAGCCATTGCATTACAGAATTCAATCGTAGCCTTGTTATGCAACATTGTAGCTAGTCTTCTAGATGTAATGTAGATAGGGTCATTCATCAGAGTAAGTTCTACTTCTGAGAAATCCTTTCTCTCTTTGAACATTCTGAAGTCCGCTCCAGCAGGCATCTTGTCGATAGCATCGTGCAAGTCAGTGAATTCTTTTCTTTCAATCTCCTCGTACATACGAGCAAAGTATTTACCCTTATGTTTCTCGTAAGTCGGAGCATCAATGAATCCATTTTGGAAATGCCATTCGTGGATGAAATCATTCATATCACGAAGAGTATTGTACAATCTAAGCTCATTTAAAGATAACTCAGATGGAGACTTAACCTTGTCTTCGTTCTCAAGGAATGCTTCTGGGTCTAACAAAGAATGAACTCTTAATAAAGCCTTCTCGTCAAATCCAATCATACCATTAAGACCTTTTGACAACATTGCAATCTCGTTGTTAGCGTCTGTCTGTGAGCCAGTTCTTAATGCTCTTTCTTTTTGCAGTATATCAGATTTAGCTAAGTTTCCGACAATTGACGCAGCTACACGACCTGTTGACGCAGCAAATCTGTTGTTGCCCTGGATAGACTCAAGCGTAGCCTTGCGCATACTATTACCAACTCCTTTAACCCACCCTGTTAAAACATCTTTAGCTTTAACCTTTTCATCTCCAGCTTTAAATGCAGTAACGTTTTCAAGGGCTCCAATACCTTTAAATGCGCGAACAGCTACCTTAGACAATGCACCAATAACGGCATTGTCAGTCATATCCTTTTCAACTTGTACAAGTTTAGCCTCCTTAACGCCTCTCTCTCTTAGCGTTGTGCGAATATCATATTTAGACTGAATGTCTCTAGCAAGACGTTGTGGGTCTTTGAACATTTCGTTCATCTGATACTTATACGCTGGCGCAACTGAGATTCCTTGTTTTTGGAACTTAGTAAATTTGTCCGTGTCTTTGAACTCAGACTTAGCTTGACGGCTCTTGTAGTAAACTTCTCTAAAATCGTCGTCCTCAAGGTTCTTAACTCCGCTAAATTGATTAATCATTCTAACGCCTCCGAATGTTCCTCCATCAAGATGGATAGGCTTACCGTTTTTAACGCCCCAGTTTCTAGCCGCCGAGAAGTCGCCATAAAGAATATCGTAATTCAATACGTAATCTAAGTCATTAGCAACCAACACATCTTGTAGTTCAGATGTGCGATTATCGAAATCTCTTTGAGTAAATTTCTTTAGCTCACGCATCAAGTCATTTACCGCCTTACTGCCTTTTGCTGTTTCAACTTTCTCTGTAACGATATAGTTTAATCCAGTCTCAAACGCTTCAGGGATGATTCCTTCCTCTACTAAGTCGTAGCTTCCTTCGTACATATTCTGAGCCAAACCACGAGCAGTCTTAGCCACCTTAAGAACTTTATTATCTCCTAAGTCAAACACAACTCTATCGCTACCTTCGCCAATTCTTTTTAGGCTAGGAATGTTGAAACGCTCTCTTGCAACTAAATCAGTATCGTAGTTAAAACCGATAGGCTTATCTGTTCTTAGCGTAGTGAATACTGCATTAGGTTGTCCTTTAGCTGACTCCTCTAATGGCAAACGATACATATCCTCTCTCGTAGAGAAGTCTCTATTCTTACCCTTGTTTTCAACGAATCCAAATCCTTTATAGAAATTAACTAATCTAGATTTGCTTCCGCCAAATTCATTAGATGGCGTAAGGTTTATTCTAGATTGATTAGCGTCAGCATATCTAGTTACATCATGCATAATCTCAGTTCCAACGCCTTGATTTCTCATTTCTTTTGGAACAACGATTTTAGATAACGAAATCTCTTTAGTAGACTTATTCTCGTATAAATCTAATTCAACATCAGGATTCTTAGACTTGATGTCTTCAATAGACTTAGGCGCAACAGACATTTCTTGCTTCTGGAATTTAGCAACTTGCTTGTTGACAATCTTAATGTTCTTGTCATTAAATACAACGTAGTTCGATTTACTTGCATCTCTGCCTCCAGAAGCGTAGAAAAATATAGGAACCTTAACTCCGTCATATCCAAATTCATACAGCAACTTACTAGTATTAGATTGGCTATTGAGAGATTTTTCTATAGTTTGATAGAATTCTCCTCCTGTCATCTGTGAGAATCTTCCAGATGATGCAGCGCTACCAATAGCTTCAGCCATATTTATTAAGGCAAAAGACTCATTAAGCTCCTTAGAGAATACAGCTGGCGACTTCGTCTTTTCTGTCTTGATAAGTCTTAATTGAGCGTCTTTCATTAGAGGAACAATAGCTTTTGCCCTGTATGACAACTCAAATATTTCATCTTTAGACATTGGCTTATTCCATTCAACCCACTTGAATCTTCTAAAGTCTTGAGACTCAACACTTACAGTGTAAAGAGCTCTTTCGCCGAAAGTCTTCATCACTTGCTCTCTTACATTTCTAGGTATAGATAAGCCAAAGAAGCCCTTATTATCGTCTAGCCATTTTTTGATGTCGCTAGATTTAGTGGCAGAGCTTTGCAGCATTCTATAAAGATTCTGTCTTTTAGATTCAGGAACCTTATCTAGGATGCCTAAATTCTTTAACTTGTTGCCTTGGTTTTGAACAGCATATGACTGAGCAATTCCTGGCTCCTCAGAGAAGTATAAACCATATCCATAAACCTGACGACCTTCGCCTGCTCCAACTTTGCTTAGAGTAAACTTGTCAAAGTTATACGGACTTCCGTGGCGTAATGTCATAGATTGATATTTCGCTACAACATTTCCACCTTGTCCAGCTACTGACTTGATATTGAATTTATCTTCCAATACCTTATTAGTATTAGCAAATGCAGACGCAACAGCAATTTCTTGCTTTTGTAATTTAGCACCAGCCTCAGATTGCTGAAGTTTAGCTAGACGCTTATTTAGCTTCTTGATTTCTCCCTTAGCATAAGCAATATCTTCTTTGTATTGCTCGATATAAGTATCTCTTTCGTCAGCTGCGTCCTCAACTTGAGCTTTAAGCTCCTCTAGTCTATCTGCTTTTTCTTCTCTGCTAAGTTTTGCCACACCCTTTAAGTTCATCTTCTCTATCGCAATACGATTAACCTCTTCGCGATAGTTGTACTTAGTATTTTCTATCTCCTCGGTAGCATCTTCAATGTCACGCTCATAAGATTCAATCTCCCCTTGTATTGAGTTGATTTCTTTAGCAACCTTTGATTCAGCAGCAGATTCTGCTTTAGGAGCAGGTGTAGTTTCTTCGGTTTTCGCTTGCTCAGTAGATTTAGATAAAGCATACTTAGCAAATGGAAGTTCCACTTGCTCTATATCTTTTATCTGCTCCTTAATCGAATTAATTTGTCTCTTTTTTGCAGATAATCTTGATGCAGGAGTAGATGAATCCTTAGCCAACTCAACCAAATCCTGTTCCTTTTCTAATAAATCCCTGTTTTTTAAACCAGACGCTTTTCGCTCTAAAGATTCTATTTCATCATTAATTCTACCTTCATTAGCCGAGTATACAATCTGTCTTTCTCCTTCATCAAATGTAAGTAGCATTAAAAACGAATCTCCGAAATTTTCAATTCTAACTTGCTTTGCTTTAGATGCTTTTTTTACTGAAGCAATAAGTTCTTTTTCGTTTATCGGTTCTACAGTAGGTTTAGCAGGTTTAGTTTCTTCGGCTTTAACCTCTGGCTTAACCTCCTCCTTAAACATATCAACAGTGCCTCTTTCTTGGAAATCAATAGCTGATTGTGTAGCCGCTACGTCTGCTTTGGCTGCAGCTAATTGCGTATCAATGGCGTTTAAGTTATCAGTTAAGGATTTAGTATCCGTGCCGAATAACCGCTCTTGAATAGGAGCTTTGCCAGTAATATCAAGCTGTGTTTCTTTGCCAGCTTTCTCAATAGCTGCAACAGCTTTCTTTCTCTTAGCCTCTAAGTCGCGAACAGCTTTCTTCTGCTCAGCTAACTTATCATCTAGCTTTCCTGTGTTGTCATCAAGGTTAGCCATTAACTCGTCAATCTTAGCTACGTCTTCATCCGATAATTCATATAGCTTAGCCATATCCTCATCGTTAATCATATCTAATGCTTGAGCGTATGCGTCTTCAATAGCGCCAATAGTAGGGTTGCCTTCGAACTCAGCTAACTTAGCCTTGAATTCTTCGTAAGTCATGCCCATAGCATCTGCTTCAGCCTGAATTCTTAGCTTATCAAACTCTTCGTCCTCAGTCAATGCCATAGCATCTTCTTCGGTAGACTTGTTCTTAGAATCAAGTAATGCTTTAGCCATAGCGCTATCAGACTTGTATCCCATTAGAACGCTTTCTACGGCGCTTCTGAAATCCATATAATCGTAGCGAGATGTTACATCTGCGCCAACGTCGCCTTTAGTAGCTTGTTGATATTCAGCAAATGTCTTTTCCGCTATTTCTGATACAGATAATCCACCTTTATCTCTTCCGTTTGTAATTCGGATTCTAGCACTAATTTCGCCCGTAACCTCCTTGTTTCCGCCCATTCTAGACTTGCTAAACAAAGAGAATAGTGTATCCTTTTCCTGCGTCTCGCTCTTGCTTCCACGGATAACTTGACCTCCGTTAATAAAGAATTGTAATGCGTAATCTTCTGGAGTAGTAGGCTCTATCGCCATAGCTTTAGCTGCTGCAGGAGATAAGCTACGCTTAGACTTATCTACTTCATTTCCTTTTCTTGCTTGTTTCTTTTTAACAGCGTCTGAAACAGAATCTCGAAGACCCGCATCTTCTTCTGCAGTTTGGCTTTCTCTGTCAGCTGTTTGTACAGCAGCTCCCTGTTTAGTGGTTTGCTTTTCATTTGCAATGTTTAGTTTACCTAGATTAATCTTTTCTCCTGTCTTTAATGACTGAGAAAGGTCGTTAAAGAATTTAACTGTTTCGTTGATATCAGCCGTCTTGTCAAATATAGGTATATCAATACCTGCTGTTTTAACAAGGTTGCGGATAGCTAATTTGATTGTCTCCCAGATGGTAGCATCTTTTAGCTTAGCCATATCGGTTGCAAGCAATCCTGTTAGCTCACTTAAGAACTCTTCAGCTTGTTGTTCTGGAGAGTACTGCTTGCTATAACGGTCTAAGTATTCCTTAGCAGTTAACTTAACTAATTTTCCTTTTTCATCGTATACATTAATCAAGTCGCTATCTCCAAGTTTATTGATGATAGCGTCTCTCATTGCAGCAAATGCCGAAGGGTTTTGTCTTGCTACGTTAACTACTGTGCCGTGGAATAATTCGTGAGCAACAGTTGTTTGTGATACATTAGCTAGGTTGATGTGGATTGAATCTTCTCCTTTGTTATTAGTAAAGAATCCCCCTCCAACTTTTCCTGCTGTCTCTAATTCTTTGCTGTCTTCTCCTAATTCCTTGGCAACTCCTTTCTTGAAGTCTTCCGTATTCTTGTATAGATACACAGGCGCAGAGCTAACTGACTTAAACGCTTCTACTGCATTCTTGATACTACGCTTGATATCGGTTGCTAATGGCGCCTCTGTGCCATCATCTGCCTTAACAATGATGTCTGACTTAGGAACTAATTTATCCGCTCTTAAACGGTCAATGCCGCTTCTTTCTTTCTCTTCTACTGCGATACCAGTTAGCTTCTCTTGCACAGCAAACTTAGCATCATCTAGGTTAGCGAATGGCTTTGAATCTTCTAATTCTGGCACATAGTATTCCTGTACTCCATTTCTTTGTGTAGCTAGAACTGTGGCAAACTTCTTGCCATTCTGAGTTACATTGTATACTTCTCCTTGTAACGAAGCATCTGGATTAGCTTTTGTTGAGAAATTGACAGGCTTAGCTTTCTCTGACTTAACAACCTCAATAGGGAAGTTAGGTGAAGGGTCAAACTCATTATTAGCCTCAATATTAGTCTTATTGCCTTTAATAGAGAATCCAGCTGAAACCTTCATAGGCTCAGTAGGAATTCCCCTAGAAGTAATGAAGTTTTCGTTGGCCTTAGCTAATTCTTCTTGGTAAGCCTTCTCCGCTTCAGCTTTTGTCTCTGGAGTAGAAAAATCTGGAGTATCTATTACATTCTTGACTAAGCCATTTTCCTTAAATAGGTTGTATAAATCAAGCTTATGATTCTCAATAATCTTGTCGCTTTCCTCTTGTAATTCTAAGTCCTTAATCGAGCTCTTGCCTTCTTCTACGTTATTAATCTTAGCTAAGATATCAAATGCTTTCTGACGCTCAAGAACAGGCAAGCTAGACAATCTGTTGTATTCAGATTCAGCAAGGTCGCTAGAGTATTTAACGATATTGTCTATCTTCTCTTTCGCAGCCTTTCTGATATCGGTAGATAATTCTGGATTGTTTACAATCTCATTGTATTTCTCGATATTCTTTTTCTGCTCTGTAGTTAAAGGACGCATACTCTGAATAGCCGAAGCTCCAGACATAAATCCACCTGTAGCGGCACTAATAAAGAATGCGTCAGCGGCATTAGAAAGAAGCTTGTTAAAGTTCTTCTGATTCCACTCGCCATCCTCAATTCTATCTATAATGAAGCTACCTGTTGCAGCTAACACCTCTTCAATACCTTCTTCGAAGCTACCTCCAAATGCTTTCTTCAGAACCTGTCCTGTATTGCGAACAATTTCCTCTTGTACTGCATCTCTGCCTTTTTCTTTAATTAGGCTAGCTATACCTTGTTGTGCTGCGTCTCCAGATAGAGTGAAGAATGATTTACCTAACTGCTTGGCAGCTTCGATATCCGTTCTAAAGATTGTTTCAGTTACACCTTCAACAATACCTTTACCGATTGATTTGATTGTATCGGCTGCTTTAATGTTGCCATCTTTATCGTATTCTTCTTGCAGTCCAGCGGCTGTACCTAAAGCGGCTGAGCCAGCAAATACTGCTTCTGCACTACCACCTGTGGCAGCAAGAGCTAATACTTGAGGTAATTGAGATACAGCTTGAACGCCTAGGGTAGAGAATGCATCAGATATTTCTCCTTCAGAAATTAATTGAGTAAACCCTTTATCTATATTCTGCTCTTTAACACTAGCTTCTCTAGCGGCATTTCTAAGATAAGACTGACTCACCTTATTTAATGTGCTACCAAAGTTATATATATCAGCGGCTACGCTTTCAGAAGAAGAAGGTCTTTCTTTATCTCTCTTAGCGTATTCTTCTTTTGCTTTTTTGATATCAAAGTCTGTCTGTCTAAATCCTTCAAGACCAAATCCTGTAGGAGCAGCTAATTGAGTCTTTGGATGAATTACATCGTCTGCGAAATTTACAATTCCTTCGGTTAATGCGCCTAATGCTGTAGCTGCAACAGATGTTATCTGAGCAAGACCAGAAGTCAATGCTTGACCTACGGCTGTATTTTTAACTGGTGTAGGCGCTGCCATAGCGTAAGAACTGCTTCTTACGATACCATCTAAAACATCACGTTTGATTCTTTCTTGACGCTGAAATTCTAAGTCCTCTGCAGTAGGTTTCTCTACATACTTCTTAGTAGCGATTACATTTCCTGTACCATAGCCTAAGCCGCCAGTCGTAACCTGATATTCATTAGCCGCCATAACAGATTCAGCTCTTTTAGCCTTCTCTTCTGGCGTTAAATTCTTTTCTCTTTCAGCTATTGCGACTAATTCTTCCCTGCTATCAAATAAAGGATTCTTAGGCTTAAAGCTCGAAGCCAACAAACCTGTCTGCCCAGATAATTCCGTATCGACTTTTTTTTTAGAAGGTTCCTCTGCTTCTTCTATAACACTAGGTGACTCTGAGCTAGTGGAATACTTGCTTAAATCTACGCCATCTAATATATTTTTTTTACTAGAAGTTGATTGAGCGGGCTCTTCTGATGTATGGTATTTACTTAAATCTACCCCATCGAGTAATCCTCCTTTTCTTTGTTTCGACATTATTAGCTTTGATTAGTCTTGATAAATTTTAATTCCTTTGGCGTCTAATTCACTCATTACCTGTAATACTGGCGCATTAAGGTCTATTGCCATATTCGTAACTTCGGATACAGAGAATTTAGAGTTTTTGCCTGTTGATTTTATTGCTTCCGCTTTTGGCGTAAGGTAACTCATCATTTCAACGGTATTTATACTTTCCGCCTGTTCTGAATTACCCATTCCGTGCAGCCTATTCATAAATGAATCAAACCCTTTTCTATCTAATGTAATATTAACTCTTCTTTTATTTGATTGCAAGGCATCTTCCAGATTGGCTGATACTGCCCCTTGTTTTTTGCCAGAATCATCCTTCCTTAATCCACTAATAACCCAGGTATCTCTTCCTGCTTTTTTTATTGAATTAACCTCAAATTCTCCTAATGGGGTTTGCACCTTCTTCTTTGGATTACTAGGGTCTTTTGAGTAAATAGAATAACCTTCTAAGCTCATTGTAAATGGCTTAGGTATAGTTGATGTAAACGTATTTCCTGTTTCTGAGATTTTCAAGAAGCTATTTATATTTTCCTTGGTTCTTCCGCCTCCAAAATTGAAATTAAATCCGCCGCCTTCTTTTTCTATCGGATTTTTAATTCTCCAAGTTTGAGCTTCAGTATGCTCAATTGTAGCCCTAATTTTTCTTTCACCAAATTTGTTCTCAGTCTTTAACGCCGTCAATTGCTCTTCTTCTTTTTGTCTAGATACAGCAGTTTGATTTAAAGCCTGACCTTGGTTAACACCAATTTGGTCAATTAACTTCTTAGTAATAACATTATCTGGAAGAATATCTTCGTTAACACCTATTCTCTTTCTGTAATCATCGAAGTAATTAGGCATTTGGGCTTTCATAGTAGCCGCTACGTCTTTAATTTTTTGAGCATCAGGTCCAATTACTCTTCCTGTGCTAACATCGTAGCTACTGCCTTTTAATCCTTTGAATTCGTAGTTAACTAAATCGCCTTTTTGGTTGGTGCCATAACCTTTGATTTGTTCTTCAGGAAGAATGTTCATAACAGATTTAACACCAATTCTGTCAAGGTTTAAGCTCTTGTCGTAAGCATTCTGCATAGCAGCTTGCAAGTCAGTGGCATTCTTGATGTTAGGGTCCATTAGAGGAGCCGTAATTCCTTTAATAAAACCTTCCAGGCTGGTAAGGTTATCCTTATTAGCAAGACCTAATTGCATATACTCCTTGCGAAGCTCTGCGCCTAACTCATACTTCTTCTTATCGTCTGCGATATCAGATACGCGCTGACGGATAGAGCCTAATTGAGAATAGTCTAACTTGCCACCTTCTAGTATAACCTTAGAGGCATCTTTTAGTAAGGTATTAGTCTTATCTGTAATAACCTTTTGTCCGTAAATATTTACATCCTTCTTGAGGGCTTCAATATTTTGGAACATCTTATCCGCAATCTCGTTATCTCTCTTTTGTGTTGCCACTAAATGAGAGAAGATATCAGCTATACCAGCTCCTGCTTTTTGGAAGCCTTTTTGTATATCAGCTGACGGGTCAAATGTATAGAATTCAGCCATTATTTTTTAATTGATTTTGGCATTAAAATGTCGGTACTATAAACTCTATTTAATGTCGGCAATGGAATGTTAGTCTTTTGCGTCATCACTGGTCTATCAGCTAGTATAGTAGGAGGAGCAGGTTTGTTATCAGGAACTTTATAGACACTCTTAAGTAAATCCATATTGTCAGCCTGAGCTTGCATATCCATTAATCCACTTCCAATGCCTGAGAATAAATCTCCTGCCCCAGACCATAAAGCGCCTTTAGCCTTTGCTACTGCTCCAGCAGCCGCTTGTTGTTGCTGGAATAATTGGTTTTCAAGATTCATCCCACCTTGGAATTTTTGTTGATTTAGACCAAGTATAGTGTTTTCTTTTCCAGATAATGATTCAAATTCCAATCCACGCTCACGAGCGGCAGCTGCGGCAGTAGCACTTAGGCTTTGCAAGTATTCTTGCTGAGCTCTTTGCTTCTCTTCGTAACCTAAAGTTTGAGAACGAGCCATAATATCGCTTACTTGAGCGCCTTCTTGTGCTTGACCTAATGCTGCAGCAGCTAATAAATCAGCCCCGCTACCTGCGCCACGTTGAGCTGCTGATAGCATATTAGCGGTTGATTGTCTAGTTTGCTCTAATGCTCTAGCTTCGCCAGGCATCTGTCCAGCACCAGCAGTTCTGCGCATCATATCTGCGGCTTGCTCTGCTCTAGTATAACGAGATAAATCACCCTTGTAAGTAGATAAACCCTTAGCGGAGGCTAATAAATCCCCATATCCTTTTTCGAAAGTTTCACGCTGCTGCTTGCCGAATTTCTCCGCAGCATACATTTGTCTTTCAGCTTCGTCTTTTAAGCCGATGCCTCCAATGATATTTAATGCGCCACCAACAATGCCCGCTCCAATACCTACTGGATTAAGACCTTTCGTTAATGTGTCAAGTATTCCTGCCATTTTATTTTAAATTATGAGTGTCCTGAAACTGGTTGTATCTCGATGTCCAAGGAGTTGATTCTCATACTTTGGGTTTTATCCTTTAAAGATACAACAAAATCGTTAGTATAACCAACTATGTACTCTCCTTCAATTAAGCCCCCTGTTGAGTTGCTGTCTCTTTGGACAAAAGCATATAGTCTATTGTTTTCTGCTATAAAATTAGATTCGTAAATGTGTGACGCTTGCCCATTCTCATTAGATATCGCAATCTCTAACAAAGATGCCTTAACTCCATTATCCTGCGTGTAATCCATAACGCTCATATCGTGAGATATAGCTACATTAAGAGGCATAACTGGTATTCTAGAGTTCATTGTTAGCTTAATGTCTGCATCATAAGCTGTGCCAAAATAATTAGCATACCCCGATTGCAACGACTTGTAGGCAGTTCCATTCTTAAACAATACCATCTTATCGCCGAAGTTCTCAGAGAAGTCAGACTTAAAAGAGTATTTAGCTATCCAACGCTTTAATGTGTCAGAATACCCAAGAGAATAGGTGTCGCTACCAATCCCAATGAAGCACATATTATAGAATGGGTCATAAGCTAATCTAGCTGAGCCAGACTTAGTCAGGAAGTAAGAGCGCATAAATACGTCACTCACCAACTCAATTCCGTTTTCACTGTATCTAATAACCTTCTTATTGAAATCGTCCCACCACCAGATGTTTCCTTTTTGATTCATTACTGATAGCTTATCCTGTAAGCCATAGTTATATCCAAGGTTACGAACTGTTCCTATTACATTGGACGTAATCGCCAGCGTAGTAGAATTATTAGCATTAGTTAACTCCTGCTCTCCTAGCAATACGTATGCGCTTTCCTTCTCGCATAAAGCAAGTAGCATTGTTCCTGTGCCCTGTAATCTAGATGCCCGTTGTAATGATATAATTCCGCCATTTTCAACAGGCACGTCAGCTGAATCCAATGCAAAGAATGAGCTAAGGTTATTAACCTTTGTTCCTGCTACGTAATTACCTCCGTGACGAATTGTACCCTTTCTGTTTGCCGCAGTTGTAACCGTTGATTCTGTAATAGCTAATACTGGCTTACCAGCAGATGTGTTCCAGAATTGGTTAGCTGTTGCATTTGACATTGAGCGAACAACGTACTTGACCTTTGTGGAAGATACTTTAGCATCAGGATTATAAGATGTTGTAATCTTAGGGGCGGTTCTGCTTCCAAGAAATGAAGCTACAACTCCATTATCTACCGCAGTCTGCTTCTTAACATTGATATTAAGTGAGCTTGGACCCGCCATTAATGGAACCGATAAGCGATATGTTATATAAAACTTGTCATTAGCAGTAATATCCGTTGCGTAAGTAGCTAAAGTTATAGTTTGAGTATAATTTAGATTGTAAGTAGCATTAGTCTGCGTAGATGTAACTGTTTCTGTGTACAATTGCTGCTCTGCAATAAAATCTACAGGGCTGCCGTAGGTATTTGTGCTATTGTTATATGGCACACGCATTACTTTAGCATAGATAGCCCATTCGCAGCTACCTGAAATAGCGAAAGGGATATTCTTAGTTATAAGAAGCTTATGCTCCACAGTCAAAAAGTTGCTGGCTAATTGCGTTGCAACGTCATAATATCCAGACAATGCTACTTCTGGCCCACTAGAAGCGTATGCTCCAGACGAGTCAAGAATATTTGCGCCATCTTGGTTTACCCCTGTGGTAAATGAAGTAAAGTATGGCACATACGGAACATCTGCAGGAGCGGTTGACGATGTGGATATAATTGAAAATCCAGAACCGTATGGGCTATTAATTTGGCAATTAACCTGTGTTTGTACGCCAGTTGTAACTTCTGCTGGAGAAGTCTTCGTTGTAGTCTTAATAAACGGGCTAGCAGAATAAACAGGTAGCTCTAGTTTCTGAAATACAGAGTCTCCAATAAACTTATTGGTATTAAGAGTTCCGCCTGGAGTTACCGAAATAGTTGAGCTAGCAGTCCAAGATGTCATATCCATTAGGTTTCCATATTCATAGAATACCAATGACTCGTCTTCTTGTATTTGCTTTGGAGTGTAAATCTCAAAGTAGAATACAGATGCGTTAGGTACAGTAGGATTGCTCATTTCTGCACCAGTGTATTCGCAATAGATTAGGCTACCATTTTGACCTGTTACCTTAAGATTTAAGATTCCGTTAGTACCTGTGTTGATAACCATTCTATCTCCGCTTGTATAGCTATAGATAGCGTTAGCTCTAAACATACCCATCAAGTCAACCACCATACTCTTGACGCTCTTAAGTTGGTCTTTAGTAATGGACTGGCTCAATACAATCTCTTCAGTAATAGCGCCCGTTGTGCCGTCTGTACTAATCTGTAGCAATTCAAAGAAGATGTTGCTAGCAAAACCTTCGTAGAAATAAGACTTAGTTGTATTCTTAGTATATACTACTTGTGCATACCTAGCCCAAGTTGGCTTCTGCCAAGAGCTATTCAATGCAATACTTACGTTTGGAAGGATTGGATACGTAAATGTGCCTGTCTCAAACTTAGTGTACTTTTCTACGCCACGAGTTTTCATAGCTTCATCGTAATAAGCTAATCCAATCGCATAGGTTGAGCTGTTTGCTAATGGCTTGTAATAGTTGTTGCCAGATAATTCTGAGCTATTAATGCTGTCTGCTCCAGTTTCAGCTACTGTACTAGAAGTAAGATACGTGTTGTATGTTCCGCCAGTTGTCGATAATTCAGTAGCGTTGCTCGCAGTAATATCGAATAATAATGAATTAGTCTCTGACGCATAGTCATCTACAATGTTTGCTAAAAAGATTCGGTTCTTAGCGATTTCAATGCTCTTTGCGGATACAGGCACAGAGTCAAAAGACTTAGACGCAGTAATAGAATCTAAGCTTTCGTAGATTTGACCCTTCCAAGCAAATGTAGCTGATGTTACGCCTGTTTGAAATACATAAGTATCAATTCTTCTCCATGTGCCATTATTACCTATTCTGGCGTAAACCTCTAGCTTCTCAGCATAAGTAGGTCTTTCGCTAGATGAGTATGTAAGAGTGTATCCTGTTGTACCTTTCTCTCCTTTGTACATTTGAGAGAAATTGCTAAGAACAGAGAACTCGCCTGATTTATATTGATATCGAGAAGCAAACTGAAAATCATTTGCCTCTAAGAACTCTACACCAGCAGTTAAGTTGATAGCATCCTTTACGATTGTTACAACATTGTTAGGAGTTCTCTTTTGTAATAGCAAGTCAGCCACAGCAATAGTGCCATAGCTAACGAAAGTATCTAATGAATAAAGTAACACAGAGCCTGACTTGCAGTAGTTCCAAACAATGCAGTTATCAATAACTTTGATGTCTGGCGTGAAATCCGTACTAACGCTATGCGTATAATTTAAGATTGCCGTAGCAGAAGTTAATGCAGCATTAATCTTGCGAATGTAAGCTACGCCAGAATTGTCCTTAGACAAAACGAATATTTCTCCTGTCGTATGAAGGAATGTAGCCTTGATTGTCTCTCCTGTAAATGATACCCCAGTAGTGCTAATAGCTTCAAGAATCTTAATAGCTCCAGCGCCACCAGTTAGTCCAGCGTCAAATATGATATTGTTTGCGTCAGTATAATCGCCTTCAGGCAACACATTAGCGTCTACATCTGCATTTAACCCACCTGTAGCTCTTAATAATACTTTAGCCATTATTTAATTAGTTTTTAAGTCCCCCGTGAATACCCTTTCTGATTAAGCCAAGAATCTCAGCATAATCCATTGCGTTCATTCTAGCTCTAAACACACGCTTAGCGTTATCGTAATCTTGTTTAGCTAATTGGAATTTACCTAAGCTCATTCCTTCATTCTTAGCCGCCATCATTGAGATGTACTTAGTGATAACGTCTGTCGCATAAGGAGTAACTACGTTAGCAGTAGAGCGAGATACAGCAGATGTAACATAAGTAAGAGTTACCTGAGTCAAGTCCATTGTATTGCTAAACACCAATTCAGAGTTAACTGTATCGATATCATAAGTAAGCAATGCGTTACGCATTCTACCATAGTAACGTCCAATCATTTCACCACGAGGATTCATTGTTGTGCCTCCGCTTAATAGATTGTAGTTAAACTCTTGGTCGTAGGTAATGCTAGTGTCAGATGGGTAAGGAATCTTATTCCCTTCAGTATCTCTATTGTACAGCTTATTCAACCCTCTTTCGCGCTCTAGTGACAATAGCTTCTCTCCGCGCTTACCAGCAACGTCAACTACGTCAACAAATTCAGCTGGTAGTACAGCTCTCTGATAAGACGTAACATCTAACACAACAGTCTTAACATTACCCAAATCGTAGTCCATAGACAACTCATCTAAGCAACGTAATCCGTGATGTAGGTATCTAGTATAATAATGCAAAGGAAGCCCGCTATCAAGCAAGGCGTCTCTTACAATTACATCTAAGCTTTTAGTTTTCATTGTTGTTGCTGTTGTTGACTAGCTATTTCCGCTTGAGATACGCGTCCATTGCTAATTGTTTGTAAAACGTCGTCTATAATAGTTGACTCTACCTCTGGTGAAATAGGCAACATTTCATTGTCAGTAAGCTGGCTAAAGTCTGATACAAGTAAGTTTACTGTAACGCCCGACACAGAGCCATTTGCTACTAATGTAATATCTTTAGTAAAGTAAATTCTTTTGCCTTGAACATAGTAGCCAACCTTTCCTTCAAGATAACCTAAGTTGGTTCCTTGGAATACAAGCATATCTTGTGCTGGAATAGGGATATATGGAGTCATTGCTCCAGAATTAGGAGTCACAGACCAAATACCCATATCCATAGGCAATGTCAATGGAATTGCAGGCAACGTAACGTAAGCTCTACTATTAGCTGAATCCTGAACTACGGCAGCATTAGAATACTGCATCAAGTTGCACTTCGGAACATCTATCATGCCCGCTTTAAATGATTCTGCTACCTGTAACTTTAGCACCTTATTGATGCTTTGATTTACTAGCAGCTTAATCTCGCGGATGTCTATAACGTCCGAAGGGTTATCCTTGTCTAAGAATCGAGCATACAAGCGTTGTATCTGCTCCGACAATATCTGTTTAGTAGTCATAATTATCTTTCGTCTTGTCGCTGATTATTATCTTTCATTGCCTCAGAGCTTGCAACATCACCATCTCTTAGCGAGATTCCAAGATACATTAATGCTCTAGTAACAATGTCAGTAAAGTATCTATCGTCAATATCGATATCTACGCTACCTGTTGGATTATAAGTAAAGCTACCCTTGTTATCTGTTGTGTAAGCATACACTCCTTTAGCTGGCTTTCTCATATACATCAATGTATACTCGTAGCTTCCAGACAAAGGAACTGGCTGAAACTGAATAGTTGGCGTACCAGCCTCCGAAACAAAGATTGTAGCTGCTGGAAAATATTGGTCAGGAAGTAAGATTGAGCTGTTTTGAACCTCTAAGAATTCATCCCAAGAATAGATTGTGCCTTCGCGAACTACTTGGTCAGTGCCTTTTAGATAAACAGTTAACGCTTCAACATAATCAGCTAAGTTAATTGCCTGAGAACCAGTAGATGACGTAACCGTATAAGTCTTCTTCTTAACGAACATATGGTCGTAGTCGAACTTTCCTGTACGCTTGTATTTATAAATAACCGCACTCATCCAATCAGATACGCCACGATTAACCGCTCTGTCAATATCTCCTGGGCTAACAAACCCACCTTTATTCTTTTTTATAATGGTGCGTATGAAATCGTGCGCATCTTTAATTGCTATTGCCATTATATTATAATGTTATATTTATCCAAAGTTATGAAATTTTATCTATAAAAGACAATGCCCTAACTCAAAGAGCTAAGGCATTAGTATTCATTTTCCATTAATAAAACGTATTCGCTATTTTCTCATCTTGTTGACTATATCATTAAGCCCACCAAGAACATTATTCTCTAAATCTAGCCTAGATTCGATTGGAATCTCTTTTATGCTCTCTAGGATATCTAAATAGGTTTTTACTTTAGCATCCTGAATACCAAGGAATTTAATATGCTCCATATCATCGTGATTGATAGCATCTGAAGGAATCATAAATTGAATCATATCCTTGTGTTTAGTGAGGTAAAGATACCTATAAATTTATCTTAGTCCCAATCATACCCAAATAACTTTGGGGGATAATTGGATTGCTGTTAAACCCTGTCTTCAAGGCAAAGTTGAACTTGAAGCGTTTAGTAAGCGCAATGTCGAATGATGCCCCAGTAAGAACTCCAACGTCATTAGATGTAACGAACTTCTGTTGTGCCGTTAAATAACCTGTTGCGCTACCTGAGAAGTATATATCTGGTGATATCGTTAGTCTCTTGCTAACCTTAACAGGTATTGTGTAGAACAGCATTATGTTATTACTGATATTCATCCCAGCATCTGCGCCTGCAAAACTAAGCGTATAGTTGGCTCCTGACGTGCCGTATTTCCCTAAAGGTTGGATATGTGCAGCGGTAACAAATCCAAGCGCTGTGCCGCCTAAATAAACGCCTGTGATACCAAAGTTAGAGATGGACTGCATCTTACCTCCAGCGAAGTTTAGCATCGTGTACCTGCCACTAAGTGCAAACTGATTAAGCGTAGACCATATCATAGTAGATATCCCCCACGAAGAGTTGCCCATTAGTGAACTTTGACTCATTCCTACGCTTGCGATAATAGAAATAACATCACTTGATGGAGCGACTGTAAAGTCCGAGCTATATATAATCGGATTCGCCACAGCAGCCGATTTCTTGGCTTCGCTTTTCTTTTCTGATTTGGATTCTTTCTTGCTTTCACTTTTCGATTCGGATTTAGACTCAGACTTCTCCTCACTCTTTGACTCTGACTTGCTCTCGCTTTTGGATTCGCTTTGTGACTCTGACTTGGTTTCTGACTTTGTTTCTGCTTTAGGTGTACTGCTAGAGGTTGTTGATGGAGCTGGTGTACTACTAGCCGCAGACGACGATGCCGCAGATGATGCTGCAGAAGAAGCCGCTGAACTAGCTGCCGATGAAGCGGCACTTGTTGCCGCAGATGTTGCCGCTGAAGTTGCAGCTGACGTAGCTTGTGCTGTTGCTGCAGATGCTGCTGCCGCTACTGCTTGTTGTACCGCATTTGATACGGTTTGTGTTACAGCGACAGTAGCTTGCGGGCAAGGGAAGTTAATAGTTAAATCATTAATCCAAGCCTGTAGCGCGCCTGTAGTAATATCGTTAGACGTTACTACTCTGTATTGTCCTCTATATACTACAGTAGTCTTGCCGTTCGCCAAAGGTACGGTAACGACAGTAACTTTCCCAGAGCAAGGGTCAACAAAGGTTTGGGTTAAAACTTGTGAATATGCACATAGTGGGGCTATGATAAATAGGAGTGCATATATCAGTTTCATTACTTGAAGATTTTCTTCTTAATCATTCTAACGATGATTTTTGCGGCAGCATTCTCTAACGCTTTCTTTGTGGTTGTACCAATAGTAGACTGGTTAAATTTAATCTCCGCAAAGTTGCCGTCGTTCATTAATGTAGCCTCACGAGTTGTCTTAGCTTCACCCATTCCTGAACCTGTAAAGAACTCTCCTGTCTCAGCGTTAACAAACTTAACCTGTAAGCCTAAGCGCGTAACTACTGTCTGCTTGACGCCATCTTTCATAGAGATAGACTCATCCTCGCTAACAGAGAAGTCGTAGCATTCAATGTAGACAAAGTACTGAGCTAACTTGATTTTACCTCTGCCGTCTAGCTTGTTCTCAGAGATTCCAGCCTGTGAAGCTTGGAACTGCTTGACCATTCTATTCTTAATCTCAGCTTTGTCTTCGGTAAATGTGAAGCGATTAGTTTCCTCTAGGAACTCGATAACAATGTTAGTGACACCAAGACCCACGCGCTTATCTTTTAGCTCAGGATACGCAGCGTATACCTCCTCATTGATACCTAAAGACAATAGCTGAATAGGAATCTTCGGACCTTCGTAGTCCATTAATGAATCGATATTAATTTTCTTCTCAAATGATGCTGTGTAGCCTTCTGTTTTGACAGTTGCTATTTGTGCGGTTGTAACAAATTTTGTCAATATTAGTGACAAGAATAATATCTTCTTCATAAATCTCTTATTATCAAAACTTGTCAAAAATTACAAGTTTCGTCAATAGTGTATATTAGTAATGCAAACCATTGGTTTGGATAATTATCATTTACCAGCCAATATTGGTTTGGTTTTTTGTTATTATCCGTAGTATTACTTCGGAATTTGGCATCTTTTTGTTACAGAATTTGGAAACTATATTATAAATTTTATGCCCTTTTGCATATAAAAGTATAATATATTGCACTTTTATAGTGCAATTGCATATAATTGTCGGCTTTCTCCACCAATAAGTGCCCTACAATGCACTAATGGTGGAATTTTACCACTTCGGCTCTTCCTGCAACGCCTCCTTTTCAGTCTTTTTCTTAGGTGCCGCTGGTTTCTCTACAACCCGCTCAACAACTCTTGTGCCGCCTGCAGATGCAGATTGCTTTTGCTGTTGCGTGTTATTAGTCGTAATGTTAATTACAGGAGCTGGCGCTGTTACTGCCGCTGGTGCAGCCGCTGCTTCTTCTTCTCCTGTTAATTGTTTAGTCACAAATCCACCTACACCTAGTGCAATTGTACTTGCTAATCCGATAAGGATGCTCTTCAATGAGCCTCCGTTTTCTTGTTCTTCTGCCATTTTAATTTTTATTTTTAGTAAATGATTGCCACATATTGTTAGACAACTCTATGTCTAAGCCTAAGTCATTAGTTACCCTAACACCTAATTTAGTTTTTGTAATCACGGGATTACCGCCTATTGATATGCCATTAACAAATGTTATCATAGCTAATTAATGATTAAAGGTTTTTTAATTGTTACGCCCGATACGTCCGTCAAAGTTAAGTCATATAACCCGCGAGACAATGTATCTAATTGAATTGTCTTAATAGTAGCCACTGAAGTTGCAGTAAAGCCAACTGTCTTCAACGGTTCGGTTTTTCCGAATGATTGGATTTGTATGGAGTATTTAGCCCCTATAGTTGTATTAGCTACAATCGTAGCCTGTTTCCCTTCTACTGATAAGCTCTTAATATCTGTAGCCACAGGTATTTCTCCTAGGCTAACTTCTTTTTCTAATTGCTCAATGTCTTGGCAAGCTGCCAGCATCACTATCAACAAAAATGCTATGGTCTTTTTCATTTAACCTAAAAGTTATTTATTCCCGTTAATTTTATAACCTCTAGGTTTAAATTAATACCTAGCTGATATCCTGACTTAGACGCTGCATCCATATTAGGAGACACGCGAATCACTGTATTAATGTCTGCTCCGTTTCCAATAGTCTCAAACTTTAACTTAAATGGAGTAAGCTCACCCGTTACAGGAGTCTTTAATTCTTTATCTAAGGCTCCAAATCTTACTCTACCGTCCTTATTATCCACAAAGGTATACCAAGTATTAGGTAGCTCATTTAACAGCGCTACAAATTTAACCTTTGTCGGGTCATAAACGAACTCAAATTGCAAGGCAGCAATATTACTTTCTTTAGTGTTTACCTTAACAGGTATCTCAAAGCTATTAGTTGTTACAGTTTTACCTTGAATTGTAACATCAATAGATGGGATAAACTGAGGAGTGTTAATCAATAAGTGAGCAGTTTGCGTTGTAGCTAAGCTCTTCTTTAAGCTAGGCACTGCGTTGGTAGCTATAGCATTGTTAATAACAACCTGTGAGCTATGGCTTCTGTTAATGTCGCCTGGGATTAAGAATCTAAGCTTTAGAGGAAGATTCTTCCCAATCTCAGCTGTCTTAAAGCGTACATAATTCTTATCTACATCCTTCCAGTTTGCTGCTGTCATCTTATTGAACGTAGAGTCTGTGAACGTAGGAACACTCATATACATATCTGTGCCTGCTGCATAGTTAGCTGGCAGCGTAACCAAGTTCTCTACTCCCGTTACCTGCGCAAATAATCTCACTAAGTCTCCTCCGTCTAGCTTCTTATTGTAGTTGACATCTGATGCGTAGTATCCAGCTCCTGTGATAATGTTTTGATTCTTAAACGTTCCATCTAAGTTCTGTGTAACAAACTCAGCTTGCGCAGTTGTGTAATCAGAGACGGTAACTGCTGCCGCGGATAAGTCTTTAATGCTATCCATATTAAATAACGTCCTAACGTGGTAAACCGTATTAGGCTGAAATCTAGTCTGGTCTACAGGAATTGTGCCGTCAGATAAAGCGTCTACTAGGTATGTTGTGTTAGCAGCTGAGTCTGTAAATGCGATACGATGAAGCGATTGAACGTCCACATTTGCGTTGTAATCAATCGTTGGATTAATGTATCTGGTAGCTATAGGGTCTAGCATAATAACGCTTGTAAGAGGCGTTGTCATTAATGTTGCACCAGATGTGCCGTCTTGGTTAAACGCTGCCGCAAAGTTCATTACAATAGGGCTCCAAGCGTATCCTGGGGCGTCTGTCTTTAGTTTGAACTTAAGAACAAGTAATCTATCTGCTCCTAGCCCACCTTGTGCAATAGACCAGTTAAGATATACACGCAAAATTGATTTAGGTCCTCCTTGTGTGTAATTGTATTGGCAGTAATTGTAGTTGGTATTACCGTTATCAGTAGTGTTTAAGGATGTCTTGTTATAGCTATAACCTGGGTAGTTTTGGTAGCTCATTGAGATTTGTGAGCCATAAGGAATAATACCACCATTGCCGCCTGTGCCTGTATGGTTAACAGTCATTAATTCAAATGCCGTGTTCTGATATTCAAAGTCAAAGTATAGCGCGCGAGTTGAGGTATTGTTATTCCCGTCTGCCATCACGGTTACGATGAACTCGTCGCCCTTGTTGATAACAGTGCCGTTAACATTGGTATTAGTGTTTGCATTTTGCAAACTTAATTTGACTGTTTGAGCGTAAGAATGTCCAGTTAATAGCACAAAAAACTGGACAATTAGAAGGAGTTTTTTCATTATAATAGCTTAGTGATTAAGGTGTTACAAGATTTCTTTATTGCTGAACTCAAGTTAGTTTGGTTAAACTTGCCGCCCTCGTCAATTAAAAGCATAGCCATTGAAACCTCTTCTGCTTGCTCTTCTACGATGACAGTCTTCTTAACCTTGCCGTCTTGTATTAACTTCCCTCTAAGACGAATAACTACCGCTTCCTTATTGTTATGGAATACGGATAGATTTGACTGAGTTTTAAGTACATCTAAATAAAGAATCTCTACCTTAATCTGCGTTGGCGCATCCTCTGACACCTCGTGTCCTGCTTCTTGTAAGAACTCCTCTAGGATGTTTTTAACGCCAAACTCTAAGTTTCTGTTACCAGCAAGTGCTCCAATCTGTACATTATTCTGTACAGATGCTACAGTTATTTCCTGTGGTTTCATAAACCAGAAGAGCAGTATGCTTAACAGTAATCTCATATCTATCCTTGTCCGCGTGATTTCTTCGACGGACTTTCTTTTGGACCATTTGTCTTCTTGTGCTTGCCGTTACGACGTACACCAAATACAACCTTTTTGTTCTCCGATGATGGTTTTTGCTTTGCCATTATTTGTATTTTATATCATATCCTTTAGCTGAAGATTGAGTTCCTCCCAAAACGTGCCTAACATTACTATGAGAGCATCCTATAAATTCAGCAACCTCTTTTGATGTTTTAAACTCAGCTATAATATTTCCATTTAATATGACCAGTTTTGACCCTTTGTAATTGGGTCTTAATTCAACTGGAGTTAATTTGTTTTTTTCTCCAATCTTTTTCTTGGTTTCTGCTGAATGAACTCTACCATAGAAAGGGTTTGCCTCTCCATTATATCTACCTTTCATTATCTCAGACTGTCTTCTTTTTTCCTCATCAGAGCGGGCTCTTGTTTTGCCTTTCCCATACTGATTACCTTTATTAGTCTCACTAAACGCTAATCTTGCCTCTTCATAACCTCTAGACGATTTAGTCCTAGTTTGATGGTTATTAGTTGACATCATCTTATGAAAAGCTAATGCAGACGACCTATCTCTATGTATTCTCCATAAAAGCCAATGGGCTAAAAAATGTTCACGAGCTGTTAATAATACTATGTTGTGATGGTTTAAGCCTCTTGTGCTAGTTCCAGTTCCGCCTTTAGCTTTTGGAATTATATGATGCCCCTCAAAATAAGCTCCTTGTTTTTTCTGAGCATATCTATCCTTTTTAATGCTAAGCCTAGACTGCATTAGGTCATCATATATTTTTTTGTAATCCATTACGCCAATAAATGATAAAAATGCTTAAACTCTTTTTTTCTTTCGTTCAAACCAATGGTACCCCCATTTATGCGTTTAGTCAATTTAGTAACTACTTCATCAGACGCACCTTGGTCGCAAATTCCCCACAGACTATTTTTCTTAAAGAAGAAAGCCGCAGAAGCTAAGGCATATCTAGTTGCTACTAAATCAGGGTTACTCATAATTTCTGGCATCTGCATAAAGTTAGCAAAGTCTTGATAGTTTGATTTACCTGTAGTTTGTAGCGCACCTCTGCCGCGATATTTCCAGCCATCTCCAGATGCCTCATTCCCATTACCCATTCTTGATGCGTATACTTTATTTGCAATCTTTTCTGGTTTACGCTCATACTGAAGAGCAATAGTAACAGATGGGAAATACTTCCTGAATATACCACACAATCCTTTTGCGTTATAATTCAGATTTTCTGAAAACGCTCTAAACCCTCCACTTTCGTGAGAAGCCTGAGATAAGAAATGCGCTAATCTTAGCGGCGTAGTTATACCAAATCTTGCTGCAGTATCTGGAATCTGGTCGATTATTGCTTGAGGAACGTGTCCTTTAAGAGCATCTAGCTTGAATACTGGCAAGCTTACACTTGGTGCAGGTGGCGCAAATGATGCAGGAGTATCTATTACTACTGTATAGCCTGCAGGAGCTGTTGCAACTGGAGTAAATGAAGTGGGAGTATTAACAACTGTATGAGCCGTAGGAGGCGCTGTAACAGGCGAAAACATCTTCTGCCAAGTATCAGGTCCAACTACGCCATCTGGTACTAAACCGTGAGCTGATTGCCAACCTTTAACAGCTGCCTCTGTCTTAGGACCAAACTTGCCAATAGGGTCTACGCCAAGCTTAACTTGTAGCTTAGTAACGTCCTCCCCAAATGAACCTAGTCTTAATAGCATATTATATCCATTCTTTTTTGCACTTCTTGCAAGTGTAAACCATTGTGTCGTGTTCCGTATTAAGAACGCTACTCATTGGTATATTGCAACAAGGCGATTTTAAACTCAATAAGGTTCTTGCCCATTGAAAGAATCCCATATTATTTCTTTTTCTTAGCGTAGTACTTTTTCTTCTTAGGAGCAGGTACAGCTACTTCTGCGATAGCTTCTGCTACAGCATCTTTAATTTCAACTACAGCGTCTTGAGTTTTCTCAACTGCTACTGCTACTTTTTTCTTCGCAGTGAACAACGCTTTAATCCATTTGATTAAATTCATATTATTTTAGTTTATAGTAATAACCAGCACCGTACATAACATTTCCATCAATGTCGACAGAAGCTTTAATGTTATACAGTTGGTCTTTTTTTGTTTTCAATAATAGTCCCGCTTCAGCACCTCTTACTCCAAGAGCATTGTTAACCAAGACGCCACCTCCAACGAATAGATTACGCGTAGGTGGTGAGTATGTAGTAATTGTCTTAGTTTCTTTAACAATCGGTATGCTGTAATTGTCACGCGTGCGTCTGTACTTTAGTTTGTTCTCGTTGATTGTATCTAATACAGCAATGTATCCGTAGGTGCCAACTCTGATTGTATCTGAGTAAACTAGCTTATTCATATACAACTGAAGTAAAGCCATATACTGCTCTTTTAAGCGAGCATAGTTTGTGTCAGGCAACATCTCAGGCTTAGACATAACGTCTACGCGAATCTCCTTGTAGACTACCTTTGTTTTCTCTACGATAGAGTCGTGTACTTGCCAAGACGTATCGTGTACAACTAAGGTATCATTAGGACGTGCCTCGCCTGCTTGCATATGCTTAGTGTAAGCATAGAAGATAGCAATAATACAACAGATAAAAAGGGCTATATTAACCTTCATCTTCTGGAAGCGGGTCTAATCCGCCAGGTAAGTTCTTTTCGCGCTCAGCATCAGTCTTGCGGTTCTGAACTTTCTCATAAGATGAGATACCAAAACAACCAGCTGTTAATGCAGCGAATACTTCTAAGATGATAGGTTCGATAACGAACTGCTGACCAAAGTAGCCAGTAACGATATCAACAAGTCCGTAAACAAAAAGAACCAAGAAAGACAAGAATCCTAGTACAGACTTCTCGTTGATGTCGTTGTCGTCAGAGAACAACTGCTTGATAAATGACATAATTTTAGTGAGTTAGGTATATAAATGCTTGATGTTACAGGTAGTATTTTTCTTCGTCTTCGTCTGGTCTGATTGCCACTACTTGACGCATATCTACCTGAAGTGGTAGCTTAAAAGGTGGGTTTGGTACGCGTAATCCTGTCTTGTAGATTTGTCTTTCTAGGTTATCTATTCTAGTCTTGTCTACATTTGATTGAACTATTAGTTGCTTTATGTCCGCTTTCATCTCATTGACATCGTGCCAAATCATTAGCGACATAATACTTATTGCCGTCGGGAATAAATAAGCCTTTATTTGCTCAATAGGATTTTCCATATTCTAAGATATCTATAACAAAGATAGTAGTCTTTTGCGCTAAGGCAAAACCTTTTTATAGGTAAAGTGCTCTCCATCAGGATTCTTCATAATCCGATAAGATAAAAGGGCGACTGCTGCTATGCAAATCGCCCCGTATGTGATTCCAAATGTTACCACGTCCATTATTCTTTTATTAAACGGAATACTAAATCGTAACGCTCGTCAGACTTGATATCCTTAATGTCCTTTAATGATAACGGATTATACTCGAATTCTTTCTCCTCGGCTAGTAATGCATCGTACTGTTTCTTGAACTCAATCCAAGATGGATGCTCTACCTTTTTCTCCTCGTCTTCATACATAGGAATGATAAACTTACCTTCTTCCTCTTCCTTGCCAAATTTCTTAATTAACTCTTGTCTTAGGTCGTCAACAATCTTTTTCTCTGCTGTTAACGCGTCAGATAATTTCTTTAAGCGATACTTGACAACAAGGTCTAATTTTTCGCCAAATAATCCCTTAGAGAGTACTTCGCCATTCTCTTGGTTGACTAAGCCATTTAACTCTGCTTCTAAGCCAACGATTTCGGTAATAGATAATTTAATTTTTTCCATTTCTATGTTTGGTTATTTTTAACAAATATAATCAATAATTAGCAGTCTACGATATTGTCTTCGCCGAATAAGTCTACTAGCTTAGCCTTTAAGTGAGAGTAGCCAAATGCAAAGATGTCTACACCTTCTGCAGAAGATAAATCTGGTACAGAAACTGTGATTGTCTCAACACGGTCAGGTAATGCGTTACCTTCAGCGTCTACGCCAGGAACTGGGTAAGAAACAGTGCGCTCTTCTTGTTTGTTCAATTGAACATAAATGTTGTCTCCAATTTGCTGATTGCGAGCTTGTCCTACCATCATACCAGGCATACCGTTAGCTGCTGGCGTTGCGTCTTCTTCTGATTGGAAGATTTCTACTTGAAAGTTAGCTGAACCAAACTTAGATAGTTGGTAGTTTGAGATACGCACATAAGCCTCTGATGTGATACCTTTGTCTGTCCCGATTTGGGTGGTGATTTTTAATGCCATTTTTTATTTAAGTTAAACTGTTTCAATGTTTTCTGCTCCGTATAAGGATGCTAATTTTTCGCCTAGCTTTTCGTAGCCGACTTCGAAGATAGTCTTGTTTTCGAAGACAGACAAATCGGATACTTTTTTAGTAAACGTCTCCTCCATCTCTGTATCTACGCCATCTACTTGTTTAGTGATGGTTTTAGTGTATTCTATCTTGTTTGTCATCTTTAAGTCAAGAGAAATACCAATCTCTTTTGACTGGAGTTTATTTGGATGAATAACAGGAATATATGCAGTATCATATTCTGTTGCATCTTTATCTCTAAAGACATCAATAATAAATACAATGTTCCCGTTTTTGTTTACATCATACCCTCCTATACGAACATAGGCGCCCGTAATAATACCTTCATTTGTGCCAATTGGCGTATTAATTTGAAATGCCATTATTGCTATTTATTAATTGTTGTACTAATAATTCTAATTGCTCAATTCTTGTAGCTTGGCTTACAATCATATCGTTTTGCTCTTTTGTCGCCTCTGTTAATACGGAAACTATCTGACCATAATTAACATTATACTCATCTATTTCATCCGCATAATTAACTACCTCTGGTAATACTTCCTGAAGTTCTTGCGCTATAAATCCTACTCTTTTTACCTTTGCATCATCTTTAATATAATTGAAGTATACTCCACGCATTTGCAGCACCTTGTCTAATGCGCTAGTAATGTTGGTGATATTTTCTTTTGCTCTTCTGTCAGACCAAGTTGTAAATCCATACTCTGCTGATATCTGCTTTACTACTCTTAATCCGTCTCCAGACCAGGTATTATCTGTTCCTATGCCTGCACAATGATTGCCTCTATTAAAGAAAAATGTCCATCCAGGACCATTTTCTATATAGAACCCATGGTCTCCAGATGAGTTCATCATTAAATTCAAATTATAGTTATTCAAATTTAAAAAACCAGACCATCCATTTCTGTTGTATCCAAATGTTTCCCAGTTGCCATATGAGCCAGTTAAAGCTCTTCTTATGTGCCCGCCATAATCCTGAGAATATAATCCACAATCTCCTTGTGCTCTAAACCAGTTAGAAGCATAAACAGCACCGAATGATGGGTTAGTTTTATCAAAACCTGATAGGTTATTTGCAGTGCTAACAGTTTGGTTTGCAATGTTATATGAAGTAATTACCTCATAAATGCTACCATAAGAGCCAGAGCCCTGTGTCTGAGCAGAAATTGCAAATCTTGGCTCACTGTTTCTTAAAAAGTGAAGCGCGCACATCCAAGGCACGTCCCCACCCGCATATCCATTAACCCACATAGTATCAGACCAAACAGACCAATGACCTGTCATTGCTACTTTCAATCCTATCCCATTATTAAAATATACTTGTGGATTAGACTGCACTCCTCCTACATATGCAGTTGGTAAATGACTAGCACTACTAGCACTACCTGCAGAACTAGCATAATTAGCAGAAGCTGCATATCTAACACCTAAATCAGACGGCTCTATCCAACCTGAA
>JACCEE010297948.1_pt1 | contig 65603 bp, 53 predicted proteins | sample 7449931 | NCBI WGS metagenome assembly JACCEE01 (sample SAMN15323457, study PRJNA562643) | freshwater metagenome | isolation source: river surface water | place: USA:Blue River Watershed | collected 2017-08-19
AAGAAGCTCTTAAAAAAATTAAAGAGTTAATTCTTGATCCACGGTTTATCGATTATAAAAATCAAATTGATCAAACTGGGCGTCTTCTTGAAAGAGAAATCCGTGAGATTCAAATTGAATTGTCTTCCAAAGAACGTCAGTTAAAAAAAGAAATGGGAGAGAAAAGATCCTTCATGGATGAGTTAAAAGAACTCTCTGCCTCGTTCTTTAAAACAAAAGGTAAAAATCTATTCTTCTTCTGTCTTACTTTTGTGGTTATTTTTTGGTTTTCTCTTTGGTCAAGGGAAAGAGTCTTCCGTCTTAAAATTTGGCAAACAGAACGCTTTGAAGTTTTTGTTCAACCCTTAAGAGGGCTTTATGGCTTTCTTTCTTTTCTCTTTGCCTTGCTCGGTGCTGTTCTTTGTCTTTATATCCTTCATGATTGGGTCTTAGTGACTCTTTTTGTTATCCTTTTTGCAGGAGTTATTTGGTCTCTGAAACATATCTTTCCTCGTTTTATTCAAGAAGCCCGCCTGATTTTGAATTTGGGAACCGTTCGTGAGGGAGAGAGGATTCAGTGGAATGGGGTCTCTTGGAAGGTTATGAAACTTGGGTTTCAATCTTTAGTAAAAAACGAAAGTCTGCAAGGTGGAACGATGAGAATTAGTAGTAAAGATCTTATTAATCTTTATTCTCGTCCTGTGATTGAAGGTGAACCTTGGTTCCCAACAAAAGTAGGTGATTGGGTCTATTTAAATGATTCCTATCTTGCCCAAATTAAGTTTCAAACGATGGATCAGATTGTCATTGAAAAACTTGGAGGTGGGCGTGTGGCCATGACGGTCACTGATTTTTGGAAGATGACATTTGAAAATTTGAGTTATGGCTTTTCGATCACGATAAAATGCGGCATCGATTATAAGTTTCAATCTTTAGTAACTTCCGAAATAGAGAATAAAATACGTCGCTACTTTGAGGAACGTTGGGCTTCATTTTCCGGTCTTTTGAAAACGGAAATTTCTTTTCATGATGCTGGAGCAAACTCATTGAATTATTCTATCCGTATGGATTTTGAAGGGCATTTAGCTCAAGATAGGATAAAGTTAGAAAGAGAAATGCAGCGCTCTTTTGTTGATGCATGTAATCTCTATAATCTTAATATTCCTTTCCCACAAATGACGATTCACATGGAACAGGGCTGATGAAAATACTAATAACTGGTGGCACAGGTTTTTTGGGGACTGCGGTAAGTGAGAGGTTTCTTCGAGCAGGTCATGAGCTTGTTGTATTGACTCGTAAAGTTCCTTCAAAAAAAGAAAGAGGAATAGAATTTATTCAGTATGATTATTCCCATGATGAGCTTCTGGAGGAAGTGTTTAGGGGGATAGATGGCGTCATCCATTTGGCTGGCGAAGATCTTTCTAGTTCACGCTGGTCTAAGAGCAAAAAAGAAGCGATACGTTCTTCTAGAGTCGATTATACAAAAAAAATAGTTTCGTTTATTAATCAGAATATCAAATTAAAATTTTTTCTTTCAGCTTCTGCTGTTGGATTTTACCCTCAAACGAAAGATGATCAGTCTTTTGATGAGTATTCTTCATCTGGCAATGATTTTTTATCTCAAATCTGTCGGGCCTGGGAAGCTGAAGTGCTCAAACTTAAAAACGCAGAACGTATTTTGATTACTCGTTTTGGGGTCGTTTTAGGAAAGAATGGAGGAGCTCTCAAAAAAGCCCTACCTGTCTTTCAAGCTGGAACTGGAGGACGCATAGGTGATGGGCGACAGTGGATGAGTTGGATTCATATAGATGATCTCGTTGAAGCTTTGTTGACGTTGATTTCCTCTGAGACTCAAGGTGTATTTAATATGACTTCACCTTACCCTGTGAGGAATGTTGAATTTACAGAAACATTGGCCAATGTCCTTCATCGTCCGGCTTTTATGCCTGTGCCTGAAACTGTCTTAAAATTGATGGTAGGGGAAATGGCAACGCTTCTTTTGTCGAGTCAACGTGTTCTTCCCAAACGTCTAGAAGCTCTCGGTTTTAGTTTTAAATATCCCGAACTTTCAAAAGCCCTTGAGCATCTTTTAAAACACTGAATTTTATTTCTTCATTGAACTTCTTGAAATAAAGACAACGCTGAGTATGAGTATACCACCGGCCACGAGCTGAACGCTTGTGAGAGGTTTGTTTAAAAAGATCCAGACAATCAAGGTCGATGAAAGTGGAAAGATCAATTCTAAAATGGATGAGACAGAGGCTTTGGTATTTTGCAGTCCTTTATAGAATAACCAAAGAGCAAAAAAACCAGATATGAGGGCAATATAAACAATTGATGGAAGTTTCTCCCATTGAGTAAATATAACTGGAGCATAACTGTCTTTGAGTAAGGCAAATAAAGATAGAGCTGTAAGAGAGCCAAGATAGTAACGCCATTTTGTAAGAGAAAAGTGATTCCATTTTTTATTAAGAAGACGTTTGCCAAAAACACTTCCGCCTCCCCAAAAAAAGACAGCAAGCAAAGCATACTTTACACCATTAAGATTCCCTAAATTTGCAATTGCTGTCGGGGAGGACCAACCAAAAACTAAAACATAACCAGAAATGATTGCAATAAGGGCGAAAAGGAAAAAAACTTTGTTCATGCGTTCTTTTAAAAAGACAGCTGAAAGACTTATCGTCACGATGGGCTGAAGTTTTTGAAGAAGAATGACCACCGCCGGATTCATGTGTTGGAAGGCCGTCGTAAAACAAAGTATTCCTCCTACACTTGAACCAGCTGCAACAAATAGAAGAGCTAGCCAATCTTTGTAATTAAAATCTTTAAATTCATTTTTAATTCTAAGAAATGGAAGTAGAAGAAGAGTGACGATGAGATGTTCGATGGTGATCAGTTCTATGGGGGGAATTGTTCCAACTAGATTCTGTCGAAAAAAAACGTCCGTTGAGCGAGCTATCATGCAAAGAGCGATGAGGACTGGACCAGTCAGAAGCAAAGGCATAAGTTCTCCTTAAAAGCCAATGGGCGTTTTAAGTTTGAGATAATTGGTTAATTATTTGAAATTGTAAATATCTCTGGCTTAAAAAAAATAATCTCTTTTCTAAACCTTGACTTCTTTTCGTGAACTCCCAACTTATGAGTGTAAGAAGGAGTCTCTATGCATCAATTTGATTCTGTAGTTGCCGGTGCGTTAGATGTGGCCCAAAGTACGGCCCTTCAAAGAAAAAACCCTCAGTTGGAACCTCTTCATTTGTTTTGGGGCTTACTCACCCATCCTTCTTCTTTTGTTTCTAAAAAACTAAAGACTCAAAAAAAAGAAGTTGAATGTTTACTCGCTAAACTCCCCACTAGTTCAAAAATAAATATGGAGGATCTTCGTCCCTCTGGAAAATTTTCTGAGTGGATTACGAATGCTTCTACCCATGCCATTCAGGGGGGGCGTCAAGAAATCGCTGAGCGAGATCTCATTCGCTTTCTTCCCCAAATGTTTCCTGAATTAAGTATCAATTACGAAGATTTTAAAGAAGGAGCAGAAGAAGAGGAGCTTCCCTCTTTTCTTATCAACCTCAACGAACTCGCTCAGGCCGGTAAACTTGATCCGGTTATTGGACGCACTAAAGAGATACGTGCCGTCATGGAAATTTTAGGACGTCGTTCTAAAAATAATCCTGTGCTTGTCGGTAATGCTGGTGTGGGTAAAACAGCTATCGTGGAAGGTCTGGCAGAAGCTATTGTGAAAGGCGATGTCCCCGATGTGCTTCAAGGAAAAACCGTTTTGAGTTTGGATCTTGGTGCCCTCATGGCCGGGACTAAATTTAGAGGGGAGTTCGAAGAGCGTATTCAAAAACTTTTAAAGTATGTCAAAGAGCGTGCAGGAGAGATTATTCTTTTCATTGACGAACTTCATCAACTTGTCGGTGCTGGTCGTACCGATGGGGCCATGGATGCTGCTAATCTTTTAAAACCAGCTCTGGCCCGTGGGGATCTTCACTGTGTGGGGGCCACCACTCCTCAAGAGTATCAAAAGTACATTTTAGGGGATTCAGCTTTGGATCGACGTTTTCGCCCTGTGATGGTCTTAGAGCCAAGTAAGGAAGACGCCTTCGAAATTTTGATGGGTGTTCGTCCCAAAATGGAAATTCATCATGGGATAAAAATTTCTGACGAAGCTATTTATCAGGCGGTTCTTCTTTCTGATCAGTATATTACTGACAAGTTTCTTCCTGATAAGGCCATCGACCTCATCGATGAAGCTTCTTCTGCTTTAAAGCTTTCTGCTGAGGCGATGCCAGCAAAACTGGCTGAGCTTGAAGCAGAAATACGCTCTAAAAAGATACTCGCTCAAATGGAAAAACATAATGACCATTTGAAAACTGAATTGGAGCGTATGGAAAAAGAATTTTCCTCTGGCAAAGCGCTGTGGGAAAAAGAGGTTTTAAATCTCAAGCGCTCCAGTGAACTAAAGAATCAAAAAGATCGTCTCAATTTTGAACTTGAGCTGGCCAAGCGTAAGCAGGATTATGAAGCTGCTTCTCGTATTATGTATTCTCAGCTTCCTCAGCTTGAAAAAGAACTCACGACCCTTAATGAACAGTGGATTTTAAATCCCAAGGACATTGCGCTAGTGATTTCTCGTCACACAGGCATTCCTGTCGAGAAAATTTTAAAAAGCCGTCAGGACCATATCTTAGCACTTGAAGGAGAGCTTAAGAATAGAGTCTTCGGTCAGGATAAAAGTCTTCATGAAATTGCTGAGACTTTGATTGCCGCTCACGCTGGACTTTCTGATGAGCGTCGCCCTTTGGGCTCTTTCCTTCTCAAAGGCCCTTCCGGTGTGGGTAAAACTGAAACCGCTAAGGCTCTCGCTCAATTTATTTTTGATAATGAAAATAATATTGTTCGCCTAGATATGTCAGAGTTTTCTGAAAAACATTCTGTAGCCAAACTGATCGGCGCTCCCGCTGGTTATGTGGGCTACGATGATGGAGGAGTTTTAACTGAAGCAGTGAGAAGAAAGCCCTACGCTGTGATTCTTTTTGATGAGATTGAAAAGGCCCATCATGATTTTTCAGATATCCTTCTTCAAATCTTGGACGATGGAAGACTTACTGATAACAAAGGTCGGACGATCAACTTTAAGAATACCATTATCCTGATGACCACTAACTCCAAGCATATCGAAGAAGATTTTAAGCCCGAAGTTTTAGGGCGTATTGATTCTATCTTAAGCTATAACCCTCTTGATTCCTCTATCATGAAGTCGCTTATCGCTAAGCAAGTCACTCTTTTAAATGAGCGTCTCAAAATGAAACAGGTGTCTGTGGCCCTCGCTCCTAAACTTGAAGAAGAGCTTTCTAAGCGCGGTTATGACGAACGCTATGGGGCCCGTCCTCTTAACGCTCTCTTCCAAAAACTGGTGGTGCGTCCACTTTCTCACAAGCTTTTAGGGGACCATTTAGGGGAAGGGGGCTATTTACTTGATTTTGAGTCAGAAACTCAAAACTTAACCATCAAAAAAGCTTAATTTGAGTACTCTTGTCTAGTTTATCTCTATTGTTGGCTTAAACAAAAATCAGTAGAATGCCTCCAACAATAGAGGTGGACTATGACAACGAAGAAGACAAAGGCCGAGACTCAAACGATCAAGTTGGTTCAAAAGGATCCTTACCTTGAGCCTTTTACTTCTGCTATTCAGTACCGCTTAAATCGCGCTCAAGAAGTTGAAGAATTGCTTCTTGGAAAAGATAATAAACACATTGCTGACTGGGCCCAAGGTCACCACTATTACGGTCTTCATAAAAAAGAAAATTCCTGGCTCTTTAGAGAGTGGGCCCCTAATGCCACCGCCGTTTATATCGTCTCTGAACTTACTAAGTGGCAAAAAGATGAGCGCTTTAAATTAAATCGTCTTGATGCGAATGGTACTTGGGAAATTGAATTCCCTCTTTCTCTTCTTCATCACTTGGATTGGTACAAACTTCATATCGAGTGGAATGGTGGTGAGGGTGAGCGTATCCCAAGCTATGCCAACTATGTGGTTCAAGATCCTGTAACTCATATTTTCTGTGCCCGTGTTTGGGATCCCCCTAAGCCTTACAAATTTAAAAATAAACTTCCTCAGTTGAAAAATCAGGCTCCGCTTATCTATGAAACCCATGTGGGCATGGCCCAAGTTGAAGGAAAGGTTTCAAGCTACGAAGAGTTTAGAAAATATACTCTTCCTCGCATCAAGGCCGCTGGTTATAACACTATTCAAATCATGGCGATTCCTGAACACCCTTACTATGGCTCTTTTGGTTATCAGGTCTCTAACTTCTTTGCGCCTTCCTCTCGTTTTGGAACTCCCGAGGAACTTAAAGAGCTCATCGATGAAGCCCACGGTATGGGAATGCAAGTGATTATGGATCTTGTTCATTCTCACGCTGTTAAAAATGAAGTGGAAGGTCTAGGGGCTTTTGATGGAACTCGCTACCAATACTTTCATGATGGTGGCAAGGGCGTGCATCCTGCTTGGGATACTTATCTTTTTGATTACGGCAAGCCTCAGGTACTTCACTTCTTACTTTCCAACTGTCGCTACTGGCTTGAAGAGTATAAGTTTGATGGTTTTCGCTTTGATGGCGTGACCAGTATGCTTTATCACCACCATGGTTTGGGAGCAGGTTTTGGTTCTTACCACGACTACTTCAACATGTCGGTTGATATAGACGCTGTGGTGTATTTCATCTTGGCCAATAAACTCATTCATAAAGTAAATCCCAATGCTGTTTCTATCGCAGAAGACGTCAGCGGTATGCCAGGTCTTGCCGCTCCACACGCTGATGGCGGTATCGGTTTTGATTATCGCATGGCCATGGGAATTGCTGATTACTGGATCAAGATCATTAAAGAGCTTCCTGATGAAAAATGGTCCGTGGATGGAATTTGGTGGGAAGTCACCAATCGTCGTCATGACGAAAAAGTTATTTCCTATGCCGAGTGCCACGATCAAGCCTTGGTTGGTGATAAGACTATAATGTTCCGTTTAGCTGACGCTGAGATGTACTGGAACATGTCTAAGGACCGCCGCAACCTGATTATTGATAGAGCGATCGCTCTTCATAAAATGATACGCCTCGTGACTCTGGTAACTGCTAAAGGGGGGTATCTTAATTTTATGGGTAACGAATTTGGTCATCCTGAATGGATTGACTTCCCACGTGAGGGCAATGGTTGGTCTTATCACTGTGCTCGTCGTCAGTGGCATTTAAGAGATGATCAACTTCTTTGCTACCACTTCCTTGGTGATTTCGATCAGGAGATTATTAATTTTGCTCGTGAATACAATATTGTCGCAAAAGATGATCCTAAGCATTTTTGGAGTCATTGTGATGATCATGTTCTAGGTTTCGAACGCGCTGGTTTTTATTTTCTCTTTAATTTTGATGCGAATAGATCTTTCAATGATTACAAAATGAATTTTCCTCAGGGACGCTACAAAGAGATTTTTAATTCCGATGAACCTCGTTTTGGTGGTATGGGTCGTCTGACTGATGGCCAAGTCCACGAAACTATAACCATAAAACATGAAGGACATATAGAAACTAAACTTTCTCTCTATTTGCCGACAAGAACCGCTCTTGTTCTTCAAAAAATTGATTAAATTGTAGGGCCTTCGGGCCCTACCTATTTTCCTTTCTTTCTTTTTATTTTTGCCCTCGTTATAATCTGGGCATGAATAAACTAATCACATTGATTGCAGTTCTTCTTCTTATTTCTCTTGCTCCAAGTTGGGCTTTGACGAAGCCACTTTATTCTTTAGCCTTTAATCAGGACTATTCGCAAAATATGATTGGGAATTCTCAACTCATTGTTTTTGAAAATGGACTTATTAGTTTTGAAACAAATATAGGTGGCTGGGGATTATGCACGAGAAATGAAGCGGGCCAATTTGAAGGAACTTTAAAGTCTGACTTATTAAAAAAGTTATCAGATAAAATCCAGAAACTTCAAAGTGACTGTTCAAAGACTAAGAGGTGCTCGCTTTCTATGAATCAAAACAATGGTCAGGGGATTGTAGCGATTGATGTTTTTGAGAATGATACTAAGCACTACTATTTGGATGACCTTTTCTTTAAAGAGTATTTTTCTGAACTTGTTTCAGAGGATTTCTTTAAGATCTTAAAGCCTAAATACGGCATTAGCTTTGAGATTAAGAAAGATCAATTTTTTCTAAGGCGTCTTGCTGGTGAGAATTTAAAAGTGACCTTCGCTTCTTATATAGAAGAGTACACTTTGTCTGGGGAAAATAAGAAAAGTGATCTTCGTATGAAGCCCTCGACTTTGGTAAATCCTTCTTTGAAAATTAATTTTAAAAAAGCATTAAAGAATTCAGAGCGTTTTGTTCTTAGTATGAAGCTCGAAATGAAAGGTTCTGAAGATAAGTTCTATCATCTTTGTTCTTTTGCTCGTTAAAAGAAGGTCTTATGAAATTTTATATATTTTTATTTTTTATTCTGTGTTTTTATATACATAATTCTTTTGCCATTAACCTAGCGCAAGGTGAGGCACGGATAAAGGCCAATGCTGGCTTCGGCGAGTATTCTGATGTGGATGACTATGAAGGGATTAACCTTCTCGGCCGTCGCTGCGCCGAATTTGCGCAAGAAGGGATTTCAAAAGGCAACTGTCAGGTAACTTGTTCTAAAGAGATTAATGGAAGTGGCTTTTTGCAAATTGCTTCCAATCTTCAGGATGATTTTTCAAAGTATATCCTTTCAAATTATGCAACTCGCATTCTTTCTTCTGAGGTAAAAAACTGCAGTATTGGTGCTGGGGTCTATTCTGCTTGTTCTTCCTCTGCTGTCAAAACGTCTCCCTCTCAGGGAAGCATTCTTGCTTCGGAACTATCGGCTAAACTTCCTGATCGTGAAAATGTTCGAAAAAACGCTATGCAAATGACGAATGCTTTAAGTGCTGCTCTTTTATATTATAGAGCAAATCTTGCTTCAGCTAATGAACCTGCTGTCAAAGCCTATAAAAAACGTATTGAACTTAGTTTTCCTTTCCTTTTTACTCCCCAAGAAAATGCTTATAAAGATTTAATAAATGTTCTAAAGCAAGAAGGGGTTCCTGTTCCTTCTGAAAATTTAATGCAAGGAGATGTTTTTCTCCAATCAAGGGCCATGGGAGTTATTACTAAAACGATGAGTATTAATCCTGCCTTAAAAGCGAAAATGGACTTAAAGTTAAGTCAGATTCTTGATCAGTATGGCAGAGAGATGGAAAAAGACTTATCACCTAGCAATTTATTATGTTTTATGGATGCTGAATCATTATTTAGGCGTTATCCGGCCATTGTGAATCAGGCTTTGATTGATCTTCCTACTGATGCACGTGATGTCCTAGGAAGAACGCTTTGTAAAAGCAAAGATTATTACAACCCTGATTCTCATGACTCTGACTGTGATGGACTTGCGGATGCTCTCGATCAAAAACCTTTGGATACTTATAGCCCTAAATCAGAATTTAAGATAAATAAGCGCGATGCTGAAAATCCTCCTTTTGGAACATGGGGAATTTATAATTTAAAAAAAGAAAGGAATAAGATTGTCCTAAACTTAGATCTCGGGCTGAGGTTAGATCCTGATCTCACTGGAGAAGTGAAGGATCATTTTATTCAAGGAATTAATCAATGTCTTAAAGAGCGCCTGCAGAATGATTTTAAGCAAAGTTTTGAAGTTTTAAAACAAGAGAAGAGCGCATTCTTTCCTAGTGATTCAAAACTAGAAATTCTTTTTGATATCAAAGAGGTGAGTAACAATTCTGGATATTCTGTTCATAAGTGTTGGTGTAGTACCTGCAGTCTTACCTATATCTTTGAAGGAAAAACTAAGGTCATTCCTCGTTCGATGTGTCTTGAAAATCTTAAAAGTGGCATCAAACCTGCGTCTTTAAATGTCAGCCAAGAAGAAATGAATGCGATGGCTTCAGCCTACCAAGCAGCTTCAGCTAATGGGACTAAAGTTTGGTGGCATCAAGAGGATGCTGGGAATCTTACCGTGAAAACTCAATGTGATACCATTCGACACGAGACTGTTCATCGTTTTGGTCTACCTGATGAGTATACAGCAGAGTATTATCCTTTTAATCGTGTTGGAATTCGTGAAAGTCTAATGAATCACCAGACTAATGGTAGAGTTTTACCAAGGCATTTAAAGAAAATATTGGCCCCTATAAGCGGGGGAATCTACTGCAGTCTTTAATTCTTTTTTCTCAAACTAAGACAGATTCTTAAGGGGGCCGGAAGGCCCTCTACTGTTTTTGTTCTATCTTTGGCATCTAGGAAATGTTCGAGGGTCTGCCATGGAGGAGGACACCACTTTGTCTGACGCTGCTCTTCGGGAGTGAGTGTTGTATTAGAGAGAACCTCTATTTTGTCGAAGTGACAGCGCTTGCACCAATTGAGAAGACATTTAAGTGTTGGGACAAACCACACATTTCTCATTTGAGCATAACGTTCTTCTGGAGAAAGGGCATAGTCTTCATCTCCAGGAATTGCCATCGTTTCGAGTATGAGTTGACCGCCTGGAGCCAGAGAGTCATGGATATCCTGCAAATGACCGATAGGGTTTTTACAATGATAGATAACTCCCATAGAAAAAATCACATTGAAGAAATTTTTGAAGTGATGAAGCTGTTCATATCCAAAAAGTTCAAAGTGAAGATTTGGTACCTTGGCAAAGTGATTGAGAAAAAGGAATTGCTGAAGCAGACGAGGCACAGGATCAATGCCTAAGACAAATTCAGGATGGTGCTTAAGCATTCGGAACATATAGTAGCCGTTGTTACAACCGATATCGAGAATGCGTCTTCCTTTAAGAGGGATGAGACTCTTTTCAAGGCGTGCCCATTTGTAATCGGAGCGCCATTCTGCATCGATTTCCATATCAAAAAGTTTAAAAGGACCTTTTCTCCAAGGGATGAATTCGAGGGCGAGTTCCTCGATTTGCTTCATGAGTTCGTCAGAGATTTCTTCGCGTTTTCCGATTTCAATAAAGGGCCCAGAGTAGTCTTGATGGAGGGCTTTGTAAGCCGGAAGATCTTTGACCTTTTTTACGAGGTGAGAGACGTTGGCATATTCGTTCCATTTGTCTCTTTCGAGTTTTACCAAGAGTAGCTTATCGATATTGATAAATTTTTCGTAGGGACGAAGATAATCCAAACTCATTATTTCATTCCTAAAAAGCAAGAGAAGTTGTACCAGCGAAAGATTTGATCACGCTTTTTAAAACCAGCTTTCTTCATAAGCTCGAGTTCGTCTTTTGTGCTCAAAGTGATAAGGAATTTTTCAAGGGCCTCACGTTTTTGGGCAATCTCTAAGCGAGAGTAGCCATTTCTTTCCTTGAAGTCGTAGTAGAGTTCAGTGATGAGGTCTTGAGTGTTTTTCTCTTCACTATGAATTTTTTCACTCATAACAAAGAGTCCCTTGGGATTGAGTGATTTATAGATCCTCTTTAAAAGCTCTAGGCGATTTTTGACGGGGATAAACTGCAAAGTGTAGTTAATGATCACCATATCGGCTTTCCCGAAGTCAAATTGAGTGAGGTCAGCACAGAGAAGAGTGTAAGAGCGAACTTTGTTTTTGATAAGTTTTTCCCGGCACTTTTCAAGCATCGGAGTGGAGTTATCAATTCCAATAAAATGGGCGTTGATGCCTTTCTTTTTCAAGAATTGATCCAGAAGAACCATCGTTGTTCCTGTTGAACAGCCAAGATCATAAATGATTATGTTTTTCTTTTTAATTTTTCCGGCCAAATCAATAATAAGTCGGTGAATCTCGTGATAGAAAGGGATAGAGCGTTCGACCATATTGTCAAAAACCTTGGCCACGTTTTCATTAAATTCAAAACGCACAACTTTCTTTAACTTCTTTCTAAAAACTTGGTCCTTCATTTAGATCATTCCTTTCAAGTAAGCTTGGCGAATTTGTTCCGGGAATTTTTCTATCGCGTAACGAAGCATGGTTCTGGGCATTGTTTGGTAGTGCTCTTTAAGAAAACCTTCAAGAGTTTTAAGATCTCTTTTTCCAATTTCTCTCAAAAGCCAACCCGTGGCCTTGTGAATGAGGTCTTGTTCGTCTTTTAAAAGCATTTTCGCAATTTTAAGAGTTGTTGCAAAGTGCCCCTGGCGAATGAGGTGAAGAGTAGAGATAATGGCAATCCTTCTTGTCCAAAGATCTTTGCTTTTGGCCCACTTAAAGAGAATGCTTTTATTTTTGTCCTCTAAAAAATGACCAATAATATATTGGGCACTCAAATCGACGAGATCCCAATTGTTGATGTGTTTCATATTTTTAATATAAAACTTATAGATTTTTTCTTGAGCCTCTTCGCTTTTTTCTAAAGTGTATTTTTTGACCAAAATGAGAAGAGCAGTCAGTCTTTCCTCATGGTAGGGGGATTTTAAGAGCTCTTCGATCTCTTTGAAGCTCGCTTCACTGAAGGCTTTGGCCAAGGCGCGGAGAGGGGGGACCTTTATTCCTAAGAACTTATCGCCTTCGCCGTATTGACCTTTCCCAGTCTTAAAGAACCAACTTAGGGTCTTCGCCTGCTTCTTGTTTGCATGGCGGCGTATTTCTCTTTTGATATTCTTTTTGGCAGAGGCTTTTTTGGTCATTTTCTTTTTCATGATTCTCTCTTAGCAAGGGGGAGAAGGTTTGACAAATAGAGTCTTAAAAGTAAGAATGCGCTTTCTATGATCTACCTCGATCACGCCGCATCAACTCCTGTTTTACCCGAAGCTTTGAAGCTTCTTTCGGATTCTTGCGCCCAAGATTTTGCTAACCCTTCTGCTGCCCATCGTTTAGGCCGCGATTTGGGCAAAAAATTAGCGTCAGCTCGTGAAAATCTTAAGGCGCTGCTCGGAAGTTCTTCTCAGGATCAGTTGATTTTTTGTTCTTCGGCTACTGAAGCCAACAACTTAATTGTGAAGGGGCTCAACTTAAGGGATGGAAGCGTGCTTTGTTCTGAGGCGGATCATCCTAGCTTGATAGGCCCTGTCCATGCACTGGGAGCAGAAATAATTTCTCTTCCGTTGGATGCTGGAAAAATCAAAGTTGATAAGATCGTTGAGGTTTTAACGGAGAAGGTTAGACTGGTTCTTCTTTCTCATGTGAATAATCATTCCGGAAATATTCAGGACATTAAAAAGATTTCTTCTCTTATCAAAGAAAAGTCTCCCAGAGTTCATATCCACGTGGATGCCTCTCAGAGTTTTACTAAGTTTCCTATAAATCTAAAAAAGTGGTCCATTGATTCCTTGGCCCTTTCTTCTCATAAAATGGGTGGCCCCCGTGGCATTGCGGCCCTTTGGTTAAAAAAGGGAATACATCTTAAGCCCTTTTTTGTTGGGGGAGGGCAGGAAATGAATCTTCGCCCTTCAACTGAGGCCTTGCCTCTGATCTTGTCTTTTGTAGAAGCTTCTCACCTTGCCCAAAAGACTTCTGAAGAAAATTTAAAAAAGGTTGAAGAACTTTCAGTTCTTTTGAATCAACAATTAAAAAAACGGCTTCCTGGACTTCTTTTCCCTTTTGAAGCAGTGGAGTGTTCGCCTTATATTACGACGATTATCATTCCTGGAATTTCTAGTGATATTCTTCTTCGTTTGCTTGAGGAAAAAGATATTTTTGTTTCTAGTTCCTCGGCATGTTCTTCGAAAATCAAAGGACACAGTTCTGTGTTTGAAGCTTTAGGAATTCCCAATCAATTTCATAAAAATGTCCTTCGTCTATCGATTGCATCAATCACAACCAGAGAAGAAATTGAAACTTTTGTTTCTTCTTTTACTGCAATCTTAGATGAGCTTAAATTTCTTAAAAAGTAGGCCCTATGATTAATACAATTATCGTGAATGTGGATGAGTTATGGCTTAAAGGGGGCAATCGCCCTCAGTATTTTAAGGCCATCAATCTTCATTTACGTGATGTGGCCAAGGCTTATCATGGAGCTGAGTTTACCTGCCTTTTTGAAAACCATCGTCAGGTTCTTCATTCTGAAACTCCTTTTGCTGACGAGCTTCTTGATGCTTTAAGACGTGTTCCCGGTGTGCATTCTATCATTCCCGCTCGTCGCGTGGCCTTCGCTTTAGAAGCCATTTTTCCTGCGATCAAGGAAGAGCTTTCTGCCTATGAGAAACTTCCTTCTACTTTTAGAGTGACAACAAAGCGCTCGAACAAAAACTTTCCCCTCAACAGTATGGAAGTTTCTCGTTTGATGGGTGGGGAGATTCTTAAAAATTTTCCAGGCCTTAAAGTTGATGTGCATGAGCCTAAGCTTCATGTGAAGGTGAGTATACTCGATAAATACATTTATGTTTCAAGCCGATCCCTTATGGCCATGGGGGGGCTTCCTTGGGGAATGACTGGCCGTCTTGTGACCCTAATCTCTGGAGGTTTTGATTCTCCAGTGGCTTCTTATCTGATGAGTAAGCGCGGCTGTGATCAGGTCTTCGCTTTCTTTTATGCTTACCCTTTTGTTGGGGAAGAAGTGAAGGAAAAGATTTTTAACATCATGAAGGTGGTTGGCCGCTATCAGCGTTTTTCAAAATTATATGTTGTTCCCTTTGGGCATCTGCAAAAAACTTTGGCCAATGCCTGCCGTGAGGAGTATCGAACCATTCTTTTTAGACATTACATGGTGTCTTGTGCCAACCTGATTGCAGAGGAGACTCGTGCAGAGGGACTTTTGACTGGAGATGCTATCGGCCAGGTTTCTAGCCAGACGATTGGCAATTTGGCCATGCTCGATAGTTTTTCAGAGCGTCCCATTTTGCGCCCTCTTGTTGGATTTAATAAGGCCGAAATTATTGAACTTTCACGTCAAATAGGAACGCATGATGTCTCAGTTGTCCCACATGATGATGCTTGTGCCTTATTTGCTCCAAAACATCCTATTATTCGTCCCGATGTGGAGTATGTGAGAACTATTGCTGATCAAGCTGATCTTAAAGAAGCTTTACTTGAGTGTTTTAAACAAGCTGAACTCTATACAGTTTCTCTTAAAGGCGAGATTGAAAGAGTAAAATAGTCTTCTATTTGATTTCATCCTAAGATTTTTCTCTCTTTACCTTTTCTAGTCTAAGTTTATGATTAGGGTATGAACTAATCTATGGAGTCTTCATGAAGTCTACGCTTCGTCTGTCCCTTCTTTTATCTCTTTTTTTAACCCTAAGCCTCAATGCTGCTGAAACAAAAAAGGCGACCCCTAATGTTTTAGGCGCCATTGTTACTCCTCAAGGAGAAAGCTACGACACAAATCGAAGCAAACTTGTTGGTAACATTTTAAAAAATGCACTCGAAGCTTACCACTACAGCAATGCTAAAATTGATGACAAGATGTCTTCAAAGTCATTTGATCAATTTATTGAGATGATTGATTACAATAAACAGTTCTTTTTAAAGAGTGATGTTGAAGCCCTCAACAAGTATCGCAACCGTTTTGATGATCAAATGGTGAGTGGGAAGATTGAAATTGTTGACCAAGTTTTAGACATTCTCATAAAGCGCATTCACTTTATTGAAAATTACAGAAAAGAGTTTTTTAAAGGCTCTATCTCTTTTAATGAGAACGAGTACATTGAACTTGATCCTAAAAAACGTGATTTTGTAAAAAATGAAGATGAATTAAAAGATCTCTGGAGAAAGTTGTTTAAGCAATCTGTTTTGACTCGTTACATGGCCTTGGTAGACGAGCAAAATGATGATGGAAAAGATAAAAAGAAAAACGAAAAGAAAGAAGCTTTGAAGAAAAAAGAAAAGAAGAAAAAGCTTACTGATACCGAAATGCACGCTAAGGCCAAAGAGGCTATCGCCAAAAAATATGAAAAGCTTTTTTCTCGTTTGTTAAAAGATGGCCGTGACGATTACGTTGAGAACTTTTTTAACTCAATTACTACAAGTTTTGATCCGCATACAAACTACTTAGCCCCTAAGCGCAAAGAGGATTTTGATATTGATATTTCTGGTTCCTTAGAGGGGATTGGTGCTGTTCTTCAAGAGGAAGATTCTTATATTAAAGTAGTGACCATCGTTCCTGGTGGTGCTGCTTGGAGACAAAAGGATCTAGAAGTCGGGGATTTGATTATTTCTGTGGCCCAATCGGAAGGTGAGCCAGTAGATCTTATTGACATGAAAGTGGACGATGCTGTTCGTTACATAAGAGGCAAAAAAGGAACTGAAGTTCGCCTGACTGTTAAAAAAACAGATGGAACAGTGAAGACAATTCCTATTGTTCGTGATGTTGTTGAGATTGCTGCCTCTTTTGCCAAGTCTTCAGTTGTAGAAAATAAAAATCTCGGCATTCGTATTGGCTATATTTATCTTCCAAAGTTTTATAGAGATTTCAGTAATGATGGTGAGCGTAAGTGCTCTGATGATGTTCGTCGCGAAGTTGAAAAACTTAAAAAGGCTAACGTCGATGGCATTATCCTAGATCTTAGAAATAACGGAGGCGGTGCCCTTGAAGATGCTCGTCAAATGGCCGGCCTTTTCATTGATCAAGGACCTGTCGTTCAAATCCGTGATCACGAGGGTAAACTTGAAGTTCTTCGTGACACAGACCCAGCTGTTGTTTACTCTGGGCCACTTGTCGTGATGACTAATATGTTCTCAGCTTCAGCTTCTGAGATCGTTGCTGCAGCGATGCAGGATTACGGTAGAGCTGTTGTGGTTGGCGGAGAGTATTCACACGGAAAAGGAACAGTTCAGGCTGTCTTAAATTTAAACAATGGCCCTCTTCTTTCTATGTTTGGTCCGGCTCTTGGTGCCTTGAAGGTGACTATTCAAAAGTTCTATCGCATCACTGGGGCGTCGACTCAATTTAAAGGTGTCACTCCTGATTTAGTCCTTCCTGATCCAATGAGCTATACAAAAAGTCGTGAAAAAGAGCTCGATAATGCTCTTCCTTGGGATGAGATTGCTCGTTTAAGTTACACTCCATGGCCTAAGCCTAAGTATGATTTAGCGGTTCTTAAAAAGAGAAGTTTAAAACGTGTTGAAAAAGATGAGCGTTTACAAAAAATTGTGAAGAGTGTGAATTATTTGACAAAGAAACGCGATGAAACTCGTTTCCCACTTAATCTTGTAGAATTAAAAAAACAAGATGATGAAAGTAAGAAGCTTTCCGAGGAACTTAAGAAAAATGAACAGAACAAGGATATTCTCGTTAGCAATTACGAAGATGAAGATACGCTAAAAATGGGTAAGAAAATTCGAAAAGGTGACGAGAAAAAATGGCAAGAAGATATCAAGAGACGTAAAGAGGAATGGGTTGAAGGTCTCCAAAAGGACGCTCAATTGGGTGAAACTCTCTTTGTGATGAAGGATATGATTTCTGCTCAGAAGGGCGAGGTCTTAGTTCCTTAAGCGTAGAGGTCTTTATGGGTGACAACGAACAAAAAAAGAATTCTAACCAAGAGGCAAGTCATTCTGCCTCTTGGGATTTTAAGGTTGAAGAAAAAACCTTGATGGATGCCATCAGTCGCGATAGACAGCGTGAGGAACTTGAAAAGAAAAATAAAGTATTAAAGCCAGAAAAAAAACTTCGTATTGATACTGTCGCACAGGCAAAGCGAAGAGAACAAATTCAAAAGGATGCAAAACAATCTCGCACATCTGGCAAAGCTGATTCACGAAAGTATGTCGAAGAACATCCTTTTGCTTATGCTTCAGTAGATAAAAGACTTAAGTCGCTCATTATCGATGTTTTATTTTTTGTTATGCTTGTCTTTGCATCTGATGTTCTTGCGCCTGGTATCGCCAATAATATGCATAAAAAGAACCAAACAATGTGCAACTCACAGTGTTTGGATGCTTTGATTGGAGGAATGAGATTTCTTCCTCTCAGTGTAAAAACTCAAGATAAGTTTATCGATTATGTAGACAAGATTGACTTAAATCCCAAAGAAGAAGCTCGTTTTAATATCTTTGTTGTTTCTAAAATGATTCTAGTTGGTTTTTACGGGCTCTTTTTTGTTATCCCTCAAATATTTTTTGGCGTTTCTCTCGGAAAAGCTCTTTCGAAAATAAAAATTGAGCATGCAGATGGGGGCAATTTAAGTTGGTCTCAGGGGCTGACAAGAGAGATTTTTGGAAAATTTTTGAGTCTTTTGACTGTTGTTGGACCTTTTGTTTTCTTAGTTCAAAAGAACCGTAGATCTCTTCATGACTTGATTTCAAATAGTATCGTTGTTGAGAATCCAGAAAAAAACCGCGATTAAAATTTATAAGAAGCACCTAGAAATAAACACCACCCAGCAATTTTGGTTAATTCCTGAGAGTAGACTGGATCTGCTGGGTCAGTTGATTCTTGTTGGGTAATAATGGGATTGATACTTACGGCAAGAGAAGTATACATGAGTCCTGCGACAGCTCCCCACTGAGAATAAGGGAAGAGTCTGGCCTGAACTCCATACTGGTATCCCCACATTTTTCCCATTTGCTCTTGGTCTAAAGCCAATGAATTTGTGATTTTAAGGGTGGGGAATCCTAATATTCCAAAAAAGAAATCTGTCGTAAAAAAATTAGTGCGCAGAGGACTATAGTTTGCATTTCCTTCAAATCCCCAAGCAGAGAGTTTTACTGGTCCTTGTTCTTTTCCCATGAAATCCATACCTAGAGACCAATTCGCTTTAAAACGAGGATCGCGGTGTTCAAAGAGGAGGCGCCAATATGGAAGTGAGCTTTCGCTAGATTCGTCTCCCATTGTTTGCATAATGTTTGTCCAATCGTCACCCATATTCATTGATGCCATGATGAGTGTGGCGTGATTATTAATGGAGTAGAGTTCTTCTTCAACACCTTCAATAATGGCCACATTATGTTCGGTGATTTTTTTATTTTCGTCTCCTTCCTTGCTGATGTGGATATCTTTAGCTTGGATATAGGCAATTCTTCCTGTGAGAACGACAGAATAAATCAATCCCTGTTTTAGGGGATTACTGCCAACAATAATCTTTTTACCGCGTCTGAGGTAACCGATGGGGGTAATGAGTGTATCTTCAGCGTAGACAATGCCTTTATCGGAACTCACAATCGCATGTTCTGCAGCTCGAGCGAAGCTCGAGAAAAGAAGAACTGTTAAACTTAAAAGTATTAAAAATAGACGCATCCAGATTATTATCCGATGAATTCTGGCATTTGGCAAAAATGATTTTTAAGGGCCCCTTCAAGTGGTTCGCTTGAAGGGGAAGATAGATTAGCTATTGGCTTTTTTAGCGTCTTTTTTATTTTTGATGAAAGAAGCTAAAATTGCTGTAGTGAGGGACAAGAAAATAAAGCCGAGAGAAATATAGATCGGGATATGAACCCAAGAAACAATGAGCATTTTAATCCCAATAAAGGCAAGGATGAATCCGAGTGCGACCTTGAGGTAAACAAAACGATCCATAAGGGCCGCGATAAGGAAGTAAATACTTCTTAATCCTAAAACGGCAAAGATATTAGACGAGAAAACAATAAAAGGGTCTTGTGTTACTGAGAAGACTGCAGGAATTGAGTCGACAGCAAAAATCACATCACTACTTTCAACCACAAGAAGGGTCACAAAAAGCATCGTAAATTTGAATTTCCCGTCTTCACGAACCCAGAAGGTGTCATGAGGTTTGTCGGACAAAGGGAGAAAACGTCTTGCGAGACGGATAATTGGGCTTTGGTGGGGGTCAAATTCATCTTCTTCTTTCGCTACCAAAAACTTAACACCAGTGTAAACGAGGAATCCTCCAAAAATGTAAAGAATCCAGCTAAACTTTGTGATTAAAGCTGTTCCAAGAAGAATAAAAATAATACGGAAGAAAATAGCTCCCAAAATCCCTGCGTAGAGAATGCGGTGGTGAAGGCGATCTGGGATCTTGAAAGCGCTAAAAATAAGAATGAAAACAAAAAGATTGTCGACGCTTAGAGATTCTTCAAGAATATAACCAGTTAAAAATTCTAAAGCTGGTTGTGCTCCTGAGTGAAAATACAAAAACACGTTGAAAGCCAGAGCTATGCTGATCCAAAAGATACTTTGATAGAGTGCCTTTTTAAAACTAGGAGCTTTGGTCTCTTTGTAGGAATGGATAATATCTGCAAGCAGGAGAACTCCTACTATAACAAAAAGTCCAATCCAGAGGGCGGGGGTTCCAATTGTTTGCATATTAAGCCTTTGGCAAAGGGTAAACTTGTAGAGTTCTGTTAAAAATAATGTCTATATGTTTTAAATAAATTGAGCGTATTTCGTCAAAGTTTAGAGTAGGAAGTGTAAGACTTACTCCTTTGTTTTGCAGGCTTTCTTGTAATTTATCTTGAAAGACTTGATAGCTTTTTTGTTGTTGCGCACAGAGCCCAGCTTGACTGGTTATTTCATAGAGAATATCGCGATTCAAAGTAGTCTTTTCTATTAGGAAATGGAGAAAATAGGTTGAGAGATAAGTGAGGTTTTCTCTAGTCCTCAACTCTACTTGCTCAGGGTCAACGCCCAAGTTTCCCAAAGTTTTATTCATACGTTTGAGAGCATAAAAGCAAAGGCCCAAATTGTCTGGAATAAAAAGTCGCTCAGCGCTTGAGTGGCTCATGTCTCTTTCATGCCATAACAGACAGTTCTCCAAAGCAATTTGTTCGTGCGAGCGCATGACACGTGCGATACCTGTGATGTTTTCTGAAGAAAGTGGAGTTTTTCTGTGGAGGGTTTGGACCATCGCTGTCTTGCCAACGCCTTCGCGAACCTCATTTACTTCTGAACGATGGAGGAGGCGAATTTCTAAAGCAATTCTTTCAAGCGTAGTGGCCAAGCGACCTGTGAGAGAAGTGAGTTTGGCGATTCTATCGCGAGGAAGAATCTGTGATGACACGGGTTCTGGTTTAAGTTGAAGAAGAAGTGCAAGCTCTTCTTCAACTTCTGGGGAGATCATTGCAAAATTTCCCACTGTTCCAGAAAGCTTGAGGGTCAGATCATTTGAGAGGAAATCTTCAAGTTCTTCTAATCGCCTTGAGAGTTCAGCATAAAAGTTGAGCCATTTTTGTCCAAAACTCATTGGCTCAGAGTAAGCACCATGAGTTCTTCCGATCGTGAGTGTTTTTTTATACTTGTCAGCTAAGCGGTAAAGTAAGATGCAAGTTTCTTTTAATTGAGGAAGAATAAGTTGAAGGCTTTTTTTCACCTGAAGATGTAAAGTTGTGTCAAGAATATCAGAGGATGTGATTCCAAAATGAAAATAGCGAGCCTGTTCAGCGGGGAGTTTTTCTATAATACTTGTACAAAAAGCGAGGACTTCATTATTGAGTTTTGTATCTAATTCTTCAATTCTCTTAAAATCAAGTAGGATAAGATTTTCAGTTTTCCGTGCTGTTCCATTTGGGACAGCACCTTTCTTTTCTAAAATATCGAGAAGGGTCAGTTCGATTTTAAAAAAAGTTTTGAATTTATACTCTTGACTCCAAATCTCGGAGATTTCTTTTTTTTCGTAGCGGGGGATCATGTAAACTCCGGAAAGTTTAAAAATAAAAAGAGAAGTCCAGACCGAGGGAGACCCAAGATAAGGTAAGGGATCGGTTTGTGCTCGTCTGACCTTCACCTTCAGCAGGTTTCTTCACTAGGGCAAGATTGTAACTGAAGCGTGGCCCCAAATGAAAATTAGGGTAGGCGCGGTAATGAATGCCATAATCGGCCCTAAAACCAGGTCCAGAAAAAGTGGCTGAACGGTAGGTGTCATTAAATCTGTTGTAGGTGAGGGCCGCTGCTGTTGTTTCAAAAAAACGATCCGTATTAAAAATATCTCCTAGGACATCCTGAACTATATTAGAGCGCAAAGAGAGTCCTAGTCCCAAAGTGAGAAGATCTGAGCTCGATTGCTCTAGGTCAGAGTTACTTGGGCTAACGTTATCGTTGTTTTTTGTAAGGCATTCATAACGGGCAGTCGTTTTTTGAACAATAAATTCTGCCCAGAAAAGTTCCATTTTTTTTGCGTAGATCGCTTCAAAAGACCTCAGACCATCCATTTTTTGGACGTTGAAGTTTGTTCTCATTATGGCGCTAAAGCGACTGGAGTCATCCGCCGTATTGTAACTTTGATCGTAAACTCCACTTTCAGAATTCTTTTCTTTAAGAATAAAGTTATCGCTTTCGCCAACGCGTATAGTTTCTTCTATTGCGAAAGCAGGGAAAGTTATAATTATGAAGAAGAGAGCAAATAAGCTTTTCATCATTTTTTTGCTCCTACGACGAGTTTTTCAAAACTTTCCCCCGGAAGATCTTCCATTCCCATTTGTGATGCCAAGAGGATTTTGCTTCGGATGTGCTCTAATTTTGTTTGCTCAAATAGAGATTGAGTTTCAACAAGCTCATCCAAAGCTCGTCTTAAATCGTTGAGATAGGCTCGCTTGTTGACATAGTTATCGAGGAGAGTATCGAAATTCTTTTGAAGGTTATTAGAGCGTGCTTCAAGAAGAATATATTGTTTTTCGTAGAAAAGAGCGCGCTTATAAAGATCGCGAACCTCACTATCAGCATCATCTTTTGTTTGAGTTAAGCTATGTATAGAAATTTCTTTTTCCAGGTATGCCTTTTCTCTTTCTTTTGAGTTGAGAAGTCCTCGAGGGCCAACAATATCCCAAGTCGCATTCACGGTGGCCACTATGTCAACGTCGGAGTTATTTTGTCTCGATTGATAGGTTGTTACATTCCCATTTTTGCCAAAGGAATTTGTATAGGCTCCGAGGTTTACAGAAATTTTTGGAAGGGGAAGCAATTCCTTGGCTGAAAGTTGATAGTTGTGCTCCGCTATTTCTAACTTCGTTTTGGCGTTAAGGATATTCGCATTCTTTACTTTTGCAATTCCTAGAGCTTCATCAAGTGGGAGAGCGACTTTTTGAAAGAGGATGTCTTGGTTTGTAATATAGGATGTACCGTGGGGGTCATTGATGAGGTTGTTGAGGGCCTCTTCGATCACTTCGACCTTCACTGCAGCTTCTTGAAAATCGCTCTGGGCTTTGAGGTATTGGGCACGTGATTCATAGTATTCTTGACGAGTCGCTTTTCCGACAGAGACTTTTTCTTTATTTAAGCGAAAAATAAAAGAAGCCTGGCGAAGGTGGTTTCTCATCACTTTCTCGACATTTTTCGCTGTCACCAGTTCAAAATAGGTTGAGATCACTTTATGCCTAAGCGTTCTTCTTTCTTCGTAGAGATTTTCTTTGTTCCGCTTGAGTTCAGCTGTTTTATTGATGTATTGGAGGTAATCTTTCCCCCAATTAAAAATAGTATATTCTCCAAAAGATAGGCCAAAGGTTCCAGTTGGAGATGCGTTGGCTCCTTCACCATTTTTCTTGCCTTTCCAGGCCCTGCCAAGGCGTTGCTCTTCCGTTGAAAGTTGAAGTTGGATATTGGGAAGCCAGAATGCAGTGTAGGCGCTTTGTTTGTTAATCTCTATTAAATCTGACTTTAGGTTTCTAATTTTTTCCGAGCCGTTTTCTCTTAAGCCTTGCTCGATGGCGGTGTTGAGATCTAAAGATTTGTAGTGATCAGGAAGTTTATATCTCTCATTTTGCTGAACGTAGGTATCAGGGGAAACTGAATCATCTTTCTTTTTGTTTTTAGTTTTGGCTTTTATAGGAGCAATTTCTTCATCTGAAACAACTCCAGAGGAAGGGTTTTTTTCAGCAGGCTTTGCTGTAGGGGGTGTTTTGTTTTCTTCCCCTTGTGGGGTATCGCTAATCTTCTCTTCGGAGGGGGGAGTCGTTTCCTCTGTTGTTGTTTCATTGGTTGAAGAAGAAGGGAGAATTTCTTCGCTGGTGACAGGAGGAGTCTCTGTTGTTGGTGTCGTTGTATTAAGGTCTGCAGACGGACTGTCAATGCTTGCATCGCTACCTGGAAAAGTATCAAGCTCACCATCTTGAGCAAAAGCAAGCAGAGTGAGTGAGAAAAAACACAAAATAGTAAAGGCACGCAAAAAAGTCATGATTCATCATGGCATGACAAGAAAAACTCTGACAATTTTTTTTTAACGACTAATTCCAGGGCAGCCGTTTTTTATAATCTCTTCTTCAGTGTTTTGTAGTTTGAACTGATTGAGCTCAGCTTCTCTGGCCAGCATGCGGCTAGCTTTTTGGGATTTTTCTATAATGCTTTTCTTCTCTTCAGGAGTTTTCTTTAAAAGATTATCATTTCTTTTCCTGAGAGCTATAAGCTTTTGCTTAACATTGAGTAAGTCTTGACGCTTTTCAAGCATGGCCTTGCAGCGACTGGTGATAGAGGGATCAGTGATAATCATTTCCTGATTTGATTGTGCAAATATTCTGACACTAATGAGGAATATACTAAATGTGAAATAAATAAACAGAGTTTTACGCATGAAAATTCCTTTAAAATTCTATCATGTCACTTTTATCTTATCATAAAATTGGCAATCAAAAACCCTCAATGTTAAATTGATGCAAACCTACTCAGGAGAATTTGTGCAGACACCTAAGGGGCTTATTCTTATTCCTGCCCGCTATGCTTCGACTCGTTTCCCCGGAAAACCTCTTGCCACCATCGCTGGTAAAACTATGATCGAGAGAGTCTATGCCAATTGTCAAACGACCGGCATGGAGTGTTGTGTAGTAACCGACGATGAGCGTATTGAAACCCATGTCCGTTCTTTTGGCGGACAAGTCTGTCGCATTGATGATGATGTGCCTTCTGGTACCGAACGCATACAACTGGCTTATGCTAGATATTTTTCTAATAAAAATTTTGATCTGATCATCAATGTTCAAGGGGATGAGCCTCTTCTAAAGGGGGAAGTGATCAATCGCTTAGCCGCTTTCCATAGGGAGTCAGCCTTTGATGTGACGACCATGGTAAAAAAAATGCCTAAACTTGAAGGAGATTTTCGAGATCCCAATAAAGTAAAAGTGGCTTTTTCTGAAGCCAACGGACGTTGCCATTATTTTTCCAGGGCCTCTATTCCTCATGTCAGAGATGATAAACCTGATATTCGTGAAAATTCTCACTGGTTTCTTCATATTGGCGTTTACTCCTATAAGCCTGAAGCCTTGAATAAATTCTGCCAGGCTAAAGCTGGTTATTACGAAAACCTTGAAAAACTTGAACAGCTGAGAGGTTTGGATATCGGGTTAAGCTATGGCGCCATTATTATGTCTGATTTTCTAGCAGGGGTTGATACTCCTGAGGACCTTAAAAAATTGGAAGGAGTCTTAAGTGGCAAAATCTAACAAGAAATTTATCTTCATTACTGGTGGTGTGGCGAGTTCTTTAGGAAAGGGATTAGCAGCAGCTTGTATTGCTTCTTTGTTAGAGCGAAGGGGGATTAAGGTAGGAATGCTTAAGATGGACCCCTACATCAACGTCGACCCTGGGACCATGAGTCCCATTCAGCACGGTGAAGTTTTCGTGACGGATGATGGTGCCGAAACCGATTTAGATTTGGGTCACTATGAGCGTTTTACTTCTTTGACTCTAAGTCGCAAGTCGAATTTTACGACAGGAAAGGTCTATTTAGAGGTTATTGAGAATGAGCGCCAAGGGAAATACCTTGGAAAAACTGTTCAAGTGGTTCCTCATATTACCAATGAAATTAAGCGACGTATTCATTTGGCTGCAGAAGATGCCGACCTTCTTTTAGGAGAGATAGGGGGGACGGTAGGGGATATTGAATCTCAACCCTTCCTAGAGTCGATTCGTCAATTGGCCCAAGATGTAGGGCCGCAAAACGTTCTTTTTATTCACTTGGTTCTGGTTCCTTACATCAATGCTGCCGGCGAGCTTAAAACAAAACCTGCTCAGCACTCTGTGAAAGAACTTCGTTCCATCGGTCTTTTCCCTCAAGTGATTATCTGTCGCTCCGATAGAGATATTGAAGATGACTTGATGGATAAGCTTTCACTTTTTTGTAACGTTCCCAGACAAAATGTTTTTAAATCTATCGATGTCGATCTTATTTATAAAGTTCCTTTGGAATTTCATAAGCAGGGGTTGGATGACAGAATTACTGAACTCTTGGGGATCTGGACCGGTCGTCCACGCATCGAGGATTTAGAAAAAGTCGTTTACAACTTCGAGCATCCTCTTCGCACTGTCAAAATTGGTATCGTTGGCAAATATACCGATTTGATTGAATCCTATAAGTCTCTCGACGAGGCCATGCGTCATGGAGCGATTGGAAACCAACTGAAGCTCGAGCCTGTTTATATCGATGCTGAAGAATTAGAAAAATCCTCTTCGGAATCAGAAAAAATTCTTTCTCAGGTGGATGGTATTCTTATTCCTGGGGGCTTTGGTGAACGTGGGACTGAAGGAAAAATTAGGGCCATTCAGTATGCTCGTGAAAAGAAGGTTCCCTTCTTTGGTATTTGCTTAGGAATGCAATTGGCCATGATTGAATTTGCTCGTCATGTGGTAGGGATTAAAGACGCTACTAGTGAAGAGTTTAAAGCTGACGGTAGTCCTGTGATCCATTATATGAAAGGCCAAAGCCGCGAAGGCTCTAAGGGCGGGACTATGCGTTTGGGCGCCTATGATTGTAGTCTTGAACGAGATTCCTATGCTCATAGTATCTATGGTCAAACAGAGATCACGGAGCGTCATCGTCATCGTCTTGAAGTTAATAATGATTTTGTTGAAAAAATTCGTGCTAAGGGAATGAAAATTTCAGGACTTAACCGAACCCTCAATCTTGTCGAAGTCATTGAATTACCAGATCATCCCCACTATATTGCTTGTCAATATCATCCAGAATTTAAGTCGAGACCTTTCTCGCCCCATCCTTTCTTTAGTTCCTTTATTAAGAAAGCAGGTGAGTTTGGTTTAGGGAGAAAATGATGAAAGCTAAGTTAGAATGTATTATGGGCCCATGTGTAATTGAAAGCGAAAGCATGGTGCTTCATATTGCTGAGACTCTTAAAAAAGGTCTTGAGCCTTTCAAAGATCATTTAAATCTTACTTTTAAAGCGAGCTTTGATAAGGCCAATCGCACTTCTGTCAGTTCTTTTAGAGGTCCAGGCTTGGAAGAAGGTCTTCGTATTCTTGAGAAAGTGAGAAAAGAATTTGGCCTTCCCATCCTTACTGATTTTCATAGCCACGATCAAGCTGACGCTGTCGCTTCCGTGGTCGACATTCTTCAGGTTCCAGCTTTTCTTTGTCGTCAAACAGACATGATCGTAGAAGGGGCTAAGGCCTGCAAAAAGTACAATCGTCAGTTCAATATCAAAAAGGGCCAGTTTTTAAGTCCTGAAGATACTGGCAACATCGTCGATAAAGCTTGCTCACAACTTTCGAAAGAGAAAATCTTTTTAACAGAAAGGGGCGTGAGTTTTGGTTACAATAACCTCATTGTTGATATGGCCAGTTTCCAAGTGATGAAAAGCTTCGGCGTAAGAACAATTTACGATGCCACTCACTCCGTGCAGCGCCCAGGCGGTCTTGGAACAGCGACCGGTGGTAAACGTGAACAAGTTGAAGTTCTCTCTCGCGCTGCTGTCGCAGCAGGAGCAGATGGGATTTTCATTGAGACTCATCCTGAACCTAATAAAGCTCTTTCCGATGCTTCGACTTCACTTCCTCTTAAAGAGATTCCACGTATAGTTGAAACTCTCGTTAAAATTCACGGGGTGATCTAATGTTTAAGCGTGTTTCTTTAAAGGCCCGCGCCAAGAAGTTTGAAAAGAAGCTCAAGAAGATTAAAGTTTTCATTTGTGATGTTGACGGGGTATTAACCCCTGGAGACATTGTTTATTTCGGTCAGGAAGTGGGTTTTAATCGCACCTTTCATGCCCTTGATGGCTATGGACTTAAGGTCCTTCAAACGGCAGGAATCAAAGTCGGTTTTGTGACCGGTGGAGATTCTGTGAGCGTTAAGGTGAGAGCTGATTATCTTAAGCTCGATTATATTTTTATCGGCAATGAAGATAAGCGCGAAGCTTTTAAAAAAGTGATGGCCGATGGTTTTAAATCAGAAGAAATTCTTTATATGGGAGATGAACTTTTTGATATTCCTCTTCTTAAAAAAGCTGGATTTTCCGCTTGTCCACCAGCTGTAAGTGACGAGGTAATTGAGGCCTGTGACTACGTGACAACACGTCAAGGTGGTCAGGCCTGTGTGCGCGAAGTGATCGATATGCTTCGCTACGCTCAAAAGATCTATCCTCCTATTCCTGATTTTGAGGATTAGTCTATGAATACTTCCAAACGTTATCAGACAGCTTTAGTTTTTGGGGCAGGGGCTTTCGGGACCGCTTTAGGAACAGTGCTTGCCAATAACTTTGAGAAGGTCATTCTTTTTACAAACGAAAAAGAAGCTTGGAACAACATCAAAACCAAGAATGAAAATACCGGCTATTTTCCTGGGAAAATCCTAGCTTCAAATATTGATGTCGCTCTTTCTTGGGAAGAGATTGAAGAAAGCAAAATCGGCAATATCGAGATCATGGTTTTTGGTCTTCCCTCTACGGCCATCCTTGGTTTTCTTCATGAACACTATGAGCGTATTCTTGCACTTCTTGATAAGAAAGTTCCAGCAGTCTCTCTCGCAAAAGGTATTGATCCCATTACTCTTGAGCTTCCCGATGAGCTCTTTTTTAGTTTCTATCATGATTACTCTGAGCTCTTCACTTTTCTCTCCGGCCCCTCTTTTGCCAGTGAAATTGTTGATAAGCATATTACCGCTGTTTCACTTGCTGGACATTCAACTCACGTTTTAGAAAGAGTAGGGGCCATGCTTGATACTCCTTACTTTAAAACCCTCGCTTGCTATGACATCAAGGGGGTTCTCCTAGGGGGAGCTCTTAAAAACGTCTTGGCCATAGGTGGGGGAATTATTGAAGGTTTAGGTTTTAGGAACAATACTCGTGCGGCCATGATTACCCGTGGTATCGCAGAAATGCTTCGCTTTGGAAAAATCTTTAACGCTAGACCTGAAACCTTTTATGGCCTTTCAGGTATGGGGGATTTGATTTTAACAACGACCGGGGAGCTGTCTCGCAATAAGCGACTTGGTTTAGAAATCGCCAAAGGCCGCAAGGCTTCCGAGATCATACGCGATCTAAGAACCACCGTAGAAGGCTATAAAACAGCTAAGGCAGCCCACGCCTTGTCTGAGAAGCACGGCATACGGGCCAGCATTTTTAATGGGGTTTATGACGTTTTATATGAGGACATTCCCCCTCACGAGGTTCTTGAAAAGCTTATGAAAACTCAAACCCGTTTTGAGATTAACTAGCTGTTTTTCCATTCAAATACGCTTTCCTTTTGTCTACTTTCTTTCTATAGTCAATGAATCAGTCTTAGAGCATCCTTAGCTTAAATTGGGATATTTGTCTTCACAAAGGACGGGTCATGGTTCAAGTCAGGCTAAAAAACATACACAAGTATTATGGCAATAATCATATTGTAAAAGATTTGAGTCTCGATATAGGAGACCAAGAGTTTGTGGTGTTAGTAGGACCTTCTGGTTGTGGAAAATCAACAACCCTTCGCATGATAGCTGGTCTTGAAGATATCAGCGCAGGGGATCTTCATATTGGCGACAAGCAAATGAACAACGTGCTTCCTGGTGATAGAGGAGTGGCCATGGTTTTCCAAGACTATGCCCTTTATCCCCACATGAGCGTTTTTGAAAATATGGCCTTTTCTCTTCGTCTTAAAAAAGCTCACACAGAAGGCGAGATTCAGGCCCGTGTGATGGAAGCCGCTCAGATGCTTGACCTTGTTCCCTACTTGGATCGTAAGCCTGCCGCTCTCTCAGGTGGACAACGTCAACGTGTGGCCATGGGCCGAGCTATTGTGAAGAAGGCCCAGGTTTTCTTGTTCGATGAACCTCTTTCTAACCTTGATGCCAAACTTCGTACTAAAATGAGAAGTGAGATTAAGCGTTTTCATCTTCAGACGATGACAACCTCTGTTTATGTGACTCACGACCAATTAGAGGCCATGACTCTTGCCGATAGAATCGTAGTGATGAATGAAGGCATTATTCAGCAGGCCGGCACTCCCATGCAGCTTTTTGAAAATCCTCGTAACCTTTTCGTCGCGACATTTATCGGAAGTCCTGCGATGAATCTGATGCCTGTGGTGGCGAAGAAAAGTGGCAATACGGTTCGCCTTGAAGAAAAAGACGGAGCTTTCTCTTTTACTCTTCCTGAGAGTAAGGCCCATCTTGTGGATCACGACATGAAGATTACAATGGGAATCCGCCCTAGTGATATTTTTGTCTCTGTAGAAGGGGACCAGATTCCTGAAGGTTGGAAAGTTCAAGGAAGGGTTGAAATGGTCGAGCTCCTTGGTAAAAACGCCTACGTGACTTTAAAGGTTGGACCTTTTGAGTGCGTAGGAGAAATCATGGGAAGTTCAATTCCTAAAATTGGTGATCAGGTAAAACTTTCTTTTAACCTCAATCACATTCATCTTTTTAATCCAGAAACCGAATTAAATTTGCTTCAAATTAGTAGAGGCGTTTAGTAGATAAAAAAATGGAGGACTAAGTCCTCCATTTTTTTACTTCTTTTTCTTTTCTTTGCTTCCTGTGCTTTTGATGATTTTTTCTAAAACAAAAGCTTTGTAGAGACGTTCATTACTTGAAAGAGCTTTTTGAGCTTCTTTCTTTTCAACTGCAGTAATTGAAGGAGTTACATCTTTCGTGCTTTTCTCTGTTGTACATTTATAACCACCCATTTCATCTTTCGTCGGTGCTCCTGAACCGACAGGAAGAAGTTTTTCAACGCCGTCCTTGGAGTCTGTAATAAAGGCCCTACAAATGTATCTTTCCTTTTTGCTTTGATCTTCAACTATGACAACTGAGCCATGAAATGTGTTCGTTTGTTCGAATGATTTAACGTCTTTGATGTCATCACTGCTACCGATTGAGATCTTTGTGACGTCCTTACCTGCGATTTTTCCTGTCCTAAATGCACTAAGCATAAGACCAGTTTCTGGAGGGATTAGATCTGCAACGCCATCATCTTTTGAATCGAATCCATCTTTGCGAATAACGACGTTTTGCTCAAAGCGACGAGCCTCTACATATTTTTTGAGAGATTCCTCAGGAATTAAAACAGGATTTTTTTGAGCTTCTTGAAAAGTAGGCATACGTGCACTTTGCTGTAGAGCTGAAGCACTTTTGTTTGAAGAGCCTGAGGCAACTCCTAGATTAGATTGTTGAGCTGATAATTCAGATTTGGGGCTTTCTTGTTTTACAATTTCTTCTTCATCTTCTTCAATCTCTTTTATAATTTTCTTTTTCTTTTTCGTTTTTACAATCGTGACCTCTTCGTCCTTTTTATCTGTTGAATCAGGTGTCGGAGTCACAAGTTTTTCAATTACTGTCGTCGAAACTACTTGTGAAGCATTAGGTTGTGGAGTTGCTGTTGCTTGAGGTAGAGCTACGGCGCCCTTGTTCTCGTAGACGACGCCAGGAATCGCTTGAGATTGAGGTAATTGCTGATTTGTTAAAGCTTTTACCTCTTGCCCAAATCCTTCATACGCTTTGATGTCGTTTGTACCTTGAGGCGCACTTGTCTCTTGTGTAAAAGGCTTTAACGGGGTAAGCGTAGAGGAGTTCATCTTGCTTGTATAGGTACCATCTTCATTGGTGTTTGAATTGTAGAGGGATGGATTCTTGTCTAGCCTGTAATTGTCCATATCCATCGTGATTTTGTCACTGTTGGTTCTTGAGAAATTATCACCAGCCGTTTTGATAATTCCAGAGAGGGTAGAGGCTTGTTCGGCCCTCACCTTGGATGCCCCACTATTGTAGTCTGTAGACGATGAGTGCTTGATGTGAGAGTAGATTCTATCTTTGTTCGGAATTTTTTGATCACCTGTTGGGTTGAGCTGGTTCTTATCATCTTTTGTTTCGATGAATGTCGCCTTAAGGAAATCTCCGATTGCAGGACAGTTTTTGGGAGGAAGAGAATCACCCTTTTGGTAAAGACAAAATTCTCTCAAAAAGGCTTCGGACTTTGTTCTAGTTTCAAGTTCTGCCTTCATCATTTGACAATGAAGTTTTTGCATGTCGACACTTTGCTGAGGTCTTTTAGCAATAAGGGCACTGATTAAGCTAGAGTCAGAGAGTACGGAGCCAAACTCCCCAGCCATTAATGCAGTGAGTTTTGCTTGGCTGATGGCACATTGGCTTTCCATATGATTGCCAACAATCTTTTTAAATGATTTTTCAAAACTTTCGTCAGTTATTTTTTGTCCTTTTAGATCAACAAAAATGTCTGCTAGAAGGTTTGAGGAACCTGAGCCAAGGGATTTGCTGAGCATTTTTTCTAAATATGATTGCTCCACTTTATCTATTTCATTTTCTGGTACAAGTTGATCACATTCTGTCACAAGTGTTAGTCGTTTTACGAGACTGCGATCCAACTCCGCACGAGATTTTTGGGTTTCAATCAATCCTTTTTCTAGCGCATCAAATGTAGATATGTCGATACTACTGCCTTTCACTGTTTTGTTTAAGTTGCAGGCCCAACGTTTGGCAAATTGTTTAAACCCTTTGTTAGAGATGATAGGAATTTTAATTGATTGTTGTTCTTTTTGATCGATACCTAAGTTATAAAGGGCTACGGCATCTTCTTGCGTAAGGTCGCCAAAGATTTTTTTCACTGCCGCAGGTAAACTAAATAGCTGAGCAGCTGAGTCTTGAAGTTCTTTGTCTTTCGCTAGTGCTTTACAGGATTCCATATTCTCGCTTCCGAGAACATTTTCTCTGAGAGAAAAATCGTAAAGCTTCACGGAGGTGAGATTGTTAATATACTCCTTCTTAATGTGTTCCCCAACTATTGATTCATAGTCGTTTTTAAGTTCCTCTGTGACTTTGAGTGGAGAGCCCACTTTGGAAAGACAATAGCACGATGTAATTTTGTTAAACATCATCACGTTTGTATAGAGGGTCGGAGAGCCTTCTGGTTGGCTGCGATCTCCTAGACGTTTTGATTTTGTTTTTGGAGCTTTTAGGCCACCAATGGCAGGTGTGTGATCGATTGATTTGTTAGGGTTTTTTGAACTACTTTCATCTTTTATCCCCAAACTATCGCAGGTAATTTCACTTGAGATTGCTTTGAGTTCATTGAGAAGCTTGTCTTGTTCATTTGTGGAATCGGGGGTGCAAAGACTACTGTTGTAGGCACCCGAAAAAAGCCAGCTGTCCAGGTTCGTACTCGATGGGCGCATAAAAAAGCTATTGTTTACATCTGTGAAGCTTTTTAAATCCAAGCTGATTTTATTTTTTTCTTCAAATTGTTTAATGTCTTCCGGAGTCGCTACTCCCAAATAATAACCTTGACTGATACAAAAGTTTTCATCGTTTGCGACAACGTAGGAATTACTTTTTTCAAGACCAACGAGGGTGAATGATCCTTCTTCGCCGAGAAAAATTCTTTTTTTACAAATGACTTTTTCTGCAAAAGTTTGTTGTGAAAAGAGAGCCGCGGCTGCCAAAAGAACTACCATCTTTTTCATATATGCTTCCTTCTTAGAGACTTTCACTCTCTTTATTATCGGAATAACTGACGTTTTTTTTGAGTAAATAACTCGTGATGATGTAAGTGCTGGAAAAAACTAAGCCATGCTAAGCTTATTAGGAACTTAGCATGGCAAGAATAATTGGCAATTTATATGAGACTATTTCTCGGTTATTTATTTGTGCTTTTGATGATCTTATCTAGGACGAACGCTTTGTACATTCTTTCGTTCGTGCTGAGAGTTTTGATGGCCTCTTGCTGTTCTACTGGCACTATGTTGGGAGCTTTGGCAGTTTCTTGAGCAATAGCTTCGTTTGTACATTTATAGCCGGCCAATTCATTCTCTTTGGGGGCAGCTGCTTCTAGACCAATAAATTTTTCACTTCCGTCAGCGAGGTCATTCACGATAGCTCGACAGATATAGCGTTCTTTTTTTGTTTTATCTTCTACGATTACGACTGGTCCATGATAGGTATTAGTTCCTTCAAAACTTTTTAAATCTTTAATTTCTTCGCCAATAATGACTTTGGTGAGATTTTTATTTCCAATTTTTCCTGTTCTAAATGCACTCAACATTATTCCTGTCTCAGGAGGAACAGGGTCTTTATAGTCGTCATGATGTGCTTTTTCACTTATTTTATTTTGCGAAAAACTTCGATCAAAGCGCCTTGCTTCTGTATAACTTCGAACTGCTTCTTCAGGGATGCTTGATGGATTTTTGGTTGCTTCCTGGAAGCTTGGAGTTCTTGCCGTGACATTCCCTCCGGATAAATTCGCGGTACTTTTAGAATTTGAAAATGAAATATTTGTGCTTTTTGCACTTTCCCTCTTGTTTGCATTCTTTAACAGAGACGCATTTTTCTTTGGCTCGACAACGACTTCTTCTTCTTCTTCTTCTTCAAATGATGAGATCTCTTTTTCCTCTTTCTTAAAAGTAGGGGACGTCTTTTCTATGACAGTGGTTGATGATACGACTTGCGAGGACACGGGATGAGGAGGATCATTGGCGCGGTTTGCGGTAACACTTCTATTTTCATAGGTAATAACTGGTTGAGCTGTTGAAGCTTGAGGGGCTGGTACTTGGCTCGATCCTGATCCCATTTTCAAAGGAGTGAATGCTGTGCTTGGAAGAACGTTATTCCCTTGCAACGCTGCGTCTGCATTGCGCTCAGTCTTTAAAGTATTTGCAGTTGTGGCAACCTTTTTTCCAACTGATACTTCCATATGTTCTGGAGCTTGATAACTTTCAAGATTCACTTTTACCTTACCGCTTCTATTGGGGCCAACAAAGTTTGCAGCTCTTTTTGTTACATCGCTAAGACTTGTAATGTGACTCACATGAACGTCTGACATTTTCCTCTTAATCGAATCTTGAATTTTATCGTCTTTTTTAATTCCTTCAACAATCGTAGATATGACAGCTTGCTGGCTATTGGGATTTTCAACTTGATCGTTTGTATCCCCATCTTCGTAGACGAATGTTGTGTTGATAAAATCTCCGATAGAGATGCAGCGATTTGGAGGGAGAGGTTCTCCACGCTTATAGTCGCAAAACTGTTCTAAAAAGTATTCTGGACTACTTTTTAATTGTTTTTTCATCATTTGACAGTAGTAGTTTTGAATGAGTCCTTTGTCTTTTTGATTGATTCCAAAAAGCGCTTTAAGTAAGCCATTGTCATTAAGAATTGCTGCCATACTTCCTTTGGATAGTTGTCCAAGGTGTTCTTCTGATTTTTTGCATCGATTATTTATGTCTTTCCCTACAATTGCAGTAAAGTTATCCATGAAAGCATTTTGGGCCTTCTTTGGTGAATTGGTTAAACTTAATAATTGGTTTGAAATTTCATCAATGAGTAGCGTCTCTCCAGAGCCAACCCTTGAGCAAAGCATTTTATCTAGAAAGGCACGCTCCTCTCTATCTGGTTGGGTTGTAGGGGCCGTTGTCTTACCTTCTGAAATGACTTCGGCAAATTTGCTTTTGTCATTGAGATCAATTTCAAAGTACTCTGTTACTTTTGTCGCAGTAAGGGAGCAAAGATTATTCTTTAATGTTTGATAGGTGTTTGTACTTTGAGCCTTAGCAAGAGTATCGGCCCAATACATTCCAAATTTTTCAAATCCTTCACGAGTTACGACTGGAATAGCACTAAACTTTTCGTCATCGCTTCGAGTTTTGTTATAAATACTCAGTGTGTCTTCGGCAGTCATTTTCCCAAAAATAACTTTGGCCTCTGGGGCTGTTTTTTCTAAATTACTTTTAACAAACTCTTGAACCTCTATATTCATGACGAGCTGATTGCAGGCGTCGACGCTACCAGGAGGGAGAATATTGCCTTCCAATGAGTATTGATAGATTCTACTCGGGGCCAGATTTCCGATATACTCTTCGGTTATGTAATTAGAAATTTTTTGTAGTTGTGCTTGTTGGAATTCTTTGCTCATTTTTGGAGCTGGTCCTTCTTGAACCATACAAGCGCATGCTTGAACTTTTGAAAGTTTGTCATCCTGAAAGAAGATATTTTCGTATGATAGTTTGTTGATTTTGGGGATTTTGGGATTGCCATTATCGCAATTCATTTTCCCTGTGATTGTTTTTAGTGATTTGTAAAAATCCATCTGTGAGGAATTAAGAGATGGATCGCAATTATTTTGATTGTTCTGCTCAAGTGAACCTAGCCATTGTGTGACATCATCCTTTCTAGTTTGACTATAGTTATATTTAAGATAGGGCGTTGACTTGATATCTTCGTCTTCGGCTGATCTTGCATAGCCAGCTTGGCGGCAACGGTAGTCATTTGTGTAGGGCCCTGAAGCCCCATCTGGGATGATTACAATGGAACTAAACGTACTGTCTTTTAAATCTTTAAAACATTTTAATGCCCAGCTCGAGCTTGAGCTTGTGAGAAGAACCGTAATAAGAATAAGTTTCTTCATAAGTTGTACCTAGGTTAGGCTTTTCAACTTTTTCATTATCGGTACTTTTTTAATGAAATCTGAGTAAAAAACTCAATATTAAGTTAAGCGCTCAAAAACAAAAGGGATGTTTACCTGTAGGCAACATGTTTAGTGGCTAAAAATAAAGGCATAAAAACTATTTATAGAGTTTGCGATATTCCGGTAGGACTTCATCCATGGCCGCATAGAAGTGTAGCATCTCTTCCTTCGTTCCTAAAGAAACTCTGATGTACTCAGGCATTTCATTGGCCTTGAGGGGGCGTATGATGACACCTTTATTAAGAAGATTTTCAAAGAGCCAATCGCTAGCTTCTGCTGAGCCAGTTCTGAACATAATAAAATTCGCCACAGAACGGATAGGGTTGAGACCGCGGTCTCGTAAAAAGTCCATCGTTTGATCGTAGCGCTTCTTATTATTTTTTAAAGTGCGCTCAAGGTGAGGGGTATCATTTAAGGCACCTGTAGCCCCCAATTGAGCAATAAGGTTTGGTTCAAAAGGTAATTTAATCTTGTGAAGATTGGTGATGAGATTTTCATGAGCAAAGCCGTAGCCAACACGTATACCGGCAAGACCATAGGCTTTAGAGAAAGTTCTTAAGGTGATGACGTTATCGTAGCGGTAGTCCATAGAGTCTGGGTAGTCCGCTTGACCCTTCGCAAATTCAAAATAAGCCTCGTCGAGAATCACCAAAACGTGCTCTGGAACAAACTTCATCAAATAATCAAATTCATCTTTGGTAATATAGGTCCCTGTTGGATTATTTGGGTTTGCGATATAGATGATTTTTGTATTGTTATTGATTTTTTTCGCCATGGCCTGAACATCAAAACGATATTCAGAGTTCAGAGGAACAGTGACTAAATTAGCACCTACAGATCTGGCTAGAATGTAAAAACCAATAAAGGTCTTTTCTGAAGTGAGCACTTCCTCGCCAGGTTGGATAAAGGCGCGGACAATGTAGCTCATAATTCCTTCTGAACCATTGCCAAGAATAATATTTTCTCTTTTGAGTTTATAAATGCGAGAGAGGGCACTCTTTAAATCATAAGCATGCATGTCTGGATAACGATGGAGATCCCAAAGGCCTTGGGTCATTTCTTTGATGGCGAAAGGTGAGGGACCGAGAGGATTTTCATTGCTAGCGATTTTAGAAATTTTTGTCAGTCCTTTCTCACGGGCAAGTTCAGCAATAGGCTTGCCTGCTTGGTAAGGTTTTAAATTACGAATGTACTCTGGAACCAAATTTTTACGTGTTTCAAATGACATAAATTTATTCGCCTAGGTTTACTTTGATATCGTAATCAGCATAGTCTAGAATAAGGGCCTTGTCAGGTGGTTTATGAAACAAAGCTTAATTGAAAAATACGATATTCAAGCACCGCGCTACACCAGTTATCCCCCAGTTCCTTATTGGGAAAAAGCTCCAACTGAGGATGAGTGGTTTCAAGATATTGAGAAAACATTCTCAAACAAAGGACGAAGTGCGGATATCTACATACATATCCCTTTTTGTCGTCAAATTTGTCATTACTGTGGTTGCAATCGGCTGGCCAGTTCCAATCAAGAATTAATGGAAAATTATGTTTCAACTCTACTTCAAGAGTGGAGTCTGTATCGCAAACGTTTGGGAGATTTTTCACTTGCCTCACTTCATTTGGGAGGTGGTACACCAACTTGGCTTAGAGAAGAACTGCTGAGTAAAATGCTTGATGGTGTTTCTCAATCCAATATTACTGGATCTGTTGAGGTTGATCCTAGAGTGACAAGTAAGGGGCATCTGAAAATTTTATTTAAGAAAGGTCTTCGCCGCCTTTCGATGGGGATTCAAGATTTTCATCCAGATGTTCAAAATAAAATTGGGCGTATTCAAGAATTAGAACTTGTTCAAAATACTGTGACACAAGTTCGCGAAGTCGGTTTTGAAGAACTCAATTTTGATTTGATCTTTGGACTTCCTTCTCAAACTGAAGAGAGTTTGACTTGGACTTTTGAGCAGGTCGCAAAACTTCGCCCTGACACAATTGCATTTTATAGTTTTGCCTATGTTCCGCACTTTGCCAAAAATCAATCTCATATAAACCTTTCGGATGTTCCACAGGGAATTCAAAAAAGAAGGCTATATGAATTAGGACGAGAATTACTTTTCAACTACGGCTATATTGAAATTGGAATGGACCATTTTGCTTTACCGTCTTCTTCTCTGTCCGTCGCTTTAAAAGAAAAAAAGCTTACTCGTAGTTTTATGGGATACACAGTACGTAAGGCGCCTGTGCTTATTGGTTTAGGGTGTTCAAGTATCTCATCTTCATCGTTAAGTTTTGTTCAAAATGAAAAGGATGTTGAAACTTACAGCACACCTATTCAGCAAGGAAGGCTTCCTATCTTCAAGGGTCATAAACAGACTTTGGAAGACATAGAAACAGAAAAAATGATTCAAGAAATTATGTGCTTGGGAGAAACGTATATCCCAGAAAATAAAAAAGTGATTCTCTCTGATTTCCTCTCTGATCATTTGATCAAAATTCAAGGGCAACAGCTCCTTGTGACTGAAGAAGGGAGGCCCTTCTTGCGAAATATCGCGTACGCCTTTGACCATCGCGCTCATAAAAATTCTAAAACAGGGTTTAGCCGCACGATTTAGTCGGTTGTTAGGCAAAGCTTTTAGTCTTCAACCAAGTGTAGACTAGGCTATACTCTTAGCCATGATTGATTTAGCCTCTATTTTAGAAGATTGGGAAACATTAGAAAAGCGTTGCCAGCCCAAATGGGCCCTCTGGATATATTTCATTGGATTCAGTCTTTGTTATTTCTTTCTACTCTGGAAGGGGTGGCAGTTGATGAATCTTCTTCTCTCTGTTTTTAAAATTAGTCTAGAGGCGGCTCTCGGTTTTTACACATTCAAGCTTATCGTTTTGTTTTTTTATCATGTGCTATTCTGGGCCTTCATTCACTTCTTTATTTTTTTTATTTTAAGTCCCTTCTTTGTTTTTAAATCCTTGGGAATGAAAAAAGAAGAAGCTGATTTAGCCGAACGTTTAAAAACTAGATCGCTTGCTTTTGTGATTGCTTTCTTTGGTGTTCTCTTGTCTTTTAATCCATTCTTTTTACCTTTGAGTTTCGTTATCCTTGTGACTGATATCTATTATTTACAATCACAAACGAGACTGGGATTAAAGCACTTTCTTACTCATTGGCGTATGATTTTTAAAGATGGTTTTTATCAACTCTGCCTAACCCTGATCCCCGGGTTAAATATTTTCTTACTTCCGCATGAATTGGTAAAAAGGGGGGAAGCTTGAAAAAAATACTTGTAAGAGCGCCTGAAAAAGAAGAAGACATCATTCTTAGTTTCCCTTTTATGCATGCTCTTAAAGAAGAATTTTCCCAAGATCAAATTAATGTGATAGCTCCAGAAGGGATTCATGATCTCTATGGGTTTCTTCCCTTTGAATTGGCCATTCATCCTTTTCCTACAAAAAAAAATACTCTGCCAGGAATCCATCACTATGCGTATAATCTTCACGACGTATTTAATATCGACGTTTATTTTGATCTGATTGATGACTTCAAATCTGCTTTTATGGGATTTGCTTTTCGGTCCAAAGTTCGCATGGGAAGCGATGAGGGGATGAAACGATACCTTTTAACGAAGCGTCTTCCTCCTAAATTCTATTCTTCTGTAGATCAAAAAAGCTTGGAACTTTTACAGGCGCACACGTCAAAGGATTACTCTTCGTTAAAGGTTTTAGGGACCGAAGTTTCTCTTTTGAAAGGTGCGATGGCCCCTTATCTTCTTTTTCTCATTGATGATTTTAAAGGTGATGAAAATCGCCGTAAACTTTTAAAGTTGTTTATTGAATCATTTGAAAGCCAAAAAATGATCTTTTGGAATTTTGAAACAGAAGATTATGAAGAAATGGAAATTCGCCAACAGTTTTTCGCTTCGCTCTCAGAAAGTAATCTTGGACGAAATCAATTCGAGTTTTTAAAAAGTGCAAATTACAAACATCTCACTCAGCTTTTGCTTGCTGCTAAAGGTGTCTTTACAGATGAAAGTTGGAAAGCCAGACTTGGTGCTTATTTTGGCATAGATGTGTTCTATTGGGGAAATAAAACACTAAGTCCTTCCGCCTATTTCAAGTTTTCTCCTTCTACTTTGATTATGAAAGCAGACAAAGTAGGCTTACTTGGCATGAATGAAGAAAAAACTTTTGAAAGCATTGATTCTCTCGTAGATCATTTGCATCAACTACTGGTTTTATAAAATGATTAGAGTTCTTTATTTGGGGAGTATAAATTCTTTGCCATTCGATAAACTTCCTTGCGAAGCTGAAATTTCATATGCGCATACAGTCCTAGAAGCTCAGCAGGTTTTGGGCCAAGATCATTTTGATTTTATTTTAGGGGGATTCCCTTTTGAGGATGAAAATTGGACTGACTTTGTTCAGAAAGTCATTATTGGGAAAAATACGGCTTCCTATTTCCATTTTAAGGATAAAGAACAATTCTATTCTCTTTTTGTTGCAGAAAAAGAAAGTCAGTTGTTTGTAAAAGTAGAGAGTCGACAACTTAAAGCTGTTCATCCAATTCCTTGTGATGTTTACCTAATGATTTCTTCACAAAAGTATATCAAGCTACTGAAAGCTAAATGTGATTTTGTAAATGAAACATTGAAACACTACGAAGCTAAAGGTATCACAAGTTTTTACGTACGCCGTGAAGACTATATTGGTCTTAGTAAAGAAATTCAAAAGTCTCTGCTCAGTTCTTTGCAAGGAGTTGAGGTTATTCAAGAAATCAGTCTTGGGGATGTCGCGCAGTTACAGGCTCAAAACGTATTAATTGTGAAAGAGATAAGTCAAAATCTTAAGATTGATTCTGTCACTTTGGAAAACCTTAATGAAATGGTGAATTCCAATGTGAAGTTTATTTTTAAAAGCAAAGGAACTTTAAAGAATTACTTTAAAAGCTTTCTTCATGCAGGACCTTATCTTTACGGCCACTCGATTATGATTTCTCACGTGTCGAATTATGTGGCCATGAGAATGAGTTGGTCGACAGCGAAAACAATGGAAAAACTGAGTATGGCAGCCCTTTTACATGATGTGGCCTTACACGACGATAAATTAGCAAGGCTTGATTTTATGTATGAATCCGATATTTCATCTGTCTCTGATGCCGATTTAGAAACTTATCGAAGACATCCTGTCTTGGCCTATAATCTTGTTTCTCCTCTGAGTGGAATCTTGCCTGATGTCGCACAAATGATTCTCTGTCATCATGAAAAACCTGATGGCTCAGGATTTCCGAGAGGCTTAGATGCCACGCAGATTTTGCAAATTGCCTGCCTTTTCAATATCACTCATTTCTTTGTTTCATTTGTTTATTCAAAAAGCTGGAACAGAGCTTTAATTGACCAGGCCATAGAAGAGATCAAAAAACGTTACGATAAAGGCAATTACGCAACATTTTGCGATGCCTTTATTAAGATGCTTGAGGAAGTGAAGCCTTAATATTTATTGCGATGGGAGTTCTGGGTAATCTCAGCGAGATGAGCTGTATCTTCGGCCTTAAGTTCATCCCAAGAAAAACGCCAAGTCCAATTGATTCCCGTTGTGCCAGGGACATTAATGCGTCCTTCAGGTCCTAATCCCATCACATCCTGAAGGGGATAGATGGCCATAATCGCTTTGGACTGGGCGGCCAAATGTATGAGACTCCAGTTCATATTGTCCCAATTCCAAGCTCCAGAGTATTGAGCCGCATAATAAGCCTCGAGTGTGAGACCTAAAGCGTGAAACCATCCTTTTGTCGTGTTGTTGTCATGAGTTCCTGTATAGACAACGCAATTTTCTGGAAAGTGGTGGGGAAGATGTTTGTTGCTATCGCCTTCATCAAAGGCCATTTGTAAAATCTTCATTCCAGGGAGGTCGTATTTTTCTCTTAAGGCAATCACGTCATCAGTGATCTTACCCAAATCTTCTACTATGAGAGGGAGGTCACCTAGGAAGTGCTTAAAGCAGTGGAAGAGGTTATCGCCAGGAACCCAAGACCAGCGACCAGTTCGTGCGTCTGGATTATCTCTATCAATTTCCCAAGTCGCCGCAAAACCTCTGAAGTGGTCTAGGCGGATGATGTCGTAGAAACGTAGATTGTAGCTCATGCGGTTTCTCCACCACAAAAAGCCATCTTGTTCCATTCTCCACCAGTTGTAATTAGGGTTACCCCATTTTTGTCCGGTAGTACTGAATTGATCTGGAGGAGCGCCTGTGACAACGTAAGGCATGCCGTAATCATCAAGTTTAAAGAGTTCTGGATTTCTCCAGACATCCATACTGTGATGAGACAGGAAAATAGGAATATCACCTATGATCTTGATTCCTTGAGCATTGGCGTAGCTTTTAAGCTGAGCCCATTGCATGAAGAAAAGGAATTGAAGAAATTTGTGGAAGACAATCTGTTCTTCGCCATTTTTTCTAAATTTTTCAAGGGCTTCTGGATAGCGGTATTTAACTTCATGGGGCCATTCAACCCAATAGTTTCCTAACTGGTCGGTGATAACGGCAAAAAGAGCAAGATCATCTAGCCAATAGGCTTCGGATTTGCAGAATTGATTAAATTCTTTTTCAAAAAGTTTTTGAGATTTAAAACGTTCGAAAGCCTTATAAAAAAGAACTTGCTTGTATTCTTCGACTTCTTCGTAGTGAACATTTTTACCAAAAATAGTGTGAGCATCGACGAGTTCTTCTTTGAGAAGCATTCCTGCATCAACGAGTTTATCGAGACTAATAAGGTGGGGATTGGCCCCAAAGGCAGAGATACTGGAATAAGGGCAACCATGCTCATCAGTGATACTGAAAGGGAGTATTTGCCAAAGTTTTTGTTTGGCTTCTTTGAGCCAATCGACGAAACGGTAGGCATTAGGGCCTAAGTCGCCAATCCCATGATTAGAGGGAAGAGCAGAAAGGGGAAGGAGAATGCCTGAACTTCTAGGAAATTTCATATTTTCAATTTCTTATAGGAAGAAGTGTTGTCGATTGAGGCCAGTTTAACAGTGAAAGGGAGAAAATTCGAGTGCTTTTTCTCCCTTTTGGAAGGCTTTAAGTGGAGTAAATTTAGACAAAAAAACTCATTTTTTGAGAAGGAGGAAGGCAGCCCCAAGGCTTCCCGCTCCTTCACTTAAACCATGTTTATAGATTCGAGGGCGCAGACCGGGAATGAACGAATGCGTTGCTGCCAACTCCTCTAGGCCTTCATAAATTTCATCGGCTTGGCTCATTCCACCACCAAGGACAAAGTAGTCTAAATCCAAGATGTTGCTTAGGTTACCAATAAACTTGGCGAGAAATTGTCTATATTGTTTTACAACGGCTATCGCAATGGGGTCTTCTCTTTGATAAAGTTCAAATATTTCTTTAGCCGAAGGCCGCTTTTCAATTTGTGAATAGAGGCGTGTATTAAAAGCTGCTTCTAAAGCAGGTCCTGAAAGGTATTGTTCGGCACATCCCGATCTTCCGCAATAGCAAGGGGCTCCCCCTGTGATAAGTTCTGTATGTCCAGCTTCACCAGCTCCGCCAGTTTTGCCACCGAAAATGTGCCCTTGGATAATGATTCCGCTTCCACAACCTGTTCCTAGGATGATCCCTAGGGCATTTTGTTTTTCAGGTGAAAATCCTGTCTCCTTATAATAGCTAAGACCTGCGCCTTGGTAGACTTCGGCAAGGGCAAAACAGTTGGCATCATTATCAAAAAGGATTCTAAAATCTGAATTTTTTGGGGGGATAATGCTCAAAAGATCTTTTTCAAGGTCGCGCCCTACGAATAAGGCCGTATTACCTGTAAGCATTTTCTTCGTTACAGGATGGACACTTCCTGGAAGGCCAACTCCTATGCCTTCAACTTTATCATTAATAAGAGAGGAAACGAGGGTTTTGATCTTTTCGATGACTTGGTCATAGCCTTTTTGCCGCTCAGTTGGAACTCTCTTTCGTTCAAGGATGGATTTGGTCTCTTTATTTACTAAAACGGCTTCGATTTTAGTTCCGCCTATATCAAGTCCAATAAGTAAACTCATAGAAAATCCTAACTGTTTTGAAGTTTATAAATGAGGTAAACGAGTCCAAAAAGTATGGGTTGGTGGAGGACATAGATGGCGAGGGCGTGCTTACCAAGCCATTCTAAAGGAGGAAGCGAAGGCATTTTCAGTTTATGCCAGCCCATTTTCGCTATAAAAATACCGATAAGAGCAAAGCCCCACCAAGGAAAAAAGGGAATGTAATCCATGGCCTTATGATTTAACTCAATCCAAGGAAGTCTTAGTCCGAAAATAAAGTCAGAAATGACTAAAGCACTCCCTATAATCAGAGATATTATTGGAAAACGAAGGAAGGGAAGAGTCGCTAGACTAGCAAAAGCAATACAATGGAGGGTTCCGAAGTAGATCCAACGCTCTGGAAAGAGGAAATAAGTTGAAACACTGATTACGATGGCCCACATAACAATGAGAAGAAGCCTCTTATTGAACTTTTTTATCTTTATAAGAGGATAATGGGCTTCATAAAGACCCATGCCCACGCAGATAAGAAATAGAAAAACGATGATGCGAGGAAGGGCGTACCAATAGGGATTGGCAGGGTAGTTCATATCATAATGGCCAAAAAAATTAAGATCATAGGCGAAATGAAAGATAATCATGAGGACGACAGCTAAGCCTCTGATTTGGTCAAGGAGATGATAACGGATCTTTGTTTCTTGGTTCATTTTGTATTCTCTATAATGATAAAAAGCGGCTTACTGGTCCTAATTTGCATCTTTCCCTTTCCTTCATTACTCAATCCAAGGCTAGAAAGAGGCTTAAAAATCTTTTTTTTCGTTTGGTAAAGGCATTTGCCTGTCAGAGTTACTTGAGTTTTTTCAAAAACAGCTATTGAAAATGTGCCTTTAAATTCAAATTCATACTGGCCGCCGCTTAAGGCGATGATCTTGTTATCAAAAAAAGCCATCACTTGGCGCTTACTATGCAAAAAATGAGAAATTTCTCCTAGGTTAAAGAGCTCATGATCCCTTCTTCCTCCCAAAAAGCCTCTCAAAAAAAGAATTTTAACTGTTTTAGGGATAAGGCTTAAGGCAAAACCAAAGTCAGAGTAGTCTTTTTTCGCAGGCAAAAGGATGTCCAGAGGCCCTTTTGAAGAATCGCAGTCACCTAAAGAGAGTGAATTTTCGCTTTTCCCTCTAAAAAAATCTCTTCCTCCGTCGATAAGAAGGCACGGAATGTCCTTGGGAAGAGGTAATTTCCCTCTAGAAACTAATTTGAGCATCGGTCCCACCAAAAGCACTGAAGGTGAGTCTTTAATCACCATTTTGGCTTTTTGAGAGGGGGATGTTTTCATTTTCATAGAGGATTTTGTCTTCATAAAGGTGATTCTATAGGTAAAAAGAGGGGAGAAAAAGATTTTTCCCTCTGAAAAAATGCATTTTGAGAGGGAAATTTCTTTTAAAAGTGTTGCAGTTTCACTTCGGCCGAGATTATAATTCTTAGAGACACAACTTCTAACACACGATGGAGATTATGGAGCTAGTTTTTAAGCCTGCTTCTTCAGAGAAAGCAATTCAAAAAATCTTTGATTACACTATCGACGCTTTCTCCGATTCTCCTGATTTCAAATGGACATTAGACGAAATTAAGCATGAAGTCCGCGAAGGATGGGAGCTTTATGGCGTTCATTTGGGTGAAGAAATTATTGCTGCCGTTTTCATAAAAGAAGAAGATGGATGCCTTTACACAAAAAACACTGCTATAAAGATGGGTCATCAAGGTAGTGGCTTCTCTCATAAAATTAAAGATTTTATTGCTGAACAAGCGAAAGAGAGAAAGATTCATCAGATAATTCATTACTGCCGTATCGATAATTTTCGAATGTACTCTCTTAATGAGAGTCATGGATATAAGAAGACAGATAGAAAACTTGGTGCTGACGGACAAACTGTTGAGTGGGTGAAAGACCTTCGCGATGGATTTGTAAGAAAGAAAAAATAAAATTGTGTTGATTTTATCTAAGGAATATCTTTAGACTTATAAGAGTATTGAATTAACAATTGCCTAGGCAAAAACGGAGGTCGAAAATGGCAACTAAGAAGAAAGTAGTAAAGAAAGTAGCAAAGAAACCTGCAAAGAAGCCAGCTGCTAAAAAAGCTGCTCCTAAGAAAGCCGCTAAGCCAGCTAAGAAAGCTACAAAAAGAAAGCCAAATCCAGCTTTCATGAGACCACTCACTCCTTCTGCAACTCTTGCAGCAGTAATTGGTGGAAACTCTCTTCCAAGAACTGAAGCTGTGAAGAAGATTTGGGCTTACATCAAGAAGAATGGTCTTCAAGACAAGAGAAACATCAATGCTGACGAAAAGCTTAAGCCACTTTTTGGCAAGAACATGATCACTATGTTCGAACTTGCTAAGATTCTTTCTAAGCACCTCAGCTAATTTTCTCTTACGAGTTAATGCTAAAGAAGGCCTGCTGCAAAGCAGGCCTTTTTTTATGCTTTAAAATGAAAAATAAACCGTCAGGTGTGAGGAGTAGAGGCGTTGCTTGTGTTAGGGGAGATCTCTTATTTTAGCTGAGTGCTGAGTTCGTTTAACACTTTTTCGTTCAAAATCTTGGTGTTTTTAGCACTTTTAAGAAGCTCTCGACATTCCATTGTAGGGTTACCATTAGGAAAGTTTCGTGAGCCTTTGACATAAGCCAAGCAGGTTTTAGCATATAAATCGATATACTCTGGGAAATTTAAAGCGAGATAGTCGAGGAGAACTTGACGTCTCTTCATGTCTTCTATAGCGAAGACCTTTCCAGGAAGTGGATCCATTTGTTTGAGGTTTTCAAGGATATTTTCACGTCTCTTATAATCTTGACCCATCTTTTGGAATTCATTCCAAGCCTGGTTGAAAAATTCGCCATTTTCAGGACCATTGAGAAGGTAAGCTGTAAGGAACAAATCCTTCTTTTGATTTCCTAATAAACCTCTTCCTTGGAGAACTTTATAAGCAACTTTAGCATCTTCCTTATTAGAGCTTGTGAGATCTCTTTCAAGGCCAGGAATCACCTGGGTCCAGCAATCGCTATTGGCCAGACTTTTAATTTCGACAGTCAGTTCTAGATCATCAATGTTTTTTCTTAAAATCTTCTTAATTTTGCCCTTGAGGGCCGCCTGAAGGGCTTCTTTTTTGCACAAAAACTCAGCCGCTGGGCTATTGGCGGCCCTTGCAAAGAAGGACCAGAGGTCATCAGGGCTTGCATTTTTTCTGACGATTTCCCCTAAACGGACACCAATATCTGTTGTGATTGGAATATTGGGGGTATTGTTCCAAAAATTGTAAATGGCCTTGAGGCAGGGGCTTGTCGCTTCAGAGTACTTTTCTTGAGCCTTTTCTGCTTCAATACAGCTTAAAAGGTAGCGCTCACCGAAGGCTGCACGTTTGGTTTGGAAAAATTCATCCTCTTTGAGAGGAGGCCAAGAAGCAAGATCTTCAATAAGTTTAAAATCTTCCTCCGGGTATTCGGCTTTTTTTACTCTTTGATCGATGAGTTGTATGGCCATATCTTGAACCATCTCGGTCCAGTGACGACCACGATCAGCTGGGCGAACATCGCGAGCATGGGCCATGAACTCAGTGAAGTTTCCTTCCTTATGAAGAGCTTCGAGATCGCCAAGGGTATAATTACCGGTAAAGGCAGCAAAAGCCTGGGTTAAGGAAAGTAATAGAGTTAAAGCGATGTATCTCACCCTTAAATTCTAAGTAAGGTTGACTGACTTCGTCAATGCTCTAAAGCTTCTTGCCAGTTAGATTTTCTCCTCGTTAGGATGTGGGGGGTATTATTTTAAATGGAGAAACCATGAAGCCTGTCCTTCCTTGCCTTAAAGAGCTAGCGCTTGAACAATGGAAAGTTGTTTTTTATGAAGACTACACATCCTTATTCATGAAGGGGGATACGATTGATTTAGATTTTAAGAATTCTTTGATCCCTTACCTCGAAGATAAGTTTCACGATTATCGTACCCAGCTTAAGTTTAAAGGAGTTTCTTTTCTCGTAGGTTTTTTTCATCGAGATAAAGAAATTCGTTTCTATTCACCAAGACTTAATTTTGAATTTACCGTTCTCCAGGGCAATAAGGAATTTTCCGAGATTCCAGAATTTGTGGCCTTAAAAAGGCATACAGATAAAGTGGCTTCCCTTCCTCCTGGACAGTTTCCTACGGTCTTAGCGGAGTTGACAGAGCGCTTTAAACTTCCAGATCTTTTCCGTGATCAAAAATATAGGGATGTTCAAAGTGATATAACTTCATTAAAAGAAAAATTAGTGCGTTCGATGGATCATTATCGCCCTAGTTTGTTAGAAAGGATGACAGATCTTGGCTTAGAGTTAGTGACTCGTTTTCAAGGGATACGTATTCATCTCCTTAAGTTTTTGACTTCTCTGCCTGCTCTTGAGCATGATCAAAGTCGTGAAGGAGTAAAAAAACTCTTACAGGAATCTTTGAGGCGGTTAGTGGATGCGACCTTTAAACGCAAGCAGGGGCATGGACGTTTAGAAAATTGGCTCCCCATGGGACTAGCCTACGCTTCTCATCTTCTCATTTCTCTCCTTCGTTATATTCCTGCAAAGATCATTTCTTTTTTCCTTTTCATAGGCATCAAAATCATGGCCAAGCGTTTTATCGCTGGTGCTTCACTTGAGAAATCCGAAAAAGCCATGCGCCGTCTTTATAAGACCAAGAGAGATGCAACCTTAGATCAGCTTGGCGAGACTGTTTTGACGGAAGCTGATGCTGAAGGCTACCTTCAAAAATGCTTAGTTCTTATTCGTGGGTTTTCTAAGTATGCTAATAAAGGAGAAGTCAATTCTTCTCAAATCTATAAAGCCAATGTTTCAGTTAAGGTTACAGCGCTATCTTCAATCGTAGAACCTAATGACTTCACCAAAACTTATGCTTCTATTGGGCCTAGACTCAAGTCTATTTTTATGGTCGCTAGAGAAGAGAAAGTTTTTATCAATGTGGATGCTGAGCACTACCGTTATCGCGATCTTGTTTTTCAGATTTATAAAAAAGTTTTGTTAGATACTCCCGAGCTTCATGATTATGCAGGAGTAGGAATTGTTGTTCAGGCCTACTTGCGTGATGCTTATCCTCATTTTTTAGAGATCGTCGAACTTGCCAAAGAACGAAAATTAATTATGCCCATTCGCCTTGTTAAAGGTGCCTATTGGGATGCTGAAACGTTGGAGGCAGAAGCTCACAATTTACCAGCTTGGCACTTCCTTAATAAAGAAGAAACCGATCTTCACTTTAGACAGATCATTTATAAAATTTTAGAAAATTATCCTCATGTGCAACTAGCAGTAGCCAGTCACAATTATGCAGACCATTGCTATGCGGAAGCTTTGAAAAACAAATTCTTTAAAAATCATCCTCCCGTAGAGCATCAGTGTTTGGATATGACTTATGAGGCTTTATCTACTGGAATGGCGCGTATGGGATGGGTTGTACGTAACTATGTTCCCGTAGGTGATTATCTTGTAGGGATGGCCTATTTTGTTAGAAGAATCCTTGAAAACTCCTCGCAAGTCGGAATTCTTTCTCAGATGAGAAGTGGAGATGATCTTTTAAGTTTTCCTACACCAGAAGAGATTTATCTTGAACGTCTTAAAAAAGGTGAGATGAGACAAGATCAAGTCATAACGGATCTTACCGCACGTTATGTGAGTTTTCCTGCTGCGCTTTTCTATATGGAAAATGAAAGGAAACACCTTACTTATGGAGCTTGTTTAAAATTACATGCCCCGACTCATCTTCCAGAGGATCTTGTTGCTGAGCTTGAAAGCTTAGAGAAAAATTATCATGAAAGCGGTTGGAGTCGTGCGAGTGTTCTTGTTCGTGCCAGTTACTTTTTTCGCCTTGTTTCTTTGCTGGACTCTCGGAAAAAAGATCTCGTTGCGACTTTGCATGCTCACGGCTTCTCCCTTACTGCCGCTTTACGAGAGTTAGAGTTAATCACTGATTCTCTTTCTTTTTATGCGAGAGAAGAAATTCTATTCATGAAAAAAAATCCTCAGGCCCTTTCTCGTGGTGTTTGGGTTGTTGTTAATGAACGAGAACAAGGGATTGCTTCTTTGGTAGGAGCCTGGACTGCGGCTCTTATGACTGGTAACTCCACTCTTGTTCTAGTGGAAGAAAAGAATTTAGCTCTTTTAAATCTTTTTGCAGAACTTTTTAAAGAGGTTGGTATTCCTCAGAATGTTTTTGCTATGAATAAAGTAAAAGACCCTGCCCAACTGAAACAGTTGGCCGGTCATCGAGTTCTTGCCGGAATGGTTTACCTAGGACACCGTTCTCAAGGACTTCCACTTGCCAACGAAATAGGAAGAAACCTTCATGAGTATGATTTGGAGATTTGCCAAACTCAATTCTTAGGTGAGTTTGGAATGCATCCTATGATGATTTTGGGATTTTATGCTGATCTTTCAGACTCCCTTGCTGCGATAAAAACCCTTCCAAGTGACAAAGGGCTTAAGATCCTTGTTCCAAACACAATGAAAGAGCTTCTTTTAGAGAAGGCCAGAAAAACTGTTACAGGGGATGTCGAAAAATGGGAAATTCATACTTTCGAAAATCTTTACGACGCTGTTAACCTAGTCAATTCGTTTGATTGTGTTGGACAAACTCTTATCAATTCCGAATCTCAGGATGAGATTGATTATTTGCGTGAGTTTTTGGAAGTTCCTAATATGCAGGTGAACAAGAAATTTGGTCACTCAAAGATTGGTGAATACCCAGACAATACCATGAAACTCGGAGGAAGCCTTTGGCGTCTTGGCGGGAAGAATATGATTGATCATTTTCATATCATTCCTCGTCAACTGATCGAAACCCAGCTTCCCATCGAGGGCCGAGGATCAGATTATCAATTTAGACCAGCAAGACCCTCAGAGCAAAATATCTTCGTCCGCTTTGAAGCCCTCACTAAAGCCCTTGATTCCCTCGTGCAGAATTTTGAAGTTCTTTTTCCAGGTGTTTACGGCGAAAATAAAGAAAACCTTATGGGGCTTCGTAGTTGGATCAAGGATCATTTCTTGCGTTACCGCTTAGGATATCGCCTCAACGTTCCATTAAGTCATTTGATGAATGCTGATGATTGTCGTTTGGCCGTTGAAGAAGTTCTTGTTTTGGCCTTTAATGAACGACCTCATTTTACTGTCTTCATGCAAACTCTCGGGGCATTGAGTATGGGCAGTGGGGTGACTATTGTGACTCGTAGTCAGCAGTCCTTTGAGTGGTGGACTCGGGTGCGTGATCTTTTCTTTAGAGCAGGATTTATCAAATCTAATTTTGATGTTTTCTTCCCGACAAAAGAGTTAATGGAAAAGACTTTGCGTCATCCTTGTCTTGGGGCCGTCGTTTTTGATGGCAATTTTGAAACACTTAAAAAATTATTACCATTGATATATGACGAAAACGCTCTAGAAAAGAAACGCGTTCGGCGTTTGCTTACAGCTTATGACGCCCCATCTGATAATGATTATGAGCGTTTACTCATGCAGTTTACTCAGCTTCGATCAATGTCTGTGAATATCATGCGTCAAGGGGCGCAGATGGAAGTAGACACCCTTGTTTAACAAACGTATCCTTTTTGGACTTTTACATAAGGAGTATTTATGAGTCTTGGTATTTTTAATCCTCCCACACCGATCAATGAGCCAGTTTATCAGTATGCCCCTGGTTCAGTCGAAAGAACTCTTCTTAAACAAGAGTTGGAAAGACAAAAAAACATGCAAGTTGAGATTCCACTTATTATCGGTGGACAAGAGATTAAAACTGGCAAGACTGAGGATGTGCGCTCACCCCATGAGCATAGTCGCAAACTCGGTTTTTATCATAAGGCCGGCAAAGAAGAAATCAAGATGGCCATTGAAGCTGCTCGTAAGGCCCGTATGACTTGGTCTGAAATGCCAATGGAACATCGTGCTTCTATCTTTTTAAAAGCTGCCGATCTTCTCGCTACTAAATATCGTTATGTTCTCAATACTGCGACCATGCTTGGTCAGAGTAAGAACGTCATGCAAGCTGAAATTGATTCTGCCTGTGAACTTATCGATTTTTGGCGTATTAATGTAAGTTATATGACTGACATTTATAAAGGGCAACCTCCTATCAATCCACGTGGCATGTGGAATAGAGTAGAGCATAGACCCCTTGAAGGTTTCGTCTTTGCTGTAACTCCTTTTAACTTCACTGCGATTGGTGGAAACCTTCCAACTGCACCAGCTATGCTCGGTAACGTTGTTCTTTGGAAGCCTGCTTCTACAGCAATGCTCTCTGCCTACTATGTCATGAAGATCCTCAAAGAAGCTGGACTTCCTGATGGTGTTATCAACATGATCCCTGGTCGTGGAAGTGAACTTGGTGATATCGTTCTTAATCACCCAGACCTTGCTGGTATCCATTTTACTGGTTCTACAAGCGTTTTTAATGGTATGTGGAAAACCATTGGTGAAAACCTAAGTAAAAATATTTATAAAAACTACCCTCGTATTGTCGGTGAGACTGGCGGTAAGGATTTTATTGTCGCACATCCAGATTGTGATGTGACTTCACTATCTGTAAACATGGTTCGTGGATCTTTTGAATATCAAGGGCAGAAATGTTCAGCCGCAAGTCGTGCTTACATCGCTCGCTCTATTTGGCCAGAAGTCAAACGCCAGATGGTGACGATGATGGAAAAAATTAAAATGGGTGATGTTTCTGAATTTGATACTTTCATGGGCGCCGTGATAGATAAATCATCTTTTGATAACATCAAAAATTATATTGAGTTTGCTAAAAACTCAAAAGACGCTCAGATCGTTTTCGGCGGAAAGTGCGATGATTCTAAAGGTTACTTTGTTGCCCCAACACTTATTGAAACCAGCAACCCAAAATTCAAGCTTCTTGAGGAAGAAATTTTTGGGCCAGTGATGACTGTTTATGTTTATGAAGATAATAAGTTAGATGAAACCTTAAAACTCGTTGATGAGACCTCTCCCTATGCCTTAACTGGAGCTATTTTTGCTCGCAATAGAGAAGATATTGTAAAGATGGCCAAAGCTCTACAAAATGCTTCTGGTAATTTCTATATCAACGATAAGCCTACTGGTGCTGTTGTTGGCCAGCAGCCTTTTGGTGGTGCACGTGCTAGCGGAACAAATGACAAAGCAGGAAGTGCGCTCAACCTTCTTCGTTGGGTGAACGTCCGTTCTATCAAAGAAACCTTTGTCACTTTTACTGATTTCGATTATCCTCATATGAAAGAAAGATAATTGGATATTACTTTTTTTAGAGAAGGGATGTCCGATCGGACATCCCTTTTTATTATCTATGAGTGTAATTAGTAAAAGAAAAAAAATTCTTGTCGTTGAAGATGAAGCTTCAATCCGCGCCATTTTGAAAGAATTTCTGTTGGATCTTGGAGTAGAGGTTCATGAAGCTGAAGATGGCGCTATTGGTTACATGAAGTATAAAAAAGCCACTTATGATCTTTTAATAGTTGATGTGACTATGCCTAAGGTCTCTGGAGTCGATCTCGTTAAAAATATTCGTTCTACTGACGAAGCTGCGAAGATTCTCATGCTCACATCTTGCGCTGATAAAGAAATTATCCAAGAACTCGTCCAAATAGGAATTCAAGGTTGGGTTTTGAAACCCTTTGATGAAGAGGCCTTTAAAAGTAAAATTGAAAAGCTTCTCGCTTAAACTTTCTTGCCACCCACCATTTTTTGAACTATAAGTTTTGACTAATAGTCAAATAAAGGGTGCATCATGCTAGAAACATCACAACTTCACACTCTTGTTGCCGTTGCCAAGGCAAAGAGCTTTTCTAAGGCCGCTGAAGAACTTCACGTGACTCAGTCGGCTATCAGTCAAAGTATTAAAAATCTTGAGACGAAGGTGGAGGTGAGACTTTTTAAGCGTTCAGGAAAAAAAGTGGTGCTCACTCCAGAAGGTGAAAAACTTTATGAATTGGCATCAGAATTTTTGGCGCAGATTGACAACGTCGTCGATGAAATACGTCACGATAAAAATGAAATGTCTGGTAAAGTTCGTATTGGGGTTTTAGCTGGTATTGGTAAATCTTGGCTTGCTCCAGAACTTCTAAATCTTTCAAAAGATTGTCCTGATATCAACGTTAATATTAGCATGGGATTTGCTGAAGACATTGTTAAAGAGTTTGAACAATTTCGCCTAGATTTTGCCATTCTTCCAGAGGAGGAACTTCCTCAATTAGGTGAACATCTTTTTTTAAGTGAAGAAAAAGCTACGCTTGTGTTTCCTAAAGCGAAAGAGTTTGAAATTAGAGAAAATATCACTCTAGAAAAATTATCAGCAATGCCAACGATTCTTTTTGAACCGGGCGATCAGCTCTATCAAAGATGGTGTCGTCATCATTTTGGTGAAGTACCAAAGAAAGTTAATTCTCGCTACGTCATTAATGCTCATGGTTCCATGCTTCAGGCCGTGAATATGGGGCTTGGGATAGCTGTAATCCCAACTCACGTTCTTAAACGTTCTTATCTAAAAACTAAAATTGGAACTCTTGATAAGAAATTCGAAGTTCTAAGTGGTAAGTTCTATCTTTGCTATCACAAAGAAGCAGAAAATATTGCTCGTATAAAATTGACTCTCAATCGTTTGATGGAAAGCGCCAAGAACCTTTCATCTGAATTGATGAGTTAGAATGAAGTATACCGAGGATCTTGTTCCACGCATTTTTTTTGATGCTCTTTCTCCTAAACTAAAACTTCTTTTTGAAGAAGTTTTAGAAGAAGGAATGATTCTTACTATGGTGGGAGGGGCAACTCGTGATTTTTTGCTCAATGGTCGAGTTCCTAAAGACATTGATCTTGAAGTGAGAATGGAAGTCCATCTAGAAGAAGAAGAGTGGAAAAAAACTCTTTTTGTTCTTGGACAAAAATTGAAAAGTAACTACAGCGTAGAGTTCTTACCCTTTGGGATTTTGCGTATCCCTGTGAGTGATACTATCGTTGAAATATCTTCCCCACGCATTGAACAATACTCGGATGAAGGACCTTGGGGGCATAGTGACTTCTCTGCGAAGCTTTCTCCCACATTTTGTCATGAAGATTCCTTTCGTCGCAGAGATTTCACAATTAATGCTATTGGTTTTGAGTTTTCTGATTTGATAAAGCTGCGCATTCAAGACCCTTATCGGGGAATTGATGATTTGAAAGCTGGAATACTTCGCCCTTGTAGCGAAGATTTTTTTAAAGACCCAGTTCGTTTCCTTCGTCTTATTCGTTTTTCCAAAAAATTTAATTACCGTCTAGCTCCTAGCCTCGAGCTTAATCTTACTGAATTCAATCTGAGTAAACTTAAGCCTTTTCACTTCGGGAATGAAGCATTTAAGTCTGGTTTTTTTGAATTTTTAAATGACTTTTTTTTAATTGTTGATAATAAAAACATTGAGCTCTCTTCCGATTTAGTTTTGTTCAAAGCTTTGCTTGATGATTCAATTAAAATGTTTTCTTGTCACAGCTTTCAAGAGGCTTTTATTGGGAAGGTCTTTAATGGTAAAGATAATTCAGCTTCTCTCGAATTAAAAAAACTTTCTGAAAAATTGGGATTGAAAAATAATTTTTTAGATCAGCTTTACGAGTTTAAAAAAATACTTATTCGTGTTCATCAATATCATGTTTCTCAATTTAAAAGTGGTTTAAAAAATTTAGTACAAAACGCTGATTTAAAGACGATCCTTACTGACGATAGGCTTCTTCTTTTAGAGCGCTTTTCCTTTTATGAGAAGCGTTTAGCAAGCTATAGAGCTCTCTTTGATCAGTATTTCCCTGAAGACTTTAAGATTTGTCTGAAAGAGCTTGGCCATCTTTGTGAAGGTGAGTTATTAGGGGAGGATTTATTTTTAAAGTTAAGTGAAGACTTGCAAATTGTGAAAGAACAGAAGGCCCTTCTTCGTCTCTATACTCATCTAAAACAGGCAATTATTACCTAGAAAATGCCCCCTAGCGCTGAGCAAGACTTTGTGGCAAGCTATAGTAGGGGGAAAGAGTGTTTTTACTCTGGAGAGTTTATGGATGAATTACAGGCCATTTTAGCCGATCATCGTCCGAGATTTCGGGAGTCCCAACACGACCCAAAAGGTACTGGACAAAATCCGGTGGCTTCTGTCTCTGAAATTCCTGATGTTTTTTTCGATGATATCCTCATTAAATTTCGCTTAAGCCGCATTGAGATTGTTGTGCTCATGTATATTTATCGTCGTGTTTGGTGTCGGCCAAACCTTCATAAGACTTACGGTATTTCTCCACTTCTTTCTTACCAACAAATGTCTAAAGATATGGGGATCACACCCGAAGAGAATCAAGCAGCACTCTTGAAGCTTCAAGAATTTGGCTTGATTCAAATCATGAGAGCTGGCCAGTATTTTGTTCGCCAGTATTTCACTAAAGATTTAGACGAGTTTTTTCAAAAAAATTACGACGATTTCGAGGTATAAAATGCGTTTCATCGTTCTCCTTCTCCCTGCACTTCTTGCTGTGGGATGTGCAACAAGTTCTCAAAAGGCCATTGTTCTTTCTGAAAAGGGTAAGGCCGTTGAGTGGGTTAAACGTATCCCTGACCAAGCCTGTGAAGTTGTAGGCCAGGTTGTTGGCGAAAATGATTTTGGCTCTGTAGAAGTAGCTAGAACTGACGCCCGCAATAAAGCTGGAGAGTTTAGTGCGACTCATCTCTTGGTTAAGGATGAAGTCGTGAACGGTAAGGACTGGAAAATCTACGGGGTTGCTTACCGTTGTCCTTAACCCGAACTAAATAAAAAAAATTTTCAAGTCCCCATTTTACTTTTGGTGACGCATAAGTGAAAATCACTGTACCAGTTTGGTAAGGAGTCACTTATGGCCAAAATTTATCGTAGTTTTTCTGAGTTTCGTTCAGAGAATAGAGCTATCTTTAAATTTTTGTCGAAAAGCGATGGGCGCGGCCTTCATGAAGCCATTTGGGATTCCCGTAATCCTGAAGTTGAAGAACTCCGCCAAAAAATTGAAGAGCTTGAAAAAACTTTAGATAATGAGCGTAAGCACACTCTTGCTCAGGAACAGGAGTTACATCAGCTTCGCAATAATGTTTTTGATTCTTCAGGAAAAGTCGATGAAGTCCGCCAGGAGCTCTATAAGGCTCAGGATCAGGCCATTATTCTTCGTTCAAATTCACAAAGTATTCAAAATGAAAATCAAGAGCTCAAAGATAAAATCTCTGAACTTGAAGAAAAAGAACAGAGCTTCCGCACTCGTTTTGAAAAGTCTGTAGAGCTAGTTTCTCAGCTTGAAGGACATATTCAACGTCAGAAACTTACGATTGAGGAATTACGTGATAGTAATCAAAAGTTTTTAACAGAAAAAGAGGAAGCCCTACGTGAAGTCAATCCTCTTCAATATCAAATAAAAGAGCTTACTGCACATTCACAAATGCTTGAGCTTGATCTTGAGCAATACAAAACTTTTCATGAGCAAGGAAAGCGTTTTATTGAGCAGCAAGATACTCATATAGAAAAACTCAAAGCCAATTCGAAGGTCCTCAAAGAGCTAGCTGAGAAATCTAAAGAAGATTTCCGCAGGGCCTGTGGGGATTTAAGAAGGGCCAGTCAGATTCAAGATGAACTTCAGGTTAAAATCGTTAAGATTGAACAAGAAAAGCAAGACCTGAGCAGGAGTCACTCAGAGCAAGCTATTTTTATCGAGGAACTCAAAACAGGTGTTCGTAATTTAAAACACAACCTCGACGAAACGACAGTGAAATTCAATGCTGCTGAAGTTGAAATCGCTAACTTGAAAAAATCTCTTGAGACTCTGCAAGCTAGCGAGCATTACCATAAAGCAGAATTGCAAAAAGCCAGAGCAGAGTTGGAGAAATCACGCCTCGAGAAAGATAAGCTTTCCAATGAATTGCGTTGGCTTAATAGCACAATCCGTGAAGTCCAAAACTCTTTAGGGAATATTCATAAAGAATACGTTAGAGGTCCTCGTCTTCCGACCCTCGATAGCTAGTATTCGGAACTTCTTTTATTTTTTCAATTAAGCGGTCAAGATCCTCCGGCTTGTAGAGGATAAGATCTGCATTAAGGGCTTGTGGAGGTCGAACGAGCTTTTTGTCCCCAGTTAAAATAAATATTTTGATATGAGGATGATCTCTTTTAACAAGAGCACAAAAGTCAGCTCCATTTTGTATAGGCATATACTGGTCGCAAATGATTGTATCTACGCGGTGCTTGTTTCGATTAAAAATATCATAAGCCTCTAAGGGGTTTGATGCTTGAAGAATTTCTTTTTCAAAACCATCCAGACTTAAGCGCTTGGCAATAATGCGTCTAACATCGACTTCATCATCAACGACGAGTATGCATTTCCCCATAGGTCACCTCAGTTTTTCTTTTGTAATCTTGCCATGAATTTTGCTGTGTCAATTATAAAGCGAGTGTGTGTGCCTTGGCCGATTTCTCCCTCTTCATCTCTCGCTACAACCTTAAAAACAAGTTTGCGTCCATCGACTTCAATAAGTTCAGATTCACAGCTTACGGTTTGTCCAATGGGAGTAGCCTTTAAGTGCTTTATATTGACCTCAGTTCCAACACTTCCATGTCCGGCAGGGAGGTAAGGAATAACACTGAGCATGGCAGTCTTTTCCATAAGGGCGATCATGGCGGGTGTTGCGTAGACTTCAACTAAACCTGAACCGTATTTGGCGGCGGTATTGTCTAATATAACTTTTTCCTCATGTTTACCAATAATTCCAATCTTTAATTGAGATTCCATTAAGAGATCCTTTTTAAAAATAGTTCGATAAAAAGATAACCTGAGCTAGTTCCATTGGCAAAAACTTCGGACTAGAGGTACAATAATGCCGCTATGAAAAACGAAAAGAATAAGACAGTTGTAGTCGGAATCACTGGGCGTATTGACTCTGTGGTTGCGGCATATCTTTTAAAGAAACAAGGTTTCTCATGTATTGGGATTTGTATACAGCAGCTTGATTCTCATAAAGGTGGTCCTCATGCCGACAAAATGATGGGGCAGTGTCACGTGAAACAAATTGCTCAAGTTCAACGCATTTGCAATGAACTTGAAATCCCTTTTTATGCAGTCAACGCCCATGAGCTTTATTCCGCGAATGTGATTGATTTAGTTGTGGCCCGACGTTTGAGTGGCGAATCTTTTAGCCCTTGTGTGAGTTGTAGTAAGTTAAAGGTGGAACTCCTTTGGGAAAAAGCTCAAAAATTGGGAGCAAGTTGGATTGCCACAGGACACTACGCCAAAATTGGACTTAACCAAAAAACGGGTGAGCGTTACCTTGTTTCAGCTGGTGCCATTGAGGAAGATCAAAGCATCTTGTTAAGTGGTTTGGAGTCAAAGTATTTAGAAAATCTTCTTCTTCCTCTTGGAGATATGCGTAAGGCCGAAGTTGAAAAAATTGCTGCCTCTTTAAATATGGGACTAACTTCTTCCGAAGTGAGTTTAAAACACTGCTTTGAAGATTATTATGCTGTTGCAAAATATATAGATACTCATGTCGCTAAATCACTTCGACAAGAAGGTGATGTCATCAATGCAGAAGACGGGAGTATACTAAGTAGCCACTCAGGCATTTATCGCTATCGTTTAGGACAAGATAAGGTTGTGGGCAAGGAAGACAGTTTACCTGTTCCTCCAAACTTTAAAGTGATCTCTTTAAATGCTATTCAAAAAAGAGTTTATGTCGCTAATGTTCCTGGCATTGAATTTGATTTTGCATTTATTAATAAGTTTACAACGACCTTCGATATTGATTGGTCGAAGCCTATTTCTGCTTATGCCCAGATTTATGGTTTTAAAGATCGTATTCCATGTCTCATGAGCATGAAGACAAATCAATCTGTGTTGCTTGAGTTTTCTGGGCGACATTATGCCTTTCTCTCCTCAGGAATTTCTGTTGCCATTTATAATCGTCCAATTCCTGGAGCCAAATTGTTAGGAGCTGGAGTTTTGGGGCAAATTGGTCTTTTCCAAAAAGTCGACAGAACCAACTGGTCTGATGAAAAAATGGATGAGAAGAGAGAGAAAATGAAAAAATTAAAGGAAATTAGCCTTTTTTAAAAGCGTGATATTTATGAAAGTCGTATTGATAACACTTTGGTGTTTGTGTTTTTCCACATTGGCCACCGCCCAATTAACTTTACGCTCTTACGAGAAAAATCCCAAGAGCGAAACGGCGATAAAATCCCTCACTTCCTTATTGACAAAATCTCAACTTGAAAATACTTTGCGTGATTTTATTTCAAATTCTAAACCTTCTCGTCTTGTTGGCACTGAAGGAAATGTGAAGGCCAAAGAATTTATTCTAGCGCGTATTAAGAAAGCTGATCCTAAAAATAGCGGTAAGCTTTCTGTTGATGAGTTTGTTCCAGATTTCGCTCGCGCTCAGACCTTCTATCAAAAAGATTACCAAGAAGCTTTGAAGTCTCCCCAAGATCCTAGTTTCTTGCGTTGGACTAATTTCACCAAAGACATGCTTCTTTTTCTTGAGCAGTCAAAAAATCTTAAAGGCTCAAATATTGTTTGGGAAAAAAAAGGTTTTATAAATCCTGATCAAATGCTTGTTGTCATTGCTAATTATGACACTTTAGTGATTGATTCAAAAACTTATAAGATAAATCAAAAAGCCAAAATGCCTGGAGCCGACAGCAATGGCAGTGGTGTGGCCGTGGCCTTAAGTCTTATCGAAGTTCTTTCTGCTATCGAACTACCTAAAACTGTTTGCGTGGTTTTTACGGATTTTGACGAAATTGCTTTCTCTGGAACTTGGGCTCATCTACAAAAAAACAAAGAGGCTTTGAAAACTTATAAAAATATCTCAGCGATAAGCTTAGCTATGCTTGGTTATGATAGTAAGTCTCGGGACAAAGAACAAAAGTTTGGAAACATGTCTATCTACTTACGCAAACCTGAAGATCCTGGACAAAACCAAGATGCAAAGTTAGTAAAACAGCTCAGCTCAAAAAATTGGGATGAGACTGTGCGATTTAAGATAAACCCGAATGGTTTTAATTCTTCTGGTCATTCTCTTTTTTGGGAGCAGGGATATGGCGCTGTGATTTTTACGCAGAATTGGGAAGGAGATCTAAACCCAAATGAGCACACGTCAGAAGATATTGTTGAAACTTTAAATATGAGCACGCTCTACGGCTCTTACCGTTATGTGACTGGTGCTGTAATAGGATGGGCTTTGGATTTATGAGTGCTGAACAAAAAACTGTTGTTGTCGGAATGTCTGGAGGTGTCGATTCCTCTGTCGCCGCTCTTTTGCTTAAGCAAGCTGGTTTTAAAGTGATAGGTCTTTTCATGAAAAATTGGGATGAAACAAATCCCGATGGAAGTTGCACGGCCACTCAGGACTATCAAGACGTCGTCAAAGTTTGTGAGAAAATTGATATCCCATACTATTCAATTGAGTTCATTAAAGAATATCAAGAGAGAGTCTTTGCTTCCTTTCTTGAAGAACTTAAAAAAGGGCGCACTCCTAATCCTGATGTTCTTTGTAACAAAGAGATTAAGTTTGATGTGTTCTTTCAAAAGGCCATCGAACTTGGAGCAGATTATTTGGCTACTGGACACTACTGCCAAGTTGCTCAAGATGCCTCCGGTTTTCATCTCGCCAAAGGAGTAGATCCTAACAAAGATCAGTCTTATTTCCTCTATGCGGTTGATCGCAGTTGTTTTTCAAAAGTCCTTTTTCCTATAGGGCATTTACCTAAGCCCGAGGTTCGTCGTATTGCTCGCGAATTTGACATTCCAACGAAAGAGAAAAAAGATAGCACTGGAATTTGTTTTATTGGAGAAAGAAATTTTCGCAAATTTCTCTCGGAGTTTATTCAATATCGTGAAGGCGATATTGTGAATCTTAAGGGGGAGAAAATTGGCCAACACTTTGGTACAGCCTTCTATACGATTGGTCAGCGCAAAGGTTTAGGCTTAGGTGGACAGGGTGAACCATGGTTTGTTCTTGATAAAGATGTGACTAATAATCGTCTCATCGTAGAGAGAGGGACAACTCATCCAGGTCTTTTCGCTAGTGAATTAGTTGCCAATGAACTTATATGGGATGGACCAGAACTTATTAAGAATCTCCCTTATCATTGCAAAGCTAAAATTCGCTATCGCCAACCTGATCAAGAGTGCGTAATTACAAAGTATGAGGAGGGAAGAGTTTTTGTTCACTTTCCGACTCCTCAAAGGGCCATTACTCCTGGTCAATCTATTGTCTTTTATAAAGACGAAATTTGCTTAGGTGGGGCTTTTATCGACGAAGTATGCAAAAAGTCATAAGAAGCCCTGCGTTGCGGTAATTAGAGTAATTAGTTTAACTTATTGAAATTATATAGAAAATTTTTCTCAAGTTCCTAGCAAATTACACGATAAGGTTCGGTCTCAAGAATTTTGAAAAAAAAATTTAAAATAGCTTGACGTTTGAATGGGGAACAAATAAGATCGCCCCCGTTCCAAACAAATCAAATGTTCTTTTACAATTAAATATCAAGTGAAGAATTCAACACGCGCAAGCGTGATGAACCAAGATGAGAAGAGAAAAGACGGTCCCGTTAATTTAAAGGATCGACGCAACTAAGTCGCTGACGCTAAAACAGTTGAAGTTGAAATAAGCAGTAAAGTCAGAGAGTCGATTGCCAGTCTTCCTAAGCCGGAAGAGTGGAGAGGATTTAGACGAATAAACGAACAAAACAGAACAGCAGTTCGAATATTAGCTTGGAGAGTTTGATCCTGGCTCAGAACGAACGCTGGCGGTATGCCTAATACATGCAAGTCGTACGCGAAAGCCCGCAAGGGTAAGTAGAGTGGCGCACGGGTGAGTAACACGTAGGTGACCTTCCCTTTTGAGAGGGATAACCCGAAGAAATTCGGGCTAATACCTCATAAGTTTCATATATTAAAAGTTATGAAAGAAATGATTGCCTCTACTTGTAAGCAATCGCTGAAGGATGGGCCTGCGGGACATTAGCTAGTTGGTGGGGTAACGGCCTACCAAGGCGACGATGTCTAGCCGGTTTGAGAGAACGTCCGGCCACACTGGAACTGAGACACGGTCCAGACTCCTACGGGAGGCAGCAGTAGGGAATATTGCGCAATGGGCGAAAGCCTGACGCAGCAATACCGCGTGAGTGAGGAAGGTCTTCGGATTGTAAAGCTCTGTCGGGATGGAAAAATGGTGTGAGGTCTAATAGGCCTTACAATTGATGGTACATCCAAAGGAAGCACCGGCTAACTTCGTGCCAGCAGCCGCGGTAATACGAAGGGTGCAAGCGTTGTTCGGATTTATTGGGCGTAAAGCGCGCGCAGGCGGGTAATTAAGTCAGGTGTGAAATCTCAGGGCTCAACCCTGAAACTGCGCCTGAAACTGGTTATCTAGAATGTCGGAGAGGGAAGGGGAATTTCGCATGTAGGGGTAAAATCCGTAGATATGCGAAGGAATACCAGAGGCGAAGGCGCCTTCCTGGACGATGATTGACGCTGAGGCGCGAAAGCGTGGGGAGCAAACAGGATTAGATACCCTGGTAGTCCACGCCGTAAACGATGAGAACTAGATATTATGGGAATTGACCCCTGTAGTGTCGCAGCTAACGCATTAAGTTCTCCGCCTGGGGAGTACGGTCGCAAGATTAAAACTCAAAGGAATTGACGGGGGCCCGCACAAGCGGTGGATTATGTGGTTTAATTCGAAGCAACGCGCAGAACCTTACCTGGGCTTGAACTCTCACGAATCTGACAGAGATGTCGGAGTGTTCGCAAGAAAATGTGATGAGAGGCGCTGCATGGCTGTCGTCAGCTCGTGTTGTGAAATGTTGGGTTAAGTCTCGCAACGAGCGCAACCCCCGTTCTTAGTTGCCATCATTAAGTTGGGCACTCTAGGAAGACTGCCTGGGTTAACCAGGAGGAAGGTGGGGATGACGTCAAGTCCTCATGGCCCTTATGTCCAGGGCTACACACGTAATACAATGGTCGGTACAAAGGGATGCGAACCTGCGAAGGGGAGCAAATCTCAAAAAACCTATCTCAGTCCGGATTGAAGTCTGCAACTCGACTTCATGAAGTTGGAATCGCTAGTAATCGCGGATCAGCACGCCGCGGTGAATACGTTCCCGGGCCTTGTACACACCGCCCGTCACACCATGGGAGTTGTTTTCATTTTAAGACGTGACTCTAACCGCAAGGAGGAGAGCGTCTACAGTGGGAGCGATGACTGGGGTGAAGTCGTAACAAGGTAGCCGTAGGGGAACCTGCGGCTGGATCACCTCCTTTTTAAAGGAAAACCTTATAGGGTCAATCAATCGAACGCGGTTCCTTTCATCATCATCTCATCAAATAATTTTATGAATTTGTTTGTGCGTAACTCGAAAGAGTTCAATCATTCCGATTCTATTCTTTGACAATCACATAACAGGATAAGCAAGCAGACGAGAACCATGTAGTAATTTTTTTTAAAAGAATCCATGCTAAAAAACTAAGATAAAGCTACTAAGGGCATGCGGTGGATACCTTGGCAGTAAGAGGCGATGAAAGACGCGGTTAATCTGCGATAAGCTTCGGTGAGGTGATAATCAACCTTCGACCCGGAGATTTCTGAATGGGGCAACCCCTCTTCTCGAAAGAGATGAAGAACCTTCTATGAGTAAAGTAGTAGATGAGTGGCCAACGTTGGGAACTGAAACATCTAAGTACCAACCGGAAAATAAATCAATTGAGATTCTGCTAGTAGCGGCGAGCGAACGCAGAGGAGACCAAACCAAAGTGCGTGCACTTTGGGGTTGTAGGACTTGCATCAAGGGGAGTTTGTTAGGAGAACTGTTTGGGAAGGCAGACCATAGAGAGTGAAAGTCTCGTATCCGAAAACGAACAAGCTGGGCGAGTATCCTGAGTAGAACGGGGCACGTGAAACCCTGTTTGAAGCTGGGGGGACCACCCTCCAAGTCTAAATACTCCTTACTGACCGATAGTGGACTAGTACCGCGAGGGAAAGGTGAAAAGAACCCCGATGAGGGGAGTGAAATAGAACTTGAAACCGCATGCTTACAGACAGTCAGAGGACTATTGTAAAG
>JACCEE010304084.1_pt1 | contig 65561 bp, 55 predicted proteins | sample 7449931 | NCBI WGS metagenome assembly JACCEE01 (sample SAMN15323457, study PRJNA562643) | freshwater metagenome | isolation source: river surface water | place: USA:Blue River Watershed | collected 2017-08-19
AACAACTACATTTGAATAATAGTCATTCAACGTTTGTTCCGGAACAGTAAGAACACCGCAAACATCCTGGAAGGTATAACCCTCGGTTCCTACTCCAAGACCACCGCCATTGGTTGGGATATAATGGCCTACATAAGAAGTTCTATACTCACCAATACCAGTTTTTCTGATTTCTTCAGTGAAAGATGGATAAGTGGTAACTACACCATCGTAGTTGGTTCTTGTGACAGTAGTGGTATAAATACCTTCAAGGAACGACGGACAGGCATAGTTCATTGTAATGCTAATGGTTTTGCCATTATTTACAACATTGTCGGCCCCAGTGGCACTCGCTACCTTTAGCACCAAAACAGGTGCAACGTCAAGCGGCGTTTCTATCCCTTCAGTCAACATGGTAACCTTAAACAGACCAAGATAGTTATTATCGGCTGTTAAAGTAATGGTTGGATTATCAATCCTAAAGTGGGTACCCTCAACCGCAGTCGATGTTGGATCTACCCCAACGGTCATGGTTACCGGCGCAGTCATCTCTTTCGATGTTGGGCCAATCAATTTCACCTTTAGCTCAAACTCGTTTTCAACACCATCGGCGATGGCAGCAAAGACAGCACGGCTTTGCTCAAAACTGGCCAAATTAGGACCCTGTTCGTTCAAATCGAGAACCGAATCGGTTTCAACCAAGCAGGAATGAAAGATCCCTACACTGAGGATAAGGATCATGGCTTTGTATATAAACTTTCTCATAATCTTTTAAATTAACTTATTTCGCCCAAAAGATTTTTCCTGTAAATGCATCAGGCTGAGCTGGTACATTGGCACCATTCGAAGAAATCTCCTCAGAGGTGTAGTACAGACGAACGGGTCTGTCAGATTTAGAGGCTTGAAGTGAAATTGGCAAACCTGCAGGATATCCGGTACGAGAATAATCGAACCATGATTGTTCGGCGGTAATGCTATTCACAGCAATCCATTTTTGGGTAATAATAGCCTGCAACTTGTTGGATGAAGACTCCCATTTTACAAGGTTTTTAATCTGGGCAATATAGCCAGTATAGCCAGTTGCCCCGAGGTAATCAAAAGATGCTCTAACACCATTTTCATACAATGTTTTGGCATCGCCTGTCATTAACCCTTTAAAGGCGGCTTCTGCCTGGTTGAAGTTACTTTCAGCCAGCGTGAAAATGATAGCATCCTGATTGTAATTTTTCAAAATACCTGTACCAAGGTTTGACACCTTATCAGGAACATAAGCATCCTGTACCGGGGTGTCGTAATCCAACAAGCCCTGCGGTACACCAAGATGCCCCGAAGCTGGCTTTTCATAGATAAAATCGATACGCGGATCTCTGGTGTCAGTAAGATAAGTGATAATATAGTCGGAAGCACAGGTTGCCTGATTGTTCATTGTCCAGCTTCCTGATACCTCTTTGCCATAAGCCTGCCAAATTGGGTTCTGCTTGTTTTCTTCCTGCAGGTATCCAGGATTTACACCAACATCACCGGTAATGAAACCTGAACCCTCAGCAACAATCGCACTGATTTGCTCTTTGATATAGGCATCACGGCCTGACATGCTCGACTGACGCACCAAAATTCTCATTTTGATGGTATTGGCAAACTTCTTCCATTCGGTCATATCACCGCCGAAAACGATATCGTCTGACGATGGACCTTTGGTTGCCTCAGCATTGTCTATCAACTCGATGGCAGCACTCAACTGTACGATCAAATCTTCATAAATAGTTTGTGCATCATCATACTTTGGCGTTGCATTTTCTTTGCGCAACAACGCTTCAGTGTAAGGAACATCGCCATACAAATCGACCAGCAACTGGAAGTGATAAGCCTTCATGATTTTGGCAATCGCCTTGTAATTATCATATTCAGCACCTAAGCCTTCCAATTGGTGATACTGTTTCAACGCATTGGTATAAGACTCACTGAAAATATTGCGGTAGAAAGATGATGTTACCAAATACTTGAACTCATCAGAATACCAGGAGAAACCATCGCTCTGGCTCCAGTTGTACATCATCAGGTTGCCAAGACAGTTGACCCGACGATCATCCTGAATCATTCGTGCCGTATAATTCTGGGCTACAGGTAAAATCAAACTTGGCGCGACACTTGTAGGATTGTTCGGATCATCGTTTACATCCAGAAAATCGTCGCATGATGCCAACAGCACTACGGCTATCAGCAGAGTAAAATATTTTAAAACTTTCATAGATAGCTCTTTTTAAAATTCGACATTCAAATTAAAGCCAAACGAGCGGGTCGGAGGAGATTGGAAATAACCACCTACACCAATCGCGTTGTTATTGCTGTTGTTGAATTCAGGGTCAGCAAAACGATTGTCTTCAGGCAACCATGTCAATAAGTTTCTTCCTATAAAGCTGACAGATACTCTTTGCAGGGGTGTCCGGCTCAGAAGCGATTTAGGCAAATCATACCCTACAGAAAGTTCGCGAAGTTTCAATGCTGTTGCATCCTTTACGTAGTTCGACTTTACCTCGTTGTAAACATCGGTCCAGTAACTCTGGCGTCCGCCTGAAGCCGGAATATTGGTATTTTCAACATATACGCCCGGAGCGGTTTCAATAACAGAATTGGGGATTACGAAATCCTGACGATTTGATGACACGCTGGCCACTGAACGTCCGGTGAATTCCATCGCGTCAGAACCTTGTTCATAATATTTATGACCGGTACGATAATCGAAGGTTGCGGAAACAGAGATACCTTTGTATGAAATATTGGAGGTAAGGCCAATGATGTAATCCGGGGTTGTTTTTCCCAAACTGTAAACGCCTGTTTTAGTGAGCGGATGACCGCTTACCGGGTCTACAATGATACGCCCCTGAGGATCGCGATCATAAACATTTGCTTTAATCTGCGGGAAGGCTTCTCCAACTACTGCGAAAATACCATACTGACCAGTACCTGAAAGTTGAATTTCATCCAATCCCTCTTTGATCTCCTTCACTTTGGTTTCGTTTGAGGTATAGTTGACATTCAAATCCCATTTGAAATCTTTTGCTTTCAGAACGGTTCCACCTACTGTCAATTCCAAACCTGTTCCTTGCATTTTACCGATGTTGGTTAGGAAAACTGTCGATGCTGATGCATACGATGGAGTTGTCGATGTAATAAGGTCTGATGTAATCGTGTTAAAGTAAGAACCTTCAAAGTTCATACGTCCATGAAACAAATCAAGTCTAAGACCAAGCTCCGTAGTGCTGATTTTTTCCTTTGAAATATTGGCATCCACTGCGGTATTCGACAAATAGAACCCGTTGGTAGCCCCAAACGGGAAGCCGGTAGCCTGGGTATAAACTTCGTTGATTCTGTATGGATCAAGGTCATTGTATACCGTTGAGTTACTAATGGTAGCCTTGGCATACGAAAGAATATCACCTTTCAATGCTGGGAAGGCATCGGTAGCCACAAACGACAACCCGATTGCAGGGTAAAAATAGCTGTTGTTCCCTTTGGCCAAAGTCGATGTCCAGTCGTTACGGCCACCAAGGTTAAGGAAGACGTAATCTTTATATCCGAAAGTTAAATCGGCAAAGAACCCATAGCTGTTCTTTTTCGACTCATCAACACTACCCACCAGAGAACCCGTTCCGTTAGAGATATCATAGAAACCAGGAATACTCAGGTTATTGGCAGTTACAGTGCTTGTTCTGTAATCATACATGTAGATTGATGCACCCAGTATCGCTTTTAGGGTAAAATCATCATAAAATTTGAAATCACCTGATAACAATGCATCACCTGTATATGTTTTTGTCTGGAATTCACTGTCTTCAACAAATGAAGAGACTTCATCCATCGACGGTTTCAATACTGAATCATATTTTTGGGCTGCACGCCAGTTTTTACCATTCCCCCAAACATTGTTCACCCCTGCACGGGTAGTGAAGTTTAACCAGTCCAGAATATCCCACGAAAGGTTAACGTTTGCAATCAAGCGGTTGGTTTCATCAATTTCACGGTTGGTACCAATTGCCCAGTAAGGGTTCTGATAATAGCCGTTATAATAGTTGTCAGCATAGCCGTAGCTGCTCGGATTGCTCCAATCTTTATAAGTTGAAAGTGGAATATTGGCTGAAGTATTCAGTACAAACCAGTAAAGCGGACGATCCTGTGAACCGATTGTTCCACCAACAACATTCTTTTTATCGGTTGCATAACTGGTCGTAGCCGATAATTCAACCTTACCAATTTTTTTGCTGGCATTTACCCTGAATGTGTTTCTGTGATAGGTATCGTTTGGAACAATACCCTCTGTACGTACATCCCCGAGTGAAATGTAAAATTTACTGTCTTCGTTGCTGCTGGTCAGATAAACGGTATTACTTAAAGTAGAACCCGTATCATAGAAATTCAAAAGGTTGTCTTTTACCGGAGCATAAGGAACCGCCTGGAATGTGCCATCGGCAAAGGTTGGACCAACCTGCCTAACCTGGCCATCGAAACGCGGACCCCAGTTGGTATTTTCAATCGGGTCGTAAGCACCTTCCCAACCTGTACCATATTCCGATTGGAAGTCTGGCATATAGGCAACTTTATCCATTGTATACGATGAATTGATACCGATGGTCAGTTTATTGGCTGATGCACCACTCTTGGTGGCAACAATCAATGCACCGTTCGCTGCATTAGAACCATAAAGCGCAGCTGCAGTAGCCCCTTTCAGAACGTTGATGCTCTCAATATCATTCGGGTTCAACATGTCAAATGCCCCCTGAGACGCAATCGAACCGTCGATAACAATCAATGCAGAGTTATTACCCGATACAGAACGCAAACCACGCAACAAAATCTGGGTCGTTGGATTCACCCCATTATCCTGTACGTTAATCTGCAAACCTGCAACTTTACCCGCCAAAGCTGAAGCAGCTTTTGTTGGGGCCGTTTTTATCAGCTCGGTGTTTTCTACCTTCTGCGTTTGGTACGAAACCTCGCGACTCGCACGCTTAATACCCAATGCTGTAACCACAACCTCATTTACCGAAATGTTTTCGGATTTCAATGCAATTTTGTAGTTGTTGGCTGATGTTACAGCTACATCTGATGAAATCATCCCTACAAACGAAACAGTCAACGTCTCTGCATTTGCAGGAATTTTTAATGTGAACGCTCCATCCATGTCAGTTACCGTCCCCAAAGTAGTCCCTTTCACTACGACGGAAGCCCCAGGTATGGAACTGCCATCATCGCTGGAAGTCACAACCCCGGAGATTTCCCTGGTCTGCGCAAAAACTACTTGCAATCCGATAAAGCCCAGAAATGCAAGCAACAGCGAAATTTTCTTCATAGACTTAATTTTAATGTTTAACAATAATAAATAGAGAATAAATAAGAACTTTTAAACAGTTGCATTTAAATTAAACATATTGCTCATAATAATTCTTTGATAAAAAAGGACTCCGCCAAGCCCTATTCAAGCCAGAGGCATAGGTTTTACTACGAATTATTACCACAAAGCGCTTTTTCGTTAAAAACTGTTATACTTTGCAAATATATTTAAAGAATTATTTTGTGCAACAGTTTTGTTACAGGCTAATTGTTTGATTAACGTTTAATTAATATGATTTTTATCATATTTTTTATTGATTGCCAACACAAAACAAACATCTATTGAATTAGATATCTGCCAAATAAACCAAAACAGTAGGATTGGTATGATTAAAAAAAATTGAGTTAAAATTAACTATAAAAAAACAGTCGTCTGACTTAATGCCTCAATTAATAGTGTTACAGGCCTCCTTTTTGCAGCAGAAAGCAGCGTTGACATTGAAAAATCGGGGGGCAACTGCGAAAAATCTATGGTTTTATACCGATCGTCCTGTTTATTGTCAGCCGTAAGCATGGTATATTTTCTCATCGGATCGTAAAACACCTGATCCAACCCGCTTAAACGCGCCCCAACAATATCGGCTTCCCACGAATCTCCAATCATCAGGGTACTCCTTTTGGGAGCATTCATCGATTTTAAAGCATGTTCGAAAATAAGCTTATTCGGTTTTTGCGCCCCTATCTCTTCCGAAACAAAAACCTTGTCGAAATAACCCGACAACCCCGACTGCTCCATTTTATCGTACTGTACCTCCCTAAACCCATTGGTGATAATGGCCATGCGATAACGGCCAGCCAGATAATCGAGAAGCTCACGTGCCCCCTCAACCAGCCTGGTCTGTGCCGGCATCCCGGACAGATAGGCTTCGTTTATCTCCGCACCCCTGCCCGGAACAGGGTAGCCATACTTTTCGAACGACTCCTCGAAACGCTGAACCGTCAGCTTTGGCTTGGCAATGGCCCCTTCGCGGTACAAATCCCACAAATGGTCGTTCACCCGATGATAGACGGCATAAAACTGATCATAATCGGCAATCTTCCCGAGTAAACCCAACTCCCCGAGGGCATGTCGCAAAGCATCGTACGAGTTGCTGTTAAAATCCCACAAAGTGTTATCGAGATCGAAAAAGAGATGGGTGTAGCGCATGGAGTGAGGAATTATGAATTATGAATTATGAATTATGAATTATGAATGTGGAATATGAAACGGGGTATGATGAGCGGGCAACGATTGGAGGCGTATTCAACTCGCCCTCTCCACACCAACTGCCTGCATTCGACGATGGTCGAATAATGAAAATCTCCGTCGGGAATTGAAACAGAACTTACGCCTCATCCTCCTCTTCTTTATGCTGCGGGGCCCCCTGAACAACCATGACAATCTCACCCTTGACCGCTTTCGACCTAAAATGGGCCACCACTTCGGCTACCGTTCCACGAAAAGTCTCTTCGTAGAGTTTACTAATCTCGCGCGAAACGGAAACCATTCTCGACTCGCCGAAAAACTGGCCAAACTGCTCGAGCGTCTTTATCAACCGGAAAGGCGATTCATAAAATATCATTGTCCGTTTTTCGGCCGCCAGTTCGGTCAACCGCTTCTGGCGCCCCTTTTTCTGCGGCAGAAAACCTTCGAAACAAAACTTATCGCTTGGAAAACCTGAATTGACCAGGGCTGGTACAAAAGCTGTTGCCCCGGGCAGGCACTCCACGGCAATCCCCCTTTCGATGCAGGTGCGCGTAAGCAGATAACCCGGATCGGAGATCGATGGCGTACCGGCATCCGAAATCAAGGCAATGGTATCGCCGGCTAAAATCTGTTCGGCAATATGGGACACTGTTTTATGCTCGTTGAACTTATGGTGCGAAACCAGTCGGGTATTGATTTCGAAATGGCGAAACAAATTGGACGAGGTACGTGTATCTTCGGCCAACACCAGGTTTACTTCGCGCAACACCTTCAGCGCCCTGAGGGTGATATCCTCCAGATTCCCTATCGGAGTGGGTACGATATATAGTTTTCCTTCCATTTATGATTGATATCTGCGTTTGACCAGTTGCAGGAACTTTTCGGCACTGTCGCTTTTGCTCCATTTAAAGTTGGCTTTCAGATAGCTGACCGCCTCGTTCAACGTTGCCAGTTGGTCGAGTTCGTCGATAACCCGGTTAAAATTGTCGCTGTCGCCGCCAAACAGTTCACGGATAAATAGAAAGCGGTCGTTGATGCCTACCCCTTCGCGAAGGCTTTTCAACGGTTTTCCCTCGAAAAGATGATCGTGCTTATCGGCAACCAGCAGGTCGTTCACCGATTTGTGCGCCTCTATGGTCTCGCCCAGCGCTTTGGTCTGACTGGTATCGGGTGTTCGCTCCTTTGCCGGTGCAGGATTCACCACTTTGGCCTCCTTTACGCGAAGCGGCTCTTTTGCTTCAACCTTTACCGAAGGCTTTTCAACCGGTTGGGTCACCGGGGCAACTGCGTCGGTGAGGGGTTGCTCGCTCTTTGCTTCCGCAGGTTGGGCCACCGGGAGCTCTTCCAAATCGAAGAGTTCCTCTTTTTTGACCGGCTTGGCTACCGGTTTCTCTGCCTGCTTCGGCACTTCCATCCGAACCGCCGGAGTCATCTCCACAGGATTGTACTTTACAGTAGTCGCCAGCATCTCCAGTTCTGCCACCAGGTTTCTGGCCCTCGACAGGGCAAAACCAACCTCTTCGGTCGTTATTTCGGCAGCCGGGCTTAACGATGTTATCATCTCCTCCAGCAAACCGATATCTTCCCTGATGGCTTTCAGCAATAATTTCTGTTCCATAATCCCAAAAAAAATTGAGTCTGTTCAATACCCGATAAAGGTACAAATTTATCGTTTCGACCAACCGAACAGCCATAAAAGTAACATGTCGCCACCCAAAAGCAAATCCACTGCCGTTCGGCTTACCCCCCAAAGGCCATCTTGTATCCTCTCCCTATACCCTCGCTATCATCGCCCTATATTTGAATTATTTTCCATATATTTTAAATATATCATCTCTATATAAAAGTACAGAAGATGTACAGATGATATAGCGAAACCAACGAGGAGATAGCTATGGGCCAGCCAACTACCAGCAGGCAGCGACCAACGGGCCCTATCCACGGTAGCGGCATCGCAGCAAGCCGGGGTACCCCTTTTATTATTTGTACCAATTGTCGATAAACTCTCAAGCCCGAATCGAACATCGGGAGCAAAAAGCATTATTTTTGTTCTATGTTTATCGAAACCAATTTAAACAGCGGACGGAAAAGGGGCTGTATCGAAGTGATTGCAGGCTCGATGTTCTCGGGAAAAACCGAAGAACTGATACGTCGTTTGCGCAGGGCCGAAATTGCCCGCCAGCGGGTCGAGATTTTTAAACCTTCGGTCGATGTACGTTATTCGGTAACCGAAGTGGTTTCGCATAACGAGACCACTATCCGCTCTACTGCTGTCGAAAACTCATCTACGATTCTGTTGCTGGCCGGCAATGTGGATGTTGTCGGGATTGACGAGGCCCAGTTTTTCGATCAGGGGCTGATTGAAGTCTGCAACAAGCTGGCCGACATGGGTGTGCGTGTCATTGCTGCCGGCCTCGATATGGATTTTCGCGGGGTGCCGTTTGGCCCGATGCCAGGCTTGATGGCTTGTGCCGAATATGTCACCAAGGTGCATGCCGTATGTATGCGCTGCGGCCATCTGGCGCAGTACAGCCACCGTTTATCGGAAGCAGAGAAACTGGTATTGCTTGGCGAGAAAGAGAGTTACGAGCCACTCTGCCGCGAATGTTACCAAACCACCCGGAGATAGAAATGGCCACATACCCTGTCAACGATATCGCAACCATTCTGTCCGGCCGGCTTTTCCCGTCGGGTGAAGGTGGACTACAGGCTATTCGTTTTTTATCGTTCGACAGCCGTACCATCCTTTCGGGGAACGAAACCCTCTTCTTTGCCCTGAAAAGCGACCGCAACGATGGTCACCGTTTCATTGGCGATGCGTGGGAAAAGGGAGTACGCACGTTTGTGGTAGAGCAACTTCCCGACAACCTCCTTCCATTCGTTGGGGCATCGTTTATCAAGGTCGAAAACAGCCTGAAGGCATTGCAGGCCCTGGCCGCTTACCATCGCCGACAGTTCAGCTATCCGGTGGCAGCCATCACCGGCAGCAACGGCAAAACGATAGTCAAAGAGTGGCTGGCCGAACTGCTCTCGCCGCAACTAACCATTGTGCGCAGTCCGCGGAGTTATAACTCACAGATAGGCAACCCGCTGTCGGTATGGCTGATGAACAGCCATTCGGATTTGGCACTGTTCGAGGCGGGGATATCGAAACCCGGCGAGATGGCCACGCTTAACGATATCTTAGCCCCCGACCATGTGGTGTTTACCCATATCGGGAATGCCCATCTCGAGAATTTCAGTTCGGCCAAAGCATTGGTCGGCGAAAAGGTGAAGCTGGCTACCGGATGTCGGCTGATTTGCTATTGCAGCGATTTCGTCCTGCTCGCCCAGGCTATCGAAAAGATGGCTTTTCAGCCCCCACCAAGGCTTTTTCGCTGGTCGGTGAGCGACAGCAATGCCGATCTCTATATTCTATCCAAAATAAAAGGGGTTGATGGTACCACCATCAACGCCATCTATCAAAAAAAGGAAGTGCAAATTGCGGTTCCTTTTACCGACGAAGCCCATATCGAAAATGCAATCCATTGCTGGGCCTATCTGCTGGCTACCGGGAACAAAACAGCCGATTATGCCGGCGCGTTTGCCCGACTGACCACCATTGCGATGCGGATGGAGATCAAGAAAGGGATTAACGGCTGCGCCATTATCGACGACAGTTACAACTCCGATACCGTATCGATTGTCAATGCGCTCGATTTTCTGCGGCAGCAGAGCGATTCGGGCAAGCAGCAAAGCTGTGTCATCATCTCCGATATCCTGCAAACAGGACGGAACCCTGAAGCACTCTATGCCGAGGTGGCCGAATATATGGCTCTGCGAAGTATCGGCAAAGTGATTGGCGTGGGCGAACAGATATCGAAATATGGCCACCTGTTTACCGCAGCCACTACCCGTTTCTACCCTACCACCGAAGAGTTTTTGCTCCACTTTAAGGAGTTCGACTACCACAATGAAGTGATTCTGCTGAAAGGGGCACGCGCTTTCCGGTTCGACCGGATATCGGGACTGTTGCAACAAAAAGCCCACCAAACGGTGATGGAGATCGATTTAGGAGCCATGGTGCACAACCTAAACCTCTACCGCAGGAAGCTGAAGCCCGAAACGAAGGTGATGGTCATGGTAAAGGCCTTTTCGTACGGCACCGGTTCGGTTGAAGTGGCACGAATACTGCAGTTTGTGCGGGCCGACTACCTGGCCGTGGCCATTGCCGATGAGGGGGTAGAGCTGCGAAACAATGGCATTGAACTGCCCATTATTGTGATGAACCCCGAAGAACACAGTTTCGATACCATGATCGAGAACCGGCTCGAGCCCAATATCTACCGTTTCGAACTGCTCCAACGGTTCGAAGAGGCACTGCGTCGCAACGCGGTGAGCAACTTTCCCATCCACATCAAGATCGATACCGGAATGAAACGGCTCGGGTTCGACACCCTGCACGATATCGAAAAGGTGGCCAGCTTTATTGCCCAACGGCAAACCATATATGTTAAATCGGTTTTCACCCATCTGGCGGTGAGCGACGACGAGCAGAACGATACCTTTACCCGCAAGCAGTTTGCCGATTTCGAACGTTTCAGTCAGGCTATTGTTCGACGTTTCGACCATCCCATCCTCCGCCATATCCTTAACTCGTCGGGTATCGAACGGTTTCCCGAGATGCAACTCGATATGGTACGGCTGGGCATTGGCCTCTATGGTGTCAGCCCTACGATACAAAACGAACTGCGCCATGTGGCCACGCTGAAAACCACCATATCGCAAATCCGCAGGGTCGAGGCTGGCGATACCGTTGGGTATGGAAGAAGAGGCAAAATAAAACACCCTGCCCGCATTGCCGTACTGCCGATTGGATATGCCGACGGCTTCAGCCGAAGGCTCAGCAACGGGGTGGGCAAGGTGGTAATTAACGGCCAACAGGCCCGAATCGTGGGTACCATCTGCATGGATATGTGTATGGTCGATGTAACCGGCATCGAAGCCAAAGAGGGCGACAGGGTGGTGATTTTTGGCGAAGAACAACCGGTAAGCCAGGTAGCCGAATGGCTGGGGACCATTGCCTACGAAGTGCTGACCACCGTGGGACAGCGGGTCAAACGTATCTATTTTACCGAATAACCCATTCGTGTTATACTCCCTCGGAGTTTTTGCACCAGCAGTTTGTGGTATTGAATCACACTTGTATTTGGGCAGATTGGTACTCCTTCGGAGTCCAACATAAATAACCGTGGGTGGCTGCCCACGGAGAATGACACTTAAAAAACAACAGCCCCAAAGGGGCTGAACATTAGGAATCAAAAAAGATAATCACTTAAAAAGGGGCACAAACCTGACGAGCTCAGGATATTCCATCCCTGTCGTCGCACTTCAGCCTTACTTGACCGGGTGCATTCCTTTGTAGCGATCAGGATTGTAACGCATCTGCTCCATGCGGTCGTGCGTTTTCACACAGGTAATCCCCTTGGCTTTCATGTGCGGACTGCGGCTGATATGGGTTTCAGGAAATTTCCCGTTTTTCAGCACCAATATTTTCAGCGCCAGTCCGGCAATGGCCAACCCCACCAATACCACTGCCAACAATATCACTTTTAGTACCATTTCGAATGCTTTAATCGTTGCAAAATTAACCGAACTTTTGTTTTTATCCCACAGTTGGAGGTCAATGCAGCAAATTTAACCTTCGCCACTTTATCCGTCCGGCTCATTGTTTATTCTGCTTCTCTCAATTAATCAATCAGATAAACAAATATCAATATCCCAACTGACGATCCAACTGCCGGTAACGGTTTAACAGATCCAACGGATGGCCGGTACCGGAGGTTTCATATCCGCAGCACGAAAGCAGTTGGTGCGCCTCATTTTCGACATCACGCTTCGGGAAGGCCGATTCAGCCATGGTATTCAGGTAACGGATAATCCAAAAGGCATTGATCTGGTGGAAAAGCCGCCGTTCAAAAACCGTTGCATCGGAACAGTTGAGACTGAGTGTGGTAATGATATCGGGCGTATCGCCCTGAAGGATATAGTCGCGTACCGCGTGATGCAGCTGATTCAGCCGTTCGCGTATTGCCGCCTTATCCAACCGGTAGAACGACGGGGCCATTTCGAGAAAAGGTTTCAGCAGGGCAAACGATTCAAGCGAGTAGGAAAAAAGCAGTTCATCGCCGCCATTGTCCCATTTGCGCAATGCGGCACCTGTACCAAAAGGGACACGATCGGAAACCCGCGATGCCGGGATGATGGTGGTGGTATTGATGTTTCCATAATGGCCCAGCAGCACCAGCTTATGCAGGAAATAGAAGTCTTCGCCCGCTTTCCGGCGGTTCATTCCCCCCTGCATGGCATAAGCCGATGCCTTCACCGCCATGCTGGAACCCACGGTGTGGATGGAATGGGGGTATCCGCACCAGGCCATCGCCAGCCGCAGATAACGCAGGTGCAACTCGTAGCGGATGATGCCATCGAGCAGGTGCGGCGGGAGCGTTTCACCGAGCGGATGTTCGAAGTGGATGGTAAAAAAGTGGGCTTTTGGCTGACTGATAAATGCTTTTTCCACTTCGGTAAGGAAGTTGGGCAAAGTGGTGCTGTCGGCATCGAAAGCCACCAGCCAGCCATCGGCTTTGGCGGCATGTGTGAAATGCCACAAGGCACGGTCGAAGCCAATTTTGCGTGCCCAGCCTACCCCGGCCCATTTGTGGGGAAGGTGGGCGGCGTGCAGCAGTTCGACCGCGAACCAGGGGGAGGTTTCACCGGTCCAGCGGGCAACGGCTTCGATGGTTAATTTATTCCGGGCAATGGCCTCAGCCGGGGCATTGTCGGCCGAATTGACCACTATAATAACGGCAACCCCGCACTGTGGCCGTTGGCATTGAAAGAGCGAACGGAGCGAAGGGATCAGATCTGGTTCGTTGTAACAGGGAATCACCACCATCATGTCGGCAGTTTCCACTGGGCCAAAGCGATAAAGCACCTCGAATGGCTGACTTTGCTTTTCGATATAACGTTGGAGAATCATAAGGCCAAAATTAGAAAAAGAAGCGGGAATGGTTGATAGGGTTATCATGTATGAAGAACTATTCGGGCAAAAAAGAGGATGATCATTTTGCATCTAACCGAATTAATAAGTGAATCGCATTTTTTTTTGTATTATCGTACAAACGGAGTTCAATAAACTATGAATCTGAAAATTAATAACACACAGAATAAGTAAATCACTGTTTAAGTAATCTATTCATTTGCTGTTGGGCTTAAATCAAACGTTAAGCCTCTAAAAATAATCTGATGAAAAACTGTCAAGACTCATATATAAAGCATGAAGCTGGGCCTTCACAAGTGGGAAGAGATTATTTCAAATGCCCTGTTTCAGTGGCTATAATTGGATATTTTGCTTTAATCGGGGTAGCCTGTATTACATATTATATAACTCGATTAGAGATCGCGAAGGAGAGTATTTTACTTTTCAAGATTCTCAAAAATATTGTTATTGTACTTGCCACCATGTATTTGGTTAATCGGTCGCAAATCAGTCGCACAATTAGTATGTCCATATTATTGGCTATTCTGGCTATCATTTTAATTTGCACAGGCATAGCCCTTTTTGCAGACTTTTTTGATTTTTTATTTTTAATCAGCTGTTTATCTGTTGGACTGGTTGAAGAACTTATTTTTCGCCACTATTTGTTTGGAGTTTTTATTGGTAACAATCCTACGCCTAACTTTAAGCATACAATATTTTCTGCACTTGGAGCCTCACTGCTGTTCGGACTGGCGCATTTTACTTCTTTCATGAAATGGGATTACGTTTCAGTAATTAATCAGGTTTTTTTTGCATTTGCAATTGGCTTTTTCTTTCAGGCGATTTATATCAGATTTCATGGAGTTCTGTTACCTGTTATCGTTCATACGTTGGTTAATTTTTGGGGTGGCAGAGCATATTATTCCCCCGACGAAGCAATTGCGCCTACCCAAACGCCAGAAGGTGCTGGCACATTTAATTTGATATTTATTCTATGCGCTATTTTATTCGTTTTTGGCTTTTATCTCTTTTTAAAAACGTATCACGATAAAAGTCAAATCGATAACAAATCTATTAAACTAATAAAAGAATAATGAACAATTACTTAAGCCACTTATGCAACCGGCAATATGCACAAGTTGGGTTAAAGTGGCAAAAAGATCCTAATCCTTACAAAATAAAAAGCCCCGTTTCAGTAACGGGGCTTTTTTCTATTTCGATTCCGGACATTAGGGTCTGTAACGTTTGTTCAGCCCGTCGGAAACCGCCTTGGTGATGTTGTAATCGGGGGTCCCTTCGAGCATGCTCGAACTGTTCAGGATAATGTCGTACTTGTTGTCTGAGTTGAAACTTTTCAGGTAGGAAGCAATACTGTCGACCACCTGCTGGTTGATCTGGCCCTGCATCTCCGAGAGCTTTTGGGTCAGCTCATAGTCGAGCCTTTCAATTTCCTGCTGCTGGCCGATAAGCCTTTCCTGTTCCTGACGGGCACGATCTTCGGTCAGAAAGCCGCCACGCTGTAGTTTCTCCTGAAAAGCCGCTGCTTCGCGGTCGAACTTAATCCTTTTTTGGCTGTATTCCTTTTTGTAAGCATCCTGTTTTTCAAGGAATTCAGAATTCAGTTTTTTGGCTAAAGCGTAGGAAAAGAGTACAGAATCGAGTTTTACATAAGCAACGGTAACCGGTTTTGCCTCCCCGGCTTGCAATTTAGTTTGATCGGCCTTCCCCGATTTACCTCCAACAAAATGAAGGATATACAAACCTAAAACGGCAAGGCCCAGGATAATATTAACAATGGTAGAGTTCTTCATAAAAAATACTATCGTTTTTAAATCACAGTTTTAGTATTGGCAAATATAGTTGAATTGTTGAACGTGCAAAATGCCATTAAGTTTTTTTAGCTCTTTTCGCGGAAAGCTTCAGAAACAGTTAAAATGAGCAGCATCGCGAAGCAGTCTTCGGGGTAACACTTTTCAACAAAAGATTGGTCCTCATTTCCGAAATCGTGGTGAACGGAGCCGTTTCGTTCATTTTTGTCTCTTTTTTGATAAAAATCGATTCGGTTGATAAACATCATAAAACAGCCCGACACTCCATCGTACTTTTACTGAACTAAACAACGATGTAAAAACGCCACCAACATGATTAATAAATTGATTGCAAAGATGCTTCCAATCATGCCTAAAAAGCTGATTTGGATCTTTTCAAAGAAATATATTTCAGGCATCTCAATTGAAGACGCCCTGCGCGAATCGAAATTGCTGAACCAGTCGGGCTGTATGGTAACCGTCGACCTTTTGGGGGAATATATCTCACAACTGTCTGAAGCCGAAAGCTATAAAAAACAATATATCGAACTGATTGAGCGCTTTTCGAAAGAAGCCGTTCAAGGCAATTTCTCGGTTAAACCATCGATGTTCGGATTGCTGCTCGATGTTGAAGTTTGTTACCAAAACCTGCGCGAGATTGTAGCTACCGCTGCCGTAAACCATTCGTTCATCCGTGTCGATATGGAGGATGCCACCTGTACCGATCAGGAGATAGCCATCTACCGACGGTTGAAAGCCGAATTCCCGCAAAGCGTGGGACTGGTGCTCCAGGCTTATCTGAAACGCACCTACCGCGATATCGAACAGATGATGGATATGCACACGGCTGAATCGCCGCTGAGTTTCAGGCTTTGCAAGGGAATTTATATCGAAGATGCTGCTATTGCCTTCAAAAATTATCAGCAAATCCGGGATAACTACCTGAAGAATCTCAGACTGATGCTCGAAAATGGAATTTATGTGGGTATTGCCACACACGATAAGTTCCTGATTGACGGCGCCACCAAAATGATTGCAGAACTAAATATCCCCAAAGATAAATATGAGTTCCAGATGCTCTTTGGCGTGACGCCCGGCTTACGAAAAAGCGTTGTGGCACAGGGTCACCGTATGAGAATTTATGTTCCTTACGGACAGCAGTGGTTTGGATACTCCACCCGGCGACTGAAAGAGAACCCCAACATGGTTTGGCACATTGTCAAGGCCATTTTTATCAGAGGATAAGCAGTTCAACTACCTATCATCGGGCTTTGGCTCATCCAACTTTTGCTTATTGGCCACATATTGACCAATAATGGCTTCGGTTTCGGTTTGCGTGACCAATTCGCCAATAACCCTTTGCGAATGGATAATCGGGGAGCCAAACATCATATTGTAGGTTCGGTACGACTGCGTGGAAATGCCAACCGAGTTTTCAGGTGTGACCAGTAAGCCTTTGTTTTGAGCCCGCATCTGATATACACGCATTGTGCGTTTGGCATTCATATCGGCATCGTATTCCTTAACCGGCTGGGTAAGCCCTTGCACTACTGCTTTATCGACATTGGCCTGGGCATTTCCAAGCATCTGCGCATCGACATTCACCTGGGTTACGATAGATGAACCGGTTGTTCGGGGGAAAATAACCACCTCCGGAATCATGATGGTATCCTTGGTCATAAAAATCCCGACCAGGTACTCCACCGCAGCCAGTGTATCGGGTATCTGTACCTCAAAATTGGCGTAACCCAGATAACTGTAGGTGATTTTATCGCCCGGATTGCCTTTAATCAAAAAACGGCCCAGTTCATTGGCCACGTACCCCGGTTTCTCGTTGATTGAAAAATAGGCATTGGGAAGTGGTTCACGCGTTTCACTGTCGAAGATAGAACCGGTGATAACCAACTTTCCGTCAGTGGGTTTGCTTTCCTGTCCCACCACATTGAATGACAAACAGATAGTAAGCAATAAAGCCAAGAAGATATCCTCTTTTCTTTTCATGGATTTTTAATTTGGTTGATAAGTGTACGTGGTAAGATACAAAATTGTTCATTCGGGATGCTTACGGGTTGGCCTATTTTTGATGAAATTGCAAAAAAAGGCAAAATAATGTTGTAGAACATGATATCAAAATGCCACGGGTATGATAAAAGCCATTAAGTTTGCAGAACAGACCAGAACAGTTGAAAGAGATAGGTTCGATGGGAAAATTCAGCTTTAAGCCCGATGCGGGATCCAATATTCTGAAAGTACAGCAACTAATTGATGCCATTATCGTTGCCGTACATCGCCATACGCTCCGCGAAGGCGATCCGCTCCCTTCTGTCAATGATTTAATTCGTGAATCGGGCCTGTCGCGCGACACTATTTTTAAAGCATTTGCCGAATTGAAACGTCGGGGCATCGTCGAAGCCATTCCCAACAAAGGCTATTTTGTGGCCCGCTCAGAGCGGCGCGTTTTTCTCTTCCTCGATACCTTTAAAGCTTATAAAGAGGTGCTTTACAACGCCTTTAAAGATTCTCTTCCCGAAAAAGTAATGGTCGATATCAATTTTCACCACTACAACATCGATATGTTCCGTTCTGTAATCCGCAACAGTATTGGGAAGTTCGATGCTTATGTCATCATGAATTTCGACCATACTGAAGTCCCTGAGATAATTGCAGAAATCGACCCCAATAAACTATTGGTAATCGACTGGAATATTCATGCCCCCGAAAGCTGCTCGTCCGTTTACCAGGATTTTGGCAATTCGGTGTATCAGTGCCTCGCCTCGGGCTGGCATCTGCTGCGCCGCTACGAAGAATTAGTTTGCATCTATCCGGAGTACACCTACCATCCTTACGAATCGGTGGAAAGTGTCAAAAGATTTTGTGCCGAAAAAGGGATGAAATTCAGTGTTTACAACGATATCCGGAAGGTTTCGCTTAAGGTGGGATCAGTTTATCTGGTTTTCGAAGATATCGATTTGGCAGCCATCCTCGAACAGGCGAACGAGAAAAAATTCAATTTGAAAGAGGACTACGGCATCCTGTCGTACAACGATACCCCGATGAAGAAATTTATCGCTGGAGGAATTACAGTTATCTCGACCGATTTTAAGCTGATGGGCAAAAAACCGGCTGAGTTTGCCAACAACGGACAAGCGGTACGCTATCAGGTGCCTACCTTGCTCATTATACGCGAATCGTTATAATTTTCATACCACAACAGAACAGTTAAACTTAAATACGAAAGATGTACCTATTAGGCGTTGATATCGGAAGTTCTTCAGTAAAGGCTTCCATTTTAAATGGCGAAAGCGGCGAAGTAGCCGGATCGGCCTTCTACCCCAAAAGCGAGATGGCCATTACCGCCAAACGACAAGGTTGGGCAGAACAACAGCCCGAACTTTGGTGGGAGAATATGAAACTGGCGCTGAAGGAGGCGTTGCAACAGGCAAACCTCACAGGCAAAGAGATTGGGGCCATTGGCATCTCGTACCAGATGCATGGCCTGGTAACGGTCGATAAGAACCAGCAGGTGCTGCGTCCCTCCATTATTTGGTGCGACAGCCGGGCTGCAGCTATCGGACAAAAGGCTTTTGAAGCCATCGGTGCTGATAAATGTCTGACAACCCTACTCAACTCTCCGGGTAATTTTACCGCGTCGAAACTGATGTGGGTAAAAGAGAACGAGCCGGAGTTGTTCAGTAAAATTGATAAAATTATGCTTCCGGGCGATTACATTGCCATGAAACTGACCGGCGAGGCCCGCACTACGGCATCAGGCCTGTCGGAAGGAATTTTTTGGGATTTTCAGAAAAATGAGGTATCGGAGATGGTGATGAGCCATTACGGTTTCAGTAAAAGTCTGGTTCCTGAAATCGCCCCCACATTTGCCATTCAGGGCGAAGTAACGGCAACAGTAGCCGCCGAACTGGGACTTAAAGCAGGCATTCCGGTTTCGTACCGCGCCGGCGACCAGCCCAACAACGCCCTGTCACTTAACGTATTGAATCCCGGCGAGATTGCCACCACAGCCGGAACATCGGGAGTGGTGTATGGTGTTAGCGGCGAAGTGAAGTACGATCCCCTTTCAAGGGTCAATACATTTGCCCATGTCAACCACTCGGCCGAGGCCAATCGTTTGGGGGTGCTGCTTTGTATCAACGGCACCGGAATCCTCAACTCGTGGCTCAACAAACAGGTGGGCAACCAGCGTATTTCGTACAGCGAGATGAACGAACTGGCAGCTACAGTCCCTGTCGGCTCCGAAGGATTGACCATTCTTCCGTTCGGGAACGGCTCGGAACGGGTACTCTCCAACAAAGAGGTAGGCTCGCAATTCTCAGGCATCAACTTTAACATTCATTCTCAGGCACACCTATTCCGCGCAGCACAGGAAGGAATTGTCTTCTCATTTAAATATGGAATGGATATTATGAAAGGCATCGGCATCGATACCAAGGTTATCCGTGCCGGAAAAGCCAACATGTTCCTCAGCCCCATCTTCCGCGAAACATTGGCCAATGTTACCGGAGCCACCATCGAACTGTACAATACCGATGGCTCGGTTGGTGCTGCCCGCGGTGCAGGATATGGTGCAGGTTACTACCCATCGCTGAAAGAGGCTTTCGACGGGCTCAAGAAACTGGAAACCATTGACCCCGATTCGTCCAAGGCAAACGCTGTAAAAGAGGCTTATGCCAACTGGGAAACCATGCTGAAGAGACAGATTTAAGAACAGACATAGACAAATTATATTTTCGAACAATTTAATTGATATTGAATTATGGAATTCTTTAAAGGTAAAAAAGAGTATTTCCCCGGAATCGGGAAAATCAAATTCGAAGGCGCTGAATCAAAAAATCCGCTGGCCTTCAAATGGTATGACGAGAGCCGCGTAGTAGCCGGTAAAACCATGAAGGAACACCTACGGTTTGCCACAGCTTACTGGCACACCTTCTGTGGCGATGGAGGCGACCCGTTTGGCCCCGCAACCAAGCATTATCCATGGGTAGGTGCTTCCGACCCGATTGTTGCTGCTACCGATAAACTCGAGGCAGCTTTCGAATTCATCACCAAAATTGGCACCCCTTTCTACTGCTTCCACGACACCGATGTTGTAGGCGATGGTTCAGTTTTCGAAATCGAAAACCGTCTGGCAAAGGTTATTCCTACCATCCAGCAATTGCAGAAAGAGACTGGTGTAAAACTGCTTTGGGGAACCGCCAACGTATTCAGCAACCTGCGTTATATGAACGGCGCTTCGACCAATCCCGATTTTAAGGTTTTGGCCAATGCTGCCGTACAGGTGAAAAATGCCATTGATGCAACAGTGGCATTAGGTGGCGAAAACTATGTTTTCTGGGGTGGCCGCGAAGGGTACATGAGCCTTCACAATACCGATACCAAACGCGAACTGGAACACCTTGGCCGTTTCCTTACCGTTGCCCGTGACTACGGACGCAAAAACGGTTTCAACGGAACCTTCCTGATTGAGCCCAAACCAATGGAGCCTACCAAACATCAGTACGATTTCGATACCCAGACCGTTATTGGCTTCCTTCGTCAGCATGGATTGGAAAACGATTTCAAAATGAATATTGAGGTGAACCATGCCACGCTGGCCGGCCACACCTTCGCCCACGAACTGCGCATGGCCAACGATGCCCGGATGTTGGGTTCTATCGATGCCAACAAAGGCGACTATCAGAATGGCTGGGATACGGACGAATTCCCAACCAATATCTACGAAGTAACCGAAGCGATGATTGAGATTCTTCAGGGTGGCGGCTTTGCAACCGGTGGTATCAACTTCGATGCCAAAACCCGTCGTAACTCAACCGATTTGGAAGATATCTTTATCGCCCACGTATCGGGAATGGATGTTTTTGCCCGCTCGCTGGTGATTGCCGATAAGATTCTGACAGATTCGGCTTACCTGAAGATGAAAAAAGAGCGTTACAACTCTTTCGACAGCGGTAAAGGGGCAGAATTCGAAGCCGGAAAACTTTCGCTTACCGATTTGCACGCTTACGCCAAAGAGGCCGGCGAACCGAAACAAATCAGCGGTAAACAGGAAAAACTGGAGCAGTTGATCAACGACTATATTTAGTCGAACCCATCTACTGTTCTTTATAACGAAAACGTTCAAAAAACTAACACCCGGACGGCACCACTAAACCAGTGGGCTGTCCGGTTCTTAAAACAAACTATAAGCGGATGAAAGAACGCAATACAATGTATATCATGGCGATTACCCTTGTAGCTACACTGGGTGGTCTCCTTTTTGGATACGACACTGCCGTTATTTCGGGTGCCGAAAAATCGGTACAGGCCTTTTTGATAGACAGTCAGGGATTGAGCACCTTTATCCACGGGGCAACCATCTCGAGCGCTTTGATTGGCTGTATTATTGGCGGAGCGCTTTCCGGATTATTTGCATCACGCCTCGGACGTAAAAAATCGTTGATGCTTGCTGCGATCCTATTCTTTATTTCAGCCCTGGGCTCGGGTTACCCCGAATTTCTATTCTTCAAACAGGGCGAACCATCCATTGCACTGCTGATGATGTTCAACTTCTACCGTATCATTGGCGGAATTGGCGTGGGGATTGCTTCAGCCGTTTGCCCAATGTATATTGGCGAGATAGCCCCTGCCGACATTCGCGGACGACTGGTTTCCATCAACCAGTTTGCCATTATTTTCGGTATGCTGGTGGTCTATTTTGTGAACTGGGGAATTGCCAGCGGCAAACCACTCGAATGGATCAACGATATCGGCTGGCGCTGGATGTTTGCTTCGGAAGCCATTCCGGCCGTTCTGTTTGGAGTATTGCTTTTTTTCGTACCCGAAACGCCACGTTATCTGACACTGATTAAAAAAGAGAACGAGGCATTAAAGGTATTGAGCAAAATCAACGGCAAAGAGGAAGCCAAAACCATTCTGGCCGAAATCAAAGACACTGTCGAACACCATTCCGGAAACATCTTTGCCTATGGTAAGGTGGTTATCATCATCGGCATTCTGCTTTCAGTATTCCAGCAATTTGTTGGGATTAACGTAGCCCTCTACTATGCTCCCCGAATTTTTGAAAGCATGGGGGCAGCCAAAGATGCCTCGATGCTGCAAACGGTGGTGATGGGGCTGGTGAATGTTATCTTCACCGTGCTGGCCATTGTTACGGTTGACAAGTGGGGCCGCAAACCGCTGCTGATGATTGGTTCTATAGGCATGGCCGTTGGGATGCTGGCCATCTCGGCCCTCTCGTTTATGCACATTATCGGCATCAGTACACTGGTATTCATCATTATTTACACCGCATCGTTTATGATGTCGTGGGGCCCTATCTGCTGGGTATTGATTTCTGAAATCTTCCCGAATAAAATCCGCGGACGCGCAGTAGCCATTGCTGTTGCCGCACAGTGGGCAGCCAACTATTTCATCTCATCGACCTACCCGTCGATGATGGAATTCAGCGGTGGCGTAACCTATGGCTTCTATGGCGTGATGAGTATTCTCTCCTTTATTTTCGTCTGGAAAATGGTTCCCGAAACCAAAAACAAAACACTCGAAGAGATGGAAGGGCTCTGGCTTAACCGAAATAAATAGCACAAGTTTACAACATCTTATTTTCCAGAGGGGATAATCCGGTCAGGCTTATTCCCTCTTTTTTTGCCCAAATCGACAAACGGTTCAACCATCGTTTTTTACCACTCAAAGCTTAATTCGTTCGGTTTAGCAACCTTAATTTTTATCCGTTATCAGGCTCCCATACTTTTGGGGCATCATTCACCGATAAAAATTTAAAAGTCATGAAAAAGCAATTCAAAACAGCCGTTCCGTTATTTGCCATCGTGCTGGCCATCACTTTTTTTATTGCCTCCGGGACAAAAAACATATGGGCACAACCGGCCGGCAATAGCCTTAACCCATACTTCGTTAAGCTGAGCGGGAATCTACCCAATCCAAAGGGAGTGTCGCGTTACCACATCAACTGCGATTATTTTAACCACACGCTGCTGAATGCCAAAATGATTGATAAGCTAAGGGTCAGTGGCGATTTGACCATCAGCAATGGCGAAACCAAAACCTGGAACAATGTCCGTTTCATGAAAAGTACCCCTCCCGACGGCAAATTCACGGAAGGCGAACTGCAATCGTACATGGAAAACTTCAGCTACAACAATAAAGCAGGGCTGGAGATGATGAAGACGGAGTTTTTTAAAGGCTTTCCCAACGAAGCGGTTCAGGTAAAGAACCTGGTTTGGGATATGGCCGCACTCGATGCTTTCGGGTTCGAATTTCTCGACTCACTGAAGTTGAACACCATTTTCGAAGCCAAAACCATGAACGGCCCTGCCGAAATGGGCGGAGTGGGCACTTTTACCAACAAAAACATACAGCTTATCTGGAAAGGCCTCTCGATGGTCGATGGCGAACTTTGTGCCATAATCGACTACCGTGCCATGGACAACCCTCTGGTTATCGACATGAAACTAAACAATATGCAATTTAAGATGAACGGCCGCAGCCATTACTGGGGAACCATTTGGGTGTCGCTGAAAGAGAAGTCGATTGCTTATGCCGAACTGCTTGAAGATGTGGCCTTCAGAATGGAGATGGGCGCACAGATGCCTCCACAGGATTTGTACGTCAGCCGTTACATGGAAGTGAAAAAAATGAAGTAATTTCAACGCCATGAGCCGAAGAAACGAACAAAATAATCTTTACAAATCAGCCAAGTTCCATTTGTGGGCCCTGGCTGGCTGCATACTCTTCACCCTATTTCTGGAACTGATTACACGCGGCCGAATATTCACCGGCATGTTTCTCCACACCTTTGCGATGCTGGTATTGCAGATGGAGCTCTTTGCGTGGATTGGGATGAAGATTTTCAGCACGCTGGCGTACAAAACCGTCGGCCAGTTTGCCCGGCGTGTATTGCTTCGGCTTGGCCTCTTCTATCTGATAATCCTTTTCATCAGTTTACCGATTTTCTATCTGGTGGCAACGATAAACGGCGCAGCCAGCGGTCAATCGTTCGTTCATTTTTTCCTGACTATCAACCAGAGCGAAGCCCGTGGCGTTGTTATCGCCTCGTCGTTCGGGCTGCTCTTTGGCACACTAATCTATTTTTTTATCGAACTAACCAGTGTTATCAAACGCGAAATACAACTAAGCGAAGAGAAACTGCGCTACCAATACGAAACGCTGAAAAACCAGATGAACCCCCATTTTCTCTTCAACAGCCTCAACACACTCTCCTCCATCATCTATCAGGATGTCAATCTGGCCGATAAGTTTATCGGCAAACTCTCGTCGACCTACCGCTATATTCTCGATAACCGCGACAGCCAACTGGTACCGCTCAGCCGCGAACTGGCTTTTGTGAACGACTATTTTTACCTGCAACAACTGCGCGACGGCCACCGCATCGCACTGCAAATTGAAGTCGACAACCCCGACCGGTTTTACATACTGCCGGTGTCGCTGCAACTGCTGGTCGAGAATGCGCTGAAACACAATTCGGCTACTGCCGAAAACCCATTAAAAATCGACATTACGTTAGAAGACAACCGCTTTATTGTAGTGCGCAACAATCGGCAGCCCAAACAACAAATCGAAGGGTCGTTTCAAATTGGGTTGAACAACCTGCGCGAAAGGGTTAAAATGATTACCGGAAAAGAGTTGATGGTAGAGGCGCTTCCCACCATTTTCACCGTTAAAATACCGCTCTCATGATTAAACTGGTGATGATAGAAGATGAGCAGCCGGCCATCGATAAAATGAGATACCTGTTGGCGCAACAGAGCCAACCTACCGAATTGCTGGCACAGCTGGTCAGTGTGGAAGAGGCTGTCAACTGGCTCAACAGCCACCCGGCCCCCGACCTGATTTTGATGGATATCCAACTGAGCGACGGCATCTGTTTCGAGATATTCGAATCGGTAAACCTCACAACGCCGGTTATCTTCACCACCGCCTACGACGAGTATGCTATCCGCGCCTTCAAAGTCAACAGCGTCGACTACCTGTTGAAGCCCGTCGACCCGGAGATGCTGGCACAGGCGTTGAACAAGTTCAAACTCCACTTTCCGCCCTACAACAGTCAAAACATCTCTCAGGTGATGACCCAGCTGCCGCCGATGTACAAATCGCGCTTTCTGGTCAAGACAGGGTTACATTTCAAGTCGGTACCGGTAACCGCCATCGAATCGTTCTTTGTACAGCAACGTTCCGTCTTTCTGCTGACCGACGAAGGCAAAACAATGGATATCGACTACTCACTCGACCAACTGGAGAAGATGGTCAACCCCAACGACTTCTTTCGGGTGAACCGGAATTTTCTGATTAATATTCAGCACATTAAAGATATGATAGGCTATTCGGGAAACCGTATCAAGGTAAAGATGGAGGTTGGGACTTACGACGAACCCATTATTGTGAGCCGCGAGAAAGTGGCACCGTTCAAGCAGTGGATGGACAGATAAACGCAGGCTTAGCCCATATGGCCCAAAAGTATTTTTACACCGATGCCAATCAAGATAACACCGCCCAGAAATTCGACCTTTTTACCAAATTTCTCGCCCACATCCTTCCCTATTCGGATACCCAGCATCGAGAAGAAGAAGGTAACCGCACCAATAATAACTGCCCCGCCAAAAATGGTCGATGAAGAGGCCAGCGCATACGAAAAACCCACCACCAGCGCATCGATACTGGTGGCAATCGACAGGGTCATAATGTGTTTCCACGAATAGATATCCGACATTCTTTCGCTCTCCTCCTCTTTCAGGCTTCCGATAATCATACGCCCGCCCAGATAAGCCAACAGGATAAAGGCAATCCAGTGATCGAAATTCTCGACATAGACCTTTACTTCGGTACCCAGAAACCATCCGATAACCGGCAGCAACCCCTGAAAAAAGGCCAGCGAAAAGGCAATTTTAACCGCATGTTGAAAGGAAACTTTTTGTTCGGCCAGTCCACACCCGATAGAAACAGCAAACGTGTCCATCGACAAACCCACTGCCAGAATTAGAATCGTAACAAGCTCCATTGCGTTTGATTATGGCGCAAAGATAACGATAAGTTGAAAAGGAAAAAGGTTGTGTCTGGTCATGACATAGCGTAACACAAAACAGTGCCCACTTTATCTCCATCAGGTGGGAGTTAAAGGGGAGCTACTGCGGAGTTAATGCGGAGTTAATGCGGAGTTGACATGGAGCAACCAGGTGGGAGAATCGAAGCAGCAGGATGATGTATCGGGAAACAATTTACGCGGCATCAAATCACCGTTCGATGATTTGAAAACAAATAAACAGGAATAAAAGGTACGGTTATTCAGCTAATTTGAGTGGATATACGTACTTTTGGTAAGGATATAAACGAGTTAGCACATATATTATGATTGAGCGCATAGCAATTTTACTTTTTTTAGCTTTGACTTTTTGTTCAGGATTTGGACAAACTTCATTTTATGACCGACTTGCTGACTCTGCTTTGGTATTGACTCATCAAAATGTAAAATACGACCCTTCTTACTTTAAACTAGACTATCCGAATGGAGACGTCCCTTCAGACAAAGGCGTTTGTACAGACGTAATTATTCGTGCATATAGAAAGCTCGGTATTGACTTGCAAAAAGAAGTTCATTTGGACATGATATCAAATTTCGAAAAGTATCCAAAAAATTGGGGGTTGACTCAACCTGACAAAAATATTGACCATAGAAGAGTCCCAAATCTAATGACTTTTTTTTCAAGAAAAGGAATTGAAAAGAAAATTTCAAAAGACCCAAAAGACTATCTCCCTGGAGATATTGTTTGTTGGAATTTATGGGGCGAGCTTACACATATTGGCATCGTATCAAAAGAAAAATCAACTGATGGACTTAGATATTTAATTATTCATAACATTGGAGAAGGACAAGTAATTGAAGATTGTCTATTTAGCTATAAAATTATTGGCCATTATCGATATGAAAAAAAATAATACATGTGCACACAAACGTTAAAATGAGTTTTGCCCAACTTGTCGCGCAAGACGGGAGACTTACGCTGGCAACCTTGTAAGGGGGATAAACAAAATAATCGCTTCACTAATTTTCTGAAGAAGGTTTCAGCCTGATTCAATAAACAATTTTTATTTTCAATTGTAACTTAACGAAAAATGTCATGAAGCGTTATTTTAATATTTTCCGCAAACATATCATCACCGGATTTATTTTTATAATGCCGGTACTCATCACTATAGCCGTAATCGGAAAATTCTGGCATAAACTACTGGCATTAGGGACGAAGGTCTCAAAAATGCTCCATGTCGATACGATTATGGGAGGTGTCTGGGATGCAATTTTTGCCATCATTCTGCTTATCCTGATATGCACCATAGCAGGCTTCCTTGTCCGCCTTACGATATTCAAGAAGTTATCTGGAGAGCTTGATGCTAAATTGGCAAGTGTTATACCTGGCTATAATGACCTGCGTAAAAAAACAGAAAGTAAAATTGGAGATGAGCCGAAGGATGCAGTGTTTGAAACATGTCTCGTTCAAACACAGGAGCACTGGAAGCCAGCTTACTTAATCGATGTAGCAAATAACGGTGATGCAACTGTTTTCATCCCATCAGCTCCAACCTTCAAAACTGGTCAGGTAGCAATAGTGCCGGCAGGTAGCTATAAGAAATTAAATATCGATTCGAAAACACTTAATGAGTATTTGTCAAAATTGGGTAAAGGAATTTCAATTACCTAAACCATAAAATCGTTGTTGGAATATTTTAAGAACAGTATCCAGTCGGGTCGGTTACCCCGCTCCCGACTAAAAGAGAACGCCGCTCAAACCACTCCCGATACGGTCTCGTACCGAAAGTCAAAGAAAACGTATTTTAACAGGACAAGGCTACGCCCCATAGAACAGAAAACAACAAACACCCTCACCGCTACAAAGAGATGTCGGCGGCTGTTCCGGATTATTTTATTTCGCAATAAAACCACCGGTTGCAATACATACAATGGCAACCGATGGTCTTCTGCTTCACAATCATCATTTAATTACCAACGCTAATTTTTTCCTCTTCGGGTATAATGGGTATGCAATAACTCGTGCGACAAATGGCCCAACGGATGGCCCAGAAATTCGCGATAGAGCGAAAGCAGATCTTCGTTTTGGTGCGATTTTCGGATGGTTTTTCCCTCATCTTCGCGGTAGATAGCCTCCAGGCGTTTGCGCCGTACCGCGTCGTCGACCGGACGTGGCTGGCCCCCTCCGCTGATACAACCGCCCGGACAACCCATCACTTCAATAAAATGATATTGGCTTTTCCCGCTTTTTATCTCTTCCATCAATTGCGAGGCACCCTTTAACCCGCTGGTGACCGCCACTTTTACCGTAACACCATTCAGCCAGGCATACGCTTCCACCGGGTTTTCAATTCTTAGTTCGGCCGTTTTTACCCGGTTAAGCCCAGCCAGCGACTGGATATGCAGCCCTTCGGCCGGGAGCTCCCTGCCGGTAATCAGTTCGTATACCGTACGAATAGCGGCCTCCATCACACCGCCGGTGGTGCCGAAAATATCGGCTGCACCAGACGAAAGCCCCAGCGGCGAATCGAAAGAGCCTTCGGGCAGGTTGCGAAAATCGATCCCTGCATCCTTGATCATCCGGGCCAGTTCGCGGGTCGTGATGACGGCATCCACATCAGGCAAACCGTTGTATTGCATCTCCGGACGGGTGATTTCGAATTTTTTGGCGGTACAGGGCATCACCGAGACCACATAAATCTGTTTTGGGTCGAGCCCCAGTTTTCCGGCAAAATAGCTCTTGGTGAGCGCTCCCAGCATCATGTGGGGCGACTTGCAGCTCGACAGGTGGGCCAGCTGTTCGGGATAGTGGTGCTCGACATATTTAATCCACCCCGGACTGCAACTGGTTATCATCGGCAACGGGGAACCGTTCTTTGGACCGATAAAACTCTCTTTCACCCGCTGAAGAAATTCGGAACCCTCCTCCATAATGGTAAGGTCGGCAGCAAAATTGGTGTCGAAAACATAGTCGAACCCCAGTTCGCGCAACGAGGAAGCCATCTTTCCGGTGACCAGCGTTCCGGCCGGGTAGTCGAATCGTTCGCCCAATGCCGCACGTACAGCCGGCGCGGTTTGAACGATTACCGTCTTCGATTTGTCGAGCAGCGCATCCCAAACCACTGCGGTCGAATCTTTCTCTTTCAGCGCACCTACCGGACATACCAACACACACTGACCGCAGTTGGTACAGACCGATTCGCCCAGATGCTCCTCTTCCGAGGGGCCAATAAAGGTGGCAAATCCACGATGGTGCGGGTTCATCACCCCTACCCCCTGAATTTCGTTGCAAACGGTTACGCAACGACGGCAAAGGATACATTTGGAGCTGTCGCGCACAATCGACGGACTGGAAGTATCGATAAATTCTTTTGATTTCTTCCCTTCATACCTGAATTGGTTAACCTGTACCAGTTCGCCCAGTTCCTGCAGTTCGCAGTTTTGGTTGCGCAAACAACCCAAACACTCTTTAGGGTGGTCAGAAAGGATCAACTCGTACAATACTTTCCTCACCTTTCGCACCCGTTCGGTATTGGTCAAAACTTTCATCCCTTCGGTAGCAGCCGTAACACACGAAGCCATCAGCGTACGTGCCCCTTCGACTTCGACCACGCAGATACGGCAGGCTCCAATCTGATGGACATTCTCGAGGTAACAAAAGTGGGGAATCAGGATATTGTGTTTGCGGGCAGCTTCAAAAATGGTCGTCCCCTCTTCCACCTCAATCGTTTTATTGTTGATTGTCAGCTTTATCATCGTTTTCGTTTTAGCAGATTAATGTTTCGAACATTGCAGGCAACGCATGGCTTCGGCAATGGCATTCAGTTTATGGAAACCCTGGGCTACTTCATCGAAATTGGCAACACGTTTCTCGGGATCGAGATAGCGCATCGGGAAGCGTTCGTGCTCGACGGTATTGCCCTCTTCGGGATGTATCCTTGGAATGTCGATCGGTTCACCCGTATTGAGTATTCCCTTTCCGCCGAGATATTTATCGATGGAACGGGCTGCATTCTTGCCATCGGCAATGGCGGTAATCACCACGTCGGAGCCGCGGGCGACATCGCCACCGGCAAAGACCCCGCGCATGGTCGTCATCTGAGTGGTATGGTCGACCACAAAAGTGCCCCATTCGGTAATATCAAGCTCGGCTTTGGTGACAAAAGGCAAATCGGAGTATTGGCTGACGGCCGGTATGGCCATATCGATGTTGATCGAAAATTCTGAATCGGGGATTTTGACCGGGACACGACGGCCATCTTTGCCAAACTCGCCCGGCTGCATCTTCACACACTCGATTCGCGTCACTTTGCCGTTGCCGATAAAACGGACCGGGGCCACCAGTTCGTGCAGGATAACCCCTTCGTCGAGGGCATCCTGTATCTCGCGGGCATCGGCCGGCATCTCGGTTTTGGTACGCCGGTAAAGGATGTGCACCTTCTCGGCCCCCATGCGGATGGCCGAGCGGGCTGCATCAATAGCCGTATTTCCACCTCCGATAACGGCAACTGTTCCCTTTACCTCTACCTCTTTTTTCAGGTTGACATCGCGCAAAAAATCGAGTCCATGATAAATACCACTTTTCTCTTCGCCCTGAATGCCAATTTTCCGCGAAAGCTGGGTGCCGGTAGCCACATAAACGGCATCGTATTTCGATCTCAGTTCGTTAAAGGTAATCTGTTCGCCCACCTTGGTGTTGTAAAAAATATTGATACCCGACTGGGTAATGGCATCGATTTCCTTTTTCAGGATCTCTTTGGGCTGACGATATTCGGGGATACCGTAAGCCAGAATACCCCCGGCTACCGCTTTCTCTTCGTAAATATCGACAGCATAGCCCAACCTTGCCAGATAGTAGCCGCAGGTTAATCCCGAAGGGCCGGCACCAACAATGCTAACCGACTTTCCGTTGCGCTGGAACATCAGGCTCATATAGGGTTCGTCGGAATTCATCACATAGTCGGCAGCATAGCGTTTCAGATCGGCAATGGCAATTGGCTCGTCTATTTGCGCCCGGCGGCACTTGCTCTCGCAGGGGTGGGTACAAACCCTTCCGCAGATGGAGGGGAAGGGATTCTCCTGCCGGATAAGGTTATAGGCATCGCGTACGCGGCCGGCAGCAATCAATGCAATATAGCCCGGTACGTTCACTCCGGCCGGACAGGCATTCTGGCAAGGGGAAATAAAGAGTTCGCTGCAAACCCCGGCGCGGCAGTAATGCTCGCGGATATGTTCGTCATATTCGTGACGAAAATGTTTGATGGTACTGAGTACCGGATTTGGAGCAGTCTGCCCCAACCCGCAAATGGCCGACTCCTTGATGGAGTTTCCCAGTTCCATCAAAGTCTCCACATCGCCTTCGCGCCCTTCGCCACGGGTAATCCGTTCGAGGATTTCGAGCATACGTTTGGTGCCTAACCGGCAAGGGGTACACTTTCCGCACGACTCTTCCTGCACAAAATCCATGAAGAAACGGGCCATATCGACCATGCAGGTATCTTCGTCGGCACAGATCAAACCGCCTGAACCCATGATGGCCCCATGTTTGACCAGCGAATCGTAATCGATAGAGGTATTCAGGTGCAACGGGGTGAGACAGCCACCCGAAGGGCCTCCGGTTTGGGCTACTTTGAATGATTTGTTTCGGGGGATTCCGCCACCGATATCGAATAGAATCTCGCCCAGCGTGATACCCATCGGCACTTCAATCAAACCCTTCATCCGGATATCGCCGGCCAGGGCAAATACTTTGGTCCCTTTGCTTTTGTCGGTCCCGATAGCCGCAAACCATTCGGCCCCGTTCAGCAAAATGGGGGCAATATTTCCAAAGGTCTCTACATTGTTGATAACGGTAGGTTGACCGAAAAGACCGCTCTGCACTGGGAAGGGCGGTTTTTGATTGGGTTCGCCACGTCGCCCTTCCACCGAAGCCATCAGCGCTGTCTCCTCGCCGCATACAAAAGCACCGGCACCAATCCTGATTTCGATATCGAAATCGAAGCCCGACCGGAGAATGTCTTTACCCAATAATCCCCGCTCGCGGGCAGTATGGATAGCCATTGTCAATCTTTCGACCGCAATCGGATATTCGGCCCGGATATAGACAACACCCAAGCTGGCCCTAATGGCATAACCGCCAATTATCATTCCTTCAATCACCGAATGGGCATCGCCCTCGAGCAGGCTGCGGTCCATAAAAGCGCCGGGGTCACCCTCGTCGGCATTGCAGATGATATATTTTTGTCGGGCTGTTTCGCGGGCAGCCATCTCCCATTTTTTCCCGGTAGGGAAACCACCGCCGCCGCGACCGCGAAGCCCTGAAGCGATGATTTGATCGACTACCTCGGTGGGTTTCATGTGGTTCAACACCTTATCGAGGGCAAAATAGCCGTCGTTGGCTATATAGCCATCGATCGAGGCAAAATCAATCTCGCCGCAATTTTTCAGTACAATCTTTTTCTGACGTTTGAAGAAATCGACCCGATGCAGATCGGGAACGGCAAGGCCGGTTTCGGAATCGTGATAACAGTATCGCTCGGCAATTTTCCCTTTTTTGATATGCTCTTTCACAATATGGGGCATATCGGCCGGAGTGAGGTTACAGTAAAGGGTACGCCCGGGATTGATAATCAAAGTAGGGCCCAACGTACAGGCACCCATGCAGCCGGTCATTTTTATCTTTACCTTGCCGGTTAGCTTTTCATGTTCGAGCGCTTCGACAAAGGCCTCTTTTACCGCTCGGCAGTCGGACGAGATGCAGCCTGCCGCATAACAAATATGCGCAGTATAGAGGTATTCCTTTTCGCTTTCGCGAAAGTTTTTCTTGATCGTTTCCAGATCGTGTAATGATTGGATTATCATGGTTAATCGATTTTGTTCGTTTGGAATGGACAGCGAAAGGAAATTTCAGAAAACTACCTTAACATGCCAAGGATAGCCTGAACCTTGTTGGGGTTAACCTGCTTGTACACCTTGCCATTGACCGACATGGCCGGGGCAAGGCCGCAGGCACCGATACAGCGCATCACTTCGAGGGTGAACATTTTGTCGTTGGTGGTTTCGCCTACATCGACCGAAAGTACTTCGCGCAGCCGGTTCAGCACATCTTTGCCCCCGCGCACGTAGCAGGCCGTTCCAAGACAGATGCCTACCGTATATTTCCCTTTCGGTTTGGTCGAGAAAAAGGAATAGAAAGTGAGCACGCTGTTCACTTTCGAATTGGGCAAATCCATCTTTTGGGCAATAAAATGCTGTACTTCGGGGGGAAGGTAGCCAAAAATGGCCTGTGCCATGTGTAAAATCTGGATAAGGTTGCTCTCGCGGTGCTGATAATCTTCCATAATGGTTTCGAGCAGCCGGTAACGTTCTTCATCGGTCATCTGATCGACTTTGCAGCGCTCATCGTGTGTAATCATAGTCGCTCCTCCGCTGTTTGTTTAGTTGGTTATATATCGAAACGCAATTGCAGCAAATCAGGGAAAGGCTTCCGTTATGCGAAGCTTATCTTCATAAAGTTAGTGATTTATAATCAATCAGAAGCTGATTTTTGTAATGGTTTTTGGAGAAAATTTAACCTCCGGAATCAGGCTCACGGGTTACGAGCCGAGCAACTGCTGAATGGAGTTTTTTTCGGCCTCGGTTAGGGTTTGAAGGTTATCCAGTGCAACCGATATCTTCTTTTTAAAGTTCCAGCAGGTCATCTGGCGCAGCGAAAGTCGGCGGGCAAACTCGTAGCTCGATATATTTTCGCGCTTCTTGCAGACATGCCACGCGATATAAAATGCCTTGCTCACCGGAAACTTACAGTTGTGAAAAACCGTTGCCGCCGAAGCCGATTCCTCCATTTTGCAACGGGTGCAGCGGCGCGAGTGGGGCGATTTACCCGGACACCAGTTTTCGTTGCCACATTTCCGGCAGACAAAACCCTCCTCCCACTTCATCGAAGCAAGCAGTTCGAGGCATTTTTCGTCGCTGGCAAAAAGCAAACCCAGCTCCTCGTCCGAAAGGTCCTTATTCAGAATCGTGGCCATTTGTTCTGTATCAATCGGCTACAAAAATAGTGATATTAAAAAGATTTAAGTGATACTATTGCGATTTAAATAAATATATTCCTATTTTTGTGCTTCAAAACTTTTCGACAATGAATTTATCAGGCAATAATAACTGCACCGTCAATACGAAACCAAAGAACTTCAAGGAATTCATCCTTTCGGGATATTTCTGGAAACCTTTTGTCGGGATAGTCGGTGGCGCATTGGGCGGCGGTCTGATCTACTATTTCCATGGTTGCGAAACGACTCCCTGTGCTTTTTCATCGCAAACCTGGAGTTATCTGACTATGGGGGCCTTCTGGGGTTACTTTATGGTAAAACGCCCATGCAGCAGTTGCAGTTGAACAACCCATTCAGATTTTTCTTAAATTTAAAGCTATAAATCAGGATATGGAATTTACAGCCATCAATAAACGATACAGCGAACTGGCCACCTCCGATTGTTGCCTCTCGTGCGGCGGGGCCATAAATTATGCAAAACCAGCATTAGGTGAGGTTTGCGTCGATTTGGGCAGTGGCCGCGGCACCGATGTGTTGCGCATGGCCGAAGAAGTTGGTGCCGATGGGTTTGTATATGGAATTGACATCTCGGACGGGATGTTGGATAAAGCCCGTGCCAATGCCGAAAAATTTGGTATCGCCAACGTAAAATTTATTCCCTGCGAACTGGAAAAGTTGGATTTGCCCGATAAAACAGCCCATCTGGTGATTTCGAACTGTACCATCAATCATGCAGCCGACAAACAGGCCGTATGGAACGAGGTTTTCAGGATATTGAAAAAAGGAGGCCGCTTTGTGGTCAGCGATATCTATTCGACCGAACCCATTGACGAAATGTACCGCAACGACCCGCAGGCAGTAGCCGAATGTTGGGCCGGTGCCGTAACACGCGAGGAGTATATGAAGACCCTGGCTCATGCTGGCTTCAGTACAATCAAGATTCTTGAAGAATCGGCTCCCTATCCGAAAGGCAAAACAACCGTTTGCAGTTTTACCATCGCCGGTAAAAAGCCCTCGGGGTGCAATTGCGGACGTTAGTCCAAACTTCAATCAGGCTTTAACAAGCAATTATATTCGTTCACTCAAAAATCATTTTTTATGAAGAGTTTAGTGAAGAAGCAAGAGGTGAAAACAGCAGCTGTGGTGGCACAATGCTGTGCCAAAACCTCTAAGACGGTTGTGGGCTGCCACGACTAATTTTGTTATCAAGGGTGCTTGTCAGCGGGGATTCCTGTTGCAGGCACCTTTTTTATTTCATCAAAACTGAGGAATGACATTTTCGAAACACAACATTATTTCCAAGGTCAGGAATTCCGACAACTATTATATTGTCAACCTGCTGAGCGGTGAAGCCGATTTGCTTACTGCCAACGAGGCCGCTACACTAACAAACGGCGGCGACATTGCCATTGACCATCAGTTGACGGAGAGCCTGCAAGCCAAAGGATATCTGACCGACAGGGGCTCGGAAGATAAAAACTTCAGACTAAAATACTGGGATTTCACTGATCAGCGCGATGATGAAGAGGTGCAGCTTTTCTTTGTGATGAATTACAGTTGCAACTTTGGCTGCTCCTACTGCTATCAGGATGAATATACCAACCCGAACAGTAGTGCAAACGAACAGTTGATCGATGCCTTTTTTGTCTATCTCGACAAAGAGTTGACTCATCGCCGAAAATATATTACCCTTTTTGGCGGAGAGCCTTTGCTCCATACACCACATCAGCGACAACTGGTTGACTATTTTATCGGCAAATCAGCCGAAGCAGAAGTGGAAGTATGTGTGGTAACCAATGGCTATCACCTCGAAAACTATATTCCCATCCTGAAAAAGGGGCTTATCCGCGAAATTCAGGTTACCCTCGACGGGACCGAATCGGTTCACAATATGCGGCGTATGCTGAAAGGAGGTGGTGCCACCTTCGAAGCAGTGGTACGTGGAATTGACAGTTGTCTGCAAAACAACATGCCGGTGAACCTCCGCATGGTTGTCGACAAAGAGAATATCAGTAACCTTCCTGCCCTGGCCACTTATGCCATTGAGAGAGGCTGGACTTCGCATCCGCTTTTCAAAACCCAAATTGGCAGGAATTATGAGCTTCACCATTGCCAGTCGACTCCAGATAAGCTATTTACAAGGATTTCGCTTTATGAATCGATTTATCAGCTAACCGAACAGTATCCTCACATCAGCCAGTTTTACAAACCTGCCTATTCGGTGGCCAAATACCTGAACGAGCATGGCCGCCTGCCTGATCCACTGTTCGATGCCTGCCCTGCCTGCAAATCGGAATGGGCTTTCGACTATACTGGGACCATCTATTCCTGCACAGCGACTGTGGGCAAAAGCGAAGAGGCGCTGGGCACCTTCTGGCCCGTGATCAGCAAAAATCAACCATTGATCCAACAATGGGAGTCGCGTGATGTAACGACAATTCCAGAATGCAAAGATTGTTCGGTGCAATTGGCTTGTGGCGGAGGTTGCGGGTCTGTCGCCAAAAACAAAAATGGGAAGATTCTTTCACCCGACTGCCGTCCCGTGAAAGCTTTGCTCGAGTTGGGTTTTGCCGCCTATTTTAAAGAGGTTGAACAAGATTAAAAACATATCGTCATGAAAGAGATTAATGCAGTGGATTTTCAGAAAGAGGTATTAAACGGAGGAAAAGTTGTTCTCGACTTTTACTCGACCGAGTGTCCTCCATGCGAAGCTTTGGCCCCAAAATTTGAGTCGCTGGCCGAACTCTACGGCAACGATATCAAGTTTCTGAAGATATTCCGTCAGCAAAATCGTGAGTTGGCTGACCAGCTAAGCGTCAAGTCGTCGCCTACTTTGCTTTTTTTCGATAACGGAAAAGAGGTGGCCGAAAGGTTGGCAGGAGGGGTTAAGCGAAGCGATATCGTTACCGCGCTCAACAGCATGGTATCGGTGGAGAGGGCAAATGCAATTGCTGCACAAATCAAACCCTCGGTTTCCGAATACGATGTCATTATTCTTGGAGCCGGTCCGGGCGGGCTTACTGCCGGGCTTTATCTTTGTCAGGCTAAGATTAACACCGTTCTGGTCGACATCGCATTGCCCGGCGGCCATGTTTCGACCACTCACGAGGTGTCGAACTATCCCGGTTTTATTGAACCACAAAAAGGCTACATGCTGTCGCACAATATGTCGGAGCAAACCAAAGCCTGTGGCACAGCCTACAAAGTGGCCGTCGATGTAACAAAAGTCGACCTGATCCACAAAGAGGTGGTAATCGATGATTTCGAAACGCTACGGGCCAAAAAGATAATTATTGCGACCGGAACATCGCCCAACCTGACCGGTGCTGATGGTGAAAAAGAGCTGAAAGGCAAAGGGATATCCTATTGTGCCACCTGCGATGCCAAATATTTTGTCGATAAGGAAGCCATCGTGATAGGTGGTGGAAATTCGGCTGTCGAAGAATCGGATTTCATTGCCAAATTTGCATCGAAAGTGACCATTGTCCATCAGTTCGATACCTTTACAGCCAACAAAACGGCTCAGGAAAAGGTATTGGCCAATCCCAAAATCAATGTCAAATTCGAACATGAACCACGTGCTTTCCGCCGCGAAGGCGATAAAATAGTCGTGGTAGTCGAGGATTTGAAAACCAAAGAAAGCAAAGAACTGGTCAGCGACGGAGCTTTTATTTTCATTGGCATGAAACCCAATACGGCCCTTTTCCACGACAGGCTCAATCTCGACAAATGGGGCTACATCAAAACCGATGAAGATATGCGGACCAGTTTGCCCGATGTATATGCCGTTGGCGATGTTATCAGCAAAAAATACCGTCAGATTACTACTGCAGTAGCCGACGGGACTATTGCAGCCATCTCGATTGCCCGTGAACTAAATTAACCGTTTCTTCAAAAATTATCCAAATGGAAACCAAAGATTTGATTATCGAAAAAGAGAGTCGGTTTGATTTCGACACGACTGTCGGGAAGCTAATAGAACTGGCAACAGCACGCAGTTGGGGCAATCCGGCCAATCACGACTTGCAGCAAACGCTGGCTAAATCGGGCAAAACGGTTAAGCCGGTAAAGATTATTGAAATCTGCAAGCCACAATATTCGGGACAAATGCTCGAGAAAAACCACGAGCGCATTGCCTCGGTAATGATGCCTTGCCGCATTTCGGTTTATGAGAAAGAGGATGGAAAAATCTATATTTCGATGATTAACGGCCATGCCCTGGCGGCGGCCATGCCTCCATCGACCATTGATATCATGAGCCAGGCAGCATTGGAAATTGATGAGATTGTTGCGGAAGTAATCTTACAATCGAACTGAGATATGAAACAGAGAGAGTTAGCCAATCCGGCTAATCTCTTCCAGTTTCGGGCGGTTTAACACCCCAATGTTTTTTTCGCTGAGGGCTATCAATCCCTCTTTTTCCAAATTTTTCAGGATTTTCACCGTGCTCTCGGTTGATAACCCCGAAAATTCGGCTATTTCTTTTCGCGTAAGCAAAGAGGTGATATCGTTGCCGTTGAACTGTTCGGAGGTAAGATAGAGCAAGGTGTCGGCCATGCGTCCGTTCATTTGCTTGAATGTCAACACCCGAATCGTTTCAAAAAGGCTTGAATTTTCTTCGACATAACGTCGCATCATATTGAACGAAAAGAGCCCATTTTGCTTCGACACATTGATTAACGCATCTTTTTCAATCAAATACACCTGTGTTTCGGTGATGGCTACCGCCGAATAATCGAACCTGTTTTCCCCGAATACCGATGAAAGTCCGACAAACTCGCCGGGTTTGATAATCCGCAAATTTTGGTTGTATTTGCTGTTCCCCTCGACATATTGCTTTGCAAAACCGTTAATCACAAACAACACATACGATGCAAAAGCACCTTGCTTGGTCAGGTTTTCGCCTTTGTGAAAAAGCACCTGTGTTTTACAGGAACGGATCAACTCCGCCTCCTCAGCTGAGAGCAGTTGAAAGCAAGGCGCCTGAATATCGCAAATAAAATCGCCGTCGGTTTCTGCAATGGTTTTCATCGGGTTTCCATTTGTATATCGTTGGTTACAAAAATAATATTTAATCCGGGCTTTGTGTCTCCTGCCTACTGGGTTCTGCAACGATCAATCTATGTCAATAAAAAAGTTGAGCTATCTCAATTGTGCCACAGCATTACTACAATGACAAAAAATTGGGGGAGAGATGTGGCATTCTTAATTTTGTCGTGTAAAAATTTATGGATTTCGAAAAGATGCTTTACACCAATCTGAAACATATTGAAACCGCAGCCGAATGGGTACAAGCCACTGCCGGGAGCGAAAGCATGGTGCTCTTTTGCGGAAGAATGGACAGCGAGAGCATTCGGTTATACCGTGTTGCCGAAAAATTGGAAAAAGAGTTTGCCCAAGTTCGCTTTTTCGATCTCGAAGCTGACAATCCCGATACCTTTCGCTTTGTAGCGGAAATTGTAGCGACCGAAGAAAGGCAGCTTCCGATGGCCCTGCTCTTCCGAAACGGAGAAGTTATTGGAACAATCGCCGGAACGGGCGACGAAGAATTGGTAAAGCAACATTTGTTAACCCAATTTGGAAGAAACCTTCAAACAACAAAAATTTAATATCAATCAATTATGATACAGATAATTATTCTGGTTGCCATATTTCTTGTAATTGCCTTCTTTATTCTGGTACGAATTGCACAGAATCGGATGAAGAAGATGCCAATGGTTGAAGATCATGCCAAAATACTGACCCTTACCGATAAGAATTTCAATAACCTGTTGAAGAATAAAGTCGTTCTGGTCGATTTTTGGGCTTCGTGGTGCGCGCCTTGCCGGATGATGGCTCCCGTACTGAACGAAGTAGCGGCCCAACTCGACAGCAATAAAGCAGTAGGCAAACTCAATATCGAACAGTTTCAGCAAATTGCTTCGAAATATAAAATCAGGAGCATTCCCACGATGGTCCTTTACAAAAACGGGAAAGAGATAAACCGCTTCGTTGGTATCAAATCGAAAGAATTCTTACTGAACGAGATAGCCAAAGCATAAAATACAAATAACATACAGATTTAATGAATATTTCAAAAAAAGATATGGAAAAGATTATTGTGATAGGCGGAGTTGCCGCCGGAGCTACAGCGGCAGCTAAATTGCGCCGTCTCTCGCCCGATGCCGAAATTGTCATGTTGGAAGCCGGCTCCGATATTTCGTTTGCCAACTGTGGGTTACCCTACTACATTGGCGGCGATATCAAAAGCCGTTCGAAACTGATCCTGCAAAGCCCGGAGAGCTTTAATGAGCAATATGGCGTTGAAGTACATACGCATACAATTGTCACTGCAATCGATCGTAAAGCAAAAACCATTGTTGCGATGGATACCCGCAGCGGTGAACAAAAAAGTTTTCAATATACAAAACTGATTCTGGCCCAGGGCGGCCGACCGGTAAAACCGAATCTTCAGGGAGCCGAAGCCGACCATGTTTTCACCCTTTGGACATTGGAAGATATGGACAAGATCGATAACTTCCTGAAAGAGAAAAATCCCGAAACTGCAGTCGTTGTAGGTGGTGGTTTTATTGGCCTCGAAATGGTTGAAGCACTGGTAAAACGCGGGTTGAAAGTGGATGTGGTGGAAATGATGCCCCATGTGATGGCCTTAATGGAAGCTGAAACAGCCGGATTTATCGAGAACGAAATGCTTTCGTATGGCGTTGGTATCCACACCGGAGTTGGCGTTACCGAAATCAAAACCCATGCAGTAAAACTCGACAACGGGAAATTACTCGATGCCGATATGGTTTTACTCTCCATAGGTGTTCGCCCAACATTACAACTGGCCAAAGAGGCTGGGCTGGAAATTGGCGAAGCCGGCGGATTGTTGGTTAACCCACAATTGCAAACCTCCGACCCTGATATTTTTGCTGCAGGCGACATGGTTGAAATCGAACATCGCGTCAACGGCAGAAAAGTTCGTATCCCGTTGGCAGGACCAGCCAATCGTCAGGGGCGTATTGCCGCTGAAAATGCACTGGGTGGCAACCATTCCTACAAAGGTTCTATAGGCACATCAGTGGTCAGGGTTTTCGAAGCAGTGGCCGGTATCACCGGGTTGTCGCTTAAGCAGGCTCGCGCTGCCGGTATTGATGCCGACGCCGTGGTGGTACACAAAGAACACCACACCGCTTATTTCCCAGGTTCGGAGAATGTAACAGCAATGCTGGTTTACGACCGAAAAAGCGGAATTGTACTTGGCGGTCAGACTGCCGGTTACAAAGGTGCCGACAAAAGGCTCGACGTGATTGCCACCGCAACTGCATCAAAACTGACGGTCAGCGATTTGGCCGATATCGACTTTGCCTATTCTCCCCCGATTGGTACAGCCAACGACGCAATGAATATGGCTGCCTACACGGCCGAGAACCGGATTTCGGGCTACAGCCCATCGGTTACCGTATCGGAACTCGACAACTTGATTGCAGACAAAAACCCGGTTTGGATCGATGTACGCGATATTTTCGCTTTCGGGAAAAGCCATGTGCATGGAGCCATCCATATCCCGCTGGAGATTCTGCCTCAACAGCTTCACTCAATCCCATCCAACCGTCCGGTGATTGTTTACGATGAAACAGGAAAGAAAGGTCATCAGGCACTTCGTACACTGATAGGTGCTGGGCTCAACGATGTTACCAATATTTCGGGTGGACATATTTCACTTCAACGGCAAGCCAGAACGGTTGGCTTCAAACAGATTAAAATTGATTTATTGCCGATAGAATCGAAATCGGTGGAAGAAGAGGTTGCCAAAACCGAAGAAAAGAGCTACAGCAAGGCCAGCGATAGCAATAGCCCGATAGTAGTCGACGTTCGTACGCCCGAAGAGTTTCATTCCGGAGCCTATCCCGGTGCCGTCAATATCCCACTCGACGAGCTGATGCACCGACATGAAGAATTAGGCAATAATGCATCACGCGAAATTGTAGTTTACTGTGCGTCGGGCGCTCGCTCGGCATACGCACAGCGGATGCTGACGCAAATAGGTTATACCCAGGTCAAAAACGGTGGTGGAATAGCAGCTATGATGGCCCGGCGCAACAGCGTTATAGCCCAGCCAGCACAAGCATCAGACAAACCGTTGGTGGTCGATGTCAGAACACCCGAAGAGTTTCGTGGGGGAGCCTTTCCGGGAGCCGTCAATATCCCGTTAGACGAACTTCAGAACCGCATTGGTGAACTGGGAAGTAAATCGAGGGAGATTACCTTGTATTGCGCTTCTGGAGCACGTTCAGCCTACGCACAACGTTATCTTCAACAGATGGGCTTCACTCAGGTAAAAAACGGCGGGGGCTTGATGCACATGATGATGAAGAGATAGAGAAAGTCTGAAATAAAAATACAATATCCGAGTTAGCTTTTTTCGGGCAGGAAACGCCAGAACCGTTTGGGCAGAAACTGACGATGGACTTTATAGTTGCGCCTTTCTTCTATGTTGATAGAATGATAATACAGTTTCCATAGTGATTGAAATTTAATCTCAGCCGGATCGAGAAATTGGTCGTAGAGCTGTCCTGAATGGCGGTTCACGGGCAAGTTATCAAATGAGATGCGGCTGACGGTTTTTAAATCCCAGTGAAAGCCATAATTCCGTTTCAAGTCGTACAGTGTCCATATCTGGTCGGCAAATCTATCCTTAAAATGGGGAATGACCAATGGCAGCACATCGTATTGCGGCAGAAACGAAGCATAATAACTACCGTCGCCGGTTTGTTGAAAGCGCGTAAACATCTGAATTCGGTGCGCTTCGCGAACAACCTTTCGGTGAAGTTTCATTACTTCAAGTACCGGTAGCAGTGAAAAGTCGGATTCGATATTGTGCTCTTTCTCAACAACTAAGGCAATGTATTGAAATATCAACATGGGCACGTCCGGCAGTCCCGACAGGAAAACTCGATAAAGACGGTGCGCATTTTCACCTGAAGTGCGCTCCGCGACCTTTTTCCAAACACGTGCAGCTTTCTCTTCTTCGGTGGCAATGATAATTCTTTCGGCAAAAAGCGGAGGCTGTGCTCCATTTTCAGCAAAAAAAGCATCGGGCACCATCTTGAGTCGGTAACTCTCGAAAATGGAGGTAAGTAACCCTTCAAAACTATTGTCAAAAACGAAGGCAATCATTCCGTTAAAGCAATAGGTGTTTTTACGGGCTGAAAAAGATGCAGTTGAATCGCGTCTGCGGGTTTTTGTCCGGTAAGCAAAATGGCCCGAACCTTTTCCGGCGATAGTTCCTGAATGGAAGATTTACCCTTCAGTTCGTTGCAGGTGATAAAATATTGAGCCCGTTTCATCACCACACCCATCTTTTTCAGGTGAACGGAAGTGAGCCGTCCGTTTCGTCGTCCGGCAAGAATGAGTTGTACCGATTTGGGGCCAATTCCCGGAACCCGGAGCAACAGGTGGGGATCTGCCCGGTTTATATCTACCGGATAGAGCCATGGGTTTCGCAACGCGTAGGCAATTTTGGGGTCTAATGCCAGATCGAGATCGGGTTGTTGGTCGTTAACAATCTCGTCGACATGAAACCCATAGAAACGCATCAACCAATCGGCCTCGTAGAGACGGTGTTCTCGCTGCAACGGCGGAACCCGCAACGCCGGAAGCCTTTTATCGTACTCGTTTACCGGAATATATCCCGAATAATAGACCCGCTTTAGTTTACGCTGGTTGTACAAAGCATTCGAAAGTTTAAGAATGGTGCGGTCTGTATCGTCGGTCGCCCCAATTATCAATTGGGTACTCTGTCCGGCCGGTGAAAATTTTTCAACCCGCTTGAACTTTTGCCTCTCCTCTTTATATGCGTTAATCCCATCAGTTATCATCCGGATAGGTTTAAGAATCGATTCGAAATTTTTTTCCGGGGCCAGCCTTTTCAAATTATTCTCAGTTGCAATTTCCATGTTGACACTTAACCTGTCGGCCCATTTACCGGCCTCGCGTATCAATTCCTGACTTGCTCCCGGAATGACTTTCATGTGGATATAACCGTTGTATCGATGACGGGTCCGCAAATCCTTGACTGCTGCAATCATCTGCTCCATAGTATATTCAGCATTTCGCAGCACTCCCGAACTGAGAAAAAGGCCTTCGATATAATTTCGCCTGTAAAAACCTATCACCAGTTCCGAAATTTCGTCGGGGGTAAAGGCGGCCCGCTGGTGGTCGTTGCTGCGCCGGTTCACACAGTAGGCACAATCGTAGATGCAATGGTTGCTCATCATTACCTTAAGCAGCGAAATGCAGCGCCCGTCTTCAGTAAAACTATGGCAAATGCCCCATGCCGAAGCATTTCCTAAGCCACCCTGGGTGTTTGGCCGCTCGGTACCACTCGACACGCACGACACATCGTATTTAGCCGACTCAGCCAGAATCTTCAACTTTGCAAACAGCTTCTCCGAAATCATCCTCTTGATTATTATTTAATCATTTCATCCGACATTAAAATAATCAAAAATAAATATCCTTTTAATAATCTTTAAAAAAGTTGATTAATTGATAACCAATTTCATCCTGTAAATGACCCCTAAAGCTTGATTTTGAGCATTTTTTTGCTTAACTTTCTTATCCTGTATATCGAAATAAGAAAGGAGAAGATTATGCCCACACAACAACTAAAAGAATTCCTCGATCGGCAGCAAATCGCTTACACATCTGTTAAACACCAGGCTGCATCAACAACCCAGCGCATAGCGGCAGTCGCACATGTTTCAGGCGATGCCCTGGCAAAAACCGTGATGATAACAATCGACGGAGCAATGGCAATGGCTGTTTTACCGGCTCCACAACATCTCGACATCGAAAAACTGCGACAAGCAGTCGCTGCGCAAAAGATTGATTTGGCAACAGAAATGGCATTTGTGAACCGCTTTCCCGACTGCGAGGCCGGAGCAATGCCACCTTTCGGAAACCTTTACGGGATGAAGGTTTTTTTAGATAAATCACTTTCTCTGCATAACGAAATCTGGTTTAATGCCGGTACACACAGCGAACTGTTGAAAATGGCTATAGCCGACTTTATCGGGCTTATTCAGCCTGAGATTATAGATTTCAGCAGATAGCTTACCAAAATAGCAATGCCGGATACACTGCTGATAATTATGGAAAATCAACGAATTGCATTAATTTACAGAAAATGATAAAGAAAAAAAGCCGCTTAACAATGATGCTAAGCGGCTTGTACCCGGGGCGGGAATCGAACCCGCACGATATTGCTATCACTGGATTTTGAGTCCAGCGCGTCTACCAATTCCGCCACCCGGGCGCGTAGACTGCTTTTTGGAACAGCGGTGCAAAGATAACCCAATTTTCTAATCTCCGAAATTTTTTCCCAAAAAATGAGTCCGACACCCTAATCATTGTCTTAAATCTTTAAACTGATATTGAACATTTGTCATCTGAATTGCCGACAAATCAAATAAAACAATAATTTTGTTAAGGGAGTTTTGGCAGTTGATTGTCATGTGAAATATCCCGATTTTGATACCCTATGTCCAACGGAGACGATAAATATCTTTTCGACGCCATACGTCACGACGACCGCAAAGCATACGAAGCCATTTTCCGTCAGTATTATAAACCACTGGCGGGTTATGCCTTTCGGTTTTTGGGCGAAATGGCTTCAGCCGAGAATATCGTGCAGGATGTTTTCCTCCGTCTATGGCAAAAAAGAAAAGAGTTGGTTATCACCACCTCGCTGCAAAATTATCTGTTTCGTTCGGTAAAGAATCATTGCCTGAACCACCTCGATCACGAAAAAATCAAGAGTAGCTACACCAAATCGGTCGTATGTCGCGAAGCTGACAGACACGACTTTGGAGAATTCTTCCCGGAAATTGGCCTGCTGCACAAAATCGAAGTGGCTATTGGCGCACTTCCCGACAAGCGACAAGAAATTTTCAGGCTGGCCCGCGAAGAGGGGTTGAAATATCGCGAAATAGCTGAGCGGCTTGGCCTATCGGCGAAAACAGTCGAAGCTCAAATGACCCTTGCACTGAAATCGTTACGCGATACCTTGAAAGAGTATCGCAACCTGACCCTTTTTTTTATTTTCAGGAGTAAGGGTATTTAGCTATTTACCTGTCATAATGAAAGATTACAATAAAAAAAGAACCGGGAAATGTTGTGAAAACACCTAAAACCCGATGATAACAACAGACAAACGTGAAAACTGAGCATATAACACCCTACGAAAAAGAGGCCAAATGGACGGCGTTCCTGAATGGAGAGCCTGACACTGAGGCCCCGCTGCCCGAAGATGTTGATGGCTTCTCCGACTTTGAGCAGACCTGGGAACTTACTGGCATTGCCTACAGCCACGAGATGGCCGATACAGATGCCGCATGGCAAAAAATCAATCAAAAAATTACGGCTCCACATACCCGTATCATCCAATATATCCATCCGGTACTGAGGTATGCCGCTGTTTTGCTGGTCGTTGCTGGATTAGCTTTTGCAGCACGATACTATTTTACTGTAACACCCGAAAACATTGTTCCTGCCAGCCAACTGATTGCAGTAAGTACGATTGCCCAACCCGACAACATTTCGACTGTTACGCTGCCAGATGGCTCTATAGTTCAGTTAAATGCCAACACCAAACTGGAATATCCCGAAAAATTTGATCAAAAAATCAGGGTGGTAAAACTCTCGGGCGAAGCCTTTTTTAAGGTTGCCCACAACAGCCAATGTCCCTTTGTGATTGAAACCGAAGGGGCAGCTGTTGAAGTATTGGGCACATCGTTTAACGTTTCGGCCTACCCGGGCAACCATACCGTGGAAGTGAACGTGGCCACGGGAAAAGTCAGGCTTACCGAACGGATTGGCGAGAGTACCGAACAGGCCAAAGCCATTTTGCCAGCTGGTACCAGCGGAAGAATCGATCTGGTTACCGGAACCATTACCACCAATAATCACTTGTCAGTCAATTATCTTTCGTGGATTACCAAAGTGATAGAGTTTCAACGCACACCGCTTGCCGAGGCTTTCAGCCAGCTCGAAAACATCTATCATATCGATATCTCGTATGCCGACGAAACCATCGCTGCGCTACCTTATACCGCTAATTTTGCCAACAATGAAATTGATTATATTATGGATGTGATTGCCCGGACACACAATCTTTCCGTTACGAAAACCGGTAGCAGCTATCTCTTCGCGAGAAAGTAAATGGTGCCTGTCGTTTCGGTAGCTTTTGTCGCAGCACACCCACCCTTCTAAACAACCAACTTCTTACCTATGCGGCATTATTGTGCAGCGTTCGTTATCGTTTTCATTCTGTTGCAAGGGCAACTTTACGCCCAGGAAAGTTTGACTTTGCTGGAGCGAAAGTTTGCGTTTCATATTACTAACACCTCAACCGAAGACATTCTTGAAAAACTGGTAATCGATAACGACCTTTTCTTTTCATACAACCCCGACATTCTGCCTACCGAAAAATATACGTTCGATTTCGAAGCTGTTACATTAGGCGAATTACTTCACAAGATTCTTCCGCCCGACAACTTTTATGTTGAGGTATCCGACAATCAAATCATTATTACCAAAAAAGAACCCGAACCATTACGAATTTCGGGACAGGTAACCGATGCCGATGAACAAAATCCAGTTCCCTATGCCTCTGTTACCATTGGGGACGAGAGTATTGGCACCATGACCAATCAAGACGGCCGATACGATTTGGTCATCCCTTTCAGGTTGCGAAACAGTCGAATCAATTTCAGGTGCCTGGGCTATTCCGAGGAGACCATTCCACTTACCGACACAACCAAAACACTAAATATCAACATCAATCCAGTGTCGATTAAACTGCGCGAGATTGAAGTTCGGCCTGTATTCCCCGAACAGATACTCAAAACCTTCAGGCAAAAAATCGATGAAAATTACGAGCAGGAACCACAGTTAATGGTCACCTTCTATCGTGAAACAGTAACGCAGGACGGCATCTACCTTGGTGTATGGGAAGCTGTAATGGAGATGCTGAAAACGACCTACCTGTCAGAAGTCAGTGATAAAGTTAGGTTTTTGAAAGGCCGGAAAAGAGAGATCAACCCGGCACACCACAACATCAAATTGAAGATGCAGGGTGGCCCGTGGTATATCAACAAGCTCGATGTGGTGAAAACCATGGAGTCGTTTTTGTCGCCTGAATTTGAGCATCTTTACGAGTATAAGTTCGACCAGCCCGAAATGCTCAATAACCGCGTCACCTGGGTGATTCGATTTAACAGAAAAGAGGATGTCGATTTTCCATGTTTTTACGGAAGGCTTCTTTTCGATTCTGATACTTACGCATTGGTAGGGGCCGAGTTCTCGTTCGATAAAAAAAGCCTGAAAATCAACGGAGAAACATTTATTAAACGTGAACCCACCGGGATTGAGACCCGCCCCGAAATGGTCAATTATATTGTCAACTATCGCCTGTTCAATGGGAAATGGCAATTTTACTCGGCCCACAGCGATGTTCTTTTCAGGATAAAACAGAAAAAAAGTTTCAAAACAGAATATCGGAGCACAACTGATGTGCTGGTGACCCAACAATACACCTTTCCACGAAAAGCACGGTTTGGCCCGGAAGGTGTTTTCCGGGCTGACGATATCTTTTCAGATGTCATCGGTCCGTATGATCCCGATTTTTGGGGAAACTACAACGTTATCCGTCCCGATGAAGATCTCACTAACGCCATTAAAAACGCAAGACTATTGCCCGAAGATGAATAATTACAAAACACTAAATATCAAAACAATGAAAACAAGGAGGTTATTAAGCCTGCTTTTTGTGATGACGATCGGGTTGTCATCGCTTCACACAGCAGCACAGTCGGTCGATTACGTTTCACGCCTGAAATCACAACTTTTCTTTTATCGGACACAGAATGCCGTTCAGTCGGTCGTGATTCAAACCGACAAAACCCTTTATCGTCAGGGAGAATTCATTTGGCTGAAGAGTTTTGTAGTCGATGCCCTTACCAAAAACCTGTCGCTAAAAAGCCTGTCAGTCAACGTTGTAATTTTGGATAACGAAGGAAACACCGTAACCGAAGCGATCTTTCCGCTCGATGGGGGAAGATCGAGCGGAACGATTCAACTTCCGGCCGATTTAGCCAATGGACAATACACCCTCGCGGCTTACACCAGCGAAATGACCAATGGTTCAGCCTGCGATGCTTTCTACAAGACCCTCTACATTTGCCGTCCCGAAAATCTCGATGCCATTGGCGAAATTATCTTCAATAAAGAAATGGCTTCGGCCAATAAAGAAAGTGCCTCTATTCAACTGAAAGGGCTTTATAAAGAGCAGGTTTCCGGGAAGAAATTCGACTATACAGTCACTGCCGGCGAGAAAGAACTCCTGTCGGGCAAAGGCAAAACCGGTCCCGACGGGAAAGGTGAGATTTCAATTTTAACTCCCGGAACAAATGTTGACGACCCGGCGGTGCTTTCTGTAACGTTGCAAAATGGCGCCAACAGTATTACGCTTCAAAAAAAGATTCCATTGCCAACAGAGAAAGTTGAAGTTGCTTTTTATCCCGAAGGAGGAAACCGTGTTGCCGGAATACCACAATTGGTTGTGTTTAAAACCAAAGATCATTTCGGACAACCTGTTGCTATTGAGGGCGATGTTATTACAGAATCGGGTGCATTTATTACCAAAGCGATGACCTTGCGTGACGGGTTGGGAATATTTCACCTGCAAAACAACGAACCGGGTAATCTCAAGCTCAAAATTACCGGCACCATCGGCAAAGGCCAGGAGGTTGCGCTGCCGCGAATCAACAACGATGCCATGGCTATTTCGGTTAAGAAAAACGATGGTACAAACTTGAGCGTAATGCTTGCTTCGTCGCCTAATAGCACAAACAAACAGTTTTCGATGATAGCTGTCTGCGGCGGCGAACTGGTTTGGGCAAGCGAATTCGAACTTGCCAAAGCAGGAATTATCAATATACCATTGGCCGATTTTACTCAGCCCATAGCGGCACTTGTGGCATTTAACAACCAAGGCAAATTGGTTGGCGAAAGGCTTTTTTCAACAGGGAAAGGGGCTGTTTCCAACGTAACTATCGAAACCGATAAAACCGAATATCCGGTCGATGGAAGTAGCAGGGCCAACATCACGATCCGCGATGCCCAGGGAAACCCTCAATTGGCCGAATTATCAACCAGCATTGCCGACATCGCGACCCAACCCGCCAATGATCCCATTTTTAAAAACCTGACCCTCGGATTGAAAGAAACAATTCCATCGAGTATAACTTTGGCTTCGTCCGATCGTTTAATTATGGATTACAGTCTGATAAGCAACCAACTAAAAGGTGTAAACTGGGAAAAAATTATGGCAATCGACCCGGAGAAACCGGCTCCGATTTACCAAAACGCCAAAAGAGTGTCGGGTTCTGTCACTGATAGTCAAGGTAATCCTGTACCAAATGCACTGATTAATCTCTCATCGGTATCAATGCAGCAATTTAAAGGGCGAAGCAACCAGCATGGCGAATTCGAAATTGTGGTCCCCATCTTGCTCGAAAAGAAAAGCCTGACGGTTTCGGCCAGCGACAGCACCGGCAAAGGAACCTACAAAGTGACGTTGAACAGCAGTTTCAACGAAGAGGTAGTCAGTTATCTGAAGAATCATCCAAAGCTGAACGATTGGTCGGTTTTAGCCGATATGAAAGAATACTTCGATAGCAACCCATCATTTGAAAATGCAAATCCTACGCCCAAAAGCAGCGTTGCTCCGCGGCTTAACGAGAGTGCGGTAAAAAGTTATCTGCGCGATGCCACGTCGATGCTTGATGTAGTTAAAGCCATCAGACCATACGAGTTAATGGGCGGAAAGATTGTCTTCCGCGGAAGCAACTCGTTCTACAATCAGGATGGGGCTTTAATCGTTATCGACGGCCAGAAACATGGCACAGATGCCTCGTTTCTCGAAAGCATCTCGCCAAAAGAGGTTGAAGATGTCAGGGTATTGGTCGATCCGATAGAAATGTCGCGATACACCGCATTAAACACTGTTGGAGTAATCGAAATCACACTTCGCAAGGGGAAAATGGAAACTCCCGAGCAAGCTGCAGCTCAAATGTCAAATGTCAGGATGAACCAGACGTTTGCCCAAACCCCTATTGGGAATGTAAAAAACAACTTGGTAACCACACTCTTGTGGACCCCTGCCGTTTCGACCAGCAATGGAAATGAAGCCATTCTAAACTTCAACACCGCCAAAATCAAATCCAACTATGTTATCAAAGTAGCCGGGTTTACCGATAAAGGTGAATGGGTTGAAGCAGAGAAAATTATTTCAGTAAAATAGGGAACTGATAAAAAATAGGGTACGGGAATTTAAACTATCTGTCGAGCCAGTTTTTAAATTCCTGTACCCTCTCTCGCGCGACTACCAGTTCGTTGGCTGACACTCCGTCAACTTTCAGTAAAAGCCTCGAATTGCTCCACGACAATATATGGGTACAGGCTGATATCGACACAATATATTTTCGGTTGATACGAAAAAATTTAGCTGGCTCGAGCATTGGTGCAATCTGTTCGAGTGCAATATCAACGGCATAACAATGTTTGTCGGCCGAAAGAAGAAAAGTCGATTTCTCCTGGCTAAAAAAAAGCAAAATTTCATCGACCGGTACCGATCTGATTTTATCGCCCACCTTGACCAGAAACCTCGATTTGTAACTATCGGTAGCTTCCAAAGTTTTGATGTAAAGCAGTTTAGAAAGCATCAACCCAGGCATAAAACGCCCGGCCTTCTCCAATGCCTGTTTCAACCGCTCCTCCTCGACAGGTTTAAGCAGATAATCGATCCCGTTTGTTTTAAAAGCTTCAATCGCATAATGGTCGTAAGCAGTGGTAAAAATAATCGGGCATTGGATATTGATCTGCCCAAAGATGGCAAAACTAAGTCCATCAGCAAGTTGAACATCAGAAAAAAGAATGTCGGGCGTACCATTCTGCTGAAAATACTTCACCGAATCGCGCACCGATTCCAGCCGGGCTACAACTTTAACATTGCTATCGACCCGTGCCAGCATCCTTTCCAAATGGCTGGCTGCACGCGGTTCGTCTTCGAGAATAACGGCCTTCATGATATAATTTGTTGGATAACCGGAATTTTAACTTTAAATTTTTCACTTCCCGAAATCACTTCGATCGGTTTGTTGCTAAAAAAAGCAAACTGCTGGATAATATTCTTCAACCCGGTTCCTGACGAATATTCGCCAACCGCTTTGGGACGAAAATCATTCTCCACCTCAATATATTCGCCACACTGACAAATGGTGATATGCAGCGGAAAAGCCTCTGAAACTTCGTTGTGCTTTACCGCATTTTCGATAAGCAATTGAAGCGTCATTGGCACAATCATCACATTATCATCTAATCTTAGATCGATTTCGATTTTCAATTTTTCTTCAAAACGGGTTTTCAGCAAGAAAATATAGGAGCGGATAAATTGAACCTCTTCGGCCAGCGAAACCAACTCTTTGTCGCGGCTCTCGATTACATAGCGAAATAAATCGCTTAGCTGACGGATAAATTTTATGGCCAACTGCTGATTGTCGTACACCAAATCGCTTAGTACATTCAGACTGTTGAACAAAAAATGAGGGTTAATCTGACTGCGAAGCGATTCATATTTATAGGCCAACATTTCGGCTTTCAGTTTTTCGGCCTGAACAAAAGAGGCTTTCCAGTCGAAAAAGAAAGAAGTGGCAAAAAATATGAGCGAAATAATGAACGATATAAGCAATGTGTAGGGTATCGAATAGCGGATTGACGGCCATGCCTGATGCAGCGGAACGTTAGTCCAAATATAAAAATTGACAAATTGCACGACAACGAATGCCCCTGCCGAATAAAGGACAAATGCCATAATCTCGAGCAATAGCTTTTTCACAGGAGCATCCATCCACGAGTATCTTTTGTCAATAACATGTGCAACAAAACTCAAGCCACCCCACTGCGTGGCGCAAATACTAAACCCCCAGAGAAAGGCAATGAATAGAGATCCTTTACCTTCAAACCGGTTCATAAAGAAAACCATGATAAAAATGCTCAACAAACTGTTGAAGAATAAAAACCATAGGATTCCCAATATCCGCTTACGAACTTTATCTGATAACAATAAACCCATCATACATTGCTTATGTCTGATTTAAAAAATCTAATGGTCAGTCCCTATTAACATTGTAACACAGACTGACCAACTAAAATGCTTTCAACAGATTACTCACATCCTTTCAGGATGCCGGCCATCTGATCTTTTCCCCACATGGGGTAAAGCGGCGATTTTGGAACATACTCGTCCCATTTGGCCATCAATTCTTTGGCTTCGGGGCAATACGATTTCGGATCCTGGCCCATGTAAGGTGCGGCACCCATATCGAGTTGCAGTTTCATCATTTTTGCCCTCGGGTTACCGGGTTCGAGAGCCAATGCCTTTTCGAGCGATGTTGAAGCCATTGAACTGTATTGCATTCCGCGCTCCATCGGGTTAATCACCAGTCGGCCAACATAGAAAAATGCCTGAAGGGTATTGACTTCCGATTCATTAGGGACCGTTTCCGTCAACTTATTCAATATCTTTTCGGCTTCATCCAAATAGCTTTCTTTCTTGTTGGTGTCAGTCGGTTCCATAAAACTCATCAAAATAAAGCATTGTGCCTGATAGTAAAGTGGCAGCCACTCTGTCGGTTCTGCATTAGCTATCATCTGAAACTGATTCCCCAGTTGCTGCACATCGGCTACCGAACTGATTTGCTGAAACTTTCCAAGCGCAGTTTGCATCGACTGCTGATATTCCTGGCTTTGGGCAAATGTAACGCGACTAATCGTGAGGATGGCTACAATAAAAAATAATCTTGTCATGACTTTGGTTTTTTAAATTGTGACTACTAATGTAATGATTTATATTCTGTTGATTTAAAATTTATTCCTATTGGGATTATTCAATTTTATCGAGTTGGTTGGCGCTCCTACCTTTGGTAAGTGTGATAAAACAACCCAATACATAAAAGCGATCCGACTCGGGAACAACAGGTGCCGAAGGATAAAACCCGCCGCTGTCAGGTAACTCGCTGTAACGACGGCCATACTCATTTTTAAACCCAAAGACATTGGTTACAGCTCCATAAACGATTATATTCTGGCGGAACAAATAGCTCCAACTCATATCGACAGAGCGGTAAGGCGACATCTTCACCCCGTTAAAAATAGTAGAGTTAGGGTCGTTGTAAACTCTTGGTGATGCATATTTCATATTCACACCCAACATCGAGCGCCATTCGCCTATCCAATGTTTATACACTACCGAAATGTTGTGTTTGCTGGCAAACGAGGGCACTGCCTGTTCGGGGAAATCACGGTAATCGCGCTGAGTGTCCAGGTAGGAGTAAGAAATCCAGTAGTCACCGTTTTTAATGGTTTTTCGGTCGCGCCAAAAGAGGTCGAGACCGGCAGCATACCCTTTACCGCTATTGTTGTAGCCCGAAGGGAAATAGAACGGTTCGCCGGTATATTTGACCAGATCGCGATAATCTTTGTAATAAAGCTCGAAGCGAAGGGTACGGCGGTCGCTCTCCGACTGAAACGTGAGGGTGTAGTGGTCGGCACGCTCCTGTTCCAGCGAGTGGGTATAGTACAATATTGAGTCGAGCGGTGCCTGATAAAACCAGCCATAAGCAGCCGATAGCTGTGTTTTTTGGCTTACTTTATAGGCAAAAGAGAGGCGAGGCGAGAAATTTCCGCCCAAGAGCAAATCGGACCAGGCCAATCGTGCACCTACGCGGGCAACAAATCTCGACGAAGCGTAGAGCTGTGCTTCGGCAAAGGTAGCCAACTGATTATTGCGGAATGCCGAAGAGAGTACATTGCCTGAAAAATTGACTTCGCGGCTGGCGCGACGAGCCATATAATCGGTGCCAAATTTCACGCTCACTCTATCGCTACAGGTGTAGTTGAAAACCGCTTTTAGCTGCCCGCCCGAAAGAAGTTGATCGATCTTAAAATCCTGATAAACCACCTCATCGATGCTGCGGGTAAATGACCCGGCCAGTTGCACACCCCACTTTTTCCCAATCAGCCTGTTCCACGAACTGGTCGCAAAATAGTTGCCATTGGTAAGTTGATAGTCAACCGGCCCCTCTTCGGCAAAATCGAATTGCTTCACCGTAAAACGGCCATAATCGTAGTTGGTATAGAGCTTTAGCATTCCGCTGCCAGCTGTTTTCTGTCTAAGGCTGACGGCGCCGTTGAGTGATTCGGGATAGTGTTTCCAGTCGTATGCTTGAGGCACCAGTTTCATATAGGGAAGCAAATTGTTGTAGGCCACCGTGGCTGTTACTGCACCATCGTTCCATTTTTTGGTTCCGGCTGCTTCTACTCCCACCGATAAAAATGAGAGGTCGAGCTGTTCTTCCGCTGGCATATCGTTGGTATTCAGAATCAAAACCGACGAAAGTGCATCGCCGTACTCGGCAGAATAACCTCCTGTACTGAAAAGTGTTCCTTTAAACATAAACGGATTGAATCGGCCTCGCGTGGCCATATTGGGGGCCGACGACTGGTAGGGAACCAATACTAAAGCTCCGTCGATATAGGTTTTCGACTCTTCACTGTCGCCACCTTTTACAAACAAACGGCCCGACTCGCCATTGACTGTGGTTCCCGGAAGGGATTGCAAGGCCCCGTATACATCGCCCAAAGCGCCGGCTGTCGTCATCATATCAAGCGGGGTAATGGTCACCGCCTTTCTCTTGTCACCTGCTTCAAAAGTGCCGGCAGTAATCGTTACGGCATTGAGAATATTGAATGCTTCTTTCAATTTCACAGAGACGTTAACAGAATCACCCGTCAGTTTAATTGCGAGCAATGCCGGTTCGTAACCCATAAATTCGACTTTCAGTATCTGTTCGCCAAAGCGTTGGCTTTTGAACCTGAACATTCCTCTTTCGTTGGTTGAAGTGCCATCGAAACTTCCGACCAAATAAACATTGGCACCCGGAAGGAAATCGCCATTATCCTCTTTCACCGTTCCGGTGATCACGGTTTGTGAGAAAGAAGTTAAGGCAACAAAAAGGATGACGAGGATCAAAAAACTTTTCATTTTCGACATTGGTATTAACGCCAACAAAGGTCGCGCAGGAAATTCGCAACTCAAAAAAATAGTCGCTGAACTGTCGAAAACGGTAGATGAACTGTGATGTGCTACTGTTTCAAGGGAACGTGATCAGAAAAAATCTCCGGTGTTGATATCATCGTCACGCTCCTCCTTCATCAGCTTGCTGCAGTCGAGATTGACGCTTACCCCTTCCGGCGCCTCAAAGAGAGTACGTTGCGAGAAGCCAAGTGTTGGGTCGCTGTAGACTTTGTTCATGAAATAACCATAAATCGGGAGAGCCATTGCCGCGCCCTGTCCTGCAGTGAGTCCTTCGAAGTGGATGCTGCGAAATTCGCCACCAGTCCAAACACCGGTAACCAATTCGGGGGTAACTCCCATAAACCATCCATCGGACTGGTTTTGCGTGGTGCCTGTTTTGCCCGCCACATCGGCGACAATATTCCCATAATCTACATTACGCCGAAGGCGGTTCCCGGTCCCTTCGTTGATAACTCCTTCCATCAGGTTAATCATCAGATAGGCCGTATTGGCATCGATGGCATCATGTTGCTCAGGCGAGAAGCGCGAAAGTACCGTACCGTGACGATCCTCTATTCGGTTAACATAAATCGGTTTGGTATAAACACCATGATTGGCATAGGTGCCATAAGCGCCTACCATTTCATAAATTGTGACATCGGAAGTGCCCAGAAACATCGATGGAACCGGATCTATCGGACTGACAATACCCAACTTACGCATCATGTTGGCCATCGATTGCGGATTAAACTGTTTCATAATCCAGGCCGAAATCTGGTTGACCGAATTAGCCAATCCCCATTTCAGGGTCACCATACGGCCATCATATTTTGTCTCGCCCGAGTTCTTGGCCGTCCATGTCGTTCCGTCAGGGAGAATAAAGGAGTGCTCGGTATTCGGGACCATTGTACATGGCGAATAGCCATTTTGCATCGCCAGCGTATACAGGAACGGTTTCACGGTAGACCCTACCTGCCGTTTCCCGTTTTTCACCATGTCGTACATAAAATATTTGTAGTTGGGGCCTCCCACCCACGCACGCACCTGGCCACTGGTTACATCCATAGTCATCATGGCCGAACGGAGAAATCCAAGATTATAACGGATTGAATCGAGAGGGGTCATCGTGGTATCTATTTCTCCTCTCCACGAGAAAACCGTCATTTCGACCGGTTTGGCAAACTCTTTGCGAATATCCTCTATTTTTAGCCCCTGGCCTTTTAGCGAACGATACCGATCGCTTTGTTTCATCGAAAAATCGAGCAGTTGTTGCGCCTGTTCGTCCGTAATATCGTTCGAAAAAGGCTTGTTGCGCTGACTTTTGATGCGTTGGTTGAAAAGTGGCTGTACATTCTGGGTAAGATGTCTGGTAACCGCTTCTTCGGCATACGTCTGCATCCGCATATCGATGGTCGAATAAATCTTCAATCCATCGGTATAGATATTGTAAAACGAGCCGTCCGGTTTTGGATTTTTAGCCACCCAGCCATACAGCGGATTGGTTTCCCACTCAAGCGAATCTTCGTAAAATTGCTGGTTCTGCCACGAAGCATATCTATCGCGATCGGGTTTCTGCGATGTCATTATGGTACGCAGATATTCCGTAAAATAGATGCCGGGCGTTGTTTTAAAATCCTCCTTATGAAAATTGAGGTTCAAAGGTTGGCTTTTTAACGACTCATATTCATCACGGGTGAGTTTACCATTTTTGCGCATCTGCATCAAAACGACGTTTCGTCGCTGAAGTGTAATCTCGGGACGCCGAATCGGGTTGTAATACGATGGGTTCTTGGCCATTCCTACCAGCATGGCTGCCTGCTCTACCGTAAGTTGATCGGGGGTGGTATTGAAATAAATCTGAGCTGCCGATTTAATCCCAACAGCCAGATTAAGATAATCGAACTTATTCAGATACATGGCAATAATCTCTTCCTTGGTAAAATTCCGTTCCAGTTTCACCGCAATAATCCACTCCCTGAACTTGCGAATAACCAGTTTGAATTTATTATCGATATCTTCACGTGGAAAGAGCATCTTGGCCACCTGCTGCGAAAGCGTACTGCCACCGCCGGCACTCTCATTTCCGGTAATAACTCCCTTAAATACCCGAACCAACCCGCGAAGGTCGATTCCGGAATGGCTGTAAAAACGCTCATCCTCGGTAGCAACCAAAGCATTGACGACATTGGGGCTAATCTGTTCATAAGGGACATAGGTGCGGTTTTCCTTGTAGAAATATTTCCGCATCACCTGGTTGTCAACCGTTATCACCTCCGAAGCCAGCGATGTTTCAATATTTTCAAGTTCCTCAAGGGTGGGCATAAAGCCAAGCGCACCACTGGAAATCAATGTAAAGATGAGGAGAATGGCAATAATGCCGCCGGCAAAAATGCCCCAGAAGATTTGGAGATATTTTTTGAAAGGACCGTCGAACAACTTCATAATTCAATATTGGTGAAGGATCATGTTTTTAAAAAACCGCTTACAAACATACAGAATTATTCCGTTCAGGCTCCCGAAGCCCAAAAAATAAGGGTGCAAACGGTTCGTTTACACCCTGTTCGACAATGCCTCTATTGAATTTTTTGATTCACATTGGCTACAATTCGTTCGCATTCTGCTTTGGCTTTCAACTCAATCTCCAATGCTTCCAACATTAACTTATCAACCAACGACTTATCTATTACCGACGAAGCGTTGATTTTTACATTCAGGTAAGCGCCCGAAACAGCCGTCGAGGCACAAAGTGCCCCCACCGCAGCATCGGTTGCCGAGTTGGGGTTGCCCGTTTCAGCCATCCGGCCAATCACCTCCATCGATTGATAAGCCAGTTTCATCACCTGAAACGGAACCTCAATCGCCTTCAGCGTGGCCGCCTGAATAGCCTCTTTCCGAAGTTCCTTCTGCCCGGCCGTATCTTTGGGCAGGCCAAACGCTTCCATCACCAGATTGTAGGCTTTGGTATCTTCGTCAGCCATCTTCAGCAGTTCGTTGTAGTAATATTTTCCCTTTTCGGCCCAGCCTGAAAACTCTTCCCAACGGTCGTCCCAGCCACGTTTGTGTGCCGACAGGTTGGCCACCATTGTACCTAGCGCAGCCCCATAAGCACCTACCGCAGCCGACACCGAACCACCTCCGGGGGCAGGGCTCTCCGAAGCAGTCTCTTCAGCAAAAGCAGTTAGGGTCATCTCGCGGAGCAGCTCTTTTTCGGGCTCAACCAACAGATATTCAATAATCCGCTTATGCGGATCAAATGGGGCCAACTCATCAAGGCCCAACGATCTCACCGCAATTTTGATAATCTCACTATCGGGGATACCGGTCGACCGGTTTTGCTTGCGCAGGAAATATTTACCGGCTTCGAGCATCGCCTCCAGCGGAATAAGGCCAATCAATTCTGAGCCTGTCACCCGAAGGCCACGTTCACGGGCCCGTTCGCACACCTCGTCGAAAGCTACGTGAACCGGCGTTACCGTGATGTCAGTCAGGTTCATCGATATTTGCGCAATGCCATACTCTTTGATAAACCAACCGATAGCCCGGACCTTTTTCAGCGTGCCGGGAATACGTACCGGTTCGCCATTCCCGTCCTTGATAATCTTTCCGGCAATGGGGTCGCCCTCGCGCAAAACCCGACCTGCTTCGCGCACATCGAAAGCAATGGAATTGGCCCGCCGCACCGATGTTGTATTCAAATTTACATTGTAGGCAATCAAAAAGTTGCGTGCACCAATGGCTGTAGCTCCCGACCGGGCATTGAATGTCTCGGGGCCGAAATCGGGCTTCCACTCCGGCTGCTGAATTTTGGCTTGCAATCCTTCGTACTCGCCGGCACGGCAGCTGGCCAGGCTACGTCGTTTTTCCTCGAAGGCCGCAAATTCGTAACAATAAACATGGATACCCAACTCATTGCCCACCCGTTCGGCCAACCTGCGGGCATACACCACCGTCTCTTCCATGGTCATACCTGCAATAGGAACCAACGGACAGACATCGGTAGCCCCAAAACGGGGATGCTCGCCGGTATGATGGCGCATATCTATCACTTCTGAGGCTTTTTTAATGGCTTGGAATGCAGCTTCGATAACCACCTCCGGTTCACCGGCAAAGGTAACCACCGTACGATTGGTTGCATATCCGGGATCCACATTCAGCAATCTCACGCCGGAAACCGCCTCAATGGTATCGGTAATCTGGCGAATAACTTCCATATTTCTTCCCTCGGAGAAATTGGGCACGCACTCTATTATTTGTTTCATATTTTATCTTTTAGCTTATCGACATTAGACTTTAAATATCGGGCACCGCACATCTGTCTCATCATTCAATGCCCCTCTTTTCCAAACCATTGTTGGCTTTAGCGCTCCCTGACAATAAAGAACTTCCCTGTAATCGGCAATCGGGAAGGCAATAAAATCGGCTAACATCCCTGTTTGCAAAATACCTCTGTCCTTCAGGTTTAGCGCCTGCGCCGCACGACAGGTAACAGCAGCCAGCGTCTCGGCCATCGTTAAACGCTCGAAAGCGCCTAATACGGCAGCCTGCATCAGCAATTCGCCCATGGGGGCCGAACCGGGATTCCAGTCGGAAGCAATGGCCAACGTACATCCCGCGTTGAGCAATTTGCGGGCAGGTGTAAACTGACAACCCAGCCCCATCGAAGCACCGGGCAATGCCACCGTAACAACATCTGTCAGCGCCAACAGTTGGATGGTGGCCTCGCTGACTGACTCCAGATGGTCGACACTCAGGGCGCCAAGCTGGGCGGCCAACCGCGCTCCGCCTTCAACAAATTGGTCGCCATGTATCACCAAATCAAAACCCATCGCTTTGGCCTGACGGAGAAAATGTTCAGCTTCATTTACTCCGAAAGCACCGTGATCGATAAATATATCGACCCGATGAGTTAGCTTTCGCTCCTTCAGCAGTGGCAACAGGTTATACTGCACCGATTCGAGATATTCGGAAGCCGAACCTTTAAAATCGCGCGGAACAATATGGGCTGCCAAACAGGTAGGTATCAAATCGGCCGGCTGTAGTGCATTGGCTTTTCGTATGGCTTCGACCATTTTCAATTCGGCGTCCGCATTCAGTCCGTAGCCGCTCTTTACTTCGACAGTTGTAACTCCCTGACGAAGCAGATTTTTAGCTCTCTCCATGGTCAGCACTACCAGTTCATCAGGCAAAGCCTCCCGTGTTTTGGTCACCGTATGCCAAATTCCTCCTCCGCTTTCGGCCATCTCGAGATAGCTTTTCCCGCCAAGCCGCATGGCGTAATCGGCAGCCCGGGTACCTGCAAAACAGATATGGGTATGGGCATCTATCAATCCCGGAAGGGCAATAAAATCGCCTTCCGGTTGCCCGAGCTCAAATCCTTCAACTGCTTGATATTTGGCCAGTAATTCGCCAAACAGGCCAACCTCCAGAATCTTTCCATCGGCCACAGCAATAGCCCCTTCGGCGATAATCTCCAGCTGACTGTCCTGCAACGGACCTTTCGCCGGAAGGTTATCCATGGTGAGCAACTGCCTGAACGGGCCGATAAGCTTTGTATTTCTCATTGGTACAGGCTTTATTAAAACCGAAGTCCGTGTATATCGAGTTGCCCGGTGGCCTCGTCGTAACCGGCATCGTGATGGCGGAAAATTCCCATCGCCGGGTCGTTGTGCAGCACCCTGCGGATACAGTTGGCTGCCCGGTCGGTCCCGTCGGCCAGCACCACCATTCCGGCATGTTGCGAATAGCCAATACCCACCCCGCCGCCATGGTGCAGCGAAACCCATGTGGCCCCGCCGGCCGTATTGGCCATCAGGTTCAGCAAGGGCCAGTCGGAAACGGCATCGCTGCCATCTTTCATCTTTTCTGTTTCACGATTGGGCGATGCTACTGAACCACAATCGAGATGGTCGCGCCCAATCACAATGGGGGCTTTGACCTTTCCTGTACGCACCAATTCGTTAAAAATCAAGCCCGCTTTCTCGCGTTCGCCCATACCTAACCAACATATTCTGGCCGGAAGCCCCTGAAAGGCCACCCGTTCCTGTGCTTTTTTCAGCCAGTTAATCATGTGCAGGTTATCGGGAAAAGCCTCCATCAATGCCTCATCGGTGACCCGGATATCGTCAGGGTCGCCTGATAATGCGGCCCAACGAAACGGCCCTTTGCCTTCGCAGAAGAGCGGACGGATAAACTCGGGAATAAAACCATTAAACCCAAATGCATTGGCTTCGCCCCCCTGACGGGCCATCTCGCGAAGATTATTGCCATAGTCGAAGGTTACGCTGCCGCGACGCTGCATCTCGAGCATCAACCCCACGTGGCGAGCCATACTCTTCATCGACATCGCCTTATACTTTGCAGGGTCGCTTTCCCTTAACAAAAGGGCCTCCTCAAGCGAAATCCCGTTAGGTACATAGCCATAAAGCGGATCGTGTGCCGAGGTCTGGTCGGTCAGGATTTCGGGGATAATATTGTCTTTCAGCAACTGCTCCAATACATCGCCAATATCGCCCACCAAACCCACCGAGATGGCTTCGCCTTTCGCTTTGGCTTCGAGCACCAGCTTTTTAGCCTCATCGTATTCGTACGAAATATGGTCGATATAACGTGATTGCAACCTTTTCTTAATTCTTTCCGGGTCGATATCCACACCTAAAAATGTGGCTCCGGCCAGCGTGGCGGCCAATGGCTGTGCACCGCCCATACCTCCTAATCCACCCGAAACAAGCAGCTTGTGGCGCAAATCTCCGTTGAAATATTTCCTTCCGCACGAGGCAAACGTTTCGTATGTTCCTTGCAATATTCCCTGAGAGCCGATATAAATCCAGCTTCCGGCAGTCATTTGGCCATACATCATCAGCCCGCGCCGTTTCAGCTCCTCGAAATGATCCCAGTTGGCCCATGCCGGAACGAGGTTACTGTTGGCAATCAATACCCGCGGGGCTTCGGGGTGGCTCCGTACTACCCCTGCCGGCTTGCCCGACTGTACCAGCAACGAATGCTCTTCGTCGAGTTCAAGCAATATTTTGATAATGCCTTCCAAAGCCTCCCTGTTCCGCGCAGCCTGTCCGGTACCGCCATAGACAATCAAGCCTGACGGATCTTCGGCCACTTCGGCATCGAGGTTATTCAGCAACATGCGTAGCGGCGCTTCCGTTTGCCACGAACGGGCATTCAGTTCGGCCCCACGCGGAGCTTTATAAACAGGATGACTGGCATATGCTTCAATAAATTCCGAATATTTCATCTTTCTCGTTTTTCAGGTTGATATTCTCTTTTTTAGCTGTACGGTTTGCCGTTTTGACCAGTTTGCCACTCTTCACCAACTCAATGGCCTTGTTCATTTCGTCAGAAAGAATATGATCCGACTCGGCAAACGGAATCTTCTCCCGTACCATTTTATGGCAAGCATTGATAACTGCTCCCGACTTGAGGGGCTTACGGAAATCGAAACCCTGTGCGGCACACAGCAATTCAATACCCAAAATCTTTTCGAGGTTGGCCGTAATGGTCAATGCCTTTCGCGCACTAATGGAACCCATGCTCACATGGTCTTCCTGTCCCAGCGAAGTGGGAATACTGTCGGCACTGGCCGGGAAACAAAGGCTTTTGTTCTCGCTTACCAGTGCGGCTGTAGTGTATTGCGGAATCATAAAGCCTGAATTGAGGCCCGTTTCGCGCATCAGCAGTTTAGGTAATCCTGGAATGACATCGCAAAGCGAAAGATAGATGCGCCGGTCGGCAATATTGCCTATCTCGGCAGCGGCTACCGCCACATAATCGAGCGCCATAGCCAATAGTTGACCGTGGAAATTTCCTCCCGAAACGGCCGTTCCGTCTCTCAGGATTATTGGATTATCAGTTACCGAGTTCAGTTCAGTTTCCAGTAACTCTTTCAGATGGAGCCACGCATTGCGTGAAGCGCCATGTACCTGCGGGATGCAACGTAATGAGTAAGGATCCTGTACCCGCGTACAGTTGCGGTGCGACTGCACAATCTCCGAGTTTTCCAACATCGCGCGCATTCGCGAAGCCACATAAACCGAGCCGGCAAAGGGGCGGATATCATGCAACTCGGGGCGGAAAGTCTTTACCGAGCCCAGCATGGCTTCGAGGTTCATGGCGGCAATAATATCGGCACTGTCGAGACAGTTTTGCAATCTTTCAATCAACTTCACCGCATGGGCCGCGATAAACTGTGTGCCATTAATCAGCGCAAGCCCCTCTTTGGCCCCCAGTTCGACGGGCATCAACCCAAACCGCTTTAATATTTCGGCAGCGGCAAAAACCTCACCTTCGAACCACACTTTCCCTTCGCCAATCAGGGGCAGAAAAAGATGCGACAGCGGGGCCAAATCGCCCGAAGCGCCTACCGAACCCTGCGACGGCACCACCGGCACTACATTATTATCGATATGCCAAATAATCCGTTCAATAGTGGCCGGAGCAATACCCGAATAACCCTTTGCCAGGGCATGGACTTTCAGAATCATCATCAATTGGGCTATCTGAGGGTCGACGGGTTCGCCCACGCCAACACTGTGGCTCTTGAGCAGATTGATCTGCAATTTTCGCGTCTCCTCGTCCGATATCCGGGTAGTACACAACGGGCCAAAACCAGTGTTAATACCGTAAACCACCTTATTCCCCGCAATCAGGGCACCAACCTGCTGCCGCCCATGTTCGATACCACGGGCCACTTCTGCAGTGATTACACCGGTTCTCTCGCCCGAAGCCAGTTGCAATGCCAGCCCTACTGTCATCCGGTCTCTTCCATATTCAAAACTATTTTTCCCCGACATATTGGTTTAGTTTTTATTTTCAAGTTGATTATCATCTTTTCAAAATTAGAAATATCTTTCCATCGTTTTTAGCTGG
>JACCEE010802023.1_pt1 | contig 64640 bp, 52 predicted proteins | sample 7449931 | NCBI WGS metagenome assembly JACCEE01 (sample SAMN15323457, study PRJNA562643) | freshwater metagenome | isolation source: river surface water | place: USA:Blue River Watershed | collected 2017-08-19
CAGATTTTTCAGAGCGATACCAAACTTCGAAGAAGACTCTATCAAAAAGAATTAATTGTTTGGAGCAGTAGTATCGATGCGCAAGGGAATAGCCAATGTTTGAATTTCAGAACTGGAGAAATTACCGTCTCCAATGCCACAGCACTGAACTACTTTGTGCCAATTGTAAAATTGAATCAACGATATTCCAATCGTTAATTACTATTACAAATACATCACCAAACCAACGGCAATCGATAAAATGCCAATGACCTGTAACGCCGCAGATTGGTATACCGATTTCATATAAGCCGCGGGTAAATTCATTCTGCGCATGCGCGAAATCCCCAAACCTTGGGTCACAAAAACATACACAATCAACATCCCAAAATATGCGTACATCGGATTGATACCCACCGCCCAGAGCTTTTCAAAACTGTTGGTTGCACCCAAAATCAAATACAAAGCAATGATGCCCACCAACACAAATACACTGTAAGTACGGGTTTTGGCGAAGGACGACATCAAATCATGCAATTCCTCAGCATTCAACACCTTCAAGCCGCGCTCGCGAATTACCCTTCCATATAAAGTGGTTGCCAATGCAATCGCAATACCCACATAAAAAACACCTGCCGAATTCATACAGCCAAGATACGGGGATTTCGATTACACACCCTCTCCCCAATTTGCGAGCTCATCGGAACTCCACAAGCCCGGAAAGAACACCCTACGCTGGTATTTCGGATGCATATACTTGCGCCAATCACTGCCGCCAGTGGCCGCCGCCTCTCCCAAATATTTACCCGCCGCATGATAATGCGCCATCACCCACGTTACATTCACCGTATAATCGTAATGTCGCATCGCCGCTACAAGCCCCGCATCCGACTTCACATCCTCTGGCAACTGCTGAAACTTCGTCCACAAATTGGTCTGATTATACCCCTCCATCTTACCCAAGAAATCCGCTTTGTACCGCTTTTCAAAGTTGCTCAACAACGCATTCTTCCGTCCAGTAGTGTGGTCCTTACCCGCCGCCTGCCAATACAAATGCTCAAATGCATGCTCATAGGATGTGTTCCTATCGATGGTAGCACGGAAACGAAAATCGATCAAATTGATCAGCTCCGTACTTGCAAATTCAATCAACCTGTACTGTGCGCTCTGAAATCCACTCGCCGGGGTCAATGTATTCCTAAACTTCATATACTGCTCCTTCTCCATCCCATCGCCCATGATCGAAAACGAGCTCGATAACATGTCAAAATACCGACTGATCCTGCGCAACTTCTCCGTAAAAAACGCCGCTTCCACCACCTCTCTGTTCGATACTTGGTCGATTTCCCACAAAATCATTTTAAACAACAACTCATTGATCTGATGATACATAATAAATACCATCTCATCGGGCTGATTGGTGCGCTGCACTTGCAATCCCAACAACGCATCAGGCAAAATATAATCCCAATAGGTGATCGGATTTGACCATGCCAATCCCTCCAAATGCACATCTGGATTCTGGTCCATCGCACGGTATTTTTCATCGATTCGCTTCAGTATATCTTCTCTGTCCATGGTGTGTTGTTTTAATATTTCTTCTGCAAAACAACAACGATTCCCTCACTCTTCGCCCATTCACCTCGATTTTCTCAAAAAAAGGTACCTTTGACAACCGCAAAATCAATACAAACAGCATGGATTTGATGGCTTTTACCACAGAATTTGTTCAAAAAACGATGGCGGCCGCCGAAGGCGGCCACGACTGGTGGCACATTCACCGCGTGCATACCAACGCCAAAACAATTGCCCAATCAGAACCCGTTGATACCACCGTGGTTGAACTCGCCGCCCTCCTCCATGATATCGCCGATTCAAAGTTTCACAATGGTGATGAAACCATTGGACCAGCAACCGCCAAACACTTCCTCCAAACCCAAGCCCAACCCGCGTTTCCAGAAGCCCTTTCCAACGATCAAATCAATCACATCGTAAAAATCATCGAAAACATCTCCTTCAAAGGAGGCAAAGAAACCGCGGAATTCCATTCTCCCGAATTGGAAGTAGTGCAAGACGCAGACAGACTCGATGCGATCGGTGCCATCGGCATCGCACGCACCTTTAACTACGGCGGTTTTACCGGGGCCGAAATTTTCAACCCCAACATTCCCCCCAAATACAACATGAGCAAGGAAGAATACAAAAAAGGTGGGAACCCAAGTATCAACCACTTTTACGAAAAACTACTACTGCTCAAAGACCGAATGAATACAACCACGGGAAAAACCATTGCACTTGAACGCCATGAATTCATGTTATCTTTTTTAATGCATTTTTTCAAAGAAACCGGTCATCAAAACAAAGATTCTGCATGGTCACCACAATAATCCTTACCCTAACTTCGTTCACCTTTGGTGAACGAAACAAAAATCAGTACCCCCCAAGCAAATAAATCCAAATCAATCATCCTTTGGCTCACCGCTTTAACAATTATAACGGGAAGCATTGCCATACAAAGTTGCGGTAGCAACGAGAACGATGAAAACAATGCCATCGATGAAAAAGAATTAAAAATCGCAAAAGAAAACGAAGCTTTGGTGAAAACTGCCTGTGCCAATTGTCATGCCTTCGTACCTGCCGACAAACTCGACAAAACCACATGGGAAGCAGTCATCAAAGTCATGGCATCAAAAATGGGCATCTACGAACACAACGGCGAAACCTATTTCAATGAGAAGAGCGATCCCAATGTAGACCCCAGCATATATCCTTCATCGCCCACCATCAGCCATGAAGACCTTGATAAAATATTTCACTACTACCAAACCCTAGCCCCCGATGCCTTGCCCAACCAAAGTCGCAAAGACCCCATTGCCAAAGACAAAGGTTTGTTTCAACTCAATCAACAAAACAGCATGTTCCCAGCTGTGGGAGATATGCCAATGACCACATTCGTATCCATAGTACCTGGAAAAAATCAAATTGTCATTGGCAGCTTCGGCGAAAAAGGAAACCTTTCCACCTTCAATACCGATGGTTCACTCCAATGGTCCCAAGATTTCCCCTCCGCACCCACTTGGGTCGATTTTTCCAACCCCAACCAATGGCTCGTAACTTGCATCGGATCGGTACAGCCTACCAATGCCAAAATTGGGTCAATCCACAATTTTAACCCCCAATCCAAAACCACCACAACCGTGGCCAATGAAGTAGCTCGCCCGGTTATGTCGTTCCGACTTCCAAATTCTAAAAACATATTAATCAACGCATTCGGACATTTAAAAGGTCAAACGTATACATTCAACCCCAATACCAAATCCACCGAACAAGTCTTACGCGATATACCAGGAGCGATTTGTTCCCGCATCGCGGATTGGGATGGCGATGGCAAAAAAGACATACTCACCCTCTTTGCTCAAAACAAGGAAAGCATCGTCTTTTTCAAAAATACTGGCACCGGATTCCAAGAAACAGCTACCCTATTAGAAAGAATGCCTGTCTATGGATCCAACAGTTTTGATTTGGCAGATATGAACCAAGATGGAAAATTAGACATCGTTTATACCTGTGGCGATAACGCCGATTATTCGGTAATTCTCAAAGATTATCATGGTGTTTATGTATACCTTAATCAGGGCAATAACAAAACAAAAGAAGCCTTTTTCTACCCCATTCACGGCTGCTTTAAAGCATTGGCGCGAGATTTCGACCTAGACGGCGACCAAGACATCATCACCGTTTCCTTTTTCGCTGATTTCATAAGCCAACACGAAGAGGCCGCAGTGTACCTTGAAAACAGTAAAATGAATTTCAAACCCTCTTCCCTGCCGGGTTACGATTTGGGACGATGGCTTACAATGGACGCAGGTGATGCTGATGGAGATGGTGACCAAGACCTGGTTTTTGGCAATTTATCAATGGGACCGGAAAGTTTTATCACACAAGACCAAGTGAAAAAATTTGCCACAGGACCCGCATGCGTTTACTATAAAAACACCACCCGCTAAATGATTAAAATCCTCAAATATATCACCAACATCCTCCTAGGAATTCTGTTTCTGCTGTTTGCCTCAGTGCAATTCAACGACCCCGATCCCTTCATTTGGATTTTCACCTATACCCTTACCGCCTTGCTTTGCTTTGGATACCTAAATGCCCATTTTTCGTCCCGATATCTATGGATTTATCTATTCACCGCAGTAACCCTATCCATTGGCAGTTATCTGCAATTCCCACCCCAATGGGAAGGTTTTGGCAACGAAATGAAAACCATCAACAACGAACTCGCACGCGAAAGCATGGGACTGTTGATTTGCGCCGTAATTCTCTTCATCCAATTCGGTTTCAAACAATTGGCCAAAAATCGAGCATCCCAACACACCGCTCATTAAATCATCGCTTCCGGCATTCGCAGTACATGCCATTGCCATCCGTCAAAGTACTTGATTGATCCAAGCCTTTCAAAATCAACAACAAAACCAAGGAAATCGGAGCTACAACCAAGCCGAGTATCACCAATGGCCATCGGCCCGAACCCAGCAACATCGTTGTCATGGACCAAATTTCATGCCCCCAACGCCCCACTTTTCCGTAAGCAAACGCCCGGTCAGTCACTTCAAAACCGGCTTCGCCCAACATATCCATAAGCTCTTCGCTCTCGAAAACCGCTTGCCTACCTTGCCGTAATTCATAATGATTAAACCGGTGAAACATCCATCGATACAATCTGGTCTCAATTTTAAACCCCACCGGTACATACAAAAGCATAGACTTCCCAGACCTTAAAACACGATGTATTTCAGACAAAGTAAAGGAAGCACTCTTTACATACGGCAGCACGGCGAAACAAAAAATCAGATCCACACTCTCATCCCCCAAATCCTTCATTCCATCATCCAAATCAGCACAAACAAACTCGGGTACTCCAGCATTTTTCTCTAGGCGATGCCCAAAATAATTTCCAAGAAAATTGATCCAAGCCCCGTTTCGATCCAAGCCCAGTAGCCGATCAAAAGGTGCACTTTTAGCCATAAAAATATAATGCCCGTCGCCGCAGCCCACATCCAAAATCGTCCCAATACCAATTAAATCATCCATAGATGCATCACTTGATTCTCCCGCAATTCTATTCAAAACAATCTTAACCTTCCGTCTGATCAATCCGTTTCTTTGGTATAACAATCGCTGCAGAAGATGCACCCAATGTATGCCACCTTTCCAACGGTGCAGGATTCCTGGAACCGAATGATCAAATGCCTGCGCTACCCATTTCATTTATTGTAAGATTCATCAAAGATAAATATGCAACCAAAGTGTTTTGCTTTATTTTCGCAATGCATGAAACTCTTGTCGATTTCCATGATACTCACCCTATTGCCTTGGATTACAAGCCCCGAGGTGCCCTGGAATGTATCAAAATCTGGCAATGGAGTAAAAGTCTTTACACGTTCCGTAGCAGGAACACCCTTCAAAGAAATCAAAGCAGAACTGGAATTAAATTGCTCCTTGAACACCGCCGTTGCCTGTCTTACCGATATCCCCTCCTACACGCAATGGATTTATCAAATGACCGAGGCGCGCGTCATCAAACAAATCAGCAATACCGAATGGGAAGTCTATCAACGGATCAAAACACCATGGCCTCTAAATGATCGAGATGTTTGTGGGCATTACCAACTCAAACAAGACCCCAGAACTCTAGACGTTTCGCTAATTACTCACGCCGTACCCAAAGTCCTGCCAGCTTTGCCCGGTGTGGTGCGCGTGCAAAAAAACAGAACGTCTTGGCTCATCAAACCCTTGGCCAAAAACAAAAACAAATGTGAGTATTTTCTGATGCTCGATCCCGGTGGAGAAGTTCCGTCTTGGATCATCAATTTGTTCATTTCGGAAGGGCCGTATTCCAGCCTGGTAAAGCTCAAACAACGCATCGGCCTGCCCAAATACGGGCAAACCAAACACCCCTTGATCACCGAGAAATTTCAGTGAGCCACCACCGAAAATCTTTTATTTAGGCAATTACTTCTTCCGAATACGCCCTCACTCTGCGATTCATTACCCAAAACCAAATGGGACAAAACAAGCTCAAAACCATCATTCCTGGATACCCCGTAGGCATCTGTGGTGCGTGATCTATGGACTCCAAGGTTTGATACTTTTTGTGCGATTTATAGTGGTGGTCCGAATGCCTACTCAACTCAAACAATATCAATCTCCCCAACAAGTGATTGCTATTCCACGAATGCTTGGGCTCAACCAACTCATACTCCCCGTTCAACAACTTCCTGCGCATCAATCCGTAATGCTCAATGTAATTGATGGTCTCCAAAAAAACACCACCAATCAATGCCGCAAGCCAAAATGAAAAAGTGACCCACCAACCAAATAACCAATAAACCGCAAAAACCAATACACCCTGCATCAACTGAAAACGCAACATTTCATTGCGATACCCAAAAACCCACCATCCATTGCGACGCATCCGCTCATTTTCTATGCGCCATGCCGACCGCCATGTCTGTATCATTGAACGAAACCAAAATAAATAAACGGTTTCATTCAGTCGAGCCGTTGAGGGATCCTCAGGAGTGCCAACATGTTTGTGATGTCCGCGGTTGTGTTCGATGTAAAAGTGCGTATACAAAGAACTTAACAACAATGTCTTGGCAAAAAATCGTTCCATTTTCTTAGAGCGATGTCCCAGCTCATGGGCTACGTTTATTCCAAAACTGCCACACAAAATACCCATCGCCATTACCTTGCCAAACCACTCCCAAACAGTGAGGGTTGATTCTGTTCCACGCATGGAGAAACAAAACCATACAACAAAAACCCATTGCACTGGAACAATGATATAAAGCATGTAATCATACAATTTGTCATTCGCTCTCAAGGCCAACGACTCCTCATCCAATTTGGAATTACTCACACCCAAGAGCAATTCCAAAATCGGAATGCCCACAAACACAAAAACTACCGCAAACCAAGACCACAAATCATTGTGCAAAAAAGAAATCGCCACGGCAGCAGCAGGTAAATAGGTGGTGAAATATTTCAAATATCTCATGACGGTCAAAGATTGATACCAAACAAATTTATACCAATGAATTACCAATAACAAATATGAAAAAACAGAAAAAAGGACACCAAAACAACCTCACTTAATTCAGAAAACACAAAAAAGTCTAAAGCTTCACGTTGCGAAATCCAATCATTAACAATTTGGTAACATACAATTATTATTAGTTTAACTTCATGCAAACCCAATGTTAACCATTTTTGCATCACGTTACAATTACATAACAATAGATTCATTTGTGAAGAACATTATTTTAACCCTAACAACATTTTCAATCGGTATTACTTCGGTTGTTGCAAACAGCTTAGAACCCCTTACCGATTCAACAAAATCGCTAAAAATTGTGGAAAAGCCAACCACAAAGCACTGGTACGAATCATTGCAAATGCGTGGCTACACACAAGTACGCTACAACAGACTTGGTGAAACAAACCCAAACCTGAGATGCGAACAATGTGATAGATATTGGGGTAACAACCAAGGTGTAGGTATCAGAAGAGCACGATTGATCATCTCCGGTCAAGTTCACCCCCGTGTGTATCTTTACTTCCAAACCGATGCTGCCAACACCGTAGGTACCGGTATGCAATACTTGCAAGTTCGCGACATGTATTTTGATTATGGTCTCGACAAAAAAAATGAGTTCCGTTTGCGTTTTGGTCAGAGCAAAGTACCATTTGGCTTTGAAAATATGCAGAGCAGTCAGAATCGTTTGCCCCTGGACCGCGCAGACGCCACAAACTCTGCAGTTGCAAATGAGCGTGATATGGGATTGTTTTTCATGTGGGCACCCAGCAAAACACGCAAACTCTACGCAGATCTCATCAAAGAGAACTTGAAAGGTTCAGGCGATTATGGAGTATTTGCTTTTGGATTTTACAATGGCCAAGTAGCCAATAAGCCCGAACTCAATAACAACCGCCACGTTGTAACTCGTTTTTCATACCCCATCGCCATCGGTAAGCAGCTCATCGAACCCGGTATCGCAGCCTATAAAGGCGTGTACACTTTGGCATCAGATCAATTGACAAAAGGCGTAAAATATGCAAAAGCACCCACTTTGATGAATCAAGTAACACCAGATGCCAGTTACCTCGACCAAAGGGTCAATGCACAATTTGTGTTGTATCCAAAACCCTTAGGTATCCAGGCCGAATACAACATCGGCGTAGGTCCCCAATTTAATCCAACCACAGACTCTATCGAAACCTTGAAACTTCAAGGTGGATACGCCACAATCTCTTATAAAATCAATACAAAAGAGGGCAGTGTCATTCCTTTCACGAGAATCCAAATGTACGAGGGCGGCAAGAAACAAGAATTAGACGCCCGTAGCTACAAAATGAAAGAACTCGAATTGGGTACAGAATGGCAAATCAATAAAAACTTTGAGCTCACAGCGATGTACACCATCTCTGAACGCGAATTCCTAGACTTTGCCAAACAAACCAACAGCCAAAAAGGACAATTGATCCGAATCCAAGTTCAAATGAACTTCTAGTATTGTACTTTCGTGTCTATGGAATACCGCAGACTCGGAAAAACTGGATTGCCCATCTCTGAATTGAGCTTTGGTTCTTGGATTACTTTTGGAAACCAAATCGAAAACAATACATCCGAACGCCTCATGGACATTGCCTATGAGGCTGGGGTGAATTTTTTTGATAACGCGGAAGTTTATGCCGCCGGACAATCAGAGATTGTTATGGGCAACATCCTGAAAAAGAAAAACTGGTCCCGCGATTCCTACATCGTAAGTTCCAAAGTGTTTTTCGGCGCCGGTGCCACCCACCCAACCCAAAAAGGACTTCATAGAAAACACATCGTAGAAGCCTGTAACCAAGCGCTACAACGCTTACAAGTTGATTACCTCGATTTGTATTTCTGCCATCGCCCCGACAAACAAACACCCATCGAGGAAACCGTTTGGAGCATGCACCAATTGATTCTTTCCGGGAAAATTCTTTATTGGGGAACTTCAGAATGGAGCGCCCAAGAAATCATGGAGGCGCACATGGTGGCTCAGCGATACAATTTAATTGGCCCCGTGACCGAACAACCCCAGTACAACATGCTCGTGAGAGACAAAGTAGAAGTTGAATACAGTCAGATATACAAAACCGTTGGATTGGGAACCACCATTTGGAGTCCATTGGCCTCCGGATTCCTCACCGGAAAATACCTCAACCAACCACCCGCAGAATCTCGCCTAAAGCGCGACGAATTGGGCTGGCTCGCAGATCGTCTACTCCAAGAAAACAACCACAACACGGTAACCAACCTGGTTCAGTTTTCCAAAGAATTGGGAGTTTCCATGCCACAACTGGGCGTGGCGTGGTGCCTCAAAAACCCCAATGTGAGCACAGTCATTCTCGGTGCAACCAAGCCCGAACAACTTCAAGAAACCCTAAATTCAACCAACATATTGCCTTTGCTTACCGAAGAGGTCATGAACCGCATCGAAAACATCTTGCAAAACAAACCCCAACACCCCCAATACTAAACAATATCGCACAGTACCGTTAAACTTTTTATTAATTCATCCGTCGCAGCCATTTATGGCACAAGGTTTGCACTTTTCGCGCGGATGAAAAGGAAGGCCTTGTTTCGCGCGGTGATTGTAGCATGTTGGATGCTCACCCCCGCCCTGCAACTTCAAGCCGATCCCATCGCCGATGCACTAAAACTCATCCGTCAGTCAGCAAAATCATCGGTCAAAAAACAAACATTCAAAAAAATCTCTCCCACAGTACCTGTAGAAGCCAGCTTGGCCGCGGCCACGCAACTGCAGTATCAAGAAGCCGCCCTCATTCTCTATAAAAGGCAGTTCACCAAAGACAGTAGCAATCCTGCTTTGCACCACGCGCTTGCGATGCTCCCCAACGAAAAAGAGGCCTATGCACCCATTGCACATAGTTTCGATGCGATGCGATACTGGGCGAAGTTGCAAATCGACAGGAAAGGGAACCCCACTACGGCGAAGCAATGGGCCAAATACCAACAGAAATACCAACTCACCTACCACAACACCGATACCTTACTTTTTGCTCAAACCAACGAGTTTTGGAACAAACGTGGCAATGCCTCACTAGAACAAGCGCGCACAAATCTGCTGAATCTTCAATCGGAATCTCAATGGTTGAGCAGCTATCAAGAACAAATACAAGCCCTGGAAATTGCCCACTACAACCAATGGCAAGCCAAACAAAAAAACGGCCCCGATACCAGTGTTAAAGTTGAAAAGTTTGAGTCCATCACCCTCAAAGCCTACCAAAAACGCATCGAAACTCAAAGAGAATTCATTGAACAACTCGAATTTGATTCTCTCATGCAAACCCGAAACATTTCGGCCCTTTCCAAACGCAGAACCCAACTCCTATCCATCAAAAAACCTTCGGCCCAAACCAAATCAATGATCCAACGGGCCGAAGACACTCTCACCCAATGGGAATTTGAACTGGCATCAGTGGAAGACCTCGAAATTGGCTACAAACGCTTCCTCGCCAATTACCCCAAAGCTCCTCAAAAAAATACCGTGCTACAACGCCTCGAAGGCCTCGCCTTTGAACGTGCTCAACAACTCAATACTGTTGAAGCCTATGAGCAATTCCTCAAAAACCAATTGCCACCACCGCTGCAACGCACCGACCTAACATTCCGCGCCCAATTCCTGCTACGCTCCCTCACGGTAAATCCCATTCCAATCGCATACAACAAAGCCACCTCCAACAAAGAAGGCTTCTATTTTGCCGATTCAGCCACCCTACAACCTTGGATGGAATTGGATTACAAAATGGCTTACCCATACGCGCTGCACAACCACAGAAATACTTTCGTAGAAAATGGCGCGACCCTCATACCAGGATGTGCACTCGTGATGCGCACCGATACGTTTGGACTCATAGAGTTTAGCTATATCACCAAAGACGGCAAGCCATTCACCAAGAACAATTACGAAACCATTTTTCAATTCTCAAGTACTATGGCCTTCGTTCAGCGAGGCGGTAGATGGGGTATACTCACAAATCGAGGCAAAGAATTGCTGCCCTGCAAATTCGAAAACCTTCGCTACGATACAGCCACAAAACGCGGCGCCCTTCAATTGGGAAAAAAATGGGCCCTATTCAACGAAAGTGGAAAACTGATCACCCCACCAAAATTTGATGCCATTGGATTTGAAACCTGGGAAAACGAACCCACAGAATCACCCGCAAAACTCTGGATCCGCAATCGCTGTGCAGCCAAAATCAACAACAACTGGGCCCTGATCGATACCCTAGGCAATTCGCTAACACCCTTCGCCTATGAAAGCATGACATCCCTCCCATTTGGTCGATTCATGGGCAAAATCAACGATGGCTATTGCCTTTGGCGAGATACCATTCAATGCAGCGCGGAATACTCAGAAGCCGTGGATTTTGGCAAACCCTATACACTTGTGCAACAAAGAGGCTGGGGAATCATCGATACCTTGGGGAAAATTCTCGTCCCTCCCATCTACGAAAAAGCCCTCCTCGTGGGCAGCACCGTGGCCTTGTTGAAAAATAAAAAATGGAACTACTACTATTCCAAAGGCGAATTCACCTTACCCATCAAAGGCGTAATCGATGACTTTCGCATGCATGGCGATGGCATGGTCTTCGCTCGCCAAAAGAAAAATTGGATCCTGTATCACGCGTATACAAAAACCGTGAGGAAAGTCAAAACCCTAGACCTACAACAGCTCACCGATACACTTCTTTTAGAACCCATCGGCAGTCATTGGTTTATCACCCACGCCAATGGAAAAGTACTGCTACCCGATACACTTAAAAGCTTGTCGCGAATCAACGACCATGAATGGTTGGCCACCCGCGGATCCAACAATCCCAATGCAAACAACCTCACAGGATTGCTATGTTTACCTTCGATGCAATGGAGCCTAAAACCCCTGTATCAGGAAATCATCCTGTCGCAAAAACCCTCCCAATACATGGTGAAACAAAACGAAAAATGGGGTGTAGTGAACAATTTTGGAGAAACCATAGTGCCCATTTTATACGATGCCATTACAGATACCGAATTTCCTGGTTATTGGTACGCCCTCAAAGGAGAACAAACCGTTTGGATTGATGCCTCAGGCCGCGAATTGAGCCAGCCCTGATCACCATCACCACAAACCCATTCCCGAATCCCCCCTCATTTAACAGCGCAGCGCAAAGTTCAATGGTGTTCTCTAATTGGGAATCCTAGAAATTTTGTCTAAACTTGCCTCTATGAAAACCGTTTATCGCTCTCTCCTCGGCGGATTGATTCTGTTCATGTATCAATTCATCTCTTTCGCCGGCGCCAATTTCCATGGCAACGCGCAAGCCTACACCGAAAAACAAGATACCATCATGGCATTTCTAAAAACCATGAATCTCGAGAACAAACAATACATCCTCCCCCGTCCTTCAGAAAACGCCACCCCAGAAGACCAGCAAAAATATGCCGTTGAATCTCAAGGAAAGCCCTGGGCCATGATCAATTACCACAACACCCATGAAACCGGCATGATCATGCCCATGATCCGAGGATTTTTGGTCGATATTTTGGCCATCTTCCTGCTGTTTGGACTGCTTGACAAAATTTCAGACATCAACAACACCAAAGCCATCATTTATTGCTGTACCATTGGGTTTTTCTCCTTCATCGTCATTCCTTACACCAATTACATCTGGTACCAAACACCCGATATTTGGGCCCATTTGCTCGATGCGTTTGTTCCCTACGCCCTATTGGGATTTCTCTATGCCCGCTTTTGGAGAAGCGCAGCCTAGATGTTAACTGTTACCCAATTTCCTAAGTCTAAAGCAAACTGTTTAACAGCAAATCGACATTTTCCTTCTCGATAATTTCAAAGGGGCGGCCAAATTGGCCGCCCCTTTGCATTATCTTTGCACCCCATTCATTGAAGTACTTTCTCATGGTCCCGTAGTAGAATGGATACTACGAATGCCTCCGGAGCATTAGATACAGGTTCGATTCCTGTCGGGACCACAAATAACCCGTCTCTCGAGTACACTTTCAATTGGGTTTACACAACTGTATTCAACGAAAGCATCCACGTCAATAATTAAACTAATTCCATCACTATCTTCGCGTATATGAGTTATCAAACGCGATTTTCTCAGTGGTTGATGCACTGGCTCGGCGAAACCGGTGCAAGTCCTCAAACTTGCTATTTCCTCGAACACCTGATTCTCGGATTGGGCTTAATCCTCGTGGTGGCCATCATCGATTACATCTCACGAAACATCATCCTCAAAATCGTTGCCCGTTACGCCAAACGAAGCAACAATCCGTACGACGATATTCTAGTTGAAATGCGCGTGTTCAAACACCTGGCGCATGTAATTCCAGCACTGGTTGCAAAATATGGCATCACCTTCGTTTTTCACGATTTCATAACCCTCATTTCCCCACTCCAAAAACTGGTTGATGCTTACATCGTTATCGCCATCATCTTCTTCGTCCAAGCCGTCCTGAGAGCCATAAAAACCTTGTTGCTCAATTCCGAAGACTTCAAAGACAAACCCATTGGTTCCTATACCCAACTGCTGAACATTATCAACTATCTGGTTGGTATTCTGTTTATCGTGAGTAACGTAACCGATAAACCCCTTTGGACACTCCTTACAGCCTTCGGTGCACTGTCTGCACTCATCATACTTACCTTCCGCGATACCATACTTGGCCTGGTCGCATCCATTCAAATTTCAGGCAACGACATTGTACGTATTGATGACTGGATCGAAGTACCCAAATACGGCGCCGATGGCCATGTGATTGAAATCAACCTTACCACCATCAAAGTGAAAAACTGGGACAACACCGTAACTACCATACCCACATATGTGCTCATCAACGACGCATTCAAAAACTGGCGCGGCATGGAAGAAAGTGAAGGCCGAAGGATGAAACGATCTGTGAACATCAAAATTTCGAGCATCAAATTTTGCACCCCCGAAATTTTGGAACAATTCAAAAAAATTGATCTCATTCGCGATTATGTTACCCAAAAAGAGTCTGAAATCAACCAATATAACGCCGAACACAAAATCAATAAATCTGTTTTGGCCAATGGCAGAAACCTCACCAATGTGGGCATTTTTAGAGAATACCTCAGCAATTACATACAAAAACACCCCAAAGTGAACAAAGAACTCATCATGATGGTGAGACAATTGCCCCCAACAGACAAAGGACTTCCACTCGAAATATACTGTTTCACCCTCGATAAAGAATGGGTGGATCACGAAACCATCGCCGCAGATATCTTCGATCACGTATTGGCCACCATATCTAGTTTCGATTTGGAGATTTTCGAAGGTCCAACCGGCAAGGATTTCCAAGCCGCCATCAGTGCCAAATAATAGGGATTTTCGTATCTTTGATACATGGTGATTCGATTGCCCAAATGGCTCATTCTGTGTGTTTCTGCTCTCCTCCTCAGTCAAGGCAATAAAGTTGTTGACAACCTCTTTGAATACTCCAAAAACATCGAAATTTTCACCGCGCTCTACAAAGAGCTAGGTACCACCTATGTAGACGAGGTAGAACCCGGGAAACTCATGAAAACCGGGATCGATGCCATGCTCAAATCCCTTGATCCCTACACCAATTTCTTCTCAGAATACCAAGCCGAAGAAGCCCTCATGGAACGCCAAGGCCAATACGGTGGTGTAGGCTGTAAAATCACCATCCGAAATCACTTCCCCACAGTTGATCTTATCGAAGAAGGATATGCATTTGATTTGGCCGATGTGAGACTGGGTGATCAAATCACACACATCAACCAATTGTCTCTCAAAGACAAATCTACCGAAGAACTGCTCACCCTGGTGAGAGGCGCACCCAATACCTCATTTAAAATCTCCCTGAAACGAAATGGACTTGCCCTTGAAAAAACCATCACCCGCATGGCCATCAAATCCAATTCCGTATCATATAGTGGATTGTTTCAAGGAAATATCGCCTACATCAAACTAGAAGAATTTGAGCAAAATGCCTCCAAAGAAATCGAATCTTCCCTCAAAAAAATGATGGAACAAACCCAAGTAAAAGGCATCATTCTCGACCTGCGCGACAATGGAGGTGGGTTGCTCAATGAAGCCGTTCAAATCGTTGGACTTTTTGTGGGAGAAAACAAATCTGTGGTTACCTTGAGAGGGCAAAATGTAACAGGGCCCACCAATTGGTTCACCCCAAACAAAGCCATCGCCCCAAACTTGCCCCTAGTTGTGCTTGTGAATGAAAGATCCGCCTCCGCATCGGAAGTGGTCAGCGGCAGCCTGCAAGACATGGATCGCGCAGTGGTCATGGGTCAAACATCCTTCGGTAAAGGACTCGTACAAAATTATGTGAGCCTTCCCTACCGAACCCAAATGAAACTCACCACCGCCAAGTATTATACCCCGAGCGGAAGATGCATTCAAAAATTGCAATACAACAACCGCGATGAAGCCGGACAAGCGAAATCACTCAATAAAGACCAAAAACGGAAATTCAAAACCGCCAATGGCAGAACGGTGTATGAAGGTGGCGGCATCGACCCCGATAAATTCCTCGATCCCTACCAAGGTATCGCCGTGCTAAAATGGTTAGAAAAAGAATGGATCCTCTTCGATTGGGCCAATGAACAATACAACGCCAAACCCGACACCTTGTTTCAGGCAATTACCGACCAACAATTCAATCAATTCCTGGCCTTTGCCATCAATAAAAGTGAGCTAGCACTTCAAGCAAAATTCAAACAATCACTGGGTTCGATGTACGATGACACCCTCTTTATCCAAAAAATGAGCGGGCTACAAATCAACAACAACGCATTGTCTGCCAACCTGAAAGCCGATATTCTCGCACACAAAGAAGTGATCAAACGCATGCTCAACAAAGAAATGATGCAACGCAAATTGAAGAAAATGCAGTTTTTCAAACAGTGGCTAGAATACGATACCGAAACCAAAGAAGCCGCCAATCTCTTGTTCAATTCATCTGAATACCAGCAACTGTTGAGTCCCACAAAATGACCATTGAACCCACCACCATAACCATCCTATTCTCCTTCCTCATACTCCTGTTGTGTGGATCAATTGGTGGTTTCCTTGCAGGCCTTTTGGGTGTGGGCGGCGGCATGTTGTTTATTCCTGTAATTCACGAATATCTCAATAGTTATAGCCTCACCACAGACGAAATTGTAAAATACACCCTGGGAAATTCCATCGCACTCGTTTTTATCTCTGGCGTTTCTGGCACATTTCGTCAAATAAAAATGGGCACTTGGGATTGGAAACAAAGTCTTCAAATTGGGATTCCGGGCGCCCTCAGTTCCTTGGCGATGTCGTATGCCATTACACACGGAGATTGGTACAACAAACAACGATTCCAAACCGTTTTTCTGGGCTTCCTTCTGCTAAGCATCGGCAACATGATTTTCGGCAAATCCAAAGCCCAAAAAATCAATAGCCCGAGCAACACAAACGTTGAACTCAGCGAAAAACAAACATACATCTCCCCAACGGCCAAAAACCAAAAAACCATTTTACTACCCACATTGGTCGGCATTTTGGCGGGCACTGTGGTTTCACTCAGCGGCCTAGGCGGTGGAATCATCATGGTGCCCCTGTTCCGAATGCTCCTCAAAAAGCCCATGCACCAAGCCACTTCGCTGTCATTAAGCATTGTACCCATTCTATCCATATCTTCACTTCTCCAATACACCATCTCACAGCCCATTCAACCCATCAACCCGCTTCAAACCGGTTATTTACTTTGGATTATCCTTATCCCCATGATGGCCGGTGTAATGTTTTTCTCATCTTTCGGACAGAAAACAGCACCGCGCGTGCCCGTTCTTTGGCTCCGCGTTATATTTGCAGTATTATCCTCAATCATCCTTGTAAAAACCCTCATAGAAATCAATTCATGAAACGCAATTCGCTCATATTAATTGGATTAACCTTCGGTCTCAACGCATTCGCGCAAAGCAACGAACCCACGGATCGCCCTGGCCGACTAAAAAAAGACATTTCGTACTTGGCATCCGATGAATTGAAAGGCCGCCAAACAGGCTCCCCAGAAGAAGCCATGAGCGCCAACTACATCTCCAATGAATTTATCAAAGCGAAATTAAAACCACAAACACAAACCTTTGAGATCATACAGCTCCGAATGGCCACCAACAAATGCGTGTTGGGAATTAGCGCACCGGGCATGGACACCATTGTTAGAAAACTCAGCCTCTTTTCTGAATATTATCCCCTATCGCAAAGTAGCAACACAGACAGTGTAACAGCGGAATGGTATGATTGTGGTTATGGCTTGGTTTCTGAAAAACTCAAAAGAGACGACTATGGAAATGTCAATATTAGCGGCAAAATTGCCCTAATACGCTTGGGCTATCCAGGTATGGAAGAAAATCCACACTCCGAACTAGCAGAAGTAGCAGACATTCCTACGAAAATCTCAGAAGCGTTGAAAAGAGGCGCAGTGGGCATCATTTTCATTAAGCCCTATGAAAAGTTTATCCCACCCTCAGGCAATCTCAAACGCAACGAAAAAACTCTCAACATCCCGGTATTCTTTTGTAACCAATATTATAACTTTCCTCAGGCACCCATCACCATGTCGAGCAAAATCAGGGTCTTCAAAGCCGATGCCCATAACGTGTACGCATTCCGAAACAACCACAAAAAAAACACCATCGTTATTTGCGCACACCACGACCACATAGGTATCAATGAATACGAAAATAGCAGATATACGGGTTCTCCCGAGATCCACAATGGCGCCGATGACAACGCCTCAGGCGTAGCAGCCATGCTTGAAATGGCAAGAACCCTCAAAGGCAAAAAATACAAAAAGAACAACTACCTTTTCATTGCATTCAGCGGTGAAGAATTGGGCTTGTTGGGATCAAAACACTTTGTTCAAAATGCCCCCGTGTTTCTCAACACCTCCACAACAAACCTGGGTAAAATCAATTATGTAATCAATATCGATATGCTGGGAAGAATCGACACCACAAAGAAAGTATTGACCCTCAACGGTGTAGGCACCTCCCCAGAATTTGAGAAATCCATCTCACTCATTACTACCGATACCAATCAACTCAAAATCACCACCACCAAAAGTGGCCTCGGACCAAGTGATCACGCCTCCTTCTACCTCGAAAACATCCCAGTGGTTCACTTTTTCAGCGGACAACATGAAGACTACCACAAGCCCTCAGACGATGAAGCACTCATCAACTATCAAGGGATGGCAAATAGCTTGAACGTTTTGGAGCAACTCATCGTGCTGAACAACAAAAAAGGCAAACTCCCCTTCACCAAAACCCAAGACGCGCAGCAGGGAAGAACCAAATTCAAAGTCACCCTCGGCGTTATGCCCGATTATAGTTTTAACGGCAAAGGCATGCGCATCGATGGAGTTTCTGATGGCAAACCCGCACAAAAAGCCGGTCTGCAAAAAGGGGATATCATTACCAAACTTGGAGACATCAGTGTGAATGGCGTAGAAGACTACATGGTTGGCTTAGGTAAGTTATCACCCGAAAAACCCACAAACGTGGTAGTTATCCGCGGCGCTGAAACCCTAACCATCCCCGTGTCTTTTCAATAATGCCATTCCCACAAAACCCAAAACAAAACTGATTCCCATCCGTTACCAAGGAACACAAAAACACCCAAAATGAAAATCACCGATCACATAGCTTCCTCAAGCAAAACACTCTTCTCTTTTGAAATTCTCCCCCCCCTCAAAGGTGCGAGCATCAAAGAACTGTTTGGTAGCATCGATCCCCTCATGGAATTCAATCCATCATTCATCGATGTAACCTATCACAGAGAAGATTATGTTTTGAAAAAACGCGCCGATGGCAGCTATGACCGTATATCCACCAAAAAGAGACCTGGAACAGTTGCAATCTGCGCCGCACTCCAAAACCACTATAAAATTGATGCCGTTCCCCACCTAATTTGTGGCGGATTTACCAAAGAAGATACCGAAAATGCCCTCATCGAATTGAGTTTCTTGGGGATCGATAACGTTTTGGCACTTCGAGGAGATAATCGAAAAGGAGATACCAATTTCGAACCAGAAAAAGGAGGCAATAAAAATGCACTCGACCTCATTCACCAAATTCAAAACATGAATGCAGGCATCTACCTCGATGAAGAAATTACCAACTCTTCAGAATCGAACTTTTGTACAGGAGCGGCCTGCTACCCCGAAAAACACGCCGATGCGCCGAACATGGAATCAGACCTACGCTACCTCAAACGCAAAGTGGATGCAGGTGCGGAATTCCTGGTAACTCAAATGTTCTTCGACAACAAACATTACTTCGAATTCGTTGAGAAATGCAGGGCCGCAGGCATCAACGTGCCCATCATACCCGGGATCAAACCCATCACCACACGGAAACAGTTGTATGTGTTGCCCAAAATCTTCCACATGGATATCCCCTTTGCCTTGTCGAACGAAATTGATCAGTGCAAAGACGATAAACACATTACCGAAATTGGCGTGAATTGGGCCATTCAACAGTGTAAAGACCTTATAGCGAACGGGGCACCCGTGTTGCACTTTTACACGATGGGCAAAAGCACCCAAACCAAGAAAATCTGCGAAGCGATCTTCTAATATGCAGGGAACCGTCACCAAATCAACCGGCAGTTGGTACCAAGTACTCACAGACGATGGCAAAGTTTGGATGGCCAGAACCCGAGGCAAATTGCGCCTCAATGATCTCGATACCAGCAATCCCGTGGCCGTAGGTGACCGCGTGGAAATGCAAGCCGATGCCAATTTCGCCGATACCGCCTCCATTTCGAAAGTCGAAAAACGCAACAATTACCTCATCCGTCGCTCCAACAAACTCAGTTCAAGGCGACAAATTCTCGCTACCAACCTCGATGGCGCAGCCCTCATCGCAAGTTTGATATCGCCCAGAACATCCCTCGGGTTTATTGATCGATTCATCCTTACCTGCGAAGCCTATCACGTACCTGCAGCCGTATTTTTCAATAAAATGGACCTATTGGGTGAACAGGGCCATGATATCCTCAACGATATTCAACACATTTATCGCAATGCGAACGTTACTGTACTCATGGGATCGGCCCGCCAAGCAGAAACATTAATCCCATTTTCTCAATTGCTTCAAGGTAAAAGATGGTTGTTGGCAGGGCACAGCGGTGTAGGTAAAAGCACCTTGCTCAATGCCATTTTTCCCCATGCCAATGCCAAAGTGGGAAAGATATCAGACCACCATGCAAAAGGCAAACACACCACCACATTTGCCGAAATGTTCACCGTTGCAGATTCCACCCAAATCATCGATACTCCAGGAATCCGAGATTTTGGCGTTGTGGACTTCGAACCCACCGAAATCAGTCAGTATTTTCCCGAAATGCGCCCCTACCTCAATCGATGCAAATTCAACGATTGCCTGCATACCCACGAACCCGAATGTGCCGTTTTAAAGGCCTTGGAACTGGGCGAAATCGCCGATGAACGCTATCAAAGCTATTTGGGAATTCTCAACAACGAAGATATCTTTGAGTGATGCAACATCCACGCTGGTTTTTCACATCCATCGCAGCCCTTTTCTTGCTTTTGTGCATGGGAGGGTGTAAACCAGAACAATTTTTCACATCCAACAACACCCTCATTTATAGCAAAGACACCGTTTGGTTCGATACAGTTTTCACGCGCAAAACTGGCTCAACTTACCCCATTTCGGTTACCAAAATCATTTCAATCAAAAACCCCGAAAGCCTACCCGTGAAAGCCAATTTCAAATTGGCAGGTGGTGAAGCATCTCAATTTCGCGTGGCCATCGACGGTGAATCAGGAACCCAAATCAACAACATCGAAATCAATGGGAAAGATTCTGTTTTCGTTTTTGTACAATGCAAGCTCGAACCCAACAACACCAACCTTCCATCGATTGTCTTGGATTCCCTCATTGCCGATGTGAATGGTAAAACCACAAACACCAAACTCGCCGCATACGGATGGGATGCCAATTATTACCACGACACCATTTTTGACCAGAATATCACCTGGAACAACAATGGCAAACCCTACGTGATCGTGGGCTATCTGGGTGTTACCCAAGGCGCCACCCTAACCATCAATTCTGGAGTGAGTGTTTATGCCTCAGCCCAAACCAGTATTTATATTGGGGGTTCTCTCAACATCAAAGGCACGGCCACAGATCGCGTTAAAATTCTCGGAGATAAACCCACTTGGGCACCACAGTTTTTACCCAATCAATGGAGAGGTATCCACTTTGTTGTAGGAAGCACAAACAATAAAATTCAATTTGCAGATATTACAAATGCCACCATCGGCATTCGCGTAGATTCACTGCCCGTCAATGCCCAAAACAACCTTACTCTCCAAAATACCAGAGTGCAATATTGCGGACAAGCCTGCTTACTCGGTATTACTGCCCACATCGATGCCACCAATTGTCTGTTCGCAGATGCCGGAAGCTATACTTTTTTAGGTCTACTGGGCGGCAAATATGCCTTCAACCATTGCACCTTTGGCGAATATTCGGGCATCGCTTCCAGAACCGATGGTCATTTCGCCATCACAAACACCTTGAGAAATGGCAATGGTGTTCTTCTAAAGCACACTTCCCTGGATTGCCAAATGTACAATTCCATTGTTTACGGCTACAACAAAGAAGAACTAGAAATTGATCAAACCAACCTGTCCCCCTTCAATTTCAACGCCGAAAACAATTTGCTAAAATCTCAAAACCCCAACGGCATTCTCGTTAAACCCAATACCCTCAACAAGGACCCCAAATTCCTGGATACAGATCGAGGCAACTACCAAATTGATTCCACATCCGCAGCCTACAAAAAAGCCTCAACCTTCGGCACACCCATCCCAATCGATCTCCTCGGCAAAACACGAAAATCAACGTCAGACTTGGGTTGCTACGAAAAACTCCCTTAATCGCAAGCGATTACAGTCAACCTTTATTTTCTGCGCGAAGCAAAAAATCGCTTCATCAAATCGCTACATTGCTCGGCCATCACCCCAGAAACCAACGCCGTTTTACCCAGCAATTGTGCATCCAATCGACTAAACCCGAATTTCGGCTCAGAAGCGCCCCAAACAATCTTGCCCAACCTAGACCATTGAATGGCACCTGCACACATTACACAGGGCTCTATGGTGATGTACATCGTGCAATCAGATAGATATTTACCATTCACTGAATTGGATGCAGCCGTAATCGCCAACATTTCCGCATGCGCCGTAACATCCTGCAACTTTTCCGTTTGATTGTATCCTTTGCCAATAATTCTATTTTCATATACAACCAACGCACCTATGGGAATCTCTTCTTCCTCATATGCCTGCATCGCCAATTCTATGGCCTTGGCCATGAAATATTCATCCGTAAAAACTTCCATCAAATCAACAATAATTTTCCTGCACAAACCTACATTTTTTACGCAACTTTGTTATACTAATCATGCGTGTAGGAATTGTTTGTTATCCCACCTTCGGTGGAAGCGGAGTGTTGGCCACAGAATTGGGAAAAGCACTCGCCAATAAAGGACATGAAGTCCACTTCATCAGTTATAACCAACCCGCAAGATTGGATTTTTTCAGCGAAAATGTCTTCTATCACGAAGTCAATATCGCCAAATACCCCCTATTTGAATACGCACCCTACGAAACCGCATTGGCCGGCAAAATGGTAGATATCGTGCAATCAGCGCACCTGGATGTGTTGCACGTACATTATGCCATCCCACATGCATCAGCGGCCCTGTTGGCAAAACAAATTCTCCAGCAAAAAGGCATTACCATTCCCGTTGTTACTACACTTCATGGAACAGATATCACCCTAGTTGGCAGAGAAGTTACCTATGAGCACGTGGTGAGCTGGAGCATCAATCAGTCCGATGCCGTAACCGCAGTATCCAATAAACTCAAAGAAGAAACCCTTGAACATTTTGATATCACCCGCGAAATTGACGTCATCCCCAATTTCATCGATTTCAATCGATTCAATAAAAAACCCCGCGAACACTTCAAACAAATGATTGCACCAAACGGGGAAAAAATCATCATCCACACCTCAAACTTCCGCAAAGTGAAACGCGTGGAAGATGTAGTGGCCATATTTAGTAGAATCATCAAAGAAATTCCAGCCAAATTGCTCCTCATCGGCGATGGCCCAGAAAGATCTCATATCGAAAAAGTCTGCAGAGAACACAAAACCTGTGATTGGGTTACCTTCCTCGGAAAACAAGAAGCCATAGAAGAAATTCTCAGCATTGGCGATTTGTTTGTGCTGCCCTCCGAATCAGAAAGCTTTGGCTTGGCCGCGCTAGAAGCCATGGCCTGTGAAGTACCCGTAATTAGCTCCAATGCTGGCGGTATTCCCGAAGTAAACATCAACGGCGTGACTGGTTTTCTTTCCGATGTGGGCGATGTAGATAGCATGGCTCAAAATGCCATCACCCTGCTCAAAGACCCTGAAATGCTGAAAACTTTTCGCAAAAATGCATTGAAACAAGCGCACAACTTCGACCTTAAAACCATTCTCCTTCAATACGAAGCGGTTTACAACAGGGTGGTAAATCAATAATTTTCTTTCAAAAACTTGAGCGCCAATCCAATTTGGTTCTCCACCGTCTTGGGTGAAATATCCATCAATTCTGCAATCTCTTTGTAGCTCAATTCATGCATCCGACTAAACAAAAAAACCTGCTTGCATTTGGTGGGTAACTTATCGATCAATTGATTGATTTTTGCCGTTGATTCCTTCGCCTCTAAATGCTCCAAGGCATTAAAATCCTTGCTTGCTACCGGCATTTCATCTTTCATCGAATCAAATGGCAATCGCGTTCTCTTGATTTGATTCAAACTCCGATTCTTAACCGCTCTAAACAGATAACTCTTTAGCGCTTCCATCCCCAACAAATCACTGTGCCTCTCCCAAATGGCAATAAATACATCGTTTACAACCTCTTCAGCATCCGTCACACTCCGCGTAATCGACAATGCAAACTGCATCAACGCGGGTCTGTACTTCTTATAAATTTCCTCAAAAGTAGGTTGCTGGCTCAATGGAATTATTTGCTATTCTATGCAAAATAACAAAACAGTCAGCACATTACCCGTTGCAACCCATCAATTCCCAACGTCACTCAGAAATTGAATGTGCATAAGTTCGAGTTCCTCATGACTAAAATCGCCCTCAAAGTAGGCCACCGCTTTATCGATATCTGCCTCATCCGTGGTCTTGAAATACGCCAAAACCTCGGCCTGTAAATCCTCCTCCAAAAACTGATTCAAAAAATATCGCAGATTCAACTTGGTTCCGGAATTCACGATTTGCTCCAATTCGTGCAACAACTCATCAAAACTGATACCCAATTGCTTGGCGATATCCGGCAAATCCACCTTTTTATCGATGTTCAAAATGATATTCACCCGCTTCGCAGATCTTTCAGAATTGCCCTTCAGCACAATATCTTGAGGCCTTTCTATCTGATTCTCCTTCACAAAATCCGATATATAAGAAACAAACGGCTCACCAAATTTCATGGCCTTGTTCTTGCCCACGCCGTTGATGTTCCCCAACTCGTCAATATTCATGGGGTACTTCGTGGCCATGTCCTCCAGACTCGGATCTTGAAAAATCACATAAGGTGGCAATGACAAATCCTTGGCCACTTTTCTTCTCAAATCTTTCAAATGATTGAACAGTTCCTCATCACAGATGCTCTCGGTTTTGAAGCTTTCGTAATCCTCATCACTCACACTATCAAACTCCACATCCACCGCCATTTCATGAAACGTAGGATTTTTCAAATAGGCCTCCCCATCTGCCGAGATACTCATCAACCCGTACTTCTCGATGTTCTTGTTCAAATACCCATGAACCAAAGCCAATCGCATCAAGGATTTCCAAAACAACTTGTCTTTCTCTTTCCCAAATCCAAAATCCACCAACAAATCATGTCCATAATCCCGAATACTATCGATCCGCTTCCCAACGAAAAAATTCACCAAATGATTCATCCCCAACTCACTCTTCAAGTTCACAATGGAATTCAACATGGCAACCAATTCATTGGTCACTTCTTGTTTGGGCTTGGGATGTGCGCAGTTATCACACATCTTATTGCAATCACCCTCCTCAAAATGCTCACCAAAATAATGCAACAACAACTTGCGCCTGCAATGACTGCTCTCTGCAAATGCCGCCGTTTCTGCTATCAACAAACTCCCAATCTCTTGCTCCGCCACCGGCTTGTCCTTCATGAACTTCTCCAACTTCTCAATGTCCGATGGATTATAAAACAACAAACAATCCCCTTGCAAACCATCGCGACCGCCCCGGCCTGTCTCTTGATAATACCCCTCTAAACTCTTCGGCACATCGTAGTGAATCACAAACCGAACATCTGGCTTATCAATCCCCATTCCAAAGGCTATCGTAGCCACAATCACATTGCAATCCTCCATCAAAAACGCATCCTGGTGCTGACCCCTCACTTTAGAATCTAACCCCGCATGATACGGCAACGCCTTGATGCCATTCATGTTCAACATCTCCGAAATCTCTTCAACCTTCTTGCGCGACAAACAATAAACGATACCGCTCTTGTTTGTCCGAGCCTTGATAAATGATATGATCTCTTTATGGACAATGTCTTTGCGGCCCTTTGGACGAACCTGATAATATAAATTGGAACGATTGAATGAACTCTTGAACAAATTGGATGTCATCATCCCCAAATTCTTCTGAACATCCTGCTGAACTTTTGGTGTAGCCGTTGCTGTTAAAGCCATCACAGGCACATCATCGATGGCCTTCACCATCTGTTTAATTCTGCGATATTCTGGGCGGAAATCATGACCCCACTCTGAAATACAATGCGCCTCATCCACTGCAACAAAAGAAATTTTTACCTGCTTGAGCAAATCAATGGTTTCATCCTTCTTCAATGTTTCAGGTGCCACATACAACAACTTGGTCTCACCACTCAACATATCTTCAATCACCTGATTCAGTTCAGACTTGCTCAATGAACTGTTTAGAAAGTGAGCCAATGAACTCTTTTGAGCAAAACCACGAATATTATCAACCTGATTTTTCATCAGAGCGATCAATGGTGAAATCACAATCGCCGTTCCCTCCATCATCACCGCTGGCAATTGATAACACATCGATTTGCCCGCACCCGTTGGCATGATCACAAAACAATCTTCCCCCGCCAAAATACTGTTCACCACCGCCTCTTGATTTCCTTTGAATCCATCAAAGCCAAAAAACTCTTTCAATACCTTCCTAGGCTCCAATTGGGGAGCTATCGCCGCTGATTGCATAAATTCAGTTAATCAATGTTTTTTTGTTAAAACGAAAACGTAATGTGAATGTGAAATTACGAAGAATTTCCCAACTCAGCACCTGCCATTGGCAATTTTTACAACCGCTCAGATAATTTTTGGTTACTTTGCAATAAAAATAGATGGCCAATACCTCAAATTCCGCTGAATTGATCAAATCATACGGCATTCAAGCCATAGAAAATGAATTGAATTCCCTTCATGCCCTGTCACAATTCATCGATGAACAATTTGCAGCAGTCATTGAACTTCTTCTGCTCAACCAAGGTCGAGCCATCATCACAGGTATCGGAAAAAGTGCCATCATCGCCCAGAAAATTGTAGCCACCCTGAATTCAACCGGACAGCCAGCGCTCTTCATGCATGCCGCAGATGCCATCCACGGTGATCTTGGTATGATTCAACAAAACGACGTGGTTATTGCGATATCAAAAAGTGGAAACACCCCCGAAATTCAGTCTTTGGCACCCCTACTCAAACGTTTCAACAACAAATTGGTGGCCATTGTGGGCAATGTCAATAGCCAATTGGCACAACAAGCCGATTATGTACTGAATACCACCATAGACCGTGAAGCTTGCCCCAACAATTTAGCGCCCACCACCAGTACCACTGCACAATTGCTCATGGGAGATGCCATAGCCATTGCCTTGATACAAATGCGCGGTTTCAACAGCCAAGACTTTTCCAAATACCACCCCGGTGGCGCCTTGGGGAAAAAACTATACCTACAGTGCGGTAGCATTGCTCAGAACAATGCCAAACCCGCTGTTTCACCAAATACCCCATGGAAAGAAGTCATCCTTACCATCACCAAAAATCGCTTGGGTGCAACCGCTGTAATCAATGAACAACAACAAATTGTGGGCATTATCACCGATGGTGATATCCGCAGAATGCTAGAAAATTATACCGATTTCCAGCAACTTACCGCCGAAAAAATCATGTCGCATTCTCCCATTAGCGTAGAAGCCAACGCAATGGCCACAGAAGTTGCCGCTTTGATGCAAGAGAAGAAAATCACCCAATTACTAGTAACACAACAGAGTATTTACTTTGGCGTTGTACATTTGCACGACCTTTATAAAGAGGGTATTTTATGAGCTTAAACAAAAACCATTACGTATTGATCATGGCCGGAGGTATCGGCAGCAGATTTTGGCCGGTGAGCAAAAAGAGCTTCCCCAAGCAGTTCATCGATATCATGGGTACAGGTGAATCGCTCATCAAACAAACCTACAACCGTTTCAGTCACATGGTACCCCAAGAGAACATCTTCGTGGTTACCAATACAGATTACGTGCCTTTGGTGCAAACTCACATCCCCGAAATGCATATTTCAAGGATATTGCACGAACCCTTGGCGAAAAATACAGCTCCCTGTATTGCATTGGCAAACCGCCACATCTTCCAGCAAAACCCAGATGCTGTTTGTCTTGTAGCGCCCAGTGATCACCTCATCAGCAACGAAGTGGCCTTCATCGAAACCGCCACCCACGCCATGAATTTCGCCGCAAACCACGATGCACTCGTGACATTGGGTATCAAACCCACTCGCCCCGATACCGGATACGGTTACATACAATTCAACCCCGAGTTGGATGGCAGCGGATTGCATCGCGTGAAAACCTTTACCGAAAAACCCAGCGAAGACATCGCCAAGAGCTTTTTGGAAAGCGGAGAATTCCTCTGGAACGCCGGCATCTTCGTGTGGAGCATGAAAGCCATCAACCGCAGCATCGAACAACACATCCCCGAAATACACCAAATTTTTGCCGAAGTTGATACACTAAGCCCCAATTACAGCGACCAATTGGAACAAGCCTACTCACTCACGCCCAGCATTAGCATCGATTATGGCGTCTTGGAGAAGGAAAGTGAAGTATTCGTGATGCCCGCCAATTTCGGTTGGAACGATCTAGGTACTTGGAAAAGCCTTTGGGATGTAAGCGACCGAAATGAAAAAAACAACGCCATCGTTGGGAAAAACGTGCACGTGTACAACACCACAGAAAGCCTCGTTTTCAATAACTCACAAAAGCTGATCGTGGTAAACGGAGTAGACAATATCGTCATTGTTGAATCAGATGAAGTTCTCTTGGTCATGAACAAAGACAAAGAGCAAGAGTTGAAAACCATTGTGAACGAAATCAAAGACCGTTACAAGGGAAAATTCAACTAGTTTTTTTTGCAATCTTTTGCATTTTTAATATATTTGTAGTGTTATCGGTTATTTCGATAACGCCAACTGTTACGCGCTTTTATATACCAACATCCTGGCCGCTTTAATCAGCGGCCTTGATTTTTTAAACAGGTTATGGCTTCTGAAACTTCTCCAAGAACGAAAGCATTTATTGCACTCCATTCTGCCGTATTCCTTTGGGGGTTTACTGCCATTCTTGGAAAACTCATTTCCTACGGCTCCATTACTTTAGTTTGGCATCGCATGATGTTAACTGCCATCATTTATTTATTGATGCCCGCAGTATGGAAATCACTGAAAGGACTTTCTCTTAAAACAGCAATGACATTTTGGGGCATTGGTTTGTTGGTTTGTGCGCATTGGCTCACATTTTATGGCAGCATCAAACTGGGTAATTCTGTATCAGTCACCTTGGCATGCCTGGGGTCAGCCTCATTTTTCGCATCCATCATCGAGCCAATAGTACTCAAACAACCCTTCTCAAAAAGAGATATTTATATGGGTTTGATTGTGGTTCTTGGAATCCTTTTTATCTATTTCTCACTACCCGAAAATCAACCGGGCCATATAGCAAAAGTGGGCGATGTCTCTTATGGATGGGCTGTAATTACCGGTCTATTAAGCGCTGCACTCGCCGCAACATTTACAACGCTCAATAAGGCCAATATTCATCGAGCCAAACCGCTCGCCATTTCTACCTTGGAAATGATGTCAGGCGCACTGATTCTGTCGTTGATTATCCCTTTGATTTCCTCAGACCCTATCGTTTTTTTACCCCCCATAAACCCTGAAATCCTTACGATCAACAACATCGCAAACGGACCGTGGGATTTGATATGGATTTTATTGCTCGCCTTGCTCTGCACCAATCTCACTTTTTACCTCGGAACCTATGCCCTCAATCAGCTTAGCGCGTTTACCGCAAACCTCACAGTAAACCTAGAGCCCATCTATGGCATCGTCTTGGGCGCGCTGATATTTCATGAAAATCAAGACCTCAATGTGTGGTTCTATTGCGGAGCAGCAATCATCTTAGGTGCGATTTTCACCCAAGCATATTTATCTAGCAAAAAGAATTAATAAGCTTTTGCGAATACCACCCTGCCAGCGCTAGGCTTGCCACTGTATACACAAACCCCAGCCTCTTCCGCACGCCCCAATGGAATACAGCGAATGGTTGCCTTGGTCAATTCCTTGATCTTCTCTTCAGTCTCTCCTGTTCCATCCCAATGCGCAATCGCAAAGCCCTCTTTCACATTGATCACCTCCAAAAACTCATCCCAATTGTTGACCTCTTGGGTTTTTTCTTCACGATATTTCGCAGCACGATCAAACAAATTCTGCTGAATTTCATCCATCAAAGTCAAAATGCGCGCGCGCAAATCTCCCATGGGAACCGCAAATTTCTCCTTGGTATCCCTCCGTGCAACTTCCACTGAACCAGATTCCAAATCACGCATACCCACAGCCAAACGCACAGGTACCCCCTTCAACTCCCATTCTGCAAACTTATAACCAGGCTTGTAAGTATCTCTATCATCAAATTTCACCGTGAGTCCCGCGGCTTTCAACTCAGCAGATAGTGGCTGCATCGCCAATTTGATCGTTTCCAAGTCCTCATCACTGCGATAAACAGGCACAATCACCACATGAATCGGCGCCAACTTTGGTGGCAATACCAACCCCTCATCGTCGCTATGTGTCATAATCAATGCACCCATCAATCGGGTAGAAACACCCCAACTTGTGGCCCAAACATATTCCAATTTGCCTTCCTTGCTCTGAAACTTCACATCAAAAGCCTTGGCAAAATTCTGACCCAAGAAGTGGCTCGTGCCCATCTGAAGGGCCTTTCCATCTTGCATCATGCCCTCAATACAATATGTATCATCGGCACCCGCAAAACGCTCATTCTCCGTTTTAACACCCTTAATCACCGGAACAGCCATAAAGGTTTCAGCAAATTCTGCGTATACTTCAAGCATTTTTCGCGCTTCTACCAATGCCTCCTCTTTGGTGGCGTGTGCGGTATGCCCTTCTTGCCACAAGAATTCAGCCGTGCGCAAGAACAACCGAGTACGCATTTCCCAACGCACCACATTGGCCCATTGGTTGATTAAAATTGGCAAATCGCGATAGCTTTGAATCCAGTTTTTATAGGTATTCCAAATGATGGCCTCAGATGTTGGACGAACAATCAATTCTTCCTCCAATTTCGAATCTGGATCCGCCATCAAATGTCCAGGTTTATCTGGATTGGCTTTTAATCTGTAGTGGGTTACCACTGCACATTCTTTGGCGAAGCCTTCCGCGTTTTTCTCCTCTTTTTCGAACAAGCTTTTGGGCACAAACAGCGGAAAATATGCATTCACGTGACCCGTTTCTTTAAACATGTCATCGAGTTGGCGCTGCATTTTTTCCCAAATGGCATACCCATAAGGCTTAATAACCATGCAACCTTTTACGGCACTGTGTTCGGCCAAATCGGCATTTTTTACCAGGTTGTTATACCATTCACTATAATTTTCGCTGCGTTTTACTTTTTCAAAAGCCATATTACTATTGGTTACAAAGTTAAATTGTTTTGGGGTGTGGGATTGGGAAATTTTTTAAAAAGAAACCCCCCAGCGGCTCTGCCGTTGGGGGGTTGTATTCGGTTTATAAAAACCTAGTTCTTACTATTTCATTTGCTTAGCTACAACCCAAACTGTTTCCACAGTTCAAGCACTTGTAACATGTTCCACTGCGAACTGTGATATGACCACACACATTACAAGCCGGAGCATCGCTCTGAATCTCTCTCATGTGATCTTGCATATCAAACTTACTTGGCAATGGCTCACTGCTCAGAGCCGCAGGCGTTGACGCCACGGCAGGTGCTGGCTCAGGGTTGAATACCGGACGGAATTCACTCACCACAGGCGCCTCAACCGCTTCAGGTGCACGCAAATCACTCGGCTTCACTTGCACCAAATCCTCTCTGCGCAAATATTCAAAGCCCAACAATCTAAAGATATAATCTACAATTGAAGTGGCATTTTTCACGTTTGGATGTCCCTCAACCATACCGCTTGGCTCAAAACGAGTGAACGCAAACTTGTCTACAAACTCTTCCAATGGCACACCATACTGCAATCCAACAGATACCGCAATAGAGAAACAGTTCATCAAACTACGGAAACTCGCTCCCTCCTTGTGCATATCAATGAAAATCTCTCCCAATGTTCCATCATCATACTCTCCAGTACGAACAAAGATCGTCTGTCCTCCCACACGCCCTTTTTGGGTGAATCCATTTCTGCGATTTGGCAAACGCTTCTTCTCTACGATGTTCGATAACTGACGTTTGAACTTGGTATCAGGACTCTCACTCAAAATGCGCTTGGCGGCTTCCAACACCATTTCTGGGGTTAATTCACCCACACTCGCAACCTTTGGTGCAGCAGCACTGTCAGTTTTTGCAGAGGCAGTTTCTTCTTGGTTATCTTCAGATGTCTCAGACTTGTTGCTCAAAGGCTGACTCAACTTACAACCATCACGGTACAAAGCATTTGCCTTCAATCCCAATGTCCAACTCAAATGGTAACACTCTTTGATTTCTTCAACCGTTGCCTCGTTTGGCAAGTTGATGGTCTTACTGATCGCTCCAGAAATGAAAGGCTGTGCAGCCGACATCATACGAATGTGTGCATTGGCATGAATGTATCTCACACCTTTGTTACCGCACTTGTTGGCGCAATCAAACACTGCGTAATGCTCCTCTTTCAAATGTGGCGCACCCTCAATGGTCATTGTACCTGCAACAAAATCGTTACACTCAGCAATCTGCTCACGGGTATAGCCCAAAGCCTGCAACATGTTGAAACGTGGATTGTTGTATTGCGCTGAGTCAAAGCCCAAACGCTTCAAAGTATCTTCTCCCAATGAATATTGGTTAAATACGAACCCAATTTCAAATGCCATCGGCGCCTCAGACTCCAATTTCGCCAAATCTGCATCGTTGAAACCCAAAGCTGTTAAACTATCATGGTTGATGTGTGGTGCACCCTTGAAGGTCTGATGACCTTTCGCATAGTTCACGATGTCTTGCGTTTGCTTCTCATCGTAACCCAAATGCTTCAACGCAACAGGTACAGTTTGGTTAACAATTTTGAAGTACCCGCCACCACTCAACTTCTTGTATTTCACCAAAGCGAAATCTGGCTCAATACCTGTGGTATCACAATCCATCAACAAACCAATGGTGCCTGTTGGCGCGATAACTGTAGATTGAGCGTTACGGAAACCGTATTTCTCACCCCACTGAACCGCTTTGTCCCAAGCGTTACAAGCAGATTTCAAAAGGTAGTCTGGACAATGTTTTTCATCCAAACAAACGGGCTTGATACCCAATCCTTCGAAAGCCAAAGGTGTGTTGTATGCCGCGTAGCGGTGGTTGCGGATTACTCGCAACATGTGCTTTTTGTTCTTTTCATACATGCGGAATGGACCTTTTACCGCAGCCATCTCAGCAGAGGTAGCATACGCTGTACCAGTCAAAATCGCAGTGATCGCACCACAGATAGCAGTAGCTTCTGATGAATCGTAAGGAATACCAGCGCTCATCAATACTGAACCCAAGTTGGCATATCCCAATCCCAAAGTGCGGTAATCATAACTCAATTGAGCCACCTCTTTTGATGGGAACTGAGCCATCAATACAGAAATTTCCAATACAGTGGTCCACAAACGTGCACTGTACTCAAATTTCTCCATATCAAAAGTTTTGCTATCCTCATGGAAGAACTTTCTCAAGTTCAATGAAGCCAAGTTACAAGCCGTATTATCTAGGAACATGTACTCAGAGCATGGGTTAGAAGCGTTGATTCTTCCACCTTCTGGACAAGTGTGCCATTCGTTAATGGTGTCATCGTATTGAACGCCTGGATCAGCACAAGCCCAAGCTGCGTCACCAATTGCATCCCATACTTCCTTGGATGGCTTGGTGTTCATCACCTCACCGGTTGAACGAGCGGTAAATTCCCAATCTTCGCCCTTTTCCAACTTGTGGAAGAATTTGTTGGGGATACGCACAGAGTTGTTACTGTTCTGTCCGCTCACTGTATTGTATGCCTCACCCTCGTAGTCGTTAGAATATCCAGCAGCAATCAAAGCAGCCACTTTGCGCTCCTCTGTACTCTTCCACTGAATGAATTCCATTGCATCGGGGTGATCCAAATCCAAGCAAACCATTTTTGCTGCCCTGCGAGTAGTACCGCCGCTCTTGATTGCACCCGCAGAACGGTCACCAATGCGCAAGAAACTCATCAAACCAGAACTGGTTCCGCCACCACTCAACTTCTCACCAGAGCCACGAATTTTGCTAAAGTTGGTACCAACACCCGATCCGTATTTGAAAATACGTGCCTCACGAACCCACAAATCCATGATACCACCCTCGTTTACCAAATCATCGTCAACCGACAAAATAAAACAAGCATGGGGCTGTGGACGCTCGTAAGCCGAGGTACTTTTCATCAACTTCTCAGTATCAGGATCTACATAGTAGTGACCCTGTGGCTTGCCAGTGATGGCATAACTGTTGTGCAATCCTGTATTAAACCACTGTGGTGAATTCGGAGCCGATTCCTGATTCAACAATGAGTATACCAATTCATCATAAAACACCTGCGCATCCGCAGCAGATTCGAAATAGCCATATTTCTCGCCCCAATGTTTCCAACAATCTGCCAAGCGGTGAGCCACCTGCTTAACCGACGTTTCACTTCCCAAACTACCATCCGCTTGTGGCACCCCCGCCTTGCGGAAATACTTCTGAGCCAAAATATCTGTAGCCACCTGACTCCAACCCTCAGGGACCTCAACATTTTTCATTTCAAAAACCGTACTTCCGTCTGGCTTCTTAATGACTGATGTACGATAGTCGTACTGAAATTGATCATAAGGCGATACACCATCGGCGGTGTTCATGCGGGAGAAATTCAATCCCTTTGTGTTTACTGTTTGCTGGCTCATAGCGATTCTATTGGGTTGTGTTTAAAAGAGTGATCGTTCACTTTATTGTGAATAGCAAATCTATCTTTGCAAACCACAATCACCCAATCATGTTTTCCACATAATTCACCGAAACCCTTGATAAAATTGGGTTTATGATGTTGAAAAAACGCAAGCCCAACAGCAGCAAGGGTTTACGCGTATTTAATTGACCAGTAGATAGTTACAAAATCAAATTTTTTAGACATTCAACCGCAAACCAAAAATATGTGTCGTCCATTGCTCACTCACCCATCTTCCAAGTAAAATTCACTTACTTTGTACTATGGGATCACTGCTCCAATCACTGTTACATCGCAAAGAAAAAAAGCAAAAAAGCATTGCCGTGCTTTGCGATCCCGACACACCAGCAAGTGAAATATCGCAGCAAGTAAAGAAAGCGATCCAACACGGTATAGACCTATTCCTGGTTGGCGGAAGTCACGTTTCACAACATTCAACCGCAAGCTGTGTAGCCCTACTCAAAAATTTAGGAGCACCCAACATCACCCTCTTCCCCGGAAATGAACTTCACGTAGTGGATGATGCAGATGCCATACTTTTTATGAGCCTCATTTCTGGTAGAAACCCAGAATTTCTGATCGCCAAACAAGTTGCAGCCGCGCCATGGGTGAAAAAAAGCAACATGGAAGCCATTCCAACAGGCTACATGCTCGTTGAAAGTGGCAAACTTACCTCCGCACTATATATCAGCGGAACACTACCACTGCCAAACAACAAACCTGATATCGCAGCCGCCACCGCTATGGCCGGAGAATTGTTGGGGATGAAATTGTTTTACCTCGATGCCGGTAGCGGTGCAGAATACCCCATTCCACAGAATATCATTCAAGCAGTAAATCAAAATACCGAAGGCATCGTATTTGTTGGAGGTGGCATCCGAACTCCGATGGCAGCAGCTTCCGCATGGAACAGCGGTGCAGACGTTGTAGTTATCGGAAATGGGATCTTCGAAAACCCCCAATTGCTCGAAAACATTTGTGATCAAGCCATTTTAGTAAATCAACACGCCCGTTCATACTAAACACCCCATGTTCCTGTATCCATTTAAAACCCAATTCCTTAAAACCGAATTGAACCGCAACCAAGTAGCCGATATTCTCACCACTCAAACCTTCCTGTCTGATGCGAATTTTAAAAAAACCGACAGCAATCCCCGCGCATTCTATGGTGAAATATCAAACCAAGACTTTACCCTTGAAACCATAGAAGACAAACAAAGATTGGTGAATTTTTGTACCGGTGAAATTCGTGGGTCTGAAAATGAAGTGTACATCCTCCTGCAACTTGGGGCATGGCAACACCGCAGGATTTTCTTGCTTTTTCTCATACTCATCCTTTCCTGCACCGTGCTATTGGCCAAACACCTTTGGCTTTTTCAAAGCTTCTATCCACAAAATTTTGCCGCCTGGTTGCTTCTGTTAACCAATATCGCCCTTTTTATCGCCCTCTATGTGAAAGCGAAAAACTTTCACGCACGCCTCAAATCCACCATCGATTTTTTCTCTCAACTTTGGTCGGCAAAAACAATTAACCAGACAGAAGTGCCGCATTTATTCCGTTAAAATCCTCAGTGATCCCCGCATCAACTTGTACTTGGCAAAGCAAGCATCTTAAAGAAGCTCAAAGGCCCTAAGAACGCAGGCAAACCCTCGTTGTGACCAACCCCCTATCACTTCTTAATCAAGGCGAGCAAATCCGCCTCCCAACTCACTTGAGGCACCTCCAATATACTGCCCACATACACCGATTCAGCCGCAAAATCAACGTCTGCACCGCCGCCCTGAACACCCGTAATTTTGGGCAACTTCGATACCGCCAACTCCGGAACGCGACCAATCACAACAGACTTTCCACCAAAAAACACATCACCCGCAAAAGCCCCGTCGATCAGCTTTTTTTCGCGATTCACCCTGCGATAATCCATGTGAAAAACCACCCCCGCAATCTCTAAATTTTCACGATCAATCACACGATTCCCGTCTTTCAACACCATCAAACGATCCAAAACCTTACACAATCGAGGCAAACCCATTCGCGTATCTGAACACCAATTGCCCCCAATCATCAATAAATCAATCCTGCATGGTTTACCCACCATATCTGATTTCATCAATCTCAAAGCACTGTCAATCTCGGCAATAACCAATTCGCTTGGCTCATAGCTCATGTACTCCGTTTCCATTTCATCCCAAAACAATTGAGCATCAGCACGCAGCGTGCTGTCGTCCCCGTTTGAACTCCCCCCATACAATCCAGTGGCCCCAGCCATCATGCCCAACTCGGTTTTTAAATAACTCAACGCCGGATGCAAACGCCACAATTCAGCATTTACATTGTCTACAATCCCAATACCCCCGCCATAACGTGGTTTATCCAATTTGTCGCTTGTTTTCATATCCCTGTCTTTCTTGGCGATAATACCGCAACCCATCGCCCCCAATACCAACATCATAATACATAGCCGCTGAATCATATCAGCAAATTACAGCCAAATATTCATTACACCCAAAGAAAATATTACCTTCGCAATCAAGTCATGAGCCTGTCGTTAGACGCCATCAAAAAACCCATCGAAAAGGAACTTACCGCATTCGAAGTCATGTTCAAACAGAGCATGAAAACCCGTGTGCCCTTGCTCGATACCATCATGACCTACATCGTGAAAAGAAAAGGCAAACAAATTCGCCCCCTCTTTGTGATGTATTCAGCAAAACTTTTCGGCGATATCAATATCAGAACATACCGCGGTGCATCCCTGGTAGAATTGCTGCATACCGCTACCCTGGTGCACGACGATGTTGTAGATGATAGCTTTCAACGCAGAGGATTCTTCTCCATCAACGCACTTTGGAAAAATAAAATTGCCGTACTCGTGGGCGATTATTTGCTCTCCAGAGGCCTTCTTTTGGCTGTGGAACACCGCGATTTCGATATGCTCGAAATTGTTTCCAACGCCGTGCGCGACATGAGCGAAGGAGAATTGCTGCAACTCGAAAGAGCCCGCTTCATGAATGCCACCGAAGAGGTCTACTTTCAAATCATCAAACAAAAAACGGCTTCCCTCATTGCATCTTGCTGTGAAATGGGCGCCGCCTCTACCACTCAAGATACCGAAATACAGAAAAAAATGCGTCAGTTTGGAGAAGCCATCGGTTTGGCCTTCCAAATCCGCGACGATCTTTTTGATTTTGGCGATAACAAATCTGGCAAACCCGCCGGCCTAGATATCAAAGACAAAAAATTGACCCTGCCCATCATTCACGCCTTCTCAAAAGCTGCCCCCAGCGATGTGAAAAAAATCAAAAAACTCATGAGAAGCAATGTGAACGACAAACAGAAAATTGCCGATGTAGTTGAATTCATTACCGTTCACGGCGGAATGTCTTACGCGCGCATCAAAATGAACGAATTCCGCGACCGCGCCTTTGAAATATTGGAATCCATTCCCGCCAACAAAGAGCACAAACAAACCCTCCAACACCTCGTCAATTTTGTCATCGACAGAAACGTTTAATCATGAAGGTAACAATTCAAGACAATACCACCGAATTCATCAAGGAAAACAACCAATTTGTGATCCCCAATGGTGCCTCCATCAATCGGTTGCCCCTGAACAACAGCACCCTGCTGTTGCAAACGCCCTCGCAAACCATTCAAGTTCGTTGCTTGTCGGTCGACAAAGTCGCAAAAACCGTTACACTGCTCTACAACAACCAAAAATACGTTGCCAAAATCACCGAACCCATGGACGAACTCCTCAAATCGATGGGCTTGGAAAATGCCATGGTAGCCAAAATCTCTGAGGTAAAAGCACCCATGCCAGGCTTGGTTTTGGATGTATTAGTGACTGTTGGTCAAACCGTTGAAATGGGCGAAAAAATCCTTACCCTCGAGGCCATGAAAATGGAAAATGCCATCAAATCGCCTACCGCGGGCACCATTGCATCCATTCATGTTAGCAAAGGGCAAGCCGTTGACAAAAATTTCGTACTCATCCGATTCGAATAATCCCCCCATCCACAGCCAGCCAGCGATTGTATTCTCTTTATGAAAAACCCATCGCCCCTGTGGAATGCCAAAAATACCATCTATTTCCTGCTGCTCATATACGCAGCGATTGGACTATTCAATCTTGACCGATTGCCCATCGCTTGGAACGATGAAATTCAAAACTTAGACCCCGCCATTGTTTGGCACAATACGGGATTCTATCGCTCACCTCTATGGCCCAATCCCGGCGCAGAACTAAAATTCCTTAGTTACCCGCCGCTGCTCGAAGCGTGGCATTGCATCTGGCTCTACCTCGGCAAATCCCCCTTCATCGTTCGATTGCCTTTTTTGATTTTCCACCTCATCACCGCAGTGCTGTTACATCGATTTGTACTTCAAATTCTCGCCGCCCCATCAACAACCAAACAACCGAGCAAGGCCTATTCCCAAAGCGTTATCCAATTCATTGCCTTGCTCATCACCGCCCTTTTTCTGTTCGATAAATCCACTGGTGAAATTGCCCGAAGCCTTCGCGTAGAAACACCCATTCTGCTTCTATTAATGGCATTTACAACCACCGCATACAGGTCCTTTTATCAACCCAATGCCTTTATCACCCTCCTTTTGGGATTGTCCCTTGGATCCTTGGCCATCGCACATTTATATACTTGGCCCTTGGTTTTAATCGCCTTGTTGTTGAATTTCAACCATTTGGCCCAATTCAAAACAACCACAGCCTTGCGCCACGGATTCATGTTCCTTGCCAGCACATTGGTACCGATCACCATTTTTGGGCTCACAGTAAAACCAGAACTCCTTGATTTAAAAGCCCAGTTGTTCATGCAAGCTGAAGACCACAGCGGTGCATCCATAGGCGCCAACCTCTACGGTTTTTTTATCGGTAGATTTATTCCCTATAGCCTCGAACAGCCCTACACTTTTTTCTTGCACCTATTGTATTGGGTTGTGGCATTGAGGCTGCTACTTAAAAACCTTGTGGCGAAATCAAATCTTTGGAAAACCTCATTGATCCCACTCCTTTACTTGGCTTTCGCAGTCCCCACAGCCCTTTTCCTTACTCCCCAGCACCGGTATTACCCCGTTCAGCACTTACTGGGACTCTTGGTAATGGCGGCGTATTTACAAAACTTTACACCTAGCTTTGCTTGGAAACCAACAAACCGTTGGATCAAAACCGCGTTATCTCTGATTTTTGTTGTTTCCCTCCTCACACCTTGGACCATCCGAAACACGGCCGCAATACTTCAACGCAACCAACGCAACCCACACACCGCCATTCAATTCCTCAACAAAAACCTCAACGCGATCCCCAGTGGTGATATTCTCGGTGAACCCATAGCCAATTATTGGCTTGCACAATCCCCACACCCCAAAGATTGGCAATATGGCTTCGAGTTTTACCCCCAACACTTTCCATACAATGCCCAAAAACCGAGATACTTCGTCTCTCGCACCGCACCGCAACAGCTCCCATTCTTGTTTCTCATCGATAGCCTCAACATCCCAACCCGCTTTGCCCAGTCGCAAAAACTCGGACATACTTACAATGGACTTTATTTGTACCAAGTAAAATCTCTATCCGCTTGGAAACTGTTAACCAACCCAAGCACCCTAAAAATCACGAGCGGACATTAAGCAATCAATGCCCAAACCCCTTACTTCAAGGAAGTGGAGTTTTTCAATCCGTAACCTATCAACTCATCATACCCCATACCCGGATTCTTGTGGTAAATCAATACCATGTAGTTGTTCTCCGTTTCGCTGTGTTGACCTTCAAACATCGAAAAATCCAACAGGCCTGTTGATTCGTCCTTTACACCAAAAACATAATTGTAATACCCTTGTTTCAATGGCACAACCGCCTCATATGCCCTGGTATCTGCGTTGAAATACATCCGATGCGATTCCAATATACGCCAATCACTCAACTCGCCATACACATATACTGCTTCCTTCAATTCAGCATCAGCCTGCACCGAAAAATGCACAAAGCAATAATCACTCTCAAATGCTGTACCCGCAGGCATGGGCAAATCTTTGTTATCATACAAAACCCGGCCATTGTAATCCGCCCAATTGAAATACCGCTCAAATCTCCGCGATTTGTCGTTCACCAAAATCACATGCTTCTGATTGGCAATGTTTAACCGCTGTCTTACACCTGCAGTAGAACTTCGAAAACTGCGAATATCAAAGAACCTATACTGATTCATTCCATCCACCTGATTTCCAAGCTGATGGTTATACTGCAACTCATTCCCTACAATAAACATGGGTTTTAAGTCATCGATGCCAAACATCCACTCCCCGTTACGCAAAATCACCGCCTTCACATCCTGCATCGCATTGGGCATGAAGTAGGCATCGCTCTTCGTAAAGTTGAAATTCACCTGTTGATGCGTGCTTCTGAGTTCTACCTGCTTGCTTTGCGATAACTCCATATTCACCGCGCCCTGGGATTGTAAAACCATCATTCTCCGCGATAAAACAATATCTGATTCATTGAAATTCCGATAAACAACCAACAAGTAATTGCCCGACAACTTGGGCCGCGATTGCTCCCCAGGTACATCCACCGCATAATGCGTGTATTGCATCAAAGTGCCATTGCTGAAACTGGCATTCTCAATGTTGTCGTATCCCATACCCTCCAATGTTTGCGTGCGCGACAATCCGCTGGGACGCCAATTTGCATCACAATGTATCATTGTAATCTGGTAAAAATCACGCTCACTGCGAATTTGATCGAATTCCAAAACCAACGCATCCTGTCCGCCCAAAGTCAAAATTGGAAACGCAAAACCACTGCTTTTTTGATAAAATCGAACCGTTCTAACATCTGATTCGTAAATGGCATTGCTGTAACGCAAAGAACTGTCTGTATTTGCTTTCAGCAAACACGTACAAGCCATAAATACAAAGCACAGCAAACCAATTTTTATTCTCATCGAAACAAACTTAACAAATTCGGGGCCAAATCACGAATCTTGCATCATCATCCATTCCTCAAACAACTGTTCATAAGCCGCTTTCGCCATGGCATGTGCCGCATTCACTGACTCATAGGATTCTGTAATTCTCGCCACCTTTTCAAAAGAACTTGCCACCTCCGGCGAATGCAACTGAACTTCAAGTGCCGTTTTTTCCTCCGCCAATGCGTTCATTTCCTGCTCCTTCACATTCATGGCATCCTCCACCTTTTTGATCTCGTTTTTACTGTACGATTTACTACTGGTATGAACAGCAGCTACAGCGCCAACTGATGCACTGGGCTTATTGGCAGATACCGCTGGCGCAGAGGCAGATTTCTTTTTGCCATCATCGAGCTTGGCCAAACGCATATCCTCCGCCACACGCTGTGAATTCCATTCGTTATATTCCTCAAATGTGCCCGGATATTCTTTCAAATAGCCGTCTTCAATCCACCAAATTTTATTGGCAACCTTACTAATGAAAGTTCTGTCATGCGACACAAACAAGCAACTACCCGCATAGTCTATCAATGATTCTGCCAACACCGCTGTACTAAACATATCCAAGTGGTTCGTGGGCTCATCCAACAGCAAAAAATTGGATTGGGTGATCAGTGTTTTGGCCAAAGCCAACCTCGATTTTTCACCACCACTCAATACCTTAACCTTCTTAAATACCTCATCGCCTGTGAACAAGAAACAACCCAATACCGTCCTCAATTCCCAATCAGTATATTCGGCACTCACGGTAGCCAATTCGCTCAACAAATCATTCTTCAAATTCAAAGCCTCCAATTGATGCTGGGCAAAAAAGGCGGATTCCACATTCCAGCCTTGCTCAATGATACCTCCAGCAGGCTCGGATCCATGCACCATCCTCAATACCGTTGATTTCCCCTTTCCGTTTGCACCCACCAAGGCAATTTTATCGCCCCGCAAAATTTGCGCCTGCGAAGTTTTTAATATTTCTAAATCACCATACGATTTGGTCACATCCTTCAAATCCGCAATCACCTTCCCCGGGGTTACCCGAATGTTAAACCGAATATCGAAATCTTTACGCTCATCCTGTCTAACCTCAATCTTCTCAATTTTATCCAGCATTTTCACCCTACTCTGCACAGCAGTGGCCTTGCTCGCCTTGGCTCTAAATCTGGAAATAAACTTCATCTGCTGACGGATATAGTCCTGCTGATTTTCGTATTTCCGCATCATCAAAGCATCCCTTTCCTCCTTCTGTTCCAAAAACTCGTTGTAATTGCCCTTGTAATGAAAAACCTGCTGGTGCGCTACCTCGGCAATGCGATTCACCGTTCTATCTAAGAAGTACGGATCGTGAGATACTATCACATAAGTCCCTTCATAATTGGCCAAATAATCCTCCAACCACTGAATCGTGGGTAAGTCCAAGTGGTTCGTGGGCTCATCCAACAACAACAAATCAGGGGCCTGTAATAGCAATTTCCCCAACATCGCGCGCATACGCCATCCACCAGAAAACTCCCTCAAAGGACGGTCCAAACTGCTCGTGGGGAATCCCAAACCTTCCAAAATTTTATCGCCTTCAGCATGCCATTCATAGCCACCCAATGCGCCAAAACGCTCCTGGGCATCCGCCAAACGCTGCATGGTAACATCGTCATACTCAATCTCGATTTTTTGAATCAATCGATCAATTTCTGATTCCAAATGCACCAAATCTTCCCTGCCACCCAAAACCACGTCGCGAACACAATCACCAACATCCATACTCAACAAATCCTGATTCAAAAACCCAATTCTCAAATCAGATGGTTTAGACAATGTTCCCTCACGCAATTCGTAATCGCCAGAAATCAATCGCAGTAAGGTAGATTTACCCGTACCATTCAAACCCACCAACCCAATTTTTTCATTGGGCTTGATGTGCCAAGAGGCATTCTTAAACAGGTATCTACCGGCAAATTCAAAAGAAAAATCATTCAGTGCTAGCACCTTGCAAAGGTAGGCCATCAACCACCATTCAGCCTAATCAAAATCAGCCCAAATTCAAGCGCAAATCAGTACTTTTTCAACATCACAAAGTCGTTCATGAAATACCCATCGCCAATGTCAAAATCCGCCACACACTCAATCACAAAACCCATTTTAAAATAAAAGTTGATCGCCTTGAAATTCTGACGGTTGACCTGCAATCGCAACTCCCGCAAACCCGGCATCTCCGATGTCAATTCACCCAGTATCCAAGCACCCAATCCCCCCCGTTGATTCAACGTTTTTACGTACAATTTGTTGAGGAAAAAACAGCCATCCTCCTTTTTCTCAATCGCCACAAAACCCATAGCATTGTCACCATCCATCACACAATAAAACCGCTGCCCAGCTTCCATCTGTGACTCCATAGACGCCGTTGAATAAAATCGCCCCAACATATAATCCACTTGAGACTGTCCGATGATTTCAACGTAATGATCATGCCAAATTTCATCCGCCAAACGCTGTATCTCGGAAATTTTCTCCCGGCTGGCCAATACTAACTGTAAATTCACCCCCCGAAATTCGCATTTTTGTATCAGTAAATCATGCTTCAACTCCAGAACCTTTCCACCGGCTTCGCAAAAAAGTCTGTAACACTACACCAAAACATCTCAATGCGTGTGGATGCCGGCAACCTCGTTCTGCTCCTTGGCCCCAATGGCATTGGCAAATCTGTCTTACTCAAAACCATCGCTGGCCTGCAAGCGCCACTGTCTGGTGAAGTCAGCGTAAATCAAATCAACATCCACCAAACCACCCCAGAAATACGGGCCTCTCTCTCCAGCATACTCCTTGCAACACCCCCCGCCATCGAACAAATGAAAGTGAGTGAAATGGTGCTTTCGGGGCGACAAAGATTTATCACAGGCTGGAAAAACCCGGCCCAAAGCGATTTAGCTGCCGTGGAAAATGCAATGCACAAAACCGGCATCCACGACCTAAAAAATGCATCCTTCGGCGCACTCAGCGATGGCGTAAAACAAAAAGTCATGCTCGCTAGATGCCTCGCCCAAGACAGTCAACTCATCCTACTCGATGAACCCCTCGCCTTTCTAGATTACCCCTCGAGAATCAATTTCCTGCAACTGCTTTCTCACCTAACCAAAACAGAAGCCAAAACCATTATTTATAGCAGTCACGACTTACAACTATCTATCAATCATTGCGATCACATCATTGCACTCACGCAAAACCAATGTGATTTTTATCAAAATCCAAAAGAACTGATCCTCACCGATATCTTTCCTGTCCAATGAACAAACCGCGACAGCCCTTCGCGATGAAGCAGTTCAGCATCGCACAAAATGATGTAGCACTTCCTGTAACTTCCGATGCTTGTTTATTCGGTTCGATGATTCAATTGCCCAAGAACGCCCATGTGCTCGATATCGGCACTGGCACCGGTTTGCTTTGCTTCATGATCGCCCAAAAACACCCCGATGCGACCTTCACAGGCATCGACATACATCCCGGATCCATCCAACAAGCCATCGAAAACAACCACAACAACCCCTTCAAGAACCAAATAGAATTTCAAATCGGCGATGTACAATTGTGGGAACCCACAACACCCATTCACGCCATAGTTTGCAACCCGCCTTTCTTCGAAAATCACCTGCCATCCCAAAATACCACTAGGCGATTGGCCCGACATTCCAATGAACTTACACTCCCCAATTTGCTCAAACATTGCAACCGTTTGCTCCATCCCAACGGGGAACTATTCCTACTATACCCCAGCCAAAACATCAACCAAACCCAAAAAACTTTTTCCGACAATCACCTCCAAATTCAGGAAATTACGTTCATACAAGCCACCGAAAATAAACCACCACATCTAGCCATTTTCCACGCTGTAAAAACACCAATCAACATAGAAAATGCAGAGGAATCACCCAAGCTGATCACCAAAAATGTAATCCATTATCAAACCAACGGACAGCTAACCCTGGACGCAACGCGTTACTTACAAGAGTTTTACACGCGTTTGTAACAAACAAAGTAAAAGTATCATTGTTCCTATCTATATTTGATCTCACATGAAATTCATCAAATACGCATTGGAAAAATCCCTATTCGGCGTTTGCAGTCAACTCGGCGAATGGATGGGAATTTCCGTAAAAAGCGTGCGCATGTCTTTCGTTTATGCCAGCTTTTTTACACTGGGTTCGCCCATCATCATATACTTGGTAGCGGCGTTTTGGATGAACGTGAAAAACTATAGCCAAGAAAGACGTACCCGAATCTGGGATCTTTAATTCATCCTCCTTACAAAAAAGGAAATACTTGTCGCGATTGCTTTAAAAATTGCTACTCACAGTGAATCGAATGCCACTGAAAGCAGGCTCCTCCCTACAAATACCGCCCGAACAGTTCACCCCCTGTTGTTGCTTCAAATAAGCCAGCGTGAACACAGTGTTCTTCTCCGTATACCCAATAAATACTGTGGGATAATGCAACACTTTATCGGCAATGATCATGCGCTCATATCGGTGTGGAATCACATTCACCATATCGCCCACAGCAATACTCAACTGTTTGGTTGCCCAATATTCAACCATCAAATTGGCGAATGAACCTTGATCGTTTTTCGTGCTTAAATACTGCCATTCCACCCTCAAACTCTTGCCATGTTCCATGGTGTGTAGCCACTCACCAAAAGGCGTGAAAGTTTTCACGGGCACATACTCCGGTTCATCTTCGTAACGCGTTTGATTGTAATGAATCTGCTGTATGCCCAATTTCAATTTATCGTGTTTACCCAATTTCTGAACCACCTCCAAATAATTCTCACTAAACAACTTCTCAGCCTCCATAGCGCCAGTAACGGCATTCAACTTGCCATTGCTCGCCAAGGTTTGCACATAACTCGCATTAAAGAAAATCTGCGTTCCCTTGCGCGGTTTAAATTCCACTTCACCCTGAATACCGTCTTCACCCAATTCTTGACCCGGTGCGTTGTATCGACTCAATAAACGATACGTGTTCTGACGGGTCATTGAAGGCAAATAACTCACCAAACCATTCAACAAAGCCTCCGTAGGCGCCGTGCGAAAAGCAAAATTATCTACGTGTCTCGCCTGCAAATTCAAACCAATCGATGCCTTTTGCTTGCCCAACTTCCAACCGCCCTTACCCCAACTCAACGAAGTATACAAAACATTGCCACCCGCAAGCTTAAAGCGATCGTTCATCCCCAAAATGGCTTCAGGCGTCTTCACATTGCCCTCCACATTCCAACTAAAATTTCCAATGTTATAGCCGAAATACGCATTAAACCCATACATGTTGTATTTGGGGTAAAATCGATCCGCTAAATCATAAGTATTGATGGTTCCTACCAAACGGTCCATCGTCTCGCGGTCCAAACTCCGATTGATGGCCGATGCACCCACGCTCAAATCCCCATACTTGCTCATCTTACCCACCGGAATGCCTCCCTCTATATTCAAACCACTGATCACCTGCTTGGCAAATCCAAAACGATTTTTGATGTTACCCTTCTGATTGCCCGCAAACCCCTTGATCGCCCACTTGTCGTTGATGTTGTATTTCAAGCGCATGCCCTGAATTGCATAGTCAATCCCAATCTGCCTCTGCTCATAACTCCTAAACAAAACCCCCGTTCCAAATTGATCGTAAAAAGACCCCATCGTGATGTCCAATTTATCAATCGATTTACTCACCTGCCAAAAGCCAATGCCATGATCGGTGTAGGCATCCTGGGGATCCAATAAAGGCGAATTGTTGAACGCATCGTATCGAACAATGAAAGAATAACCCTTCATCCGATACTGCATAAACAACCACGCATCCGCGCTGGCCGTGTTCTCTTTATATACCTTGGTATTCGCTCCGATGCTGTCGTCACGCAAATACTTCTGATAGTTCATCAGCAAATTACCAGAAAATTGTCCTTTGTCAGAATCCTTGGTTTGGCCCGAAACCATACCCGCTGTAGCCACAAAGGCAAGCAAAATCAAGGTGTTGAAATGTCTCATTCACTGCAAAGAAACAAAAAAGCCCGTATTTTTGTAGTTCCAATATGTCAGAAGTCATCATTACACCCACCATCACAGCCTCTAGAAAGCTTTATATCGAAAGCTATGGATGTGCCATGAATTTTAGCGATAGTGAAATCATCGCCTCCATCATGGGTGAACATGGCTTCGCTTCAACCAACGATGAACTCGATGCCGATGTCATTTTTCTCAATACCTGTGCCATTCGCGACAATGCAGAACAACGCATAAGAGAAAGACTGAAACACCTCAGAGGCAATAAAAAACACAACAAAGAACTCATCATTGGGGTACTGGGCTGTATGGCCGAAAGACTCAAAGAAAAATTGCTCGAAGAAGAAAAATTGGTGGATGTAGTAGCCGGCCCCGATAGCTATCGCGACTTACCAAAACTCGTTGCAGAAGTAGATGAAGGCGGAAGAGCCATCAACGTGCTACTCAGCCGAGAAGAAACCTACGGCGACCTGAACCCCGTTCGATTGAATTCAAATGGCGTTACCGCATTTGTGTCTATCATGCGCGGTTGCGACAACATGTGTAGTTTTTGCGTAGTTCCCTTTACCCGCGGCAGAGAGAGATCTCGCGACCCTGAAAGCATCGTGAGAGAAGTATTAGACCTATCAAACAAAGGCTACAAAGAGATTACACTCCTAGGTCAAAACGTAAACTCCTATCTCTGGTTCGGTGGTGGCCCCAAAAAAGAATTCAAAAAACTCACCCAAGATGAACAAGATAGTTCTGTGGATTTTGCCGACCTCCTTGAAATGTGCGCCACCGCAGTGCCACAAATGCGCATTCGATACAGTACCAGTCACCCCCGCGATATCAACGAGAAAGTGGTTTACACCATGGCCAAATACAAAAACTTGTGCAATTACATCCACCTCCCCGCACAAAGTGGCAACTCGCGCGTGCTCGATATCATGTCGAGAAACTACACCCGTGAATGGTATATGGATAAAATTCGTATGATCCGTAGCATCATCCCCGATTGTGGCATCAGCTGCGATATCATTGCGGGTTTCTGCTCCGAAACAGAAGAAGAACACCAAGACACCCTTTCCCTCATCGAGTGGGCCCATTTTGAGTTCTCCTACATGTACATTTACAGCGAAAGACCCGGTACACCCGCCGCCAAAAAGTTGGTCGACGATGTAGCAGATGATGTAAAATCGCGTCGATTAAGCGAAATCATCGCCCTACAAAATGCCAAATCAAAGCAAAAAAATGAATCCTACATTGGTAAAGTAGTCACTGTACTCATCGAAGGCCATTCAAAGAAAAGCACCCTCGATTGGAAAGGCAGAAGCGACCAAAATTCAGTCACCATCTTCCCATGCGAAGAATACAAAATCGGAGATTTGGTGAATGTAATGGTTGAAAGAGCAACTACAACAGCCATGATCGGTAAAGCCATTGGCTATGCCTCGTTGCTGCCCGAAAATTAAATCGGTCGTTAATTACCCTTTTTGTGCATACTGAGGACTCAAATTCTTGAGCATATCCTCTGTCATGCGATCCAAATCGAAATCCGGCTTCCAACCCCAGTCGTTGCGAGCCTCGGTATCGTCAATCACAGCCGGCCAACTGTTGGCGATGGCCTGACGGTAATCGGGTTCATACGCAATTTCAAACCCAGGAATCACTTTCGCGATAGACGCCGCAATTTCTTCAGGCGCAAAACTCATACCCGCCAAATTGTAACTTGTACGAATTTTGATCTGTTCCGCAGGTGCATGCATGATATCCAATGTTGCCTTCAACGCATCTGGCATATACAACATAGGCAAAGTAGTTCCCTCACCCAAAAAACAGGTGTGTTTGCCCGTTTGCAAAGCATCGTGATAAATGGCCACAGCATAATCCGTGGTTCCACCACCCGGCGCACTCTTGTATCCAATCAAACCGGGATAACGCAATGAACGCGTATCAATGCCCCAACGGTTAAAATAATATTGCGCATACAATTCACCCGCCAATTTGCTGATTCCATAAATGGTTGTGGGATCCATGGTGCCGTATTGGGGTGTGCCAAATCGTTCTGTGTTTGGTCCGAAAGCCGCAATGCTACTGGGCCAATACACTTTCTTGATGATGCCTGTATCTCTGGCCGCATTCAACACGTGGAACAAACCCTCCATGTTCAACTTCCAACCAAATTCAGGGTTTTTTTCAGCCGTTGCACTCAACAACGCCGCCAAATGATATACCTGTGTGGGTTTGTATTTCTGAATCACCGCACCCAAACCATCCGCATCCAAAATATCCAATGTTTCAAAAGGACCCCCATCAAAAACTGGGTTGTCTGATTTCTTCACATCACTCGCAATCACATTTGAATCACCATAAATGCCTCGCAATGCCTCCACCAACTCCGTGCCCAACTGTCCGCAAGACCCAATCACCAAAACCTTTTCGTTCGTCATACTACCGCAAATTTTGGCGGTTCTGCCCACATTACCAAACCTTTTTCTCACCGATTTTATTTACGATGATATTTTGTGGTAAATCTTCCGCATTTTTGCCCCTCATCATGACTGAATCAGCAGAAACCATTCACTTTGCAGTTGTGGGCGTTGGCCACATTGGCACCCGCCATGCACACATGATTTCTCTGAATCCCAATGCAAAACTCGTTGCTGTTGTTGACATCAAATCACCCGAAGAGCTAAACATTCCTCAAAACATCCCCGTTTACCCAAACATAGAGGAAATGCTCATGCACCATGCAAATATTGATGTGGTGTGTATCGCAACACCCAACGGATATCACGCACAACACGCCATCCAAGCACTGTCCATGGGCCGGCACGTTGTAGTAGAAAAACCCATGGCTCTGTCCACCGAAGATTGTGACGCCATGATACTTGAAGCCCAAAAACGCAACAAGAAAATCTTCTGTGTGATGCAAAATCGATTCTCGCCACCTTCGCAATGGATCAAAAACCTCATCGCAGAAAACACCCTCGGTGAAATCTATCAAGCACAAATTATCTGTTATTGGAATAGAGATCACCGATACTATCAAAAAGGACATTGGCACGGCACCAATGACCTAGACGGTGGGGTTCTTTTCACACAATTTTCGCATTTTATTGATTTGATGTACTGGCTGCTTGGGCCCATCACCATCAACTACGCAAATGCATCAAACTTCAATCACCAACAGTTAACAGAATTTCACGATAGTGGACAGGTGGTTTTTTCATTTGGGCCAAATGGCAAAGGTTCATTGAGTTATTCAACCAGTTTGAACCAACAGAATTTCGAAAGTTCCATCACCCTGATTGCCGAAAAAGGCACAGTGAAATTGGGCGGTCAATACATGAATACCGTGGATTATTGCGAAATCGAAAACTATACACTACCAACACTTCCCGATGCGCAACCCGCGAATGATTACGGAAATTACAAAGGCAGTGCCGCCAATCACCATTTCGTGATTCAAGATGTGATCAACAACCTCGTACACAATGTCGCACCAATCACAACACCCCAAGAAGGTCGCGCTGTGGTTGAAATTATTGAAAGCATCCACCATTTTGGAAAATAAATCCAAGATTCTTTCCAATAATTCCAAATTAAAACTCTATCAAATCATTTAAAATCAAACACTTACGTGTTATTTTTGAATTTTTTCAAAAAATTATCATTTCTTTTGGGGGTATAGCACACTTTCTGTGTTTATAGGCCTGATTACCCCTTTCCGGAAAAAGGCAACGTCATGACAAAAGAACAATTAGAAAGCAACACCTTCACCAAGTATGCGGCTGGCTTGATGCAAGAGGAAGAATTGAGAAAGCTTGAAGAGTGGTTGAAAAAAAACCCCCAATTCAAGCCCACTTTAGCCATCATCAAACAACAAGTGTCTGCAATGATGCAGCCACAATTAATCCACTAATTCTATGGAATCAAATAACAACAAACCCAATATCGACCCACAATTTCATGAAGTCTGGGACGCAGCGGGACAGTATAAATATAGCTTTGAAAACGGCAATGATGATGCTTGGCAGAAATTCTCAGCAGACATGGCCAACAAAAAGGCGAGCAAAGTAGTTTCAAACTCGCCATTCACCGTTCAAAGAAACTTCAAGCAGATTTTCCGCATCGCAGCAGCAATATCCCTAATAGCCGTTGGCGCTTGGGCGTTTTGGTTCAATAACCAAAGCACTGCAATCCTGGATCAAGGCAACTACACTTCAAACAGCGGAGAAGTGAAAGAAATCACACTCAAAGACGGAAGCGTAATCACACTCAACGCCAACTCGAGTGTAGACTACACAATCACCAAAAATGCACGCAAAATCAACCTCAATGGCATGGCGCATTTTGAAGTGGCGAAAAATCCCAATGCACCGTTTGTTATTCGCAGCGGCAGCAATCAAGTGACCGTTTTAGGTACCGGTTTCGATGTAAGGTCTTACACAAACAAACCCCTACAGGTAACCGTAAACCATGGAAAAGTTCGCGTAGAAAAATTGGCAAAAAACTCACAAACCACACTTGAATCTGCAATACTTACCAAAGGAATGAGAGCCACTGAAAACCCAAATTTAGTGAATAAAAAATCCTCATATTTCCAAATCGACTCAAGTGTAAACCTCACAGCCGTGCAATGGAACCAAAACGGTTTGAAATTCAACAACGCCAATTTATCCGATGTAATCAGTGCTGTTGAATCTCAATATGGGGTGCAAATTGAAATCCTTGGAAATGCCCCCAGTGGCTTGAGAAATAACCCAAACCCCAAACTCACTGCCACTTTTACACCCCAAGACAAAATCGATTTTGTTTGCAAAGTAATTGGCAATGCGCTTGACCTAAATTTGGTCTACAAGAATTAATTGATCATTTCTTTCATGAAATGAATCGTAGCTGTCAGGCAACGACAAAAGGTGTTTTGTTTTCAATAACTTTGTTATTGTGGTAAAATCATTCCTGCGCTGCCAAATTCATTTTTTGTTTGCCCTCTTCAGCATGGCAGCAAATCATGTATTGGCTCAAAACTCGCAGGTATCGGCCGATGTATTAAACACGGTTTCTACAATAAATAATCCTTTATATTTCACACCCAACGTTTCACAATGGGGCGCAAGCAACACCAGCTTAGCTCAAGCCACAATTCCCGGAGGGGCCATTTTTATCAATTCCAATGGCATTCGAATTTTAACAGAATCACCCAATAGCATATCACAAAAACACCAAATACATCACCATAGAGGCAAAGACACACAGTTCGTTTTACAACATCACGTAACCGATATAAATTTTGCCAATTGCAATAAACCCAAAGAAGTACTCTTTCAAGAGCCTGCCCCCTGGTACGAAAACTTCTATTTGGGAAACGATCCGCAGTATTGGAAATCCCAAATTCAACCCTGTGCGAGAATTGTTCTCAAAGACATTTATCCCAAAATCGATATTCATATCTATTTCAGCAACAACTCCTTGGAATTTGATTGGGTATTAAGGCCTGGTGCCAACCCAAACGAAATAGGTCTGCAAATCGATAAAAACTCCACCTTTCATCTCCAAAAAAATCAAATCGTTGTAAAAACATCTGTCGGTCAATTCCAAATCAATGCCCCCAAAGCCTATCAAAAACAAGCCCGCAGAAACAAATCCATCCCCTGTAAATACACCACTGATGGCAACACAATTGGCCTAAAAATTGGCCAATACAACACAGAATTACCCCTCACCATAGACCCCATTCTGGTTTTCAGCACCTACAGCGGTTCTCAAGGTGATAATTTTGGATTTACAGCCACCTACGATACCAGCGGTTGCTTGTATGCCGGCGGTATTGTAGACGCCAATACGCGCAAATACCCTGTAACCACAGGAGCCTTTCAAACCACCTACGGCGGCGGCGGAATGGGTGCACCCCCCGTTCAATTGCCCTGCGATATCTCCATCAGCAAATACTCTCCAGATGGCAGCAAACTCCTCTTCGCAACCTACATGGGTGGCTTCGACGATGAATACCCGCACTCACTTTGTGTAGATCCATTCAACAATCTCCTTGTATTCGGCACTACCCTCTCCCCCGATTTTCCAATACACCCAGATTCTGCCTATTCCAATACGCACCAAGGAGATTATGACATATTCGTAAATAAACTCAACAATTCAGGAACCCAATTGCTCGGCGGAACGTTTATCGGTGGATCCGATGCAGACGGCTTCCAAACAGAAATACCCACTACACTGCTGGTTTACAACTATGCAGATAACTATCGGGGCGATATCACAACAGACAACGACGGCAATATCTTCGTAGCCACCTGTACCCGATCCAACGATTTCCCCACAACACCAGGCGCACTTCAATCCAAACCCAAAGGAGAAACCGATGCCGCCATCATCTGTCTCAACAATTCTTTGTCATCCATCAAATGGGCCACTCTCCTGGGTGGTGATCAAGACGATGCCGCTTACTCAATCAAAGTAGATGATACTGCCCACCTATTCGTAGGAGGCGGTACAATGATTAGCAACAACTTCCCCATTGCCGGCAACGGTTATAGAAAATCTGCCATCGGTGACATCGACGGATTTATCACTCGATTCAACAAAAACAACGGATTCTATCAAGTAGGAACTTATTACGGAAGCACCAATTACGATCAAATTTATTTCATCGACCTCGATATAGACAACAAAGTATATTTCACCGGGCAAACCGAAGGCAACTTAACCAGAACCGCCGGAACCTATGGCAAAACAAATACCTCGCAATTCATAGGGCGATTTTCCAACGATTTAAAAAATCTAGAATTCATTACAACCTTTGGCAACCGAACCACGGGAGCCCCAGAACTAAGCCCTTCAGCCTTCATGGTTGATAACTGCTATAACATTTATTTCAGCGGCTGGGGGTCCAATATCGGCGTTGGCAATGCAGGTACTACCGGTGGATTGCCCATCACCGCCGATGCCCACCAAAAAACCACAGACAACAACGATTTTTACCTCATCGTATTAGGTAAAGATGCCAAAACACTCAAATATGCTTCCTACTTCGGTGGCAATCTGTCCGATGATCACGTAGATGGTGGAACCTCTCGATTCGATAACAGAGGCATCATCTATCAAAGTGTTTGCGCAAGCTGCCCCAACAGCCCGCCCGGCCTCAATGATTTCCCAACCTCACCATCCAATGTAGCATTCAAAAACAATGTCAGTATTCGATGTTCCAATGCCAGTTTCAAACTCGACTTTCGATTGGGTTACTCCGTTGATGCAATCTTTACCGCCAAACCTGAAATCATCTGCCTAGGTCAAACCATCGATTTTCTCCCAGCGAGACGATTCAATGCAACTTACATTTGGCAATTTGGCGATGGTGACACTTCCCACCAATTCAACCCCTCCCACAAATACAAAGACACTGGAACTTTTGTCGTAAAACTCACAGTTACAGATTCAAATTCTTGCAATGCAACAGCAACCTACGAGAAAAAAGTTCGAGTTATCACCTCGCCCCGAGGCGCATTGAATACCCAATTTACTCCCTGTAAACCAGGCGTTGATTTCATTCTCGACGTATCAAACGTAGACAGCGTGATTTGGGATTTTGGGGATGGTTCAAAAATCGATAGAACCGGACCGCACGAACTCAAAACATATACAATAGCTAACGGTACCATAAAAAGAAATTACCAATACATCGCAGGTCAATATAATGCCGCAATTGTGATAAAAAATACCGCGTCAGGTTGCACCGATACACTGAAAAAACCCATTCAAATGACCAGTGACAGCACCCACGAAGTCAAAATTGCAAACGTATTCACACCCAACAACGATGGTAAAAATGATTGTTTTCGGGTCTACGGCATCGCATCAGAATGTGAAGAAGCAGAATTAAGAATTTTCAATCGATACGGTGAACGGATATTTTTCACAGAAAATCTCAATGAATGCTGGAATGGAAGGGTCAATAACGATGGGCCATTTTTACCCGATGGCACCTATTTTTATCAACTCAACATCATCAAAAGTCCGTTTATCAAGAGTCCACAACTCATAAACGGTAGCATCAATCTCATCCGATAGCCCGGCATTAAGCCAAACTCTCGGCCTCGGATTCTGGTGAAATCTTCTTTACCAAACCCTGCAAAACCTTCCCCGGTCCAATCTCGGTAAATTTCGCCGCGCCATCGCCCACCATCGCTTGAACACTTTGTGTCCAACGAACGGGTGCAGTCAATTGAAACACCAAGTTCTTTTTGATTTCATCCTTATCCATTACCGCACTCGCAGTAACATTCTGATAAATGGCACACATCGGCGTAACAATTTCAGTGGCTTCAATGGCCTTTGCCAATTTCTCACGAGCAGGTTCCATCAATGGACTGTGAAATGCACCTCCCACCGGCAATATCAATGCGCGTTTCGCCCCAGCAGCCTTCATGCCCTCACACGCTTTTTCAACCGCTTCAAATGCACCCGAGATCACCAACTGACCCGGACAATTGTAATTGGCAGGAACCACCACACCCTCTGTCTCAGCACATACGGCTTCAACTTTTGCATCATCCAATGCCAAAACCGCCGCCATCGTACCATGAGCCAATTCGCAGGCTTCTTGCATCGCCAATGCACGCTGTTCAACCAATTTCAAACCATCTTCAAAACGCATCGCACCCGCAGCTACCAATGCACTAAACTCACCCAAACTGTGTCCAGCAACCATATCCGGCTTAAACTCTGATCCCAATACAACCGCGCGAATCACACTGTGTAAAAAAATCGCTGGCTGAGTAACACTGGTTTGCCTCAAATCTTCGTCGGTGCCATGAAACATCAAATCAGTAATCCTAAATCCCAATATTTCGTTGGCCTGCTCAAACAGGGCTTTCGCTTGTTCATTGCTGTCATACAGGTCTTTACCCATACCCACAAATTGACTTCCCTGTCCAGGGAATACATAGGCGTGCTTGCTCATAGAGCACAAAAATAAACCTAAAATCCAACAAATGAGAAAATCACCCGCCGCCCAATAACAATTTGGCACCCCGCCAATATTTCCACAAAAGGAAAATCAAAGCCAATAAAATCAATTCCGAAACAAAAACCACCGGATAGAAAACATCCAATTGTCGAGTACCAACAAAATCTTTCACCAACAACAAAGGCAGTACATGCCACAAATAAATCCCCATCGATTGCCTACCCATCCATTCAAAAACCTGCGATTTTGGCAATGTATCCGCCGCCATCCATCGAAACAAACCCACAATAAAAAACACATTGCCAAAAACCCATATCAAATCAGTCATCGAAAGAGAAACTCCCTCATGGAAATAAAACAAGGCAAAATACAGCGCAAACAGCCCCAATCCCGATATCGCAAAAATTCCCGTTGGCGTTGGAATGCGTTCATTGCGCGCCCAAACTCCCAACACAAAAAATAAAAAATAGTGTGGCCGCAAAACATGCAAAACAAATCCGCTCAACTCAACACCCAACCACCCCGTCAACAAATCCATTTGGTTTGCCTTCAAATAAAAAAAGGTCCACGCAATCAATAATCCAATGGCAAATACCCATTCACGGCGAATTGAAAAATGAGAAATACACCAAACCATCAAACCCCAAAAAATATAGGCAGGGACAAACCACAAATGATAATAAGGATTCAACAAATAGGCAATCCAACCCTTCCATTCAGGCCTCGAATGCCCAAAAGCGCCCAAATAAATCGCATAGGCCAACATCGCAAGGCACCAAGGCAACAAAACCCGACCCCAATATTTGCCCAAAAACTCACCCAAACACAGTGTTTTACTCTTTTCAAACGAAAACAAAAATCCCGCAACCGCAATAAAAATGGGCATGTGGAACCCATAAATCACATATCTTCCAATGTGTTGATCCAACCGTCCCTGCAAAACATGGCCCAAAATCACCATCACAATCAAGAACCCCTTGATCCCGTCGATGTTCCTGTTCCGCGTTTCCATCATTGCATCAAATCCACTCCCCTAACTCCAACCAACGAAGTTCTTTTGTATCCAAATCACTGGCAATTTGTTGCAAAGTTGCACTCACAGCAGTTATGCGTTCAAAATCAGTAGTTAAACCAGACATTTCCAATTCCAACGCCTTTTTCTGATTATCTAATTGCTCTATTTCCTTGCCCAATTGTTCGTATTCAAACTTTTCCTTGAAAGTCAGCTTCCTCTTTTCCTCGGTTTTCAAATTGGCCGATACCGTTGCAGCAGCCGATTTTCCTGAGGTCTCCTCACCATGAACTGTCCCCGATTTAATCCCAGTAGGCGCCGCTTTGCCTTTTGAGTTACCACCCTTGGCGATGGCTGCCTGCTCTGCATCGTTGTAATCTTTCCAAGTCCGATATTCTGTGTAATTACCCGGATAATCACGCACCTTGCCCTCCCCCTCAAACACAAACACGTGATCGACCAATTTGTCCATGAAATATCGATCGTGGGTTACCACCAAAACACAGCCCGAATAATCCATCAAAAACGCCTCCAATGTGGCCAATGTAACAATGTCCAAATCGTTTGTGGGCTCATCCAAAATCAAAAAATTTGGATTCTGTATCAACACCGTCATCAAAAACAATCGACGCCTTTCACCACCGCTCAATCGCGATACTGGATTATATTGGGTTTCATTGGTAAATCCAAAACGAAGCAAAAACTGCGATGCAGATAGTTTTGTGCCATCGGCCAGTGGCAAATATTCAGCGATGTCTTTCACCACATCAATCACCCTCTTATCTCCCGCAACTGGAATTCCCTGCTGCGAAAAATAGCCAAACACCAAGGTCTCGCCAGAAACTATTTTCCCTTGATCGGCCTTTTCCAAGCCCATGATCATGTTCAACAAAGTACTTTTTCCAACGCCGTTAGGACCAACAATCCCTATTTTCTCTCCGCGCTTAAACGTATAACTGAATTCTCCCAGTATTTTTTGACTACCATATGCCTTCTCGATGTTGTGAAGTTCCAAAATCTTCGAGCCCAATCGCTCCATCTTCACGCCAAATTCAGCCTTTTGTTGAATGTATGGACCCTTCACCTTCTCAGCCAAATCATCAAACGCGTCTACCCTGCTCTTGCTTTTGGTGGTCCTCGCCTTGGGCATACGCCTCACCCACTCCAATTCTCGCCTAAATGTATTGCGATTCTTTTCTCTCTCACTGGCCTCCACCTCTTCACGCATGGCCTTCTTCTCAACAAAGTACTCATAATTCCCCTGATAAGTATAAAGAACACCCCGGTCTAACTCCAAAATCCGATTACATACCCGATCCAAAAAATAACGATCGTGTGTAACCAACAACAACGTCAAATTCTTATCACTCAAATACTCCTCCAGCCACTCAATCATATCCAAATCCAAATGGTTGGTGGGCTCATCCAAAATCAACAAATCAGGCACATCAATCAGCACCCTTGCCAATGCCACCCGCTTCCGCTGTCCACCACTCAAAACCCCCACCGGCTTGGCCATATCCGTTTCATAAATATTTAACTTGCCCAAAACCTGCTTCGCCCTGGCCTCATAATCCCAACTCTCCGTCATCGTCATCTCAGAAGTAGCCAAGTCCAATCGCTTCTCATTCTCCTCCGACGCCAACTCCGAGTATGCCATCAACGCAGCCTCATATTCCTTCAACGCCATGATCGAAGGGGTGGTTCCCACAAACAAGTTGTCTAAAACAGAAATACTCTCATTCAACGCCGGATCCTGTGGCAAATACTCCCAATGAATCTCTTTTCTGATGCTCAAATTACCCGCATCTGGCTTGTCTAAACCCGCTAAAATATTCATCAAACTGCTCTTGCCACTACCGTTCCCAGCAATCAACGCCACTTTGTCGCCCTTGCTCAATCCAAATGTAATTTGGTCAAACAATACCTTTTCATTCCAACTTTTACTGAGTCCTTCTACCGATAAATAATTCATATAGCTTGAGATAACACAACCCAAAATGAGCGTATTAACCCTACAAAAATAGGCCTAAATAAAGGCGCAACCCGTTAAATCTTTAGCAATTTCACACAGCCATCCCCACTCATCAACCAATATGTACCTGACACCAAATCATCGCCCAACACGATGGTATCACCCAAATTCATCTCTCCTTGCTGCATAATGCGCATATGCGAATCATAAAGAACCCACTTGCCAGCCCTCAAACCCTGCACTTGCCAGCCACTTTGGGAAGGATTGTTAAAAACAATAAAACCATTGTAATTCAATGTTTTCGTAGACATCTTCGGCTGTTGTTCTAGAATTTTCGTCACCTGATTTTCAAAACAAGGTGAAAAAAATGCCGTTTCATTCAAGCCTTGATTTTGCACAATGAAATGTTCCTTGGTCTGCAAATAATACGGAACCCTCGACATCGTGTTTAAATACATTTTTCCTGCAGCCCAGCCCTTTCTACCGTACACATATACATAACACCCAGTACCATAATTTTTTGTGGCATCCAAACCCAAAGAAGATAAAATGCCCTTCAGTTCCGCATTGAAAACAATGTCAGGTCCCCATTTACTACTCAACAAAAACACATGACTCCCGGTTGGCAAATCATCAATGAACTTCTTAAACCCCTTTCGATCGAGAGTGTCAGCTAAATTAAACGAATAAAACAACTGACTGTCGCGCGAATAACCCAAAGATTTCCATAATCTCCCATCCGCACATTTGGGAATATTCAACCCAGACAATGTGGGCTTTAAGGTGTTCTCATCAATGACCACCGCAACCAAATCCAAAGAACATTTCGAAGATTGATGCATCGTAAAGTTGGCAAAACTCCCCATTTTCAACCCATCATTCGCAGATCCTATTACTCCGAAAATACTCACAAACGGACAGCCAACGGAACCCGAAGGAAAAACAGAAACCCGCCCCGAACTACCATTGATCGAATAATAAAAATCCAAATTACCACACATCACCGTATCAGGAATCGTCGCGTAATTGACCACAAAAGCAAAACACGATTTCTCGCCCGGCTTAATCATCGCATCAAAGCCCAAACCCTGCAAAGTGCGTTGACGAAACGTGTACTTCGCACCCTGAAATTTGCCCGAATACTGCAAAGTTTGATTGCCCGGTGTATAAATCGGTGTAAAAAACATCACATCTTTTCGCATGTGAAACCAAGTACATGTTACCGTGTTGGCGTTCAATGTATCCACAGAACTTAAATTCTTGATAAAGTAAAACACCGTATCCTTCTTTGATTCAACCACCAATTCTACCTGAGCGGCGCCCTTCAAATCACTCAACCACAATCCCAACAATACAATGACGATTTTTATTCCATTACGCATTCTTGCAAAAATATAGAAACAATAGCTCCAACGTTCAATCCTTCAACCAAATCCAAGATATTTGAATGCTCATCAGCCACCCTTTTTCAGGTTATGCCCATCAAATTTCCTCAACTGCACAAGCGCTTCACCGCCATCGCCCTGTTTTTGGGATCGATTTCCGGTCCGTTGTTCGCGCAAAACAATCCATCTTCTCAAAGCCCTATAGGACTATCCACGGCATTTTACGGACATTATAAAGGCAAACTGAATGTCTACAAAAACGCCAATGAAGTGGGCATGACGGCCAATATGGAAATCATCTTCGGTCCGCCCATCACCACCCCTCCCACCGAAAAAAATCTCAACCCCCAATTTCGATACCCATTTATCATCAAATACGATGGCGATATCCGTCGGTACGATTTGGTTGCAGATGCCAACAACAACCTCTACTTCGATGAAAACAACGGCATTCATATCGACGCAGCAGTCTTCAACAACACCTTATTCTCCGAATTCACCGTCCTCAATAGCACCATCTACAGCAGCTACAAGTTCTTTGGCGATTCGATCCAATTCACCCTCACATCCCAGCGCACCAAAGCCAAATCGCAGAACAAAGACACCCTGCACATCGTGCCGAGAATCAACCCAATTGACTGTAAAATCACCGGGTACGACACCACCGAAATCCCTGCCGTTGAATCCTTTCCCATCCAATCCTACCAATGTGCTACGCTCGTTAGACAGCCCAACGCCGCACCAAGTCAAGGTAGAATTGATCGTTTGCATTATTTCCCATCGTCGCTCATAACTTCAAGAAACGTGGATGTTTGGCTTCCCAGCGATTACGACCCCAACAAAAAATATGGCGTAATTTATATGCACGACGGACAAAATCTATTCGATGGCAACAGCACCTGGAACCGCCAAGAATGGGGGATCGATGAGTCCGTAACTGCTCACAATGCCATCGCACGCTTCAACCAAAAAAATCATCGCGACAGCGGTAATTCCTCTCTTTCCCCACAATCAGAGTACATCGTCGTCGGCATTTGGAACGATGGTTTGAACCGCCACTCAAACTACTTTCCCCAAAAGGTTTATGAATCGCTCACCGCCAAAGAAAAAGTGGCCATCATGGAGGCGAAACGACAGAATCAATCCGATGTGTTTCACAACCCCATCAACAGCGACGATTACCTCAAATTCATCATATACGAACTACGGCCCTTTATCAACAAAACCTACAACACATACACAGATCCGGAACACACGGTCATTGGCGGCTCTTCGATGGGCGGTTTGATCTCGATGTACGCGATTTGCGAATACCCAGGGGTTTTTGGCACTGCGGCTTGCTTTTCAACCCATTGGCCAGGAATCTTTGAAATGAAAAACAACCCCATTCCCGATGCCATGGTGCGATATTTCAAAAAGAACTTACCCAACCCCATCAACCACAAATTCCTCTTTACCCACGGCACCGAGGGACTCGATGCTTTATATGCCCCCACCCAAAAACGCATCGATCAGATCATGACAAAGTCTGGGTATCGACATTCAATGGATAAGCCATTGAAAAAAAGCCTCCCAGCCAATTGGAATACCCAAGTGGATGTGGGCCTTGGCCACGAAGAATCCACTTGGCAGAAGCAATTCCATGACAATGTTGGGTTCTTGCTGATGCCAACACCCGCTACAAAGGACCCAGATATGTTGGATACTAATCAATAATTTTGCATTCTTAAATGCCCCAAATCATGACCAAAACCTCCATCCAAACCCCAGCAGAATATATCGCGCAGTTGCCGGCAGACCGACAAAAAATCGTTGAAGCCATCGCAAACACCCTCTACGAAAACCTGCCCGAAGGATTTCAGCAAGTAATGAGTTACGGCATGATTGGCTTTGTAGTGCCGCACAGCATTTTCCCCGATGGATACCACTGCAACCCCAAACTGCCACTGCCATTCATCAACATCGGCAACACCAAGGCGCACATCGCCCTGCATCACATGGGACTATACGCCAGCAGCCCGCTTTTGGATTGGTTTCAAAGCGAATGGCCCAAACACAGCACCAAAAAACTCGACATGGGAAAAGGTTGTGTAAGATTCAAAAAAGCCGAAGATGTGCCGCTAAATCTCCTTGCGGAACTGGCCAAAAAAATGACGGTCAACGATTGGATACAAACCTACCAAACGCAGTTTAGGTCTGCAAAATCCCAGGGTTAAACGGCTTCACCGGTGCGTGATTGGCCGCTTCAATGCCCATTGAAATCCATTTACGGGTATCCATCGGCGATATAATCGCATCCACCCACAAACGGGCCGCAGCATAGTATGGCGTTGTCTGCGCATTGTATCTGTCGGTGATTTTCGCCAACAACTGCTTCTCCACTTCCGGATCAATGATTTCACCCTTGGCCTTCAAACTCGCCTTTTCAATTTGCAGCAAGGTCTTTGCCGCCTGCTCTCCACCCATTACTGCAATCTTCGCTCCCGGCCACGCCACAATCAAACGAGGGTCGTACGCCTTGCCACACATCGCATAATTCCCCGCACCATAACTGTTGCCCATCACCACCGTAAACTTAGGAACGGTACTGTTGCTCATCGCCATCACCATTTTCGCGCCGTCTTTGATGATACCGCCATGCTCACTCCTACTGCCCACCATAAACCCAGTAACATCCTGCAAAAACAGCAAAGGAATTTTCTTCTGATTGCAATTCATGATGAATCGCGCCGCCTTATCCGCACTGTCTGAGTAAATCACCCCGCCAAACTGCATCTCGCCCTTTTTACTCTTTACGATTTCTCTGTTGTTCGCCACGATACCCACCGCCCAGCCATCGATTCGCGCATAACCACACAAAATCGACTTGCCATAGCCCTCTTTATATTGCTCAAATTCACTGTTGTCGACCAGTCGCTCAATCACCTCCATCGTATCGTAGGGCTTGTTACGCTCATTCGGCAAAATCCCCCAAATCTCCTCCATTTTTTTGGTTGGCTGAGACGATGCGATGCGATCAAATCCCGCCTCCTCGTATTTGCCAATCTTATCCATGATGTAACGAATGCGATCCAAACAGGTTGGATCATCCGGAAACTTATCGTCAATCACTCCGGAAATCTCGGTTTGCGTAGTGGCACCACCCAGCGTTTCATTGTCGATGTCCTCACCAATCGCCGCCTTCACCAAGTAACTACCCGCCAAAAAGATGCTTCCATTACCCTCTACGATCAAGGCTTCATCGCTCATGATTGGCAAATAAGCACCACCCGCCACACAACTACCCATCACCGCGGCAATTTGGGTAATCCCCATCGCGCTCATATGGGCATTGTTGCGGAACATCCGTCCGAAATGCTCCTTATCAGCAAAAATCTCATCTTGCATGGGCAAAAACACCCCCGCACTATCAACCAAATAAATGATGGGCAAGCGATTTTCCATGGCGATTTCCTGCGCCCTCAAGTTCTTCTTTCCGGTGATCGGAAACCATGCACCGGCCTTCACCGTAGCATCATTGGCCACAATCACACACTGCTTACC
>JACCEE012544353.1_pt1 | contig 63728 bp, 47 predicted proteins | sample 7449931 | NCBI WGS metagenome assembly JACCEE01 (sample SAMN15323457, study PRJNA562643) | freshwater metagenome | isolation source: river surface water | place: USA:Blue River Watershed | collected 2017-08-19
GTTAAAGTATTGGTTGTTAAATTAAAAGTTGCAGTACAAGTTTTATCTGCGCTGACGGTTACGCTGTAGGGCGTAGTAGAACCCGAGCAGTCACCAGACCAACCTGCGAAAGTAGAACCTGCGTTAGTGGTAGCAGTGATAGAAATATTTGTACCTGTCGTCACTGTTTCATTGCAATCGGTATTGCTTGCGTCGCAATTAATCCCCGTTCCAGTAATTGTGCCCGTTCCTGTGCCTATTTTCGTAACAGTTAAGGTATTAGTGGAATTAAAAGTAGCGGTACAAGTCATATCGCTGCTAATGGTGAAGCTCACACTACAGCCTGTGCCTGACCAACCCGCAAATACGGAATTTGCATCAGGGGTTGCGGTTAAAGTTACAGCGGTTGAAGGCGTTAGAGAGGCTAAGCAAGTCGCACCACAGTTAATGCCGCCTGTTCCTGTCACTGTTCCCGCTCCTGTCCCTATTTTTGAGATGTTCAGAGTATTGGTTGAAGCAGTGAAAACAGCATCACAAGTTTTGTTTGCGGTTAAGGTAACTGTTAAAGGACTAATTGAACCTGAACAATCTCCCGTCCAATTGCTAAAACTATATCCTGCATTTGGCGTTGCTGTTAAGCTAATACTTGTATTTTCATAAGTTTTTTCATTGCAATCTGCACCGCAGGTAATGACATTTGCACTGTTTGCTGTACCGTCAACTGTGCCTGAGCCTGTTTTAGTAACGGTTAATGTATATTTTTTTAGTTCCACCGCGCCAATATCGCAGTTTGCACCTGATGAGTCGGGGCGCGGATTGCCGAGTTGGTCAGTTGTTAATGCGGTGCAATTTGAATCAGTACTGAGAATTTTATCGAGGACAGGACTGCTTATATTTGGAATGCGGGTAAAACCAGAAAGGGCGGCTAAATCTGCGGATGTGCCTGTTGTATTACCTGTAGTAGAACAACCACCAGAAGGATTAGTAAAACTATTGCTTAGCGTTGTGATTGTTCCGCCACAATTATTATTTGCTGTTGTATTGGCGGTATTATCTGCAATTATAGAGTTATAAATATTAACACCTCCTGCTGAACGTCTTACTCCTCCACCTGTTGAACCTGAGCCTGTAACTGAATTATTTACAATAGTGCTATGTTTAATATTTAATGTCCCGCCACTATTGATTGCACCGCCTCCAGTAGTTGCTGTTGATAGATTATCAGTAAAGGTACTGTTATTAATATTTAAAGTGTTAGCTGTAAGCTGAATTGCACCACCCGTACCTGTTGCTGAGTTTGCATTAAATAAACTGTTAGCAATATTAACAGTGGCAGAACTAGTGATTAAAATCGCGCCACCATTTCCAGTTGTTGTATTATTTGAAAATGAGCAATTGTTAATATTAATAGTAGCTGAGGTGTTGCTAATGCTAAGAACGCCTCCTGTTGAACCACTTACCGATTCAGAGAAGTTCATATTATTAAAAGTAACTGTAATCGTTGATGAACCCGCAATTTGTAGGGCACGCGTAGAGCCTATTGTATAAAAGCTAATGCCACCACCAGAAAAAGTTAATGTTTTATCAATAGATAAGGCAACTCCTGATGGGAAAGTTACCGATGAAACACTAAATGCAATTGTGTCGCCTGAGCTAGCATCATTTATCGCCTCCCTTAACGAGCATCCTGAACCTGATGCACAAGTATTATTTTCATCCCCTGATAAAGTTACCGTATAAGTCGCTGCTTCAACCCTAAACCCCATCAACATCAACAGCAGACAAACCCCTAAAAATCGCATTAAGGCAAACATAACGCCACCTCTTAATTTTTTAAAATTTAATTTTTATAAATTTTTTAAAACTGGATGCAAATTTACAAATTTACATCCAGTCATCACTAATACAGGCTACAAAAATGATTAAGGCAACTGATATAAAACCTGTTGCAAACCATTTGCATACGTTACAGTGTAATCCGTAACACCATCACCATTTAAATCTGAAGTCGCCGCCACTTGCAAACTACCCGTTGCCGTCGCCGCTTTCACTTCATATCCTAACCAACCATTAAATTTAAATGCGCTAGTCTCTACATTCACCGTACCATTGCTGTTTAAATTCACCGTCGTTACCGATAACGCATCACGGAAAAAAGCTTCCAACGCATCGCGGTCATACGCCGTTGAATAAATAAACTGCTGATATAACTGATTATTACTATCCGCAAAAGTCAACAACCAACGGCTACGATTCTGCACAGGCGCACTCACTTCTTGCAAGCCCACCGTGCCGCCACTCACAGGAATTGCCGCCGTTTGTGGTCTAAACCACCACGTTTCCCCGACGGTTTTCTGTGCTTGCCAATCACCATCTGCTTGAATTTCAATAGTATTAAAGCCATGACTACTTAACTCAGAACGCAATAAACTGTCCGCCTGCGCTAACGGCACAGTCAAGACATACAAATTCGTATTGCTAACAAATTCAACATTCCCATTTACCAACATTGTCATGATTGGCGCGGCTTGACTTTCTTCACCTTGTGTTTGTTGCACTGCTTTTAACAACAAACGTGCATCAGAACGGGTAAATAAAAATTGCTGATAACCGACTTCAGTGACTTGGTAATTTGCGGCTTGCACGTCTGGAATCGCTTGCAAGGCAACAGCTAAAGATTGCGGATTAATATAGGCATTCTGCATATCACCATTTAAATACACGATTTGCACATCATTAGAACCATCTGTATTTAAATCAGGAATGGTTAAAAATTGCGTTACACTAGAAACATTGCTTTTTTGCACGGCTAAATCAAACGCCACGCTATAAGTCAACTCGTTAATCTTAATAGATAAACTACCGTCACTATTCATAACCGCTTGTTTAAAACCTGCAACCGCTTTGAGCGTATTTAAAATTTCAGTAGCATTTGCCGCCGTCGCGTTAAAACGTTGAATCCGTCGCACACCTTGACGGTCAGTAAAATGGAAAACAAGCGTTTGTAACTGTTTGAATACAGAAGGTTCTGTATAAATGCCTGATAAACCACTGTTGTCTATCATTGTTTCATTCAAAGGGCGTACCACAAAATAAATTGAACCTGATGATGCTTGTAGCCGTAAACTACCATCATTTAACGCTGTAAGTTGCGTTAAACCAAAGGCTTGTACGGTTGAACGTAAAGCAGTTGTGTCCTCTGTTGTGGGTTGCGCTGTAATCACCCGCCCCGACGCAAGAATAAAGCTCATACTGCCATCATCATTAAACAGAATATTGCTGGTTTCTCCGTTATTGGCTTGGCGAATTGTCCATGGTAACAATACAATACGCCGCTCGTTGCTTGTACCTTTATCACGGGTAAATAGTATTTGTCCTGTGTTACTAAGTTGTTGCAAATCAGTGCCAATTTGTGAGGAATTTAATAATGCCGCTAATTCATTGAGTAAGTTAGCACTTGCGTTTTGAATAATATCGTAGCTCAGATTAATGGCGACGCTTTGGCTGACAGGGTCAATAATGGTTGGATATAAACTACTTAAATCTATGCCCGCTGGAATATTGTTGCTGCTAACAAAACGGGTTGAACCTGCTAACACAACCGTATTGTCTAACAGTACGCCGTCTTGAATAAGAACGTTGGTTAAAGTCACAGCACCTTTCACTTGTGTACCCGCGCCAAGAATGACATCAGATACTTCCGTAGTTTCGCCGCTTTCTTCAATAATCGTCACGGCGTTTAAAGTGGCAGGTGAAGCAGAAAAACCGCGAATAATGCCGCGTAAAATACCGCCTGTTAGCGTGGTATTGCTTAAAAATTCAACATTATTCAACGTACCGTTATTGGTAATTGTCCCTGCGAGTTTGCCACCGTTGACTTGTGCATCGGTTAAAATAGTCAAGTTGTACAACAAGCCATCATTTTGAATAATGCCCGCCACTGAACCACCGCGAATTGCCCCCGTAGAAGCAATGCTGTAATTGCTCAAGGTTTGCCCGCTGTTATCGCGTGTATCTTCAATCACATTTAAACGCACTGGCACAGTTAAAGTCGCACTGTTATTAGTCGTGTTTGGGTCAAAGGTATCAACTTTAGACAAACTAAAAGTATTGACCAGCGTGCCTAACTCGCTCGGTACAAGGGTTAAATATAGCGTTGAACTACCCGCTGCCGCAATACTTGGCATCGTACAAACCACTTGATTTGCATTAACATTTTCTAATAAACAATAGGCTTGCCCTGACGTTGTTACTGGTGTCAAAGTTGGGGTGCAATTACTTGTCCCTGCACACGCGCCTTTGTAGCTCAAAGTAGCGGTTAAAGGTAATACTGTTACTGCATTAATCGCCGCCGCGCCGCCGTTATTGGTTAAAGTCAAGGCATAAACAACAGGATTATTTAACGCGGCAACGCTGGGGCTTGCTGTCGCACTAACACTTAAATCAGTGGTTGCAGTCACTTTGGTTGTCACTGAAACTTTATCATCGGCATCGCTCGGCGTTGGGTCGAGTTGATTGGGTAACAAAGTTTGCGCGGTTAAAGTAAATTCACCGATAGCGGTCGGGCGTACATTTAAGCGCAAAGTGATTGCTTCAGTAGCGGCTAATGTGCCTAATTGACAAACGACTTGTAAACCGTTGGCGGTCGTTGTCGCTGAACCGCAACTGTCGCTTGCCCGTGAACTGCTGATTGAAACAAATTGCAATTGACTGGGGAAAGTTAAAGTTAAATTAACATCGGTTGCTTGGTCAGAATCAGGATTATTGGTAACCGTAATTACATAACTTAAATCACTGCCCAAATTGATAGGATTACTGCTGGCATTGGCAACAATGCTTAAATCTGCGCTGGCAATGCGTAATACAGCGACGGCGTTATCATTAAAACCAACGGCATAAATATGAATCCCCGACGCAGAAATTGCCAAATTACGCACCGCAGCCAAGCCATCTGTACCATCTACCGAGTCACGGCGTTGGTCAATATAGGTTAACTGCCCATCATTAGCGCGTTTAAACACAGCAACTGCGTTGTCATTTTGTCCTGCGACATAAACATAATCTCCCGTAGGACTGACAACTACATCACCCGCCCCGCCTAAACCATCAATTGTTTTTGAAGTGGTTTGTGTTGTGCCGTTCACGGTCGTTGTCGTGCTGATGACTTGCCCATCTTGCCATAAATTGACAAATTGCAATTGCCCTGTAGAAACAGTACGTTGATATAAAGCTACTGCATTAGCTAATCCGCTGCTAGTTACATATAAGGTTGTGCCGTCACTGCTAAAACCTAGCCCGTTGACGGTGTCTAAACTATTGACAGAATTAACTGTTGTCCCTGTCACCGTTTGCGCTAAGGTCAATGTTCCTAAACTGTCGCGGGTGAATACACTCAAGGTTTTAGTATTCGCATTTGCAACGACAACATGACGTTCATCAGGACTGATAGCAATGTCATTTGAGCCATCAAAATTGCTATCATTTTGTTTTGAAACAAAGCTTAATGTGCCTGTATTGCTATCACGGCTAAAAGTTACAAGGGCTTTATCGGTCAAACTTACAACATACACTTGTCCATTGGTCGCCGCTAAGGCATACGCACCCGCAAGTCCAGTAATCGTGCCGTTGTTATTGCTGTAAGTCGCGAGATAAGTTAATGCGCCTGTGATACTGTCACGATTGAAAGCCGTTACAGTGCTATTTGAATTACCATCTAAACCAATCACATAAATGTTTTTGCCGTCTGGGGTAATTGCTAAACTGTTCGCGCTGATAATGCCCGTGACGTTATTTGTACCATTCGCGACTAAACTGCTATAACTCAATTTGCCACTGCTTGGATTGCGCGTAAAAACAGCAACGGAATTGGTACTGCTTGCACTGACATAGACAAAATTACCATCTGGACTTAAGACTAAATCCGTTGGGCGTTGAATGCCCAGAACGCCATTGTTTGCATTGCGCAAGGCTTCAACAAAGGACAAAGTCGCGGGATTGGTAACCGTGGTTTTAACCGTTGCAATATTGTCTGTTTCTTTGGGGTCGTTTTCATTACCTTTGACTTGGGCGGTATTGGTGATTTCCCCTGCAACATCAGGACGAATTTTTAAGCTAATCGTTGCCGTATTCGTCGCGGTTGTCGTGCTAACTGCTAGTGCACTGATTTTACAAGTTAATGTTCCACCCGCGCCCGCAATGGTCGCCGCTGTGTAAGCACATGAACCTAAAGTAGAAGGAGTTAATGCAGATTCTAAATACACCGTATTAGCGGGTAAAGTATCTGTTATTTCTACATTCGTTGCATCTTGTGGCCCGCTGTTTTTCAGCGTCATTGTATAAGTCAACGTATTATCGACTAATAAGGTACTGGCTGACCCCGTCATACTTAATGTTAAATCGGCTTTAGAAGTGCTCGCAGTTGTTTTTAAAGTAGTTGTGTTATTGCTGACGACAGGGTCAGAAGCCGAGCCGCTCGCTGTAACAGTCGCTGTACTGCTCAACTCTCCCTCTTGTTGCGGAGTCACAACCGTTGTCACAGTCGCTGTTTTACCATTATCAATAGGGCCTAATTCACAACTAATTGTAGTTACGCCATTGCTAACGGTATTAGTGCAGGCATTGCCTTGACTGGCTTGTGGATTATTGGTGGGGGTAGTAGTAGCTGTAAATTGTGCACCAATGGGTAACGTTTGTGTAAAAGTAGTTCCATTCACCCGACTAGGGCCATCATTGCTAATTGTAGCTAAGTAAATCAATTGTGTACCGACGAGTGCAGTAGTGGGGGTGCTGCTTAAAGTAACGCTTAAATCCGCAGAAGTCGCTGCAACTGCTGTTTCTAACACAGCAGAATTATTGGTGTCGTTAGAATCATAAGTCGGTTCAATTGTGCCCGCCGCAATCGCTGTCGCCGCCGATAAGCGCAGCGTTCCCAATGCCGTTGGAGTGACGACTAAAGATAAATTAACATTGCTACCCGCTTTAATCGTGTCAAATTGACAAGTTGCTACTGCGCCTGTGCTACAAGTCCCATTTGCGCCGCCATTCATTTGCGTAACAATATTAACACTTGCACCACTGAGCGCAGTGGTCAAAGTCACGCCGCGCGCATCGCTAGGGCCGCTATTGGTTACAGTGATGCTGTAAGTCAAGTTTTCATTAATCACGACAGGGCTGGCATTCGCAGAAATTTTGACGTTAATATCTGCCGCATAACCCGTTGCGCTGACAGTCACTAAACCATTGTTATTAGTTTGATTGGTGTCCGTACCACTGGCGGTAGCGGTAAATTGAGTGCTGATATTTAAATCGGGCAATACAGTTAAAGCTTTGATTTCTATATAAGTGCTAGGCGTTGCCAGCGCGTCTAACATGCCTAAATTACAGGTTAATTTTGCAGACGCATATTGACATCCTGCATTGTCACTTTGATACAGCAATTGTGAGGGTAATGTGCTACTTAAAATCACGCCTGAAGCAGGGCTTGTGCCTTGATTAGCTAATTTCACTTGGTAGGTTACTAATGTTCCCACTCGTGCTGACGTGGGGTCAGCTAAGGCTTCAGTAATTGCTAAATCAAAGGCTAACACTTCTACCGAAACAGACACGCTGCTTGTGTTATTGCTGCTGACTAAATCCCGTTCGCTGGCAGTCACTGAAGCGGTTAACGTCAAGGGGACAGTAGAAGCGGTGGCAGGCGTGGTTACTACTAAATTGAAGGCTGTAGAAGCATTGGCGGCTAAGGTTGTTACACTACAAATAATTTGCCGTGTATTGCTAGTGCTGACAGCACAACGACTGTCACTACTGCTGGATTGGTAAACCATTCCAGTCGGTAAATTGTTAGTCAAAATAACACTACTTGCTGCATCCGCACCGTTATTAGTTACGGTTAAAGTGTAGGTTAAATCACTATTTACGTTGACAGGATTAGCACTTGCTACAGCGGTTAATTGCAAATCAGCAGAGGCAATCGCGGACACTAAACTACTTTGTTTCGTTACACTATTATTACTCGGTGTATCGTCAGGCGTGGTCGTGCTGGCGGTTGCGGTGCTAGATAATGAACCTGTGCCGACGCTGTTCGGTGTGGTGACTTTGACGGTAATCGTTGCAGTGGCTTTGCTGGCTAATTCACTGAGAGAGCAAGAAACTTTATTTGTCGTGCTGTCATAAGTACATGCACCAGTGGTCGCTACTGCGCTGGTAAAAATCACGCCTGTAGGTAAAGTTTGGCTAAAAGTTGGCGCGCTGGCGACAACATTGCCGGCATTGGTTAAAGTAAAGGTATATTCTAAGGGGCTGTTAATCGCGACAGGCGCGTTATCTACCACGCTTAATTGCAAGTCGGTAGAAATTGCACTAAATGCACTGACCGCATCGCTAAACAGTGCACCTGTGTATAAATGTTGACTATCGGGTGAAATATCAATAGTTGTCACGCCCGATAAGGATGTTACAGTGACTCCACCGTTACTGCTGTTATTAGCTAATTTTTGTTGAAAAGTTAATAAGCCTGTAGTGTTATCCCGTTGAAAAACAACGATAGCATTATCATTGACTGCCGTTGCATATAACATGCTTGCATTGGGTAAAACGATTAAATCTCGAACCCCTGATAAACCACTAATAGTGGTTGAACCGACAGCTTGCCCATTTTTGTAGTTAGTGACATAGGTTAATTCGCCAGAACTTGCTACATTAAACACACTAATCGCAGCACTATCACCGCCCGCCCCGTACAATTGCGCGCCGTTAGGACTGAGTGCGACGTTATACACGCCTTTTAATCCGCTGACGCTGTCCACGCCTTCTTTATAAACTTTTAAAAATCCTAATTCACCAATTGCGGGCGCGCGAATAAACGCACTAATGGCTTGACTGCCCGCGCTTGCGACATAAATAAAATTACCTGTGCTATTAATTGTTAAACCCACTGCACCGCTTAAACCTGTTACTCCATTTTGTCCTTCCACTTGCGAAGTTAAAAAGGTTAATGCGCCTGTGTCTGTATTGCGGGCAAAAACCGTCAGGGCATTATCAGTCGCCGCCGTGACATAGACCCGCACATTGTCGGGACTAATTGCCACTGCGCTTGCACCACCTAAATAATTTACCCCGCCTGCACCATCTTTTTGAATTTCAACTAAGGTTAATTGCCCTGTGCTGGCATTGCGGGTAAACACAACCACTGCATTATCGCCCCGACTGGTAGCATATAAATGCTTACCATCAGGAGCAACACTTAGATTAGTAACATTCGTTAAACCTGTGCCGCCCATGGTGCTATTCGTCACAGCTTGCACAAAAGTCAATTTACCTGTTGTACTGTCACGGTTAAATACCGTAATTGCATTAGAAGTACCCGCAGCAGCAACATACAAATATGTACCATCTGGACTTAAAGCAATGGCATTAACGCTATCTAAGCTGGTAATTCCGCCACTATTATTAAATTTGCCTTCAATAAAATTTAAAGCAAAACTGGGGAAACTTATCCCCAATAAACAAACGAATGCTAAGGCTTTTCGCCAATAAAACAACTGCATGAATAAAGTCTCCTAGAATGTAGGATTTGCGAATAGGCAAAGTTTATTGATTATTTAATAGTATAAACCGTTATCTAGGTGTTTAGCTAAACTTTGCGGATTATTAGAATGTAGTGCAGGATAATTAACAAAAATAGGGTTACACGGCTTATCTAAGCGGGAAAATAAAGAGGTGGAAATTAAATAACTAAGTCAATTAATTAAATTAATTTTACTCTTCTATTTTGAAACGAATTGGAATGTTATATGCTAATAGAGTAACGTAGTTTTCATCAAAGCGAAGTAGATATTTTTAGTCTTTTGCACTTGTGCAAACGGATTAAATTAATGAGACATAATTATGTAAAAAAAGACATAATTACAGCAGATTTCAGTCAGATTGTTTTTACATAATTTTACATGCAATCTTTAAAAGAAAAGATTGGGATTTCAATCATAACGTAAGTTGTGATGTGATACATACCTTTATATTTTAACTCATTTAGTTAAGAGTTCTACTTAGTATGTACAGACTGTTTTTTCAGTTATTAAGTCTTGCTATTTTGTCGATAGTAAATTTATCTATTTTTACATGGTGTATAGAATATTACTTCGGCACAAATCCGCAAAAACTCAATAATATGCAACCTATTTTTAACACAGTGCAAGCTGTGGCTAAAAGTAATTTTGAGGAATTGCCTCATGCTACTAATACAGCAAGTCATTCAAGTCCTCCGCCCATCATTATTGTTAGCTCAAATAAAACTTTATTATCTCAAAATATAAATTTATCTAGTTTAGAACGACGTAATGCAAAACAGTTAACTTTACATTTTTCAGAAAATACAACGCAATTAAAACCTGAACATTTAAGTTTGATTGAAAATGCACTTGAAACTTATCAAGTAAGTCCTTTGCACGAAATTAAAATTATGGCAGGCGCGGTTGCGAATAATCAAAGCGATAATACGATGGTGACGAATGCGAAATTGCGCGCTCAAGCGATTGCCCGCGTGATTTATCCACGAACTCAATCCGTGAAAATGATGTATTCAAACGCATTACGTCCTAATGAAGTTATTATTGATTTTGCATTAAATAATTCTAAAACAGCTTTAAATAATACAACCCAACTTGAAACAAACAATTAAGTTTTAAACAAGGGCGATAACTTCGCCCTTTCTTGTTTTTATCTCGTCTATTTCCTGCATTACCTTAAAATAAATTATTCGCACCGAAAATGGTTTTAATATCTTTATCCAAAATGGCTTCGTAGCGAATAAAAAAATCGTATGCTTCATCAACGCATCGTTGAATGTTTTCTTGTGACCCATCGTGTTGGGTTGAGCGAATGACTCTTGATAATAACATGCTTGCTGGAACAGCTTGTAATTTATACTGTTTTTTTCCTGTTACCAAGTTTTGCCAGCGATTATCAGTTTTAGGGGGAAGCATCCTATAAACTCTCCATTCGTGAGTAAACTAAGTGAGTAGCTCTTAAAAATTAAAGTGTTATTGCCACTTTGTTCATCAACGCAGTTTTTTAAGTAGCAATACTTAACTATAGTTGATGACTTTTTATGTACTCTTTGGACTAAAGTTTAATTATTTTAATAGTGGTAAAATTTAGCTTGCAATTACTAAACCGCAAGTTTAATAAACTATATTTTAGCTAAAGTAACAATAACTAAACCAAAGTCAAGCCAACAAAAATCTAGTAAAACTTTAACTTTGAGCAGTTTTAGAAATTTAACAGGTCTCTGTATTTATTTAAAATACTTAGTTAGAGCCAAATGCGTACCTTTTTCTGTTGCACGAAGTGGCTAGAGACTTAAAAGAAAAATGTGATAACATGAAGCGTTGCTATACGCAACATTGCATCAATGCAAACAGAATAAGTTTTATAAAAATTAAGTATTATCAATTAATAAAGTGTTAATGCCGTGTTAACTACTCAAAACAAATTGCTGCAATTTATACTAAAGAGTAAAATTCAACGCTTAATTAACATCTCCATAAATAACCGCAGAGATTATGCCAAATTTACCACTTAAACTATAGGTGAATTGGGGCGTATTCTCTTTTTTAGTTTTTTAACATAATTGATTGCCACATTAAAAAAGGGGATTTTATGACTAATAAAACAGTCACCATCACTGATAATAGCACTGGAAAATCATTTACTTGTCCCGTACGCGAACCTACTCATGGTCAACCAGTTGTAGATTGCCAAGCTTTACCAAAAGAATTGGGCATGTTTACGTTTGACCCAGCCTTTATGACAACAGCCAGTTGTGAAAGTGGTATTACTTTTATTGATGGCGATAAAGGAATTCTCTTACATCGTGGTTATCCAATTGAGCAATTAGCCGACCAAAGTAGCTTTTTAGAAGTTTTCTATTTGTTATTCTACGGAGAATTACCTTCTGAAGCAGAATTAGCAAAATTAAAAGGTGCGATGAACCGTCATAGCATGTTGCATGAAGGTTTACGTAATGTATATGCAGGTTTCCGTCCAGATGCGCACCCAATGGCGATGTTAGTGGGTATCGTGGGTGCATTATCTGCGTACTATCATGATTCTATGGATATTAACAATCCTTATCATCGTGAATTATGCGCATTACGCTTAATTGCTAAAATGCCTACTATTGCTGCAAATTGCTATCGTTATACTCGCGGTTTACCTTACGTTTATCCTCGTAACGATTTAAGCTATGTAGAAAACTTCATGTACATGATGTTCTCTGCACCTACTGAAGAATATCAAATCAACCCTATCGCTGTGAAAGCGTTAGAAATTATGTTGATTTTACACGCTGACCACGAACAAAACGCAAGCACTTCAACTGTTCGTTTAGCAGGTAGCTCTCAAGCAAATCCATTTGCTTGTATCGCAGCAGGGATTGCAACTTTATGGGGACCTGCTCACGGTGGCGCAAACGAAGCTGTGATTCGCATGTTACAAGACATTGGCGATGTGAAACACATTCCTTCTTTCATCTCCAAAGTTAAAGACCGTGACAATGCAACCCGTTTAATGGGCTTCGGTCACCGCGTGTACAAAAACCACGACCCACGCGCAAAAATCATTAACTCCATCTGCCATAAATTGTTAAAAGAATTGAAAGCAGAAAACTTACCTATGTTCGAAATCGCTTTAGAATTAGAACAAATTGCGTTACATGATGATTACTTCATTCAACGTAAATTATATCCAAACGTTGATTTCTACTCTGGTATCATCTTAAGCGCATTGAATATTCCATTAAATATGTTCACTGCAATGTTCGCAATGGCTCGGACAGCAGGCTGGATTTCTCAATGGAGCGAAATGATGGCAGAAGGTAATCTCAAAATTGGTCGTCCACGTCAATTATATGTGGGTGCTCCAACACGGGAATACATTCCTATGGCACGCCGCGAAATGCCATAAGCGATACGCTTATTAGCCCTATATTTCGCCTTTCGTAGGCGAAAAAATATGCAAGGCTTAAATACGGGTAGGTATTTAAACAATGCCTACCCGTTTTTTTTATCTGATTAAGATTAAAAGAAATAATACTAATTCCTTAGCATATTACACGGTCAATAAATTTTTTTTGCGAATAACCTCTAAAAAAATTGATTAGTTACCCAACTTTATGTTTTTTAACATTTAATTATTTTTAATAATAACCACATAGCGATTTATGCTTGTTATTTAGGGCGTAACTGCATTATGATTGCAAAGACATATTAAAAAATACGCTATATATCAATAGAATAATTCTAAGTGCGTAAAAGCAAGAGATAATTCCAGTCGCTTTCAACTTGTTAAAGTTGTGAGTGGTTGACGAAATTAAAGAGGAAAGTCAATGTGTTAAACAAATTGATGCTATAGCCCTTTGAAATGAAACTGTATAGGATTATAAAACCTATACAACAAGGGGAATTCTATAATGGTCAAATATTGACTCATTCCCTTAACTTTTATTATTTTCTTCTCCCTAAACAACACTAAGTGTAGAGACCAATGACTTGCGAAAAACACTTAAAAAAATCCTTAAATTCTGGACAATACGATAAATTATTATTCAAGAATAGCCGCCCCAATCGCTTATTGACATGGTTATTCGGTGAAAATAATAATAGCCAGCGTTTATCTAATCGCATTAACTATGATGTAGAACAAGGTTTACGTCGTCGTCCTGCCCCTCGCAAATGGTTAACTCAAGTTGCGATAATGGGTTGTGTTGCCACCCCTTTATTTTGGTGGTTGAGCAGTTCTAATGCTTCTTATCAAGAACAAGATTCCGCACTTCCTGTAGCACATACAGCAATAGACGAAAAACATTCAACAGATGTCGAATTAGCTGAAAGTTTAGCTTTATTACCTTTAAGCTTATTACATCCGCCTGAAATGATGCTTAACCAAGAAAGTTTTGCTGAAGAGCATGATTATGAGGATGCACAAAGCGAAGGGGATGAACTTTTTGCTGAAGATGATTCGGAAAGCGATGATACTTCAGATGAATTAACCGCAATAGATGAAACACCTACAGATGAATGGGTAGATGCTGAAGTTAATCCAGGGGATACGCTCGGTACTATTTTCGCGCGGCACAATTTAGACCAAGATCAAATCTATCAATTATTAGCCTTAAGCGATGCAAAATTGTTAGAACGACTGCGTCCTGACCAAGCGTTACGCATTAAACGGGATGAGCAAGGTGGTTTAGAAGATTTAGTTTTAGTGCTTGATTTCAATAGAGAACTGCACATTTATCGCAAAAATGAAGAATTTGTGCAAGAAATTCGAGAGCGTCCCGTACAAACGCAAGTGCTTTATGCTCAAGGCTGTGTACAAAGTAACTTATATAGTGATGCACAAAAAGCGGGTTTAACCAGCGCATATATTAAAGATTTAAAAAGTATTTTTGCAGATGATGTTGATTTGAAAAATTTGCAAAAAGGTGACAAATTTGTCGTTATTTATAGCCAACATACCTATAACAACGAAGTTGAAGAAGGGGATGTTTTAGCGGCTGAATTTATGCACGAAGGCAAAACTTATCAAGCTGTACGTTATACAGATGCTAAGAACCGCACTTCTTATTACCAACCAAACGAGAAAAGTGCTCAAGCTATCAATCAATTAGTTGAACACTTTGACAATGCGTGTGAAACTGCAAAAACTGCAAAAGCACCTTTTGTAATCAAAACTGATAACTTGACTTTAGCTTGGGAGTTAACCCCTAAAGGTGATACTGCGTTATTACAACAAGGTAAACCAGAAAACGTTTTAACTTGGTTACAAGCTGATTTAAGTAAAGATAAAAATCCAGTGCCTGTTTCTGCGCCAGCACCAGTACCCACACAAGTTGCTAGTAAACCCACCATTCTTCCTACTACTTCTGCTAAAAAACCTACGTTACCTTCTTTATTACGTCCTACACAAACCGCCAATAATCGTCGTACAGGAGATTTACTAACCCGTCGGGAACGTGAGCAGGAGCGTGAAGCTAACCGTCGGCGGACACGCAGCAGTGCTGAACCTACTTTAATAAGTCGTCGTCAACCTGAATATGACTTAACAGCATCACGGGTGAGCCGTCGTCAAACAGTAGCTCCCTTGCATCGTGCCCCTGAAACCCCTGAAACTGAGAACATTAGTCTTGCTAATGAAGGAATTGGTAACTCTAATTCTGTCGTTGCTAATGCCAATGAATTGTTAGGAACACGTTATCGTTTTGGTGGTACAAGTCCAACAACGGGTTTTGATTGCAGTGGTTTCGTACAATACAATGCGAAAAAAGCAGGGTATTCTTTACCACGCACCTCTCGTGAACAATACAGCTCAACCAATCCTGTAAATAAGGGCGAATTAAAACCAGGCGATTTGGTATTCTTTAAAGCACGGAGTAATCGTGTTGACCATGTCGGTATTTATATCGGTAACAATGAGTTTATTCATTCTCCACGTTCTGGTAAAAATGTTTCTATCAGTAAGTTAGATGATGACTATTATTCACGACGCTTTATCCGTGGCGGACGTTATGACAGTAAATAAAAAAATTTTTACTGTATTATTGCTCAGTGTATATATGAGTAGCGCGCAAGCGGTCTCAGATACACTGAGTATTATCGGGGTAGGCGATTTAATGTTAGGCACAGCTTACCCTTCTGAAACCTTGCTACCCCCTAATCAAGGCAAGCAGTTACTAGAAGATGTCAGTGCTTTGCTAAAAGAGGCGGATGTTACTTTTGGTAATTTAGAAGGCGCAGTAGCTAATTCAGGTACAACGGGTAAAATTAGTTGTACTAATTGTTTTTCTTTCAGAATGCCAGAAGATTTAATTCCAAATTTAGTTGATGCTGGTTTTGATGTCCTCAGTATTGCCAATAATCACGCGCGTGATTTTGGTATCAGCGGACAACACAACACCATGAAAGTGTTAGATTCTCTGCAATTACACTATGCAGGCCCCGTAGAACATCCTAGTGTTGTTTTTACAAAAGACGGCGTAAAATACGGCTTTGCCGCGTTTGCCCCCCATGAAGGGATGTCTGACTTGCGCGATATTGATGAAGCTAAACGGATTATCAGTGAATTACGTCAGCAAGCAGATATTGTGCTAGTTTCTTTTCATGCTGGCGCAGAAGGTCGTAAAAATCAGCATGTAACACGCAAAACAGAATTTTTCTATAGCGAAAATCGAGGCAATGTTTACGAATTTGCTCATGCTGCTGTTGATGCTGGAGCGGATGTTATTTTTGGACATGGTCCTCATGTAACACGCGCGGTAGAATTATACAAAAATCGTTTTATTGCCTATAGTTTAGGAAACTTCTGTACTTATGGGCCTTTTAATTTAAAAGAAGAAAATGGTTTCGCGCCTTTGTTAAAAGTCCATGTCAAGCGTAATGGAGAATTTGAACACGCTGAAGTTGTTTCTATTAAACAAGAAAAAAATACTAAAGTATTGATTGATAAACAACATACTGCTTTTAAATTGTTGAAAACTTTAACACAAGCAGATTTTCCAGAAACAACATTGAATTTTTCAGAAGTGGGCATCATTAAATAACAGTATTTCTTCCCACATCATCCATTCATGATTACCTTCACAGATGTTAGCAAACGTTACCCTTCTGGGCATGAAGCAATTAAAAATTTAAGTTTTCAAATTGAACGCAATGAAATGGTATTTGTCACTGGACACTCAGGGGCAGGAAAAACCACTTTATTGCGTTTAATTGCGCTGATTGAACGGGGTACAACAGGACAAATTATGGTTAACGGTAAACATTTAGGACGTTTACCGAATAATCAAATTCCTTATTTACGTCGTGATATTGGGATGACTTTTCAAGAACATAAGTTGCTATTTGACCGCACAGTTTTTGATAATGTTGCTTTACCGCTCACTATTATGGGCTTTGGTACAATTGAAATTCGCCGCCGCGTGCGTGCCGCATTAGATAAAGTGGGTTTGCTTAACAAAGAAAAAAGTTACCCGATTACACTCTCTGGCGGACAACAGCAACGTGTAGGAATTGCGCGGGCAGTGGTGCATAAACCGCCTATTTTGTTAGCCGATGAACCTACTGGCAATCTTGACCCGCAAATGTCACAAGAAATTATGGAGTTATTGCGGCAATTTAATCAAGTAGGTGTGACTGTGCTCATTGCTTCTCACGCGCTCAATTTGATTAAACAAATGGGATGTCGTACTCTAGTTTTACAAGAAGGTAGTCTTATTAGCGACCTATATCCTAATCGTCCATGAAAATCCAACGCCCTGCTCGTGTACCCGCCAATACAGCTAATCGTCCTAAAACAGCGGTTAAACCCAGTAAAAATCCCGCGGCTGCCACCTTAACGCCTACCAATGCTTGGCTAATGAATCATTGGCAAGCTCTGTGGGGCAGTTTTTGGCAATTGCTCCGCACACCATTAGCAAACCTAATGACGATTGCAGTTGTAGCAGTTGCTTTGGCTTTGCCCGCTGGTTTTTATTTGTTATTGGAAAATGTACATTTAGTCAGTGCACAATGGACAGGTGCAGCGCATATTTCTTTATTTGTGAAGCCAGAAATTTCCCATGATACCTTGCAAAATTTTGCCAATAAATTAAAACAACGTTCAGACATTCGGGGTGTGCGCCTCATTACTCCCGAACAAGCCTTAGAAGAATTTCAACAATTATCAGGTTTTGCTGATGCGGTAAAAGCTTTAGATAATAATCCCCTGCCTGCTGTAGTGGTTGTGCAACCTGTAAGTCAAGCTGATGGACAACCTAGTCCCGCCTTATTAAACTATTTAAAACAACAACCTGAAATTGAAATTGCCCAGTACGACATGAAATGGCTACAACGCTTTCAAGCTATGCTAGAACTTGCCCAGCGGGGCGTTCTCATTCTTGCGAGTGTATTGGCATTAACTGTGCTATTAATTGTGGGCAATACAATTCGCTTATCGGTCAATAATCGGCGCGAAGAAATCGAGATATATTTATTTTTTGGCGCAACAAATCATTATATTCGTCGTCCATTCTTATACAGCGGATTTTGGTATGGTGTATTAGGTGGCTTGTTAGCGTGGGGATTAGTATCAATCGCTTTTTGGTTGTTACAACCGCCAGTAAAACAATTAGCTGCTTTATACAATAGTCAATTTGAATTAGTTTTATTTAATTGGCAAATTGCGCTACTTCTTGTCAGTATTGGCTTTTTATTAGGCTTTGGCGGCGCGTGGCTTGCTGTTGGGCGACATTTAAAAGGTTTACAACCGCTTTAATTACTGGCACTACTTCCTAAAAAGACTGATAAAATCCATTGATGGAAAATTGTCTAAACTATATATCTAAATTCATGTATTGAATTTAAAATACAATTTGATACATTCCCCGTATAACTCTATTTTTTTCTAACTCCCTTGTTTCTTAGACAAAATTGTTATTTACAAATAGCGGATATGTGCGGATAACATACAATGAGATGGAGGATAATGTAGAGAAATGCTTTCATCTTCAATATGAAATCACCTTTATTATTGCCCCCTTCTCCTCATAAAAAATAACTTACCACTTTTATCTCTTAAGGAAATGAAGTGAAAAAACTTACGCTTAAACAACGACTCAGTTATTGGTTTGACAATAGCATGGCACAAGGCTCTATTGCTTTGATGGGATGGCTATTTTTATTATCTGTCGTCTTTATTTTTGTAATTTCATTTATTGTCATGGTGTCAGGTATTGACCCCAGTAATCGCGATTTTTTCCATTTAGCATGGGCAAGTTTAATGCGCACGCTTGATGCAGGTACAATGGGCGCAGATGAAGGGGATTGGTACTTCTTATTTGCGATGCTAGTTGTTACTTTAGGCGGGATTTTCTTAATCAGTACGCTTATCGGGATTTTAACGACGGGTTTAGATGAAAAATTACAAGAATTGCGCAAAGGACGTTCTGTTGTTGCCGAGCAAAATCACATTGTTATTTTAGGCTGGTCAAGCCAAATTTTCAATATTATCAACGAGCTTGTTACTGCAAACGAAAGCAATCATTATACTTGCATTGCAATTTTAGCCAACGAAGACAAAGTAGAAATGGAAGACCAACTCGCAGAGCGAATTGGTAAAGTTAAAAACACGCGCTTTGTATGTCGCACAGGCAATCCAGTTGATTTAAAATCTTTAGAAATCATTAACCCACACAATGCCCGCGCTATCATTATATTACCGCCTGAAGGTGATGACCCAGATGCACAAGTGATTAAATCAGTTTTAGCATTGACTAATCATCCACAACGTCATCCTGAACCTTATCATATTGTTGCAGTGATTCGTGACCCACGCAATTTAGAAGCAGCAAAATTAGTGGGCGGAAAAGAAGCAACCTTTATTTTAGCTTACGATGTGACAGCCCAATTAATTGCACAAACCTGTCGCCAAGCAGGTTTATCAACTGCTTATATGGAATTGCTCACGTTCAGCGGTGACGAAATTTATTTTAAAGCCGAACCACAATTACAAGGCAAAACCGTCAATGAAGCATTATTTGCTTATGAAAAATGCAGTGTTATTGGTTTATTTAATGAAGAAAGTCAGCAAGTTAAGTTACTGCCGCCTTTAGATACTGTCATTTCTGCGCAAGATAAAGTAATTGTGATTGCCGCAGATGATTCCGAAATTAAATTAACGAATGTCAACTCTCCTAAAATTGCATTGGACGTTATCCAACCACAAATTTTAGTCCAACAGCAACCTGAGCGGACATTAATTTTAGGTTGGAATCAACGAGTTGAGCGTGTAATTCGCGAACTGGATAACTATGTAACAACGGGTTCAGAAGTATTAGTTGTTGCGGATATTGAACCTGCACAAGCAGAAGCAATGTTATTTACGCAAACTTATCAACACTTAACGGTTAAATTCCAACAAGGCAATACAACCCGTCGCGCAGTTTTGGATAACTTAAATATTCCAAGTTATCACCATGTTATTGTTTTAAGCTATTTTGATAGCTTAGAATTACAAAAAGCAGATTCTTGCACCTTAATTACCTTATTGCATTTACGCGATATTGAACAAAAAGTAGGGCAAGCATTCTCAGTAGTCAGCGAAATGTTAGACATGCACAATCGGGAATTAGCCGAAGTAACTCAAGCCGATGACTTTATTGTTAGTGATAATCTCATCAGCTTGTTATTAGCCCAATTATGCGAAAACAAACACTTAGCAGCAGTATTTGAAGACCTATTTGATGCGGATGGTTCAGAAATTTATTTAAAACCCGCAGAAAATTATGTTGCGTTAAATCAAACAATTAATTTTTACACCTTGTTAGAAGCTGCAAAACAACGCGGTGAAATTGCGATTGGCTATCATCAAGCAGAATTTTGCCGTGATAAACAAAATGCGTATGGCGTAAAAATTAATCCTAAAAAATCAGAAACTTTCACCTTGAAAACAGGTGATAGAATAATTGTATTAGGACAAAATTAACCGTTTTGTTGTATTATAATGTCAACGACCCCGTCGATTGTTGCGCAGTCGACGGGGTTTATCTTTAAAAAGCCCTTAACAATTATAATTAATTTGTACTTAATTAAATCTTTCTAAAACTTTGCTTAAATTAAAGCTAAAATTGAGCGAGTTTTTATAAAATAAATCGTAATACTGATAAAGTTGAGATAACTATGACAGAATTCTTCGCAATGGGTGGTTATGCGTTTTATATTTGGACAACTTATGGCTTATTTTTCTTTCTAGTTTTAGCGAATATTTTACTGCCCCATTTTCGTCTAAAACAAACGCTTGCAAGTATCGCTCGCAAACAACGGCGCGAACAAATTTTAAACAAACCTAATACAACTCTCACACCATAAATTATTTAAAGTTATTATGAGCAATTCCTTTATTACTTTTAATAAAAAACATAAACAACGCTTAATCTTAGTGTTGTTGTTATTGATTGGGGTAGGTATTGCAACGGCACTGACCGTGCGCGCCTTCCAAGAAAATATGATGTATCATTTTAAAATTACAGAGATTACTGAAGGTAAAGCCCCGCTTAATCGTCCCATTCGTGTGGGGGGATTAGTCACTACGGGTAGCCTGCAACGGGCTACAGACAGTTTAAAAGTCCGTTTTAATATTACCGATACCAAAAATAATCTTGCAGTTAATTACGAAGGCATCTTGCCAGATTTATTCAGAGAAGGGCAAGGGGTTGTTGCCATTGGTAAATTACAAGAAAATGGGCAATTTGTAGCAGAAGAAATTCTAGCAAAACATGATGAAACCTATATGCCGCCTGAAGCCGCCGCTTCTTTACAAGCGATTCAAAAAGAACAAGCGAAAGTTAAGCCTTAATTTGCACCTATCGAGACATTATGCTTCCTGAAATTGGTCATTTCGCGCTGACATTAACGTTAGCCCTTGCGATTATTCAAACTATATTTGCTTTATTGGGCGCGACATGGCGCATTCCGAACTGGATTGCACTGGCTCGCCCCGCAACGTATGGGCAATTTACTTTTATGTTTATTGCGTATAGTTGTTTGACTTATGCCTTTATTTTCAATGATTTTTCTGTAAGTTATGTTGCTCAAAACTCAAACAGTCAGCTTCCTTTAATTTATAGAATTGTCAGCGTTTGGGGCGGACATGAAGGCTCATTACTTTTATGGGCATTAATTTTGAGCGGTTGGATGGTCGCCGTTGCTTTATTCAGCCACAGTTTACCGCGTGAAATGATTGCACGAGTGCTAGGTGTGATGAGTTTTGTACAAGCGGGTTTTCTGCTATTCATGATTATCACCTCTAATCCTTTCAAACGCTTAGCAGACCCACCAATTGACGGCAATGATTTAAATCCTTTATTGCAAGATGTTGGTTTAATTATTCATCCCCCAATGTTATACATGGGTTACGTTGGATTTTCCGTGGTTTTTGCCTTTGCGATTGCAGCTTTATTAAGCGGCAAATTAGACAGCGCATGGGCGCGTTGGTCACGCCCTTGGACTTTAGTCGCATGGGTATTTTTGACACTCGGCATTACACTTGGCAGTTGGTGGGCTTACTATGAATTAGGCTGGGGCGGTTGGTGGTTTTGGGACCCCGTAGAAAACGCTTCTTTTATGCCTTGGCTTGTTGGAACAGCATTATTACACTCTTTAGCCGTCACCGAAAAACGCAATTTATTTAAAGCATGGACGGTTTTACTGGCAATTTTTGCTTTTTCACTCAGTTTGTTAGGAACGTTCTTAGTGCGCTCTGGGGTATTAACTTCAGTTCACGCCTTTGCTAACGACCCTGAGCGCGGCATGTTTATTTTAGGGTTTTTAGCCGTTATCGTTGGTTTATCCTTGTTACTGTATGCGTGGCGAGCACCGACGGTAAATACAGGTGGAAGTTTCTCTCTTTTTTCTAAAGAAAGTTTATTACTCAGCAATAACATTTTATTAGTAGTTGCTTGTGCAAGTATCTTATTAGGTACTTTATATCCTTTATTTCTGGATGCTTTAGGATTTGATAAGATTTCTGTAGGGCCGCCTTATTTTGATACTATCTTTTTCTTATTAATGCTTCCTTTAGTTCTTTTGCTGGCAATTGGTCCAATGACCCGCTGGCAACAAGAAAATCCTGAACGCTTATTTATGAATGTACGCTTAAGTTTATTCTTCACATTAATTTTAAGTTTTGCTATTCCAATTCTTTTAATTGGCTGGAAAGGAATTAATTTAACCATTACTTTAGCACTTGCATTCTGGATTATTATTGTAACAGTACAAAATACTTTAGAAAGACTGATACACAAACCAAATAAATTACAAGGGTTCATGTTATTACCTTCTAGTGTACACGGCATGAATTTCGCGCATATTGGCGTTGCCATTTTCATTATTGGAGTTGGTATTTCTAATAGTTTTAGTATTGAAAAAGATGTACGCATTCAAAAGAATGTTGAATTAGAAGTTGCAGGTTATCAATTTAATTTCCAAGAATTAGAAGAAATACAAGGCCCCAACTATACCGCCGAACGCGCTAAAGTCAGTGTGAGTTATCAAGGTGAAGCAATTACAACCTTATATCCAGAAAAACGTTTTTATCATGTCCGTTCAATGCCTATGACAGAAACCGCCATTGATGTTAACTTATTCCGCGATGTGTATATTTCTTTAGGTGAACCGTTAGGCGGTGGCGCGTGGAGCGCGCGGATTTACTATAAACCTTTTATTCGCTGGGTTTGGTTAGGTGCAATTTTAATGGCACTTGGTGCAACCTTATCAGCTTCTGACCGTCGTTATCGGCAAGCTGTGAAAAAAAATGAAGCGGTAACAGTAACTCAAAATAGTGCAACAGCTTAATTTTACACGGTGATTTATTTATGTCGCGTTTTATTCCAATCGCAGTTTTTTTAGTATTAATCTTATTTTTCTATGTAGGATTACAGATGAATCCTAATGAAAAAGAATCACCGTTAATTAATAAAGCCGCTCCGAGTTTTTCTTTACCAAACTTAGCTAATCCACAACAATTAGTCACAGAGAAAATGTTTCAAGGACAAGTTTCTTTGTTGAATATTTGGGCTTCATGGTGTGTTTCTTGTCGTTATGAACATCCTTTATTGATGGCATTGGCTAAACAAAACAAAGTTGCAATCTATGGTTTAAATTACAAAGATACAGCAAGCAAAGCAGAAGAGGTTTTAACGCGCTCTGGCAATCCATATCTTATCAACGCAATGGATACAAGTGGTCGGGCGGGGATTGATTGGGGATTAACAGGAACACCAGAGACTTTTATCATTGATAAACAAGGGATTATTCGTTATAAGCATATCGGACCATTGACCGAGGAAGCTTTACAGACAAAAATCCTGCCGCTAATTGAAAAGCTACAAAAATCCTAATGCTATTTGAGTCAACTATGTTAAGAACCTTTTTCTTTTTTCTTAGTTTTTGTTTGCTGAGTTGCAATAGTTTTGCAATTGATAAAAACGCAATTTCTTTTAAAACGCCTATTGATGAAAATCGTTTTCAGGAATTAATTAAAGAGTTGCGTTGTATGGTATGTCCTAATCAACCCTTATCTGAATCTAATGCGGAATTAGCGCAAGATTTACGCGATGAAGTGCGTGAAATGGTAATGCAAGGACAAACAAATAATCAAATCAAAGATTATTTAGTGCAACGTTATGGTGATATGGTGCTTTATCGTCCGCAATTAAAAGCTAAAACTTTTCTTTTGTGGTTAGCTCCCGCAATATTGGCTTTTATAGGTTTTATTGTCTTGTTTATGTATATTCGCCGCCAAGCAAAAGAAACACCTCCTTCTCAATTAACTGAAGAAGAACAAAAAATTCTTAAAAACGTTTTAGATAAATCATCGGATTAGAGAAACTTCATGCTAGTTTTGTTTTATATTATTGCTGCCTTAATGTGCGCAGTTGCTTTAATTATGTTGTTATTTCCTTTATTTAAAACGCCTCCTAAATTAGAAGAAGGTTCGCAAAATAAAGTCAATGTTGAAATTTATAAAGAAAAGCTGCTTGAGTTAGAAAAAGCGCAGTTAGCGGAAGATGTTTTTAAACAAGCTAAGTTATTACTTGATAAAAATTTAGCCCAAGATTTACAAACTACATCGGAACATAAATCGGTTAATCGTGGCGTGGCATTTGCGAGTAATGCGCTGATTTTGTTATTGATTCCAGTTATTGCAATTGGGGTATATAGCCGTTATGGCTCACCTGAATTATTAAACGTAACGCGCACCGAAGAACAAATTAAAGCAGCGGAACAATTAGCGCAAATTCAAGTTCAAGCGCAGCAATTACGGCAAAAATTACAAGAAAATCCTAAAGATGGTATCAGTTGGGTATTTTTAGCCCGTGCTTATACGATGCTAAAAAAATTTAAAGAAGCCCAGAATGCGTATGAGCAAGCATTGCATTATTTTCAACCGCCTGAACCTGAATTAATGCTTGAAGTTGCTGAATTTTTTATGTCTATCAATCAGGGCAATCTTGTACCTGAAGCAGAAGCATTAGTACAAAAAGCGTTAGTTTTAAATCCTAATGCGCAAAAAGCATTATTTTTTGGTGGGATTGCCGCGTATAAAAAACAAGATTATGGACGTGCTGCTACTTTATGGACGCATTTATTATCACTAATTCCAACATCAGAAACAGAAGTAATTACCACTTTAAACAAACAAATTACGCAAGCTAAACAACTAGGCAATTTGAGTGATAAACAAGTCGCTACTTTAGTTAATGCGTTTGCAATCCCTAGCACGACAGAAACCGTCATTGCAAATACAGCCGCTGCAATTCAAGTGACAGTAAATTTAGCCCCTGAATTAAAAGAAAAAGTGCAAGCAACGGATACCTTATTTGTTTATGCTAAAGCGACAAAAGGAATGCCCATGCCAGTTGCTATTGTGCGTTTAACAGGAGAACAATTGTTGAATGCAAACAATCCATTAACTGTGATATTGGATGATTCTACGGCGGCAATGCCCACAATGCGTTTATCCAGTTTAGAGCAAGCTAATGTTGTTGCACGCATTTCGAGCACAGGGCAAGCAATGCCACAATCTGGGGATTTAGTTGGTGAACAAATAGCTGTAAATACCCGCAATAATGAGAAAATTACAATTGATATTAACAAAATTTTACCTTAATAGCCTATAATATTAGCGGCTGCTAAATTATTTTATTGGGGTTTAAATATGGTTTTTAGAAATTGTTTTATCATTTTTTTGATGTTTTGCTCACCATCAGTATTTGCTGAGTTGTTTAATATTGATAATACAACTTTACAAACATTAATTGAAAAGAAAGTGCCTATTATTGATATTAGAACAGCAACAGAATGGCAAGAAACAGGAGTGATAGAAGGAAGTCATAAATTGACTTTTTTTGATGAGGAAGGTAATTATAACGTAGCGCAATGGTTAGCTACATTTACGCAAATCGTGCCTGATAAAAATCAACCCTTTGTGTTAATTTGCCGTTCTGGAAAACGCACTCGCAGTATTGCATTGATGTTACTAAAAGAGGGTTATACGGATGTGTATAACGTTCGATATGGAATTCAGAATTGGATTCAAGAAAAATTGCCTGTTGTTCCTCTCTTAAAATAAATGAGGCGTGATAAACAGAGAGCTGCTAGGTTTTCAAAACCTAGCAGGTTTTTGCTTTAGTTTGAATAGCTTTCAGCTCAAAACACACGTTAACAAAAAAACAAAACCCGCTAAAAAGCGGGTTTTTGTTTGCCTGTATTTAGAAGCTAAGAATTAAACTTCTAATAATAAACGGGCTGGGTCTTCTACTGATTTCTTAATAGAAACTAAGAATTGAACAGCATCACGACCGTCAATAATACGGTGATCATAAGTTAACGCAACGTACATTACTGGACGTACAACCACTTGACCTTTTTCTACCCATGGACGCTCAACAATGTTGTGCATTCCCAAAATCGCGCTTTGAGGTGGGTTTAAAATTGGAGTGGACATCATTGAACCGAAAATCCCGCCGTTAGTGATACTGAATGTACCACCTGTTAAATCATCCATCGTTAATTTAGCATCGCGTGCTTTTTTGCCGTAATCAGCAATGGATTTTTCTACGTCAGCAAAGGACATTTTGTCCACGTCGCGTAAAATTGGCACAACTAAACCGCGTGGAGAGCTAACTGCAATCCCGATGTCATAGTAGCCGTGATAAATAATGTCGTCGCCTTCAGTAGAAGCATTGACGATTGGGAATTGTTGTAATGCCGCAACCGCTGCTTTTGTGAAGAAAGACATGAAACCTAATTTAGTACCATGTTTCTTTTCAAACTCATCTTTATATTGAGCACGCAAGTCCATTGCAGGCTTCATATTGATTTCGTTGAAAGTGGTTAATAAAGCATGGTGTTGTTGGGCTTCTAATAAACGTTCAGCAGCACGTTTGCGTAAACGAGTCATTGGAACGCGCTCTTCTGGACGAATGCCTACAGGTGCTGGTGTTGCAGCTGCCGCTGGAGCAGCAGTTGTACCACTGGCAGCTTTGAGCATGTCAGTCTTAGTAACGCGGTCACCTTCATGTGGAACGGAAGCAGGATTAATCCCTGTTTCTGCTGCCATTTTGCGTACAGCGGGGCTTGTTTTCACGTCAGCAGCAGCGGCGACGGGAGCAGCAGCAGGTGCTGCTGCTGGAGCGACGGCAACAGGAGCTGGTGCAGCAGTAGCAGCACCCGCAGTGTCAACTTCACCAATTAATTCTTCAGTGATAATGCTTGCGCCTTTATCGCGTAAAATTTTTAATACGCCATTTTTAGGAGCAACTACTTCTAAAACAACTTTGTCAGTTTCAATATCAACCAGTTTTTCACCTTCTGTAATTGCCTGACCACTTTGTTTGTACCATTCAATAATGGTGGCATCCGCAACAGACTCAGGAAAGACAGGGGCTTTAATTTCAATAATGGACACAATAAGCTTCCTTCTTGGTGGAGAGTTTCTTCAATAAAAAACTTAAGGTTTATAGTTTAATAGACTTTCAACTTTGCATTGAGCATCAGTTTTTATTTGCAAAAGTTGCGAGTTCCAAACTGCTATTTTCTCTTAAAAAGCATAGGACTTACCCCATACTTTTTAAGAAATTTATTTCAATTACGCGCTTTTCTTAGCTTTTTTAGAGCGAACGTCCAATTCTAAAGCATGAGTTAAGAATTCTTGTAATTGTTGACGGTGAACTTGTAAGTAACCCACCGCAGGTGAAGCACAAGCAGGACGACCTGCGTACTCGATGTGTTGGTCTTTATGACCTAATTCAACATCCATGTGAGCACGGATGTACCACCATGCGCCTTGGTTGCGTGGCTCTTCTTGTACCCATAAACGGTGTTTAACGTGCGTATAACGCGCTAATACTTCTGCAATTGCTTGTTTTGGATAAGGATAGAGTTGTTCTAAGCGAACAATAGCTACATCATCAATACCATGTTCTTCGCGGGCTTCTAATAAGTCGTAATAGACTTTACCCGTACAGAATAATAAACGGTTTACTTTCTCAGGATTAATGCTGCTATCGACTTCATCAATCACGGGTTTGAATCCGCCTTTAGTGAAATCATCAACTGTAGAAATTACCCGTTTATGCCGTAACATGCTCTTTGGACTCATCACAATTAAAGGTTTGCGATAAGGACGGACGATTTGACGGCGTAACATGTGGAACAGTTGCGCGGGCGTGGTTGGGCAACATACTTGAATATTGTCTTCTGCACATAATTGTAAATAACGTTCTAAACGAGCAGAAGAGTGTTCGGGCCCTTGACCATCATAACCGTGTGGTAACAGCATGACTAAACCGCATAAACGTTGCCATTTAGTTTCAGAGGAGCTTAAGAATTGGTCGATAACGACTTGTGCGCCGTTAGCAAAGTCACCGAATTGACCTTCCCAAATGACTAATTCATCAGGAGCTGAAGAGTTGTAACCATATTCAAAGGCTAAAACAGCTTCTTCAGACAATGTGGAGTTGATAACTAAGAAATTTGCTTGTTTATCAGATAAGTGACGTAAAGGTACATAAGTTTCCCCTGTCCCTTGGTGATGTAAGACAGCGTGACGGTGAGCGAATGTACCGCGACCGCAATCTTGACCAGATAAACGAACAGGATGTCCCTCTTCTAATAAACTAGCAAAGGCTAATTGTTCAGCACCGCCCCAATCAAAAGAAGCTTCACCGCGTCCCATTTGCCGCCGCGCTTCTACAATTTTGTCCACTGTGCGGTGTAATTTGAAACCTTCTGGAACACTGTTTACGCGTAACATTAAGTCGCGTAATTTATCCGCAGCAATGCTGGTATCTGTTGCTTGTGTCCAGTGAATATCAATGTAAGGCCGCCAATCAACAGCGTGTTTAAAGTCCATACTGATAGGACGGGAAACCACATCTTTAGTTTTTAAGGCGGCGCGATATTGTTGTAACATCGTTTCGCTTGCATCTGCACTCGCTAAACCTTCTTTAGCTAATTTTTGTGCATATAAAGCTTGAGTTTTGACTTGTTTGTTAATTTTTTGGTACATAATTGGCTGAGTAGCAGCAGGCTCGTCAGCTTCGTTATGTCCATGACGACGATAACAAACTAAATCAATGACAACATCGCGATGGAATTGCATTCTGAAATCTAACGCGATTTGTGTTACAAATAAAACAGCTTCTGGGTCGTCACCGTTAACGTGGAAAATAGGAGCTTGCGCCATTTTCGCGACTTCGGTGCAATATAAAGCAGAGCGGGAATCTAAGGGGTCGCTGGTGGTAAAACCGATTTGGTTATTCACTACGATGTGCATTGTGCCACCGATGCCGTAACCACGAGTTTCTGCCATGTTGAAAGTTTCCATATTCACGCCTTGACCTGCAAATGCAGCATCACCGTGAATCAGAATAGGCATCACTTTGTCTTTATTGTTATCGCGGCGTTCTTGACGAGCGCGTACAGAACCGATAACAACAGGGTTAATAATTTCTAAGTGAGAAGGGTTAAAAGCTAACGCTAAGTGTACTTTTTGCCCGTTACCTACATCTACATCAGAAGAATAACCTTGGTGATATTTTACGTCGCCCGCACCTTTAGGTAATTTTTTACCTTCAAATTCAGAGAATAAATCTTGGGGGCGTTTACCTAACACGTTGACTAATACGTTTAAGCGCCCACGGTGCGCCATCCCGACAACAATTTCGTCAACGCCATGTTTTGTGCCAGCGCGTTGAATCATTTCGTCTAACATGGGGATTAAACTTTCGCCGCCTTCTAAGGAGAAACGTTTTTGCCCAACGTATTGTGTATGTAAATAATCTTCTAAACCTTGTGCTGCGGTTAAACGTTCTAAAATTTGGGATTTAGTGGCAGCATCTAATTTAATTTCGCCTTTCGCGCCTTCAATACGTTCTTGAATCCAGCGTTTATGTACGGTATCGGTCATGTGCATATATTCTGAGCCGATTGTGCCGCAATATACTTTTTTCAATAAAGCAATAATGTCGCGTAATTTTGCTTTTGCTAAGCCATATAATGAACCTGTATCAAACTCAGTGTTCATATCAGCTTCAGTTAAACCATGACTGGCTGGGTCTAAATCTTCAACGGGAGGACGTTCTTGCATTTTTAACGGGTCTAAATCAGCCCGTTGATGTCCACGATAGCGATAAGCATTAATTAAACGTAATACAGCAGCTTGTTTGCTGGCAAAAAGGGCTAATACTTCACTACTGCAAGTGCCACCACCATAGCTAGGTTTATAATTTGTATAACGTTCTTGAATTGGACGGTGTAAAACTTCAGGACGGCTAATAGGTTGTTCTTGTTGTAATTTAGCAAAATGTTGTTGCCACTCTGCACTGACTGAAGCAGGGTCTTGTAAGAAGCTTTCATAGAGTTCATCTACGAAATCCGCATTATAAAGATAAGTCTGTTTATCCATCGTCTTTCCTGTAGCGTGATTATTAATAGTGATTTTGTAATGTTAGACTTACGACAATTCCGCAGACAGCGTATAATAGTAATCGCAGTATTTGGGCTAATAATGATAAATTATTTACTAACACAAATCTAACTTATTCAAAGCAGATTGTATTACACTATGTTGCGTATTTTTAGCTTTGAAAGCTGGTGTGCCTATCCTTCTCCTCAATGGTGTTTAATCGCCGTTTAGTTAAACGGTTCGCTTATTGACAAGGAAGGGCTTTGCAAGAAAAACATTTTAACGGATTACAGCTCATTTAGTGCATTCATCGTTTAAGAAACAGATTAAATCTAGGCAATCTTTATCATAAAGTAAAGTGTTAACCTGAATGATGTTTTTAACTATTTGTTTTACAGTAAAATCTTAATTTCCACTTATTAAATTGCTTGTTTGCGGTAAAATTGCTTGAATGAGAATGAATGACTGCCAGAAATAAAACGCTGGTCTTGCTTTTAATAATCGTTCGCGCTTGCCCATTTTTAAAAATTTAAGGAGGGTTATTGATGTATTTTTTGCTCAATTATGCTTATGTAGAAAATATGAGCGAGTTACGCAAACCCCATCGTGAAGCACATTTAGCTTTAGCTCAAAGCTATGCCCAGCGCGGCGAATTGGTTTTAGGCGGTGCATTAGTTGACCCCATTGATACAGGGGTGTTAGTGTTTAACGTTGCAGATAAAACCCAAGTAGAAAATTTTGTGCAACAAGACCCTTATGTAGCCAATGGTTTGGTTACAAAATGGACAATTCGCGAATGGGCGATAGTGGTTGGTAGTGCGTTGTAAATACTTAAATACTAAAGAGAGGATGTAAACCTTAGTTAATATTAACGTTAATACTAAGGCGTAGAAAATTCCTTTCACTTTGCTGTCTTTAGGCTGTATTAAATTGACTGCTAGTTTTCAGCCTATTCAGCCATCCTAAATAACAAAGGAGGATATTCAAATCAACATAAGCTATGTTATGTTTGAATCTTCCAATGATGTCACTCTGTCATCAAACTGTTAATTTGGGTAATAATAGCAGTGCTTTATGTTCCAGTAGGGAAACATAAAATAAAGATGGTTTTATCAACAATCCATTAACAATTAAAGATGTAAAGGAACTATAACTATGAAACAACCTGTTCGTGTCGTGGTCACTGGTGCTGCGGGGCAAATTTCTTATTCTTTATTATTCCGTATCGCTTCTGGCGAAATGTTAGGTAAAGACCAACCCGTTATTCTCCAATTATTGGAAATGCCAGTCGCCCTCGAAGCCCTCAAAGGGGTTGTGATGGAGATTGAAGACTGCGCATATCCTTTATTACAAAGCATCATTGCCACTGACGACTTAAAAACTGCTTTCACTGACGTAGAATACGCTTTATTAGTAGGCGCAACTCCACGTGGTCCTGGCATGGAACGTAAAGACTTATTAATGATTAATGGCGACATTTTCACTAAACAAGGTCGCGCATTAAATGATTATGCAAAACGCAATGTTAGAACTTTAGTTGTAGGTAACCCAGCAAATACTAACGCTTACATTGCCATGAAATCTGCACCAGATTTAGACCCTAAAAACTTTACAGCAATGACCCGTCTTGACCACAACCGTGCATTAAGCCAATTAGCGGCTAAAACCAGTTGCAAAGTCACCGACATCAAGAAAATGATTGTATGGGGTAACCACTCCGCAACTCAATATCCAGACTTAAGCCACACTACAGTTAACGGCGAAGCGGCTAAATCTTTAGTGTCTCAAGAATGGATTGAAAAAGATTTCATTCCTACTGTACAACAACGTGGTGCTGCAATCATCAAAGCACGCGGCAAATCTAGTGCTGCTTCCGCAGGCTATGCTGCATTAGAACACATGCGTGATTGGGCATTAGGCACTTCCGAGTGGGTAAGCATGGGCGTACCTAGCGATGGTAGCTATGGTATTCCTGAAGGTTTAATGTACTCCTTCCCAATGACTATCGAAAACGGCGAATATAAAGTTGTTCAAGGTTTAGAAATTGATGAATTCAGCCGCGCTCGTATGTTAGCCACTCAAAAAGAGTTGGAAGAAGAACGGGATGCAGTGCAAGACTTATTCAAATAAATCTTGCCTTTAAAAGGTTGCCTCACGGGTTGAGGTAACCTAAAAAAAAGCGCGTGCAACTTGCACGCGCCAAACCACCAAAGGAGGATGAAGGAGTCTATATAATTATTACTTAGTAGCAGTGCAACAAAAAAGCAAGATGCAATGCAACAAAAAATTTTTAATTTCTTTGTTTTTATATTTTTTAGTTTGATTTATCTGCCATTCATTTCAGCAGCTAATACTTGCTGTCTGCAACATGGGGGACTTTGTGGTGACGTTTGTTGCGATACGACAGCCCTGAAAAATGCAGATTGTGGCACAGTAGTTATTGTAGAATTACCTGAAAAAACAAATCAAACAGTTATCAAAGATGCGAGTTCAATAGATGAACCTAATAGTTCAAATATTCCTAAACAACTCCCATTATATATGTGGCAAATGCCATCCTCACAAATAACTAACGCACCGCGTTATTTTTCTGAGCGTCCACCTGCATGGTATCGTAATAATAACTATCCTGATAATTATCCTAGAGTTTTAGTTTTTGATGGTTATCAAAGACTTTTAGATGATACAGAACATCAAGCAGATGTTGAAACCATGCAACATTTACGCAACCGTGCTTTACTTTTGGAGCAACAACGCCAAAATGAAGAACAACGTATCATAAAAAAACCTGCGTCTTCTCCCATTGAAACGGTTACACCCTCTACTCCAGCAAATGAAATGCAAGAAAAAATACTCCCTACACCATTAACTCCTACAAATGATAGAGTTAAAAAATAATTAAATTATATTGTGAAATAAAATAAGTAATTTCATTTAATTCACCTCTCTTTTTATCTTAAAACTTTTTCCCATATCAACTCATATTTCTTTAAAAATAAAAAAAGTTTAAACTAAAAAATATTTCTTAAATCTATACTCTTAATGTATTGGCTGTATTTTTGCTTAAAACATCACTATCTATTACACTAAAATCTAAAAAAAACAGTAATGTTTTATTTTAAACAGCATATTAAAAATATTTTTTTGGCTACTTATTCAATGGTTTGTGTGAAATTTTGACAGATGCTGAAAATTTAAAAGTAATCAGTATATAATAACCATAATAAACCATTCTGCTAAAAAGGTTACCTATGCTTTCTTGCTATCTAACTAATCCGTGCAATGTTATGAGTGCCTATTTTAACGAAATAAATAGCGACTAAAAAAGAAAAGGCTTCTGGAGCAACACATGTTTAATGAACAGACTTCTAACAAACCGCTCATTTTAATCGTGGACGACGATGTATTTATGCGCGGCATGTTATATAACATGCTAGAAGAACAAGGATTTCAAGTCCTACAAGCAGAAGATGGGCGTAAAGCACTGGCAATATTCCAAGAAAAACTCCCTGAAATTGTGCTCATGGATGCTGCAATGCCTAACATGGATGGTTTTACTGCTTGTGCTGAGTTAAAAAAACTAGAAGCTGGCATAGAAACGCCTGTTATTATGATTACTTCTTTAGATGATACGGAATCTGTTGATAAAGCTTTTACAGCGGGTGCAATTGAATATATCACTAAACCCGTACATTGGAGTGTATTACGCCATCGTGTGCAAGTGATTTTAGAAGCACGGCGGGCGACAACTCAAGTTAAACGCAGTGAAAGCCGTTTTCGTGGTTTATTTGAACAAGCTGCTATGGGTATCGGTTTACTAGATTTAAATGGTGCTTGTTTGTTTGCTAATCCCGCATTAGAACAACTGCTAGAAACAACAACAGAACAATTGCAAGGTAAACTATTAAACCGCTATTTTCATCCTTCGGATACAGTCATTGAGCGTGAATTTCATCAGCAATTAGTCAATCGGCAAATCAATTTTTATCAAATGGAAAAATACTTTTTTCGCAAAGAAAATAGTATTTCATGGGGGCGTTTAACGACTTCTTTAGTGCGTAATGAAAAAGAAGAACCCCAATTTTTTGTACAAATGATTGAAGATATTACAGAACGTAAAAAATCTCAAATCAGGCAACGAATTGCAGCTCGAGTATTTGAATCTACCGCCGATGGAATTTTAATTACAAATGCAGATGGAAAAATTATTGATGTTAATCAAGCCTTTTTATTGATGACAGGCTATGGTTACGAAGAAATTTTAGACCAAAACCCCCGTTTTTTAAAATCTGATAAACATGAACCCCTCTTTTTTGAAAATATGTGGGCGCAAGCAAGTGATACTGGACGCTGGCGCGGACAAGTTTGGAATAAACACCGCAGTGGCAAAACCTTCAGTTGCTGGATGTCTTTAAGTGCTGTGCGGGGCGAGCATAATGAAATTACCCATTTTGTTGCAGTCTATTCAAATATTAATCACAGTGATGATGAACAAAAAGTTCGGGTTTTATCACATTATGACCCTTTGACTGATTTACCCAATCGCTTGTTATTCCATGAGCATTTAACCCGCGCCTGTCGGCAAGAAGAAAAAATCGCATTGTTATATATAGATTTGGATAATTTTAAGCGGATTAATGAAACTTTAGGTTATGATACTGGGGATGAATGCTTGCGTTTAATTGCAGGGCGTTTACGTCAATGCCTACGAGAGGGGGATTATATTGCGCGTTTAGAAAATGATGAATTCGCAATTTTAATGACACCCATCACACAAAATTATGATGTTCGTTTAATGGCTGATAAAATTTTTGCTCGTTTAAGCGAGCCATTTTTATTAGAAGGTCGCGCAATTAAAATAGATGCTAACATTGGTATTTGTTTCTATCCCTCTCCTACCTTAACACGCGATGAACCTAATAGTATTGAAACGCTCATTCAACATGCTGATGTTGCAATGTTTCTAGCAAAAGAAATAGGTAAAAACACTTATTATATTCAATCAGAAAAAGATGTTTCTATCATTTAAGATTTACATTTCCCAACAATATTTGGAAATGAAATCTACTTATAAAAAAATAGAGCTTATTTTTCGTCACTATTGGATAAAATTATTGTTTATCCATTTTACCTTCTATTTTCTTTAGAGTTTTTTATGTTGAAAACTATTTTGGTTTTTAGTAATGCGATGTTATTAAGCTGTTCTGTACAAGCCGCCAGTTTTAATTGTCAAAAAGCACAAGAACCGCTTGAGCATACAATTTGTGATAATAAAACATTGAGCCAATTAGATAGTCAATTAGGGACAGTTTATAAAAACTTACTTGAAAAACAATCTAAAAAGCAAGTTGAGTTTTTGAAACAAGCTCAGCGATATTGGGCATTCAGTCGCGAAGAAAAATGTGGTTCTTCTAATACAAGTTGCTTAATTGACTTATATAAACAGCGTCTTGAAACCTTAGATTTCTTTGCCAGTGATGCTTATGAAACGACTGAAACCGCTAAAGTCAGCGGTATTTATCATGCAAAACCCATGGAATTATTAGTAGAAGCGTTATCAGAAACACAATTAGCTGTATATATTTCTGGTGCAGAACCTACAACCGCCCGTTGGACGTGTGATTTTAGTGGGCAAGGAACATTGCAAAAAAATGCTCTTCACATTAATGCTGATGAACATGTAGTAAATATCAATCTTCATGGCAATCAAGCAATTGTTAATACGACAGGTGAAAGTGAAGGAAATTTCTTTTGCGGAATGGGCGGTTCTATTGACGGGAAATATCTTAAAGGAAAATAATTTACTTTAGACAAGTTTAGCTATTAAGTTATTTAAAACCAGTGATTTAATTAAGTCTGATACTCCTTTAAATCTGCATCAACAAACCTGCTAGGTTTTTAAAACCTAGCAGGTTTTGTTTTAATTGGAGTATCTTATAAAATAAATCACTAGGATTTAATTATAACGCTTGCAATGCTGCAATGCGGTCTTCTAACGCAGGGTGGCTTGCAAATAATTGTTGAATTAAACCCTGTCCATGCCCATTATTGATGCCAAAAGCCGTGAGTTGGTCGGGCAATGTTCCGCCTTGCATTTGCTGTAAACGTTGCAATGCTGCAATCATTTTATGTTTACCTGCTAACTGTGCTGCCCCTTTATCTGCCGCGTATTCACGCACACGGGAGAAGTACATCACGATAGGCATTGCTAAAATACCAAAAATGATTTCAGCAACCATGCTCACTAAAAAATAAACAATTCCAGAAGTCGACTCACTGCTACTATTTTCTTCATTGTCTGAATTGCTACTTAACGCACCTGAAACTACAGAAGCCGCTAACCGTGCTAATAAAATAACAAAAGTGTTTACCACCCCTTGGATTAAGGCTAGAGTTACCATATCACCGTTTGCTGCATGGCTGACTTCATGCGCTAACACCGCTTCAACTTCATCGCGCGACATAGACTGTAATAAACCTGTACTAACAGCGACTAACGCATTATTGCGACTCATTCCAGTTGCAAAAGCATTGACTTCAGGTGAATCATAAATCGCCACTTCAGGTGTCTGAATACCTGCTTGCTGCGCTTGGCGTTGTACAGTATCTAATAACCATTGTTCGTCACGGTTGCTTGGAGTCTCAATGACTTGTGCACCTGTGGACATTTTTGCAATCCATTTTGACATGGCTAAAGAAATAAATGAGCCTGCCATCCCAAAAACTAATGCTGTTGCAATAACGGGAGTAACGACTAAACCAAGCAACCGTGCAATAATACTTAGCAGTATCATAACCGCAAGGTTAGTAACTAAAAAAAGAATAATACGTTTCATACATTTTCCTCGGACTTTTGTATTTAGTTTAAAATATACTTAAAAAGATTCCATTCAAGTTATAAAAATGATTGTTTTAATGTAAAGCCTACTAGCATTCATTCAAGAGGGCTGAATTGCATTGACTTAATCTTATATTATAAAGCTTCGTTTCTTAAATATAGAGTCAATATAGATAAAATTATTATAAAATAAAGTATTATGCTAGCTTTTTAAATTCTTAAAATATTTCTTTATGAAACATCCTTTCATTAAAATTAAAAAATTTTAATTTCTTGCTTAAAAAACTTAATTCAACCTATACCTATGTTCAGTTTCTATCGGTTTTACATCCACTCTCTTTATTTGCCACTGGTTTTCTTAGTGCTTCTAACACAATTAGGGTTGTTAGGCATTATTGGTTGGAATGTGTTATTACTTTATGGACATCTTGAGTTTTGGTTAGCAATTGTTATTTGGATTGGCATTAGTAGTTTATTTATTCCACTCTTATGGTTAGTCAGTTTTAGCCAGAAATTACGCCGTACTCAAGCTCAAACAGATTTGGTTTTTTCCCATCCACTCACAATGTTAGTCCCTGTTCATGCAGATACTTTTGTTGAAGATTGGCAAGCGTTCTTAAATCGGTTGGCAGAGTTTCAACGCGAATATCAACGTTTAAACGCAGATTTAGAAGGCTTTATTGATAACCGCTGGTTTTGGCAATTAAAACAAGAAAAACTGTATTTTTCCTCGCAATTTAAACAAGCTTTAGGAATCAGTGATACTGTTTCTGCTTTTGGTTCTTGTTGGGAAGAAAATTTTACTTGGCAACAAATTGTTCATCCTGATGATATTGAAGGATTGTTACATTATTTTGATGGTCATTGTGTAAAAGCTACCGCTCGCATTGAATATACTTGTCGTTTAAAACATAGACAACAAGGTTATCAATGGTTTACATTAAATGCGAGTTTAGGTTATGACCGCGAATTACGCTCAATGATTTGGTGGGGTATTGCTTATCATGTGCATAATGCAAAAACGATTGAATTAGCTTTAGAAACACTTGCGCTTCCAGTCAGTGCTTTGGAAGTTTTTTTACAACAAAGTATCAAAACCCTACAACAAGTTTGCCAAGTAGAACACGGGTGGTTAGGTTATATAGATTCAAAATATCCTAATGAAATCAAAATGATGGCGCATTGGTATAATGAGGAATTACATTGTCCCAGTACTTATGCGTTTGCGCGGTCTCCTTGCGCAGAAGTTATGAAATATGACAGTTTACTAATTCCACAAGAATTATATCGCTATTTTCCTGAATATCACCCCTTTAATAATGCTAATATTCCACATTTGCAAAGCTATTATGGAATTGCTTTACATACGCCACGCAGCCAGCAAAAATTAGGAGTGCTTGTTTTAGCAGGGCATTCTGCTTGGCATCCTAACGATGTACAAAAACAGATTATCAAATGTTATGCTCATCGCTTATCTAATGAATTAGAACATTTCTTGCATGAAAATTTTCAGGGGACACGCTCCGCAGAAATGAATACGACTGGCGCGTATAACCATGAAAACCCTCCGCCTATAATTTTAGATGTGCGTACATCAGGTGGAAATACGCCATTATCTACACCCATGTGTTCTGAAAATACAATAATAGAAATCTCAGGCGAAAATCAAGACACTCCTTCTTTTGCAAACAGCGCAGCGGAAAAACAGCGTTGTCAAAGCAAAACTATCTTGGTTGTTGATGATAGTCCAGTCAATCGCGATATGGTCGTGAGCATGTTAAAACGCTTAAATTATAGCGTTGAAACAGCTTGCAATGGACAAGAAGCTTTTCAAAAAATATTGCAAAAACAATACACTTTAATATTGATGGATTGTGAAATGCCAATTATGGATGGCTATCGAGCAACACAAAAACTGCGGGAATATGAGCAACAGCATCCAGAACATCCACGCACATTAGTGCTTGCTTTAACTGCCCATGCCTTAGAAGAAAACCGTCAGTTATGCGAACAAGCTGGGATGGATGGTTATTTAACCAAACCTTTGCGTATTAAAGCCTTAAAAGATTCATTAACTCATTGGCTAGAAACATTACCCCGCCAAATCAAGTTAACAAATACAGCCCAGCCTGCCGATTTTGAAAAAATAAGTAACACCATATTGCCCGCGAATCATGAGAAAGCAAGCCCGACTGAAAATATAAGCCCAATAGAAGCCAATAATTTTATTTTTAGCTCAACGGCTCAAGTTTTAGATGAAGCTGTGATGACTCAATTATCAGAAGTCATGAACAATAGTATTAATATTCAGGAAATTTTTAAGAATTTTTTACAAGAAACCCAAAATAAAACCCCTGATTTTACAAAATTTTATACTGAAAAAGATTTTGAGAAAATTCGTGCACAAGCCCACCGTTTAAAAGGTGAAAGTTTGCAACTTGGCTTAAATCGTTTAGGGGAACTCTATCGTATAATAGAAAATTCAGTAAATCAGCAACAAACCGAATCTCTTCCTTTTCTATTTGCACATATTGACGTTGAAATTAATAGCGTTAATCAAGCACTTGCCCAATTAGGACCTACCGCATGATGTCGACGAATACCAAAGCCCGTATCTTGGTCGTAGACGATTCTAAAATGACACGCGATATGCTTGCTCATATTTTGCGTAACTATGGCTATGCTGTAGATACGGTAGAAGATGGCTTGCAAGCGATTAATTATTTTATGGATCACCATCCAGAATTGATTTTAATGGATGCGGATATGCCAGTATTAGATGGGGTGAGTGCGTGTGCAAAAATTCGTCAAATGCCAGATGCTAAGTATTTGCCAATTATCATGTTTACCGCGTTAGCTGAGCGCGAATGGGTTGACCGCGCCTATGATGCAGGCGCGACGGATTATGTGACTAAACCTGTGAATTGGGACGTATTGCGCAATCGAATTCACTATATTCTGCAAGCTAAACATGCTGAAGAAGCCTTATTTGATGAAAAAGAAAAAGCACAGGTGACTTTAGCGGCAATTGGCGATGGGGTAATCAGTACTGATAAATATGGACAAGTAGAATATTTAAATCCCGCCGCCACTCGTTTTACAGGTTGGATAATTGAAGATGCTATTGGAAAACCATTACGCGAAGTATTTAATATTGCAGATGAGCATGATATTGATACTCCAATAGAATTTCCAATTAATCATTGTATTGAAGAAGGTCGTCCTGTTTCTTCTTCGGGTAATATTGTGATTTATCATGATAATGGACATAAAGAAATCCGTCCCATTACTTTATCAGGAAATGCTATTTTAAAACATAAAGATGGCAAACAAAGTTATGCGATTGAGGATTCTGCCGCGCCGATTCGTGACCGTAATGGCTATATTATCGGGGCAGTTTTAGTATTTCATGATGTCACTGAAAACCGTAAATTAACCCGTGAATTGGCTTATCAAGCTAAACATGACGATTTAACCAGTTTATATAATGTGCATGAATTCAATGTGCAAATGCAACGGGTGTATCGCGAAACTGAAGAATGTTTAAGTTTAGGTTTGGAAAATGGACGGCGGATTGAACATGCTTTGCTTTACATGGATTTAGACCAATTTAAAATTGTCAACGATACTTGTGGACATGAAGCTGGCGACCAGTTGCTAAAAAATATTGCTTTATTGATGAATCAACAAGTCAAAAATGGTAAAGGTTTTCAATATGCCACTTTAGCGCGTTTAGGAGGGGATGAATTTGGTTTATTGCTAGAATATTGCACGATGGAGAATGCTTTAAAAATAGCTCATAGCATTCGCGAGGAAATTGATACTTTTCGTTTTACATGGCAAAACGATAAAAAAGAAAATATGATTTTCTCAGTTGGGATTAGTTTAGGGTTAGTCATGATTAATAAAGAAAGTATTTCTATTAATCAAAAAGGTTTAACTGCAATGGCAGATGCAGCTTGTTATGCTGCAAAGAATAAAGGACGTAATAGCGTTCATGTCTATAAAGCCGATGACCAAGAATTAAATGCACGGCGAGAAGAAATTCAATGGCTCACAATTATTAGTGAAAATTTAGAAAAAGATAAAGGTTTTGTTTTGTACTACCAACCTGTGATTGAAGTTGCAACTTTAAAACCGACTTATCATTATGAAATTTTATTACGCATGGATAATCAAAAAGGCGAATTATTATTACCAGGCGCGTTTTTATCAGCGGCGGCACGTTATAATTTAATGCCAGATTTAGACAAATGGGTTTTTAATCATACTGTTGAATGGTTACATCAACACCCACAATTTTTAGATAAAATTCAACTACTAAGTCTAAATGTTTCTGGGTATTCTTTAAATGACAAAGGCTTTTTAGAAAATATTATTGATAAAATTCAAAACTGTAAAATTCCAGCCAATAAATTATGTTTTGAAATTAATGAAACTTCAGTGACAACAAATTTAACGGGTGCAGTACATTTTGTGGAAAAACTACGCACTTTGGGCTGCAAATTCGCTTTAGATGATTTTGGTTCAGGATTATCTTCTTTTATTTATTTGCGAACTTTACCCATGGATTTCTTAAAAATTAATGGTGATTTTGTACGCAATTTAATGCGCAACAATGTTGATTTAGCCATGGTAAAAGCAATTAATGAAATTGGACATTTAATGCAAATTAAAACCATTGCTGAAAGTGTAGAAAGCATAGATATTATTGAGCATTTAAAAAACCTATCTGTAGATTTTGCTCAAGGATATTGGTTAAATACTCCACGTCCTTTAAATCAATTTAGTTTAGTTTAATGTTGTTGCTTAAACTTTAAAACTCAACATACTCAATGCAGCATATTCAAATCCTGAATAGAGATATTCCACTTTTTCTTCAACTTGTTGTAAAGCAATAATGTACAACAATGGCAAATAATGTTCATCCGTTGGCACTGCTAAACGGGCAACTTCTCCCATTTGTAAATAGTTAATTAATTCCTCATGACTACGTTTATCTAAATATTGGCGCACTTGTTGTTCAAAATTCACAGCCCAAGCATAAGGTTCTGCATTGATGTTTCGCCATTGCAGCAAGCTCAAATTATGAATTAAATTGCCGCTACCGATAATTAGCACACCTTGCTGGCGCAAAATCTGTAATTTTTGTGCTAATTGATAATGTTCTTGTGTAGACAAATGAGTATCTAAACTTAATTGCAGCACGGGAATATTAGCAGCGGGATACAAAAATTTTAAAACTGTCCAACTGCCATGATCCAATCCCCAGCCTTGGTCTATTTTAACCTGCGGAATAAGCTGCTGAATTTGAACGGCCAAATCGGGCGAACCTTCAGCGGGATATTGTTGTGCATATAATTCGGCAGGAAAACCGCCAAAATCGTGAATAGTACGGGGGCGGGGCATTCCAGTGACTTGTGTTCCCATGGTTTGCCAATGAGCAGAAATCACTAAAATAGCGTGCGGGGTAGGTAATTGTTGCCCTAAAATTTTTAACATTTGCGTATAATCATTATTCGCTAACGCATTGAGTGGGCTACCATGAGCAATAAATAAAGCAGGCATTTTCATTATTATTTTTCCTAATCAACAGCAAACTATTTAAGTGGAAATAAAGGAATGATAGGCTAATACAATTAATTGAATTTAAAGCTTTATTGATAAAATCTGCATTAATCTACTATCGCAATTCAATTTATACACATCAGTATAATACTAATTAGTACAATATCAATACAGATAAAATTTATTTTTACCCAAATTTAGGTAAATAACGCGAACTCTGAGCATAAAAGCTTTAAACTCAATAAATTGTTAAGATTAACAATCCTGTGAATTCATACCTACAGACCTACTAGGTCTCAAAGACCTAGTAGGTCTTTGCTTTTGTTTGAATATTTCGCCGAATTTAGGTTATTTAGTATAATGAAGTAATTAAGTTGCTATTTTTAAAAGGACTAGGTATAATTCGCCCTCTTTTGAAACCAGTTTATTTAGTTTAACTCCTTGCTTTTTCGTTATATCTATAATGATAAACACGAAAAGGCTGCCCAAATCCGAAGGGAGCAGTCATGAAGCATTATGAAGTTGTTTTTTTAGTCCATCCTGATCAAAGCGAACAAGTTCCAGCTATGTTGGAACGTTATCGCGCAATGATTGAAGGCGGTAACGGTGCAATTCACCGTTTAGAAGATTGGGGTCGTCGCCAATTATCTTATCCAATCAATAAAATTCATAAAGCACACTATGTATTAATGAATATTGAATGCACAGTAGCCATTATGAATGAAATTGAAACGGCTTTCCGTTTTAACGATGCCGTGATTCGTAATCTCATCATCAGCCGTGATAAAGCCATTACTGAACCATCTCCTCTGTTGAAGAGCAAAGATGAAAAAGAAACGCCGCGTGGAGAATACGACGGCGAAGAATATGAAGATGATGTTCTCTAATATCTAACTTGAGAGGTTACTAACATGTCACGTTTTTTCCGTCGTAAAAAATTCTGCCGTTTCACCGCTGAAAAAATCGAAGAAATCGATTACAAAGACATCGGTATTTTAAAAGGTTACGTTACTGAAACTGGCAAAATTGTTCCTAGTCGTATCACTGGAACTAAAGCTCGCTACCAACGCCAATTAGCAACTGCTATCAAACGCGCACGTTTCTTAGCTTTGTTGCCTTATACTGATAGTCATGAATAAGGAGTTTTTATCATGCAAGTGATTTTATTAGAAAAAGTTAAAAACTTAGGTGGCTTGGGCGATAAAGTTTCTGTAAAACCAGGTTATGGTCGTAACTATTTAATTCCTCAAGGTAAAGCTTTACCAGCAACGCCTAAAAATGTGGCTGATTTTGAAGCACGCCGCGCTGAATTAGAGCGTCAACAAACTGAAATTTTAGTCGCTGCACAAGCACGCGGCACACATATCGACAACTTAGAGCCTTTAGTAGTTGCTCGTAAAGTGGGTATGGAAAACAAATTATTCGGTTCTGTTAGCGCGACAGATATTATCGAAGCCGCTAAAGTTATCAACATTAACTTAAAACGTCATGAAATCCGTTTACCTGACGGTCCATTACGTTTAGTTGGTGATTATTCTATTGCGGTTCAATTACATGCTGAAGTGACTGCACACTTAAAAGTGCAAATCGTTCCTGAAGCATAATTGATGCGGCGCATTGCAATCATGCAATGCGTTTTCCCTCTCCTGTCAAGGAGAGGGATACAAGTCAGTCAAAGATTTTTCTCAAGTTTCTCAACTCATTATTGCGCAATTGATAATTAACTCGCGCTAATAACATCTCCGCCCGTTCATACATTTTTCTCGCCATTTCCATATCTTCAATTTTGCAATGATAACGAGCTGAAAACAGCGCAGAATCTACAGCCGACAACGTCATTCCGCAACGGTTAATAATTTCGTAAGCAGAATCTAAATCCGCTTTTGCCTCTTCTAGCTGTTCTTGCTGAAAACAAAATGCCGCCCGCGCCAAGAAAAAGGAAGGTAAATGATTGGCTTTTTTAGCCTTTTGTACATATTCTATTGCTAAATCAAATGCTTTTTGGGCTTCTTCCATATTTTGCAAAGCTTGATAAGTTTTCGCTAATAGCAAATAATCAAATGCCATATCTTTAACATTATCATTAGCTTGTGAAAGCTGCAAACTATAATGACCGCGTTGCAAAATCGCTTCCAAATCCGCAGGCGTTTGTGCTAAATCTAAAAGTAAAAAACTGTACTCTGCGCCCCGTTGAGCATATAAATAAGGATGTTCTGGTTGAAAATATTGTTGTAATTGCTCAGCTTGTTCAAAATAATTTTTGGCAGCAGTTAATTTACCTAAACAATGTAAAGTAATCGCTAATTGCGCACAACTGGAAATCTGTTCAAATAAATCTTGCATCTCCGCTGTATATTTGACTGCCCACAATGCAGTTTCATGAGCTTCTTTCAATTGCCCAGTCAAAATTAATAATTTAATCAATTTTCGTCCTGAACGTGCTATTTTTCGCTCATCGTGCAATTGCATAGCTAATTTCAGTTCTGCACTGCGGGTGATAACTGCCTCTTTTAAACGTCCTAACGACATTAAGCAAAATGAAGCTTCGCTTAATAAACAGGCTTGGTCTGTTAGCAATAATTGATTAGTAGGTTGTTCCCAGCCTTGAGGAAAAAATGCGGATAAGGCAATAAGCTCTTGACTATATGCGCCTAATTTATTCTGGCTATAATATTCTTTTCCACGTTGAATACGTTTCTTTAAAACTTCATCTAGTGCAACTTGATATTTTCCTGCTAAACAACCATGCACCACCGCTCTATATAACGGGACAAGGTCATCTAAATTATCAGGGTATTCAGTTTCAGGAATAGATTGAAAATAATTAAACAACACTAAATGCGCATGTTGAAAAGCAACAGGGTGTTGCTCTTGAAATTGTTGTGCAAAAAAGCGACGTAAACAAGCAGGTGTATTCCAATGTGTACGTTCAAATTCTCCAGAAGCTTCTTTACAAGAAACATCTTGTTTTAAAAGTAAACCTTTATTTTCTAAACTGTTTTGTAAGTCTTGCCAATCTTCTTCTGATTCCGATAATTGTTTCAATGCTTCAAAATGCGCTTGATTTGCTTTTGCAAAGAAAAACTTTTTAAAACTAAAGGTTTTCTTTGTTAAACCTTCATCGGTCAATAATGCTTCTTTTTCGCGCCAGTGCATTGCGTGGTCAAATAAACTTAAGCAATGCATTAGTTGTTGTTCTTGTGGGTTGAGAATTTCAGCGTAGTATTTTAGAAATAATTGCTGCTTAGCATGTGAGCCATATTTCTTTTCACTATCTAGCGTTAAAATTTCCTGTGAATGGCGAATAAAACCATCGTACTTTTTATTCAATAACGCCGCAAATAATTTTAAACTTAAAGCATGTCCATTAAATTGACGACTTAATGTTTTGCATTCGGTCGGCGCACCTTTTATTCCCCATTTCTTTAAAACTTCAATGCCTTCGCTATCGCTAAAAACATCAAAGTTGTTTTCTTGATAATCATCTTTTCTGGTTTGCAGTTCAACAATCGCTTGACGGGAAATTAAGAGAATTCCATTGTTAGATTGACGATAAACACGAATTTGTACGAGAAATTCACGCATAGCAATATCTGCAATTTCGCCATTTAATTTTCCAACAGGATATTGCAGAAGTTCTACACCTTCCAGAATTAAAAAATTATGTGGTGCAGCAAGAAAGTATTTAGCCAATAAACGCGCTTGTTGAATTCCATGACTCGGAAGTTCACCCGTAAAACCGAAAAAAGTTAAAGCTCTACAAAAAAAATTATTGGAGCTAATAAAAGTTTGTTGATGCGAACATTGAAAATAAAATGACCAATTAAACAATTTTACTGGGACTTGATGTTCTTTTGCGACTTTTAAAGCAAGTAACCATTTATAAAGCGTTAATGCTGCTTTGCCTAGTCCTCGCTCAGCAATAACACCTAAAATCCCAAGATGTTGTTCTTGCTCAAAAATAATTTCAATTCGTTTTAATTCCAACTCACTGCCCATGAATTGGTTAGTAATGGGTTTAGGTAAATGGGAAAAATCGGGGAGGGAAAGTTGAAAGTTGATGGATTTTGAAAATTCTACATAGGCGTTGGCTAATTCTGTTTTAAATTGCTGCCCTGCTTGCGTTAACGGTGTTTCTAATAATAACGCTTTTTGTAAGTCAATAATGCTTTTATAGGACGTAGTGGTTAAGTTATTCATGATAACTCAGTGCAGAAAAGTGTCGGTTGTGACTATTTTAAAAACAGAACATTTAAATAATGTACTCAATAAAACGGGAGATGATGCTGTAATAAGGTTAGGAGTTATGCAGTTGATTAAACAGGAGTGCAATCGCTTTAGCGATTGCAATTGGCAGTCCTGCTCGTTTTTTAAAATCTAGCATATCTTTGTTTTAATTTAAATTTATCGCCAAACTTGGGTTATTGAGTTCTCGGCAATCCGCGCAATCGCTAAAGCGATTGCACTCCTGTTTAATCAACTGCGTAATGCCTAAAGGTTTAAGTTAAATTTTGTGAATAAAATTTGTAAATTCAGTTTTTAATAGACCTGTTAGGTTTTAGTAGCCTAACAGGTCTTTGCTTTAATTGGAATATTTAGCTTAACTCTTACCAAATTACCACAAAGAGGATAAAACTTCATCAATCACTTGTTGCGGATGCGCTGCGCCAGTAATGGGGCGGCCCATCACTAAATAAGACGCGCCTAAATGTAACGCTTCGCGCGGCGACATAACCCGTTTTTGGTCATTCAGTTCACTACCGACAGGGCGAATGCCTGGGGTGACTAATACAAAATCTTCCCCTAAATTTTCACGAATAATTTTTAATTCATGCGGCGAACAGACTAAACCATCTAAATTATTGGCTTTACTTAAACGTGCCATGCGCAACACATTTTCTTCTAATGTACCATGTAAACCCATAGCATATAAATCTTTTTCATCCAAACTGGTTAATACACTAACAGCAATTAATAAAGGACGGGGGTTAAATTTTTCCACCGCTTCCCGCGCTGCAACAAGCATATCTCGTCCACCCAGTGCGTGGACGTTAATCATCCATACACCCAAAGCAGCGGCTGCTTCACATGCTTTAGCAACAGTATTGGGAATATCATGGAATTTTAAATCTAAAAAAATTTCAAATCCGCGCGCTTTTAATTGTTCAATTAACGGAATGCCTGCACGGGTAAATAGCTCTAAACCGACTTTTACACGACAGGTTTTTGGATTGATATATTGACTAAATTCAAGCGCACGCTCCGCATTCGCAAAATCTAAAGCAATCACCAATGGCGAATGAATAGCTGTTTTTTCTAGTGAATGAAGAGGGGCGGATGGTTGCAAATTATTCACTGTCAACTCCCTGAATGGGTTTTACGGTATTCCATTGTTTACAACTAGGACATTGCCAATGTAAGGTTTTGCCTGTAAAACCGCATTGACTGCATTGATAAATAGGTTTGTTTTTTAATAATCGTTGGCTAATCATTTTTAATTGGGTTAAATGCTCACGTTGCATTTGTCCCGTGTGTTCAAGCGCGACTTCTAATAATTGGTCAATCCCACGCAATGAGGGTTGTTGCGTTAAATAAGAGAGCATTGTGGTGATTTTATCATTTTTATCTAATTTTGCGGCATCTTGTTGTAGCCAATAATTTAAAACAAGTAGCGGTAAATGATTGGGGTAGCGTTGCAATAATGTCCCCAAATAGTGATAAAAACCTGCTAAATCATCTAATTGTTGATAACAGTATAATAAAGTATCTAAAGTTTCAGTAATATATGCAAGGTCTTGTTGTTCAATCCGTTGTAAAGCAGTGATTGCCCGTTGCCAATCTTTTTGCAATACAGCAATTTGTGCTTCTAATAAACTAGCCCGTGCACATTGAGTATCATGTTGTAACGCTTGTTTTAAATAGAATAAAGCTTCGTCATAACGTTGTTGTTGTTTAGCTTCAAATGCCAATTCACAGAAAAATTGCGCGACCACAGGTAAAGTAGTTGCCCGCGTTAATTCTCCAATGAGTAAAGCAATTTGAATGGCTTTTTCCCATTCTTGTTCTTGCTGATAAATATCTAATAATTGTTGATATGCAGTAATTCGATAATGGGCAGATTGTGCCAATTGTTTAAATAAATCTTCAGCGCGGTCTAATAATCCAGCGCGTAAATAATCTTGCGCTAATTCAAAAATCGCCAAACTGCGCTGTTTAGGGTCTAAATTTTCGCGGGCAATTAAATTTTGATGGATACGAATTGCTCGATTGACTTCGCCCCGTTTGCGAAACAGTACCCCGAGCGAAATATGGGTTTCAATGGTATCTTCATCAACATCAATCAATTTGACAAAAACATCAATCGCTTTATCAGGTTGCTCATTTAATAAATAATTTAAACCTTTAAAATAATCCGCAGAAAAAGGATGTGCATGAGGGGTATAAGGACTATACCGTGCAGCAAACCATCCTGAAGCTGCCGCGATGGGCAGAAGTAACCAAAATAATTCAATCATTTGCGCCTAAAAAAAAGTGCGTATTACCCTTTTAAACAAAGAGGGCTACGGTCATGAGAATAGGTTAAATCACTACGAGAAAAGGTATATTTGGCAATGCTTGTGGCTTTAGAGCTGTAGCTTAGGAATAAGCAATAGACGATTATTTATAAAGTTTTTTCAATCGGCGATTTTCGCGACTTAATTTCCATAGCCATACACCACTTAAACTTATCCCAATACCCACTCCAAGCGAGAAACTCAGGACTAATAATAAAGCCAAACTAATTTGAATACTACCAATATAGTAATAGATTACAACGGAATGAAGATTTGGAAGGCTAACAATGATGGTTAAGATGAAAACCAGTAATAACAATAAAGTATGGAGCATTTTTAACATACTTACTGTACATCAGGGTAGAAAGAAAAAAGAACTTAACATATTATAACAACTCATAAAACGCGGGCTTATGACCCGCGTAAGTTGTGATAATAGGAACTTATTTTTGGGTATCGCCAGTCCTATAAAAAGGCGATGATAAACTTAAACTCAAATACTGTTACGCAATCATACAAACAAAAAAATTAAGCTTAACCTTCTACATTAACGCGGTCGCGTAACTCTTTGCCTGGTTTGAAGTGAGGAACATGTTTAGCAGGTAAAGATACTGCATCCCCTGTCTTAGGATTCCGACCTGTACGCGGTGGACGGAAATGTAATGAAAAACTGCCAAAGCCGCGAATTTCAATGCGTTCCCCTGTGGATAATGAGTGCGCCATTTGCTCTAACAGGGTTTTGACTGCAAGGTCAATATCTTTTTGGGCGAGTTGTTTTTGTTTTTGTGCTATCGCTTCAATTAATTCTGATTTGGTCATTGTATTAGCATCCATCATGCAGTTAACTGTCCTATAAAACGAAAAATCCCTAAAACGCAAAGATGCGGTTAAATAGGCAGTTAGTAATTACGGTCGCATGGTTGTTTTTCAAGAGCCTATGCAAGCACTCTTGAAAAACAATAACAAGAATAAAAGTGTTTAGATAAACATGTCATCTCTACGCTTTTACGAAATACGCTACGACAGCGCACCGTTCAAACAACTATTCTTTATCCATTTGCTCTTTGATTAAATCACCGAGCGTTGGAGCAGAAGGTTGAGTACGGTTATAGTCTTGAATTGCAGCAGAATCTTCATCGCTTTCTTTTGCTTTAATAGATAAAGAAATTAAGCGTTTTTTGCGGTCAACTGCAATAAACTTCGCTTCAATATTTTCACCTTCTTTTAACACAGTGCGCGCATCTTCAATGCGTTCATTGGCTAATTCGGAGGTGCGTAAATAACCTTCAACGCCGTCTTCTAATAAAATAACTGCGCCTTTAGCATCTACTTCTTTCACTGTGCCTCTAACAACACTACCTTTAGTGTGTTCAGCCACAAAATGGGAGAATGGGTCGCGCTCTAATTGTTTAATGCCTAAAGAGATGCGCTCACGTTCTGGGTCAACTGCCAATACAACGGCTTCGATTTCATCACCTTTCTTATAATTGCGAACGGCTTCTTCACCCGCAACGTTCCAAGCAATATCAGATAAGTGAACTAAACCATCAATACCACCATCTAAACCAACGAAAATACCAAAGTCAGTGATAGATTTAATTGTACCAACCACGCGGTCATTTTTGTTATGACCATTTGCAAATTCTTCCCAAGGATTAGGATGACATTGTTTAACGCCTAAAGAAATACGACGGCGTTCTTCATCAATGTCTAATACCATCACTTCTACTTCATCACCTGCTTGAACCACTTTAGAAGGATGAATATTTTTGTTTGTCCAATCCATTTCAGAAACGTGTACTAAACCTTCTACGCCTTCTTCGATTTCTACGAAGCAACCGTAATCAGCAATGTTAGTCACTTTACCGAATAAACGTGTACCTTCAGGGTAACGACGAGCGATATCAACCCATGGGTCTTCGCCTAATTGTTTCAAGCCTAAAGAAACGCGCATTCTATCGCGGTCAAATTTGAGCACTTTAACTTGAATTTCAGCACCAACGCTGACCACTTCGCTTGGGTGTTTAACACGTTTCCATGCCATATCCGTGATATGTAACAACCCGTCAACGCCGCCTAAGTCAACGAATGCGCCGTAATCCGTTAAGTTCTTCACAACGCCGCGTAAGACTGCCCCTTCCTGCATAGACTCTAATAAAGCCTCGCGTTCTTGAGTATTCTCTTTTTCCACCACTGCGCGACGAGAAACAACTACGTTGTTACGACGACGATCTAATTTAATAACTTTGAATTCTAAAGGCTTACCTTCTAAATAAGTTGTGTCGCGTACTGGACGAACATCAACTAATGAGCCAGGTAAGAAAGCCCGAATTTCGTTCATGCTGACTGTGAAACCACCTTTCACTTTGTCAGTAATAGTGCCGGTAATGGTGATACCTTTTTCGTAAGCGGTTTCTAATTCTAACCAAGCCGCTGCACGTTTCGCTTTATCACGAGATAAACGTGTTTCACCAAAACCATCTTCAATTGCGTCTAAGGTAACTTCAACGCTGTCACCCACGCCAACTTCTAATGCGCCATTTTCGTTGTAAAATTCTTTAATCGGAATCACGCCTTCGGATTTTAAGCCAGCGTTAACAATGACAACGTCAGAGCGGATTTCGACAACTGTCCCTTTAATAATGCTACCAGGTAACATTTGTTTGACAGTTTCTGATTGGGCAAATAATTCTGCAAAACTTTCCATTGATAAAAACCCCTATTTTCCATCATTGTGTGTGGAGGCATGATGAAAAATATTACAAAGTAAAAAACCGCACGGTTGAAGGCACGGGTTAGTTAAAATAATATCAGCTATAGATGAATGTCTGAATGCTACAGCGTGAAGCCTTGTGGCGTTTGAAGCGTCGCCACTAATTGTAAGACGCGCGTCATCACTGATTCTATTGTTAATCCAGTGGTATCAATAATATGCGCATCAGTTGCAGGAACAAGCGGGGCAATAGCACGTTCAGTGTCGCGTTTGTCTCTGTCTTTTATCTCTTGAATAAGGCTTGCTAGATTAGCATCTATCCCTTTCTCTTTCAACTGTTTATAACGACGTTCTGCACGTTCTTCTGCATTTGCTGTTAAAAATATCTTTAAATCCGCGTTTGGAAAGACAACTGTCCCCATATCGCGTCCATCTGCAACTAAGCCTGGAGCTTGATAAAATGCCCGTTGACGCGCCAGCAATGCTTGTCGGACGGCGGGCAATGCCGCCACTTGAGAAGCATGTTTACCCGCTATTTCACTGCGTATTTGCAAGCTAACTTCTTGTCCCTGCAAAATAATTAATGTTCCTGTTAAATCAGGACTCGCAGCAAAGCGCACATCTAAGTTTAACGCCACTTGCGCAACAGCAAGTTCATCATCCAATGCGATAGCTTGTTGTTGTGCAGCTAAGGCAACAACGCGGTAGAGTGCGCCACTGTCTAACGTATGCCAATCTAACAAATGTGCAAGTTGGAGCATAATTGTACCTTTGCCTGAGCCACTAGGGCCGTCAATGGTAATAATAGGTACTTGGGAAGGGTTAGCAGCGAGCATTGTTTCTTTAATAGGGGGCGTGGGGATGGCTGAATAAGGAGGAAAAATAGTCATTGCAAAAATCACAAAAATTAACGTGGAAAATTGAGCTTTTTGACACAATGATTAAATGAGGATAAAACATTTTATGTTTATATATTCATCCAATCTTGTTTTGCTCTGGGTAGGTATCTTAATTAATTGTAGGAGTTACGCAATTTAAATGGATTAAAAAGGAGTGCAATCGCTTTAGCTATTGCAAGCGTTGTCGAGAAATACATAACCTGAGTTTGGCGAGAGATTCAAATTAAAACAAAGATTTGCTAGTTTTTCAAAACCTAGCAGATTTGTGTGAATGAATTCGCAAGTCTGCCAATTTTCAAAAGCAATCGCTAGAGCGATTGCACTCCTCAGTATTTCAATTGCGTAATTCCTATAATTGCTTAAATGATATACAAAAAAATCTATTACGACTTGGATTTGCTCATTAAATTTAACAACCGTTGCATTTTTAAACTTTGGATTTGTATATGCGAAAAAATGAGGACAGGCAGCTATAAAAACTTGCCAAATTCAATTTAGTTAACTAAATACTGGTTATTTAATGATAAAACTTTATCTCAATGTGACACAGTTCATAAAAGTAGAATGGCTCAACAAGCGGAAATTCATCATTGAAGTTTGAGTGTAATACTTAATTTTCGGCATTGCACAGTTCGCACTTGTCTAAATGACAATATGCCTATCTATAAAGAACTTATTCGCCTTAATAAATAAAGTTTATCATTTGTCATAGTATCACTAAAATAATTCTGTTAACTTATTTCGGTTTACAAGTTAACGCATTTTCTGTTTTAGCACGTTTTAATTTTTTACTTTTACAACCCAAAAGCATGAGATAAAACGTTATTTTCACTGATGATGTTACTTCTATGAGTATTAAAGACAGAACCCTTGCCCTTGCTGGCATTTTTCAAGCATCTGAATTAGTTAGACAAGTTGCACGGCATGGTGTTGTTGAAAATGAAGCTTACAAACAAAGTTTGTATAGTTTACTGCAACAAGATGCTGAATCAACCGAAGCCGTTTACGGAGGGTTACAAGGGGTAAAAATGGGACTGACTGCATTATTGGGACGTACACCCCCTAAAAATAATGCGCCACGTCGTGATTTAGAAGTGATGGGCTATGTGATTGGCGCGATTGTGCTAGAACGTAAACTCATCAAACAACCTGCTATGTTAAATGTTTTAAATGATGGGATTCAAACCGCGCGCTGGTTAACTGAACATTATGAGTTAACTCATCCCGAAATTGTCAGCCATTTCGCGCGGTTGTACAGTAATACTATCAGCACTTTTGATTACCGCATTCAAGTACGCGGTGAGTCGCGCTTTTTACAAAATGCTGCTAATGCCGATAAAGTTCGCGCTTTATTGTTAGCCGCTATTCGTTCCGCAGTTTTATGGCGACAACGCGGCGGCAATCGGTGGCAGTTTTTATTTTCACGCGGTAAAATTTTGCGCACAGCGCAACAATTACTTCATGAAATTTAAGCTTTTTCTTTGCATTATTCTTTTTTAACACTTGTGTCATTCATGTTAAAACTTATTGAAAAAATTGAGTCTCCCGTAGCAGTTTCTGGTTTAGCAACGCTCACTTTAGCGTATGAACGCCGTATTATCAGCCGCCAACGTGTTACTTTGGATGATGGTAGTGATGCAGGTTTATTTTTGCCGCGTGGGACGATTTTATATGCGGGCGATATTTTGCGAGCGGAAACAGGAGAATTAGTATTCATTCAAGCTGCATTGGAACAACTATCAACCGTACATTGTGATGATTTACTGCTATTTGCGCGGGTATGCTATCACTTAGGCAATCGCCATGTGCCAGTACAAATTACTAACGGCGTGATTCGTTATCAACATGACCATGTACTAGATGAAATGGTGCACACATTGGGGTTACATGTACAAGTTGAATTAGCATGTTTTCAGCCAGAAGCAGGCGCGTATGCAGGACAAACGCATTCGCCCGCTGCACATAGTCATAGCCACACACACTCGCATGAACACTGATTTATTGCGTTTACTGCATTTAGTCAGTCCAACTTTACCGATTGGTGCGTTTACCTATTCACAAGGCATTGAATGGGCAGTAGAAGAAGGCTGGATTCATTCACCTGAACAATTGCATGAATGGGTATTTTACCAACTACAAACAACGCTAAGTTTATTAGAAATTCCAGTGTTTGCGCGTTGTTATGCAGCGGTGCAACAACGGGATAGCGCAAAACTACAAATTTGGATTGATTTTTTACATGCAAGTCGCGAAAGTCACGAACTTTTATTAGAAGAAAAACAACGCGGACGAGCATTAACAGATTTATTAATTGCTTGGCAAATTGAACCAGCGGCAGCATGGAAAACGCAATTAGCACAAAGTCAATTAGCGGCGTTTGCGGTCGCCACCAGTCACTGGCAAATTCCAATGACAGAAGCAGCACAAGCATATTGCTGGGGATGGTTAGAAAACACTGTGTTAGCAGCGGTTAAACTCATTCCTTTAGGACAAACAGCAGGGCAATGTTTATTACAAAAACTGATTCCACATATTCCGCCTGTCGTTGAAGTCGGTTTGCAACTGGAAGATACGCAAATCGGCGCATCTTCGCCTGCATTAGCGATTGCTAGCAGTTGTCATGAAACACAATATACACGGCTATTTCGTTCATAAATTTCAATAATTTCAAACAATAGGAAACGATATGTCAAATCCTTTGCGGGTTGGGGTCGGGGGCCCTGTGGGTTCAGGCAAAACGGCGTTATTAGAAGCCTTATGTAAAGTCATGCGTGATAAGTATGAAATTGCCGTCGTGACCAACGATATTTACACCAAAGAAGACGCACAATTTTTAGTGCGCAATCATGCTTTAGCTGCTGAGCGCATTATTGGCGTAGAAACGGGCGGCTGTCCGCATACCGCAATTCGTGAAGATGCGTCGATGAATTTGGCTGCCGTTGAAGATTTGCAAAACCGTTTCCCTAATTTAGATATTATTTTTATTGAAAGTGGCGGTGATAATTTATCTGCGACTTTTAGCCCCGAATTAGCCGATTTAATGATTTATGTGATTGATGTTGCTGAAGGTGAAAAAATTCCACGCAAAGGCGGCCCTGGCATTACCCGCTCTGATTTATTAGTGATTAATAAAATTGACCTTGCCCCTTATGTGGGTGCGTCGTTGGAAGTTATGGAAAGCGATAGTAAACGAATGCGCGGTGAACGTCCTTTTATTTTTAGCAACTTACGCGAAAAAATCGGCTTAGATAAAATCATCGAGTTTATTGTAGAAAAAGGCATGGTTGGTAAATAACGCAAGTTAAGCGAGTAAACACTTTAAAATAAATGCGTTGTTAGGATTAGCAATCCTTTGAATCCATGCCGACGACCTACTAGGTCTTCAAGACCTATTTGCAAAACTTAATGCTTAAATTAATCCTAGATAAATAACTTTATCTAACAACAAATTATCATATACACTTTAGGGAAAAGTGGAGTTTATTATAGGTTGTATCACGCAACCCTTATAAAGGAGGATGCCATGTCAGCCCTGAGTTCTTTTGTGCCTGATTGGTTAGCCAAACGGGCAATTTTATCACCCCATGCAACGGCATTAATTGATGCTGAAAATCAAAAAGCTTTAACGTATTGCGAGTGGAATCAGCAAGTCAATCAAACGGCTGCATTTATGCAATATCAAGGCGTGATGCGCGGGGATTGTGTTGCTGTGCTTGCCAGTAACTGCATTGAATATTTAGATATTTTCTTCGCCTGTAATAAACTAGGCTCAATTTTACAAGCCTTAAATTGGCGATTGACTGCTCATGAACTTATCGGAATTTTAAAATTTACCCCGCCTAAAATTTTAATTTATTCCAACCACTTTGCGGATACTGTTAAATCTTTAAAAAATGCTTTATCGCATTATGCTATTCATTGGATTTGTTTAGAAAAAACCAGTGAGCAAACTGATACAACCTTGCAAGAGCGTGTGCATTTTCCCACGGCTTCGCTTCCTGCTCCTTCCTTGCAAATGCAGGACACTTGGGCAATTTGCTATACCGGCGGTACAACTGGCTTGCCTAAAGGGGCAATGTTGACTTATCGCTCTGTTCAAGCCAATGCCATCAATACAATTATCAGTTGGGGATTAACGGCTCATGATGTCGCCATTTTAAACGCGCCTTTATTTCATACGGGCGGTTTAAATGTATTTACCACTCCGTTAGTGTTTATCGGTGGTTGTAGTTTGGTATGCAAAGGCTTTGATTCAAATCAAACTTTTGATTTAATTAAAAATAATCGCGTTACTTTATTCTTCGGCGTACCGACCATGTTTGTAATGTTGCAACAACATAAAGCATGGGAAAGCGCAGACTTTAGTCGGCTAAAAATGGTTATTAGCGGGGGCGCAGCCTGTCCTTTACCTATTTTTGAGAAATTCTGGGCAAAAGGGGTGGCGTTTAAAACGGGTTATGGCTTGACTGAAGCAGGCCCTAATACCTTTTATTTACCCCCTGAAGATGTACAGCGCAAACCTAATTCCGTTGGTTTCCCCTTATTTAACATTGATGTTAAAGTGGCACATCCTGATGGCAGTGCCTGCGAAGCAAATGAAGTCGGCGAATTGCTAATTCGCGGGCAACATGTCTTCGGTGGTTATTGGAATCAAGCAGATGCCACGGCTAATACCGTGATTGATGGCTGGTTACATACTGGCGATTTAGCCTATCATGATGCTGAAGGATACTATTATATTTCTGGACGTTCTAAAGACATGATTATTTCGGGTGGTGAAAATATTTACCCCTCAGAAATTGAAAGTGTACTCTTTGGGCATCCACAAGTCATAGAAGCGGCAGTTGTGGGTTTGCCTGATGAAAAATGGGGCGAAATTGGATGTGCCTTTATTGTTGCTAATTCTAAGGACTTAACCATAGAACAGCTACAGAGCTATTGCCGTGAACGCTTAGCCAATTATAAAATTCCCAAATCATTTATCTTTGTAGAAACCTTACCCAAAACGGGTGCAGGTAAATTAGATAAAATGAGTCTAAAAAAACGTTCGCTTGAACCTTGATTCATAAGCAACGTTTTATTTTTATTGCCACACTATTTAGGAGTTATTCATTATTATGACGGAACAAGTAGCAACCTCCCCAGCTGAACTAGCTCCCCCCGATTATGGAACGCCGCTTCATTTTTTAATTGGAATCGGTTTATTTTCCTATGTCGGTTTCCATCTTGAACAGTTATTGGGTATTTGTACAGTTATTTGGGTTGGGGTTTGGGCAGTTATTACTAGACGTTATTATGTACAAATATTAACAGAAGGCTTAGCTTTATCACATCCTAAAACCTTCACGGTGAATTTACTCACACTCAGTATTGCAGGCGGCTATTTAAGCAGTTGTACCAGTGTTGAAACCTTCACGGTTTTCTTGGTATGGGGCATTTTATATTTTATTGCTTCGGGTTGGCTGTCTAATAATACTAAAGCGGATAAACGCTTGTACTACTTAATCAGTGTGCAATTTTTAGTGATTGCGTTAAGTGCAGGCTGGGTGATGAAAAATGTAAGTCCTACTTTATTAGGCTTATGTGCCGCGCCCGCTGCCGCAGAACATCATGCCAATGTTTCTAATGCACATGTTGCGTTAATGCTCGCAAGCAATGAAACAGAAACACAGCATGATGTGCCCGCTGCGGTTGCACCTACTCACCCACAAGCTGCTGCCTTAAGCTACGGCAGAACTGAAAATTTAGCGGTAGAAGAAGCAAAAGCACCTGTACATGAAGAAACTCATACTACAACACTGCCTAAAGTATCCGCTGAAACGGTTGCAATCGCTTTTATTCATGCGTTTATTAATATCATGTTTTTATTATCTTTATGGATTAGCTGGCGTGCCTTCAATTTAGGACGTAAAAACCCTATTTATCCTGTAAAATAAAGCGCATAACATAAAAACGGCAAGAAATTTGCCTATTTGGAGGAAGTGACGCTGATAGTTGACAATAATAATAAACTATTTACCTTGATTATTTGTAATTAAAACACATTGTAGAGTCTAGGGAAATTATGTCGCTTATCAGCGTTCTTTAAGAAAAAGGTGCTATTCTTAAACAAGAGTATTGCAGAAAAAATAAATATTCTTTAAAAAATAGCGATGGATAAATAAAGAACCAAAGGAGAATTTTTATGATACCGGATAAAACTTCAGAAGTTTGGCGTTTATTGGTAACGGGTCAAAAAGAATATCGTTTTCAGCTCATTCCTGCGAGTATGATGTTGGCACGGGTTATTCGTTCTGTACAGCTTAATAATTCGCCAGAAAACATAGAAAAGTGTATTGCAGAACTGTATACTTTCTTTATTCATTATCAAGCAATTTTAAATAAAGACATTCAATCTTTATTTGGATTATCTACAACTGTGTCCCCCACAACGACAAATCGTGCAACGTCTTTAGGTGCTTTAAACTTATCAAGCAATAATACGATTTCACAATCTAATACTTCTCGCGTTGCTCAGTAAATCTCAACAAGATTTCTTTAACGTATGTTACTTTTTCTAACATCATGAATGATAACAACGCCATTAAAGGAAAGTACTCATGTTATTAACACCTGCAGAAACTGCCGATTTAATTAGAGCAGGAAAAATCCTTGCCCTTGCTGCTGAAGAAAGCTTGTTACGTCAATTGCCTAAAGGTCAATGGATTGGTGGTACAATCCCCTATTTTATGACGGAGAAAGGCGGACTTTCCTCACGTACGCATATTTTTGTTACTGAATTGCCTGATATTATTGAGGAAGTTAAGGTTGTTAATTACTCACTTGATAATCTGCAATATATTCCTGATGATGCTCCGGAGAATGGCTTATCACTTATCATTATTCCTGCAACTAGCCCCGTGCATATTCACTACGCACAAAACGCTCCTACATTTCCACATATCTTTATAAAACCGATTATCGGCTGGATTGCGGGAACGCACTTAGAGGATTTGGGAAAAATAACTCCTAAAGCGTTTAATGGACAAACGGGCGAAATATTATTTCAAAAAACGGTTGTAATGCACTTAAAATTGCCAGCGGATAAAATGGCATTAGTCAATATCATCAACTTATTTGAGCAAGGGGAGGGAGATGAAATTACATTTGAGCAAGAAGGTTTCTCAGTTCAAGAATGCTTAATTAACGGAGAGAAACGCAATTTCGCTGACTATTTATTAGAAAAGCAAGTGGATATTAAATATCCTTTAGTCGCAGATTATTGCGGAGCAATGGTAAATGTGAGTTTTCAAAACATTGATACAGACAAAAAACAGGTGAATTTATACGCTCCTGTTTTTAGCCGAGTTAAATATAAATTAGCGCGTCCTTTAACAGATTATGTAAGCAACTTTGAAGACGCACTTCCTAAAGATTTAAAACAACCTATTTTTGCCTGTAATTGCATTTTAAATTATTTGTATTCCGAATTAGAAGGTAAAAAAACAGAGCCGATTATCGGCCCTATCACGTTTGGAGAAATTGCTTATCAATTGCTCAACCAAACTTTAGTATATGTAGAAATCCAAGATTTAACTGCCTAAGCTTTAAAAGGCGTGATAGGATAACCTCTATCCAATATCACGCTTTTTTTATTGTTCACGCGCTAATTTATGTTCACTCCTGCTCCTGCTGTGCTATTTGCGTTACAAACTGTCTTACAACAGCAAGCTCATCATTTAGGTTTTCAACACTTTGGTATTGCAAACCTTGCTTTAGAAAATGCAGAAATCCAATTAAATAACTGGCTTGCGCAAGAGCGACATGGAGAAATGCACTACATGGCGGCGCATGGCACAAAGCGCAGTCGTCCAGCAGAATTGATGACCCATACGCAAAGCGTCATTTGCGTCAGTATGGAATATTTAAGCCAATCCCCTGCTGATGCAGAACTTGCGTTAAATATGCCGCATTGGGGCTATATTTCTCGCTACGCCTTGGGGCGTGATTATCATAAGGTCTTACGCAAACGTTTAGAGCATTTGGCGCAGTATTTACATCAGCAAGCCCAACACTATGGTATTGATGAGCATCACTATCGAGTCTTTGTGGACAGTGCGCCAGTATTAGAAAAACCGCTCGCCGTAAAAGCAAATTTAGGCTGGCAAGGAAAACATACCAATGTTATCCATCCTAAAAAGGGTTCATTTTTTTTCTTAGGCGAAATTTACAGTAGCTTAGCGTTGCCCGCCACACCGCCCACGTCTATGAGTCAAAATCATTGCGGACGATGTACCGCCTGTTTAACCGTCTGTCCCACGCAAGCAATAGTTGCTCCCTATCAACTTGATGCACGCCGTTGTATTTCTTATTTAACAATAGAATTAAAAGGGGTAATTCCTATAGAATTTAGGCAATTAATTGGCAATAGAATTTATGGGTGTGACGACTGTCAACTCATTTGCCCCTGGAATCGCTTCGCACAGCTTACAAAAGAACTTGATTTTACCCCACGTTATGGTTTACAACACGCTCCTTTGCTCTCATTATGGCAATGGACAGAGGCAGAGTTTTTGCAAAAAACAGAAGGCTCAGCGATTCGACGTTTAGGGTATGAACGTTGGTTACGCAATATTGCGGTTGCTTTAGGTAATGCACCCCCTTCAAGCGAGATTATCAATGCTTTACAAGCACGCTTTGAACACAGCACGCCTTTAGTGAAAGAACATATTCACTGGGCACTTGACCAACAAACACAAGCAAAATTTGCATAAAATATAGCGAATGCCCTTGTATATTATGTAACGTTAGTTCGAGCAAAGAATAATAAACTTCACCCTATTTTTAACGGTGAAAACTCCCTTATTATCTATTTCAAATTCAAACCGCTCAACACCAACCCCACAGTGATTTACTTATGCAGGACATTGATTATCCTGAACACTTAGATAAAGCAACCGAATCGCTCAAAATTCCGCCGCATTCCATTGAAGCGGAGCAATCGGTTTTAGGCGGCTTGATGCTAGATAATGCGGCATGGTCAATGATTGCTGACCGTATAACCGAAAAAGATTTCTATCGTCCTGAACATCAAACTCTTTTTTATGTCATTCGCCAACTCTGCGAAGAAGGGCAACCTTGTGATATTGTGACTTTATCGGAACGCTTAGAACACAAAGCCCAATTTAATACAGTGGGTGGCATGGCTTACCTTGTGCAACTGGTTGAAAGTGTTCCTAGTATTGCCAATATCACTGCTTATGCAGATATTGTGCGAGAACGGTCTATTTTACGGCAATTAATCCGCGTGGGGACTGATATTGCTAACAGTGCGTTTCACCCGCAAGGACAAACTTCAGAACAACTTCTCGATCAAGCAGAACGCCATGTATTTGCAATTGCCGAATTAGGACAGCGGCAAAAAAAAGGTTTTAGAGAAATTCGCGACGTACTCACACACGCATTAGAACGTATTGAATCCATGTATCAACAACAGGGCGGCTACACTGGCGTTCCTACAGGTTTCAAAGACTTTGACGAAAAAACTTCAGGGCTACAACGCTCTGACCTGATTATTGTGGCTGGTCGTCCTTCTATGGGGAAAACCAGTTTTGCCATGAATATTGCCGAACATGTCGCTTTAAATGAAGGTTTGCCCGTCGCCGTTTTTAGTATGGAAATGCCCAGCGAACAGCTTGCAATTCGTTTAATTTCTTCACTTTCCCGTATTGACCAACAACGGGTAAGAACAGGCGGATTATTAGACGAAGACTGGGCGCGTATTGTCCCAACTATCAGCCAATTATCCGAAACTAAACTTTTTATTGATGATACCCCTGCTTTAACCCCAACAGAACTCCGCGCTCGTTCTCGCCGCTTAGTACAAGAACATGGACAACTGGGGCTTATCTTGATTGATTATTTACAATTGATGCAAGTTTCAAATAACCGTGAAAGTCGCGCAGTAGAAATTTCAGAAATTTCACGCTCACTTAAAGCCCTTGCTAAAGAATTGAATGTACCGCTTATTGCCCTATCGCAATTAAACCGTACTTTAGAAAACCGTCCGAATAAACGCCCTGTGATGTCTGATTTACGCGAATCGGGCGCGATTGAACAAGATGCGGATGTGATTGTGTTTATTTATCGCGATGAAGTCTATCACGAAGATAGCGAAGACAAAGGAATTGCTGAAATTATCATCGGCAAACAGCGGAATGGCCCGATTGGTACAGTACGTCTTGCCTTTTTAAATAGTTTAACGCGCTTTGAAAATTTAGCTTCCCCTATGTATACAGGCGAAGACCATTATTACACTACAAGTTATAATTCTGACCCATTTTAATGGTTATTAATTTATAGGTATTACGCAGTTGATTAAATAAGGAGTGCAATCGCTTTAGCGATTACGCGGGTTGCCGAGAACTCAATAACCCAAGTTTGGCGATAGATTCAAATTAAAACAAAGACCTATTAACGCAAATTCGGCGATAGATTTAAACTAAAACAAAGACCTACTAACGCGAATCTTGCGAAAATAATTATAAACATCATATAGTTACCATTAAAGTCAAGAAATAACATAATAATCAATAAATTAGCCGTTAATTAGTAAAAAATATCAATTTATTTCAATATGTTATTGGTAAGGAGTTATTCTTAAATTCATCATTTTTTTAAGAAATGAATTCAAAAGGATA